>Ga0207675_100000114_pt1 | contig 65080 bp, 66 predicted proteins | sample KBSSwiS42_FD_184305 | JGI IMG/M metagenome (GOLD analysis project Ga0207675, IMG submission 184305) | Switchgrass rhizosphere microbial communities from Kellogg Biological Station, Michigan, USA - KBS Switchgrass S4-2 (SPAdes) (version 2) | ecosystem: Host-associated > Plants > Roots >...
CTGATACATCGTTGCGACGATCTGTTGTCTGCAACGAGGGCGAACGGTCCGAATCCACGACCGAGCTCCGGGAATCGAAGCCGGGCAGGGCCCTTTCGACAAGGAGCTGCGCATGTGCTGGACCCGACAGAGTCGCCCAGCACACGAGCGCAACTATCACGAGCCACTGCATCGCGGCGGTGCCAAGAACAGGCGGGGGTGATTTGGCTCGTCTATGCATTGCCTCGCCTATTATGGGGATGATTCGAAAAAAGTCAGTTAGAGAAAGACAAACAGACGCGCAGAATAATTCCAATTGTTCACAGCGCAGTGACCAAGTACAACACTGCTCACGTAAGGACCAAGTGGAAGGAGCAGGTCGTGCAATCACTCCAGGTGATCGATACACCGAAACTGTCCAAGGTACAGGCACTGCATGAACCTAAGGTGAGCGACACCGCATCGATTGGTGGAACTCTGGTCGCGCAGACTGCACATCACAACTTCTCGCTTGCGGCGCAGCAGCTCGGGCTATCGGCCGACCAACAGCTTTTGCTGCGAACACCATTCCGCGAAGTGAAGCTATCGGTGCCCGTGCAGATGGACGACGGCTCATTGCGAGTGTTCACCGGCTACCGCATTCAGCACAGCGGCGCGCGAGGTCCCGCCAAAGGCGGAATTCGTTTTCACCCGTCCGTCGATGCCGGCGAGATGGAGGCATTGGCCGAGATCATGACCTGGAAGACTGCGCTGGTCGATATCCCCTTCGGCGGCGCCAAGGGTGGCATAGCATGTGACCCGACGAAGCTCTCAGCAGGCGAGTTGGAGCGCATGACCCGTCGCTACGTGTCGCGCATCCACCGGTTGATCGGACCGTTCCGCGATATTCCAGCGCCCGACGTCAATACCAATGCCCAGGTGATGGCGTGGATACTGGATGAGTACAGCTCGCGGCACGGCTACAGTCCGGCGTGCGTTACGTCGAAGCCCATCGAGCTCGGCGGCATCCGCGGCCGTGCCGCGGCGACGGGCACCGGCGTTGGCATGGTGCTCGAAGAGCACATGAAGGCGCGTGGCCGTTCGCTCAGCGGCCTGCGCGTTGTCATTCAGGGTTTCGGCAACGTCGGTTCCAACGCGGCAGCATTCATCGAGGAGCACGGCGGCGAGATCATTGCCGTCGGCGATGTGAACGGCGCCATCTTGAGTAGCGGATCTCGACCGCTTCGTGTGCACGACTTGATCGAGCACGTGCAACTCACCGGGTCAGTTGTCGGTTTTCCGGGTGCTGTGGCGATCGACAACGAGGAACTGATCGCTCTGCCTTGCGACGTTCTCATTCCGGCAGCGCTCGAAAATGCGCTGACGGAGAACAACGCGGGCGACGTGCGTGCCAGTGTCATCGTGGAGGGTGCCAACCTGCCCACGACGGCGGCAGCTGACCGGATTCTGCGCGATCGCAAGATCGACGTCATTCCGGATCTGCTCGCGAACGCCGGCGGTGTGATCGCCAGCTACTTCGAATGGACGCAGAACCTGCAGCAGACGCAGTGGCCTCTCGACAAGGTCAATCGTCAACTGCGCGCCTATCTCAACCGTGCCTACCGGGCCGTGCGAAAGGTCGCCGAGGGACGAGATATATCTCTGCGGGAAGCGGCATGGCTCATCGCGATTGACCGGGTCGCTCGGGCTGAAGCGTTGCGCGGTGCGATGCGCACCGGCAACGCTCGGGCGTGAACGCGAGTATCGTGGCTGCAGACTATCCGGTAGAGCGGCGCTGCACCCATCGGTCCGAGCGATTCCAGCTCGCCTTCGCGCGCAAGGCAGTGGAACTGCTGCCGCAGGATGACAGCACTGCGTTCGAGCCAGGTCCGGGCGGCTTGTTGATCGCTGCGGAGAGCGAGATCGCCCTCGAGCGTCCCCTGCGACGTCTCAAGGAGGCATACGGTGACATGGTGCGTATTGGTCCGCCGACGGTTCGTTATCGTCACGGGGATCGCGTCGAGCAACCCTTCATGGGGCTGCGGGTGTTGTGCTCTCCTGAGCACTACGAATCCGTCAGAGAGGATCTGCGACTGCGTCGCGCGGCGATCATGGATGCTGAAGTGACCAGCAGATTTGGCATCGTCCGCGCGTGTGCGCCGCTCGCTACGCTGCTGGGATATCCGGATTCATTGGCGCGCATCACTGGGGGCCGAGGACAGTTGGTCATGTGGCTGAGTCACTACGAGGAACTGGACGATCCGCCACCCGCGGGCGCCGCCGCCTGATCCTGGAACGTCAACTCAGCTTTGAGCAAACAACTGCCGCGCGCTATCTGTCATCGCAGCAACGGCGGGGTGCTTGATCTTCCGTTCGGCGGAGATCGCGAAGAACTCAGCGTTGACGCCGTGGGCCATGCCAATGCGCGCGAAACCCTGTTCGCGACGAAATTGCGCTTCGAGCACAGCGGGTACCGGTGCGAAGCCATGTCCGGCGCGCGCGAACTCACGCAGCATCGCATAGTCCTCGAACTCCCCGAGCATTAGCGGCCGCACGCCTTGTCGATCGAGCCACTGATCCAGAGCGCGACGTATCGCAGTGTCGTCGGTCGGAAGCAGTACCGGCACCCCGTCCAGGGACTTGGGAAACCCGCGACGCAGGGTCTTCGCGAGCGCTGGAGTCGCCATCCAATAGACCTTGCACTTGCCGAGCGAATGACTGTACGCACGAACGTTGAGAGTGGGCGTGACTGGAGCATCCGATAGCACGACATCGATGTCGTGTACGGCGAGGTCTGCGACCAGGCGCTCCAGTGTGCCCTCCCGGCAGACGACACGTACCGGCTGTTTGAGCTTCATGCCGGGCTCTACAATCCGATAGGCGATCTCCTTCGGCACCACGTCGTCGATGCCGACCAGCAGTCGCAACGGGCGCGTCGATGGACGTTGCTCGAGCGCGTCGAGCATCTCCTGACCCAATGTAAAAATCTGGTTTGCATAGCCGTACACGAGCTTGCCTACTTCCGTAGGAACGAGATTGCGGCCGGACTTCGCCAGCAGCTTCTCGCCGAGACGTTCTTCCAGCGTGCGCAGCTGGGAGCTGACGGTGGGTGCAGACAGCGCCAGCTCTTCACAGGCACGCGTGAGGCTACCGGTGCGAACCACGGACCAGAAGTAGAGGAGATGCTGGTAGTTCAGACGGCGGATCACAGCCATGACGATTCTCCACTGAGCGCAAATGGGCGCACGCCGCGACGCGCGACAGAAAGCATGGTTTCACATTAGCGAATGAAAAGCCCGAATAATTCTAATTGATCTAACCGGGTCGCGGCTCGACGATACAGCCCGGACCAACGAAGGAGTTGATGATGCCAATGACAGGACACGTAGCGCGGTCGAGCCGGCGGAGAGTTGGCGGCACGGCTGCAAGGCAAACTCCCACCTACATCCGCTCCATGGGTTCCGCGCTCGATGAAGTGCATCGGGACTATCTCCGGCGGAAGCTGCACCGCATCCTCGAGAAGTTCGGGTCGGCCATCGAGCGCACGAGCGTGCGGTTGGAGGACGTCAACGGGCCACGCGGTGGTATCGACAAGCGCTGCCAGGTCAAGATTGTCGTGCGGGGTCTGCCCACCGTCTACGTGGATGAGCGCGACAGTTCCGTGCAGGCTGCCATGGACCGAGCTCTAGGCCGGGCCAATCACGCGGTCCGTCAAGCGTTGCAGCAACGCCTCAAGCGCCGCCATCGTCAAACACTTTCACATTAACGAAGTGAAGAAGTCGATATTTCTAATTGATCTAACATGATCCGGAGTCCAACATGGTGGTCGAAGATGCTACGGAGTTGATGACCTACGGAGTTGATGATGATGAACGACCGCCAGATTGAGATCAGTGAACCCAACGCGCGGGTACTGCGCGGTCTCTTGCGCGCGCGCAATGGCGCGACTCACGATCAGGAACACTTGGATGACCTGAGGGTGGAGCTCGAGCGTGCGCTCGTGGTGGACCCGAGCCGTCTGTCGCCCAACGTCGTCACGTTGTACGCGGCGGTGCGGGTGCGGGATCTGGAGAGTGGACACCCTCAGGAGCTCACTCTCGTGAGTCCGAGCGAAGCCAATGTGAGCGCAGGGCGCATCTCTGTGCTCGCGCCTCTCGGCACGGCCCTGCTGGGTTATCGCCAGGGAGATGTGGTCGAGTGGGTCATGCCCGGTGGCCTGCGTCGGCTGCTGATCGAAGAGGTTCGGCAGCAGCCTGCCACGGACGCCGACGCTGAAGCTGCGATGCCAGGTGCAGCAAGCGTCCACTAGTTAATGCGATGGAGGCGAATGATGAGACTGTTGGCTGTCACTGACCTACTGCCGAAGAGCGAATACTCGATAGACCGCGCTGGTCTGTTGGCTGATGAGCTCGATGCAGAACTGTCACTGCTGCACGTGGTGTCGCCAGTGGCATCGGAACGGGTGCTGGAGCAATCTCTGCAGATCGCCATTGGACGCATGAAATCGCGTGTGCGCTCGCCTTTGTGGCACGCAGAAACGACGCCCGATGTAGCCGTGCGTGCGGGCAATCCTGCGCGAGTGATTTTGGACACGATCGCGCGTGAGGCCCCTGATCTGGTGATCATGGGCCCGCACGAGAGGCGCGGCGTTGTCGATGCTCTGCAAGGCACCATCGCAGAGAAGATCGTGAGTGCGCGAAATTCTCCTGTGCTCGTGGTTCAGGCGAGTGCGAAGGCCGCCTATCGCAACGTACTGCTTGCTCTCGATGTCGCGGCCGGCTCCAGAGCCGCGGTGCGCGCTGCCGAGCGCTTCGTGCTGAGAGACGGAGTGCAGGCGACGGCGATCCATGCAAGTTCGGCGACGGATCACGCTGTCTTTCAAGTGGCCCACATGCAGGCGGCTGGAGCCGGGGTGCACGCAGACTCTTCGCCAGGTGCAGCCGCTGTGGCCATGCTCGATCTGCTGGAACAGGAGAGCGCGGATCCCAGCCGGTACGAGCTCGTCGTCACCCAAGGCAATCCGCTGCCAACGATCCTGCGTGCGATCGAAAAGCGTCAGCCGGATTTGCTCGTGATGGGAACGCGAGGTGACGGGCGGATGCGGCGAGCCGTGCTTGGCAGCGTCGCCAATCAGCTCTTGAAGGTTGCCCCCTGCGACATTTTGATCGTGCCGCGCGGGGCATCCGAAGCATCGACGACAGCGAATCCAGAAAGGACCGCGCCGTCGAGCGCAGCAGTGTGGCCTTGAGGCCGTGCCATGCCCAGCTCAACGAACATACTCAGCGCGGCTCAATGTCGAGCCGCAAGAGCGATGGTGGAATGGTCCGCCGAACGCTTGTCGCAAGCCTCTGCCATCGACCTGCAGACGATCCGCAATTTCGAAGCGAGATTTAGCAGGCCAGGCGAGAGGACCCTGCGGCGCATTCGGATCACCCTTGAACAGGCCGGCGTCATGTTCGTCCCGGAGAATGGCCGTGGAGCCGGTGTTCGATTCAAGTTCAACACCCGAGAGGTTCGCGCAATCAAGCGCTGGGAAGGAGAAGGAGGTAAAGCTGGTGAAGACGCCATCTACTAGGGACATGCGGCGCATCTTGTTCGCAACGGACCTGACCACCAGATCGAAGGCGGCCTGGCTTAGGGCGGCGTCGCTGGCGCGCCAGACCGGTGCAAGACTCACAGTTCTACACGTCATCGACTCGGAGCAGTCCGAGCGAGTCGCCCGCATGCGAGCGAACCGTGCGTACGTCGAGTTGTTGTCGCAGGCTGACCGGGTGTTCGGGTCGGCAGCGGGTTTCATCGACGTCGTCGTCCGCAGGGGTCGTGTTCGAGACGTGATTGCCGGGACAGCGCAGGAATGGGATGCGGATCTCATCGTCGTTGCCGCACCGAAGTCACGGCGGCTCGATTCCATTGTCGGCACGACCGCGGAGCGGCTTGTTCGAACGGCGAAACGGCCGGTCCTGGTCGTACGCCGCGAGATGCAGGATACCTACGGCAAGGTGGCAATCGCCGCTGATTTGTCCAGCGCATCGTTGCCAATGATGCGGACAGCCATCCGCCTCGCTGCGTTGGACAACGCAGCCGCGACGATCGTCCACGCGATTCATCCATCGTACGACGGCACGATGAGATCGGTGGGGCTCGACGAATCGACGATCGCTCGCTATCAGCGCAGCTCGCACGAGGCGGCTAGGCGGCGCCTGCAGGCGATGATCGCGGATGCCGGCCTCCCGCGGGGGAGCACTCGCGTAGTCGTGCGTGGCGATCCTCCGGCGGCTGCGATCCGCACCGTGCTCGAGTACGAACGTCCGGAACTGCTGGCAATTGGAGCGAGCCGCTGGTTCCTTATCAAGCGTCTCCTGGTAGGTAGTGTTGCCGACCGATTGCTTCGCTCGGCGCCGTGCGATGTGCTGGTGATTCCGTATCGACCAGACGTGCTCAAGCTGGGTGCGCCCACAGCAGTCGAGTCCGACCGACTAAGCGCTGCTCCCGTCCGGCGTGACATCACGACTATGGCGGGCTTTGTTCCGATACAAAGCCGCCTGGAGAAGCGTGATGGCGGTGATAGGCGCACTCATGCTCACGAATAAAGTGATGAGCAGCTCATGAAGGATGGGCTGTCCGGCCAGCGCTGACGACACAAGCATTGAAGCGACCAACGTCGCGCCGACACCCACCGTGTTCGTCATCGACGGTCCGTGCATGCGTGAGAAGAAGTCGCGCAGGCGCAGGAGTCCAAAGGACCCGATGAGGGTTGCGATACCGGCGACGACCAGCAGCACGGTCCCGGGAATCGTCACCCAGAGCGGGAGTGTCTCCGCGGTCATGGTTCGACAACCTCGCCGCGCAGCAGAAACTTGGCGAGCGATACTGATCCTACGAAGCCGAACAGCGCGATCAGCAACGCGATGTCGAAATATGCGGGGGATCGTGAGCGAACACCGAGGAGCAACAGCATCAGCATGCCGTTCGTGTACACCGAATCCAGCGCGAGAATGCGATCCTGTGCTGCGGGCCCGATAAAGAGTCTGATCGTTGCATTCAGCATGGCGAGCCCGGCGCAGATCTGCGCGAACCATACTGCGTAGCCGAACACCTCATTCATTCGAAGATCCTCCTGAGAGGCTGTTCATAACGCTGTTTGATGAGCCGGATCGTCGCCTGCTCGTCATGGAGGTCCAGCACGTGCAGCGTAAGTGTGCGTCCATCGGAGGACATCCCGGCCCAGGCCGTACCTGGCGTCGACGTCACGATCACCGCGAGAATCGTGAGCCCATGCGGATCTGACAGCTCCAGCGGAATCTCGAGGAACCCGCCGCGGACCTGCCGATCGCCCACCAATCCCAATACGACACGCGCTACGCCGAGGTTGGAGCGCAGAATATCGACGAGAACGGTCGCGGCAAGGGGAATAGCAAGGTACAGCCGATGGGGGCGTGGCCGGACGGGGCGTAGTTGCGCGATGCCGAGCACGAGCAAGACTGACAGCACGGCGCCCAAGGCGATCTGCCCGACGCTTAGCTTGCCACTGACGGTCAGCCAGATCGCGAGAAGCAGGATCGTGAGCAGCGGCGGCACGCGTCTGACGAGATTTCTCATGGCGCCACCTGCTGCGTGCCGTTCACGACTCGAATGTAGACCTGCGGTGAATGCAGCGACTGCGCGGCTGATTCGAGGTACGTCATCACCGGCCCCGCACCCGCGGTGAGTGCCAAGCACAGCAGGATGAGGAACGCTGCTGGAGCGGCCTCGATGATGCGTAGCCGTGGAGTTGTGCGGCCCCGGACCGACCAGAACAGTCGCATGCCGACACGAGTCAGCGCGATCATTGCCGCGACCCCGGTGACGATGACGGCGGCGCAGAACGCCCACGTGTACCAGCTCGCCCCTGTGCCCGGAGTCTGACCGAGCGCAGTGCGCAGCAGAGCGAACTTCGCCAGGAAACCAGACAAGGGAGGCAAGCCCGCCACCAGCAGCACGCAACACACGAAGGTCAGGCCGAGAAAGGCCATGGCTGCGGGAATGGCGACGCCAATTTCATCCCGCGGTGAGAGCGGATCCGTCCTCTGCTGTATGTCGAAACCGATGTAAGTGTCATCGGGCAGCGGACCGACATCAGCGGCTTCGCGCACTTGCAGTGTCCGTGTCCGCTGCACCAAACCGTTGACCATGAAGAAGGCACCCGTGGCGAGAACGGAGCTAGCCAGATACAGCATGACCGGCGCAGTGAGCGCGTCGATGCGCAGGCCGAGGGCCATGAACAGGAGACCCGTCGAAGACACGACATACAAGCTCACGATTCGGCCGAGCCGATACGATCCCAGCATCCCGATCACAGCGTATCCAATCGTAGCGGCGCCTCCATAGAACAGCCCGACGTCGATGAAGGAGGTTTGCTCGCTGCCTGCAGCGAGCAGTGTCCCGATGCGCAGGACGGCATACACGCCAACCTTGGTCATGAGCGAGAACACCGCGCCGATCGGGGAGCTCGCAGCGGCATAGGCCTCCGGCAACCAGAAGTTGAGGGGCCATACGGCTGCCTTGATCAGAAAGGCGACGCCCAGAATCGCCGCACCCGCCTCGAAGAGCGCGCGATCTTGCGGTGCGAGCAGAGCGATGCGGCCGGCAAGATCCGCCATGTTCAGCGTGCCTGTCATGCCGTAGATCATTGCGACGCCTATTAGGAACAAGAACGAGGCCACGAGGTTCACTGCGACGTAGTGCAAGCTCGCTTTCACTCGCCTGACGCCCGAACCGTGCAGAAGCAGCCCATAGGAGGCTGCAAGCAGGATCTCGAAGAATACGAACAGGTTGAACAGATCGCCGGTCAGAAACGCGCCGTTCAAGCCCATCAGCAGAAACTGGAACAGCGAGTGGAAGGCCGGCGCGACCCGGTCCCAATAGGCCAGTGAGTACACGAGCGCCGCAAGCCCGACCATGGAGGTCAGCACCAGCATGAGCGCCGCCAGACGATCGACCACCAGCACGATGCCAAACGGTGCGGGCCACGAGCCGATGGCGTACACGCCGACTCCTTCTGTCCACATGTGCGGCATGGCATCGGTCGTGAGATACAGCAGCGTGAGCGCGGCCCCAGCTTGCACCAGCACCGACCCGAGCGCGCAGGCGATACGAATGCCGCGACGCTCTGTGAGGAACAACTGCAGAGCGCCAATCAGCAGCGGCGCGAGGATCGGAATGATCAGCAGATGATGCAACAGACCGATCATGCGTCTGGCTCCTTGCCGTCAACGTGATCTGTGCCGGTCAAGCCGCGAGCAGCAAGTAGCAGCACCAGGAAGAGAGCAGTGGTGGCAAAGCTGATGACGATCGCAGTCAAGATGAGGGCCTGAGGCACCGGATCGGCGTAGGCGGACGGATCAATGGCCAGGTCGCCAACGATAGGCGGTCGATCGGTGACCAGTCGCCCCATCGAGAATATGAACAGATTGACGCCGTACGAGATCAGCGCGAGACCCATGATCACTTGGAAGGTGCGCGGCCGCAGGATCAACCATACGCCGGAACCAGTGAGCACGCCGATGGCGAGCGCGACGACGAGTTCCATCAGCTTTCCGCCTCCTGCGTTGCGATGACAGGGATCTCTTCCTGTTCATCGGCTGACAACGCCTTGCGAGGCCGCCGCAATGACTGGTGTGCGATCGCGATCAGCATGAGCACCGTGGCTCCCACGACTACCATGTAGACACCGACGTCGAACAGCAACACGCTCGAGACATGCAACGTGCCCAGCAGCGGCAGCGTCCCGTCCCATTCGATGCTCGTAAGGAACGGCTTTGCGAACAACCATGCAGAAATGCCGGCGATGCCGGCGGCGAGCAGACCGACGCCGACCCAGTACTGCGGATGTACGCGCAGACGGGATTCGACCCACAGCACGCCGCTCGTCATGTACTGAACGAGGATGCTGGTCGCCATGACGAGGCCGCCAACGAACCCACCACCGGGCGCGTTGTGACCGCGCAGCAGGAAATATACGGAGACAATGCCTGCCACTGGCAGCAGCATCCGGCCGATGGTTGCGGGGATACGCAGGTAGTCCGCAGGCAAGCCGTCTCCGGAGGTGAGCGCCTCTCGAGCGGCATCTTCGCGCTGTGCGCGGGGCATGCCACGACTCTCCGGAGCAGGGCGGAACCTGCGCAGCAGCGCGTAAACGGTGAGCGCGACCGCGCCCAGCACCGTTATCTCGCCCATCGTGTCGAAACCACGAAAGTCGACGAGGATTACGTTGACGACGTTGTGACCGCCGCCCTCCGGCAATGCACGTTCGAGAAAGAATGGCGCCAGCACTTCCACGCCGGGTCGCGTCAGAATCGCGAAGGCGAGAGAGGCGATTCCGGCTCCGACCGCGATGGCAATCATCAAGTCGCGCGCGCGGCGAGCGCGCGCCTTCAGTGACCTGCGTTGAGCCTCGTTGAGCTGGGTCCGCCGCGGCATCCATCGCAGTCCCAGGAGTAGCAGCACCGTCGTGACGACTTCGACTCCGATCTGCGTCAAGGCCAGATCCGGGGCAGAAAACCACGCGAATGTCAGGCAGGTGATCAGGCCGGCTACGCCAACCATGATCAGCGCCGCGAGCCTGTGATACTTCGCTTGGGCCGCCGCGCCGACCGCGCAAGCTGCGCCTGCAAGCCACAGAGCTCCAAAGACCGCATCGAACTGCGTCGGCGCTCGACCGTCGTACATTATTGTCTGTCCGAGAAGCGGCACGAGAGCGCTTGCGAACGCTACAACCACGATCAGCGACAGCTGTACTTGCAGACGGTTCGAGGAGATGAAGCCCATCAAACGCTCGCTCGTGCGCACCATCAGGACCATGATCGTGTCGAATGCCCGCTTGCCGTCTACCGGTGCGCGCCATTCCTCAACGGCCAAGGTTTGCGCTCTGTGGCGAGCCAGCCAGGCATACATCAGTCCGCCGCCGACCAAAGCGAGCACGCTCATGAGCAGCGGCGTTGTAAAGCCGTGCCAGACTTTCAGACTGAACTCAGGCGTTGCTGCGCCCAGGATGGATCTCACCGCAAGCTGCAGGGAAGGTCCGATCGTCTGCTCCGGAAAAATGCCCACCAGCAAACATGCAAGCACCAGGAGGGCGCTCGGCGCCAGCATTCCGCGCGTCGGCTCGTGCGGTTGTCGCGGCAGATCCCGAGCTGGCGGTCCGAAGAACACGCTGTGAATGAATCGCGCGGAGTACGCCACGCTGAACATGCTCGCAATTGTGGCAACGGTGGGTAACCCGATTCGAGTGACCATCTTCTCGGCAGCGAAGATGGTTTCGGCGAAGAACATTTCCTTGGAGAGGAAGCCGTTGAGCAGAGGCACACCGGCCATGGCTGCCGCGGCTACCAGCGCTACCGTTGCAGTCACCGGCATGGCGCGCGACAGCCCACTCAATCGCCGCATGTCACGCGTGCCTGTCTCGTGATCCACGATTCCCGCCGCCATGAAGAGCGATGCTTTGAAAGTCGCGTGATTCATCATGTGGAAAACAGCAGCGACCAGGGCCAACTGGCTGTTCATGCCGAGCAGCAGTGTGATGAGGCCGAGGTGGCTGATGGTCGAGTATGCGAGCACTCCTTTGAGGTCACGCTGAAAGAGCGCCGCTGCGGCTCCCAGAAGCAGCGAGCACAACCCGACGCCGCACAGGATCCAGAACCATTGGGAGGTGCCAGCCAGCGCCGGCCAGAGACGCGCGAGCAAGAACACGCCGGCCTTCACCATCGTCGCGGAGTGCAAGTAGGCCGATACCGGTGTGGGTGCCGCCATCGCGTTCGGCAGCCAGAAGTGGAACGGAAACTGGGCGCTCTTGGTCAGTGCGCCAAGGAGAATGAGCGTCAGCACTACCGGATAGTGCTCGTGTGCTCGAATCCTGCTGCCCGCAGCCAGTACTGAATCGAGGTCATAGCTGCCGACGATGCTTCCCAGCCACACGACTCCAAGCAGCAGGCACATCCCGCCGGTGGCTGTGACGATGAGCGACATTCGCGCGCCGCGCCGCGCGTCGGCACGGTGATACCAGTAGGCAATCAACATGAATGATGTGAGGCTCGTCAGCTCCCAGAAGACGACGAGCTGGATCAGATTGCCCGACAATACCGTGCCGAGCATCGCGCCCATGAACGCCAGCAGGAAGGAGAAGAAGCGCGGCACGGGATCCTGCGGCGACATGTAATAGCGCGCGTACAGGACGACCAGCACACCCATGAAGGAAACGAGCAAAGCGAACAGCCATGCGTACCCATCCATGCGCAGGTAGAGCTCCAGACCGAGCCTTGGAGCCCAGCCGATCCGCTCACGTAGCACGGCATCGAGGCCATTTACACCGGAATACAAGCTGACGATCAGTGTCGTGCAGGCAAGTGTGACGAGGCCGCTCAGCCAGCCCGCGGCGTTGCGCGCATGCGAGGGAAGAAATGCCGCGATCAGCGCGCCCGCAAAGGGCAGGAGGACAACCAAGGTCAAAGTCATGGTCCGCAAAGTATCGCATGCGTCATTTGGAGCTGCTCCGGCGCGCGCAGTTGCCGTGCCGCCCGAGCAGCGGCACGATGGGCTGGTCGATCCCAACCGAATTCGGGGAACTCAGGAGCGTCCATGGTGAGCCCCATCCGCACTGTTATTGCAGCCACCGACTTCTCCTTCTCGGCTCATCGGGCTGCGCGGCGCGCTGCAGCGGTGGCCAAGGTGCACGGTGCCACGTTGCATCTCTTACATGTGCTCGACTCCTCGTCTGCCAAGGCGCTGCTGCGCCGCTCGCCTGCGATCGATGTGGAGCACCCATTGCACGTCGAGGCCGAGCGCGCTCTTGATTCACTCGCAGACGATGTCGCCGCCGCCGGTGGTGAGGTCACTGAGCGGTTACTGCGAGAAGGTCGAGTGATGGACGAGATTCTGGCGGCCGCGGCGAGCAGCGACCTCGTCGTCCTCGGGCCACGCGGGGTGAATCCGCTGCGCGATTTCATCCTCGGGTCCACAGCCGAGCGCATGGCCCGGATGATCGAGTGTCCGATGCTCGTCGTGAAGCAGGATCCGCAGCTCCCTTACGAGAATGTGCTCGTGCCCGTCGACTTCTCCGACTACTCGGTGCCGGCGTTACGGTTCGCTTCCGAAGTGGCGCCGGGCGCGACCTTGCATGTGTTCCATGCTCTCGACTGTCCTCTCCAGGGAAGGCTGCGGAGCGCCGGAGTTACTGACGAGGGGATCGCAGCTTACTGCGATGAGCTGCATCGAGAGGCGAACGCGAGTATGGCTGAGCTGACTGCTGGCCTGCAGGATCGCACGGTATTCGGGACGGTTCAGGCGGCCGACGCACGTGTGGCGATCAACGAGCGTGCCGCCGCCAACAACTGCACGTTGATCGTGATGGGCAAGCAGGGCAGGTCGTGGCTGACAGAGCACATCCTTGGCAGCGTGACTCGCGTGGCATTGGAGCGAGCCACTTGCGATGTCGCAGTAGTACCGCACGGTTGAACCGCTGCTAGTCCTCGGGCGGCAGCGCCAGCCGGACGCGGGCGATGAAGTCATGGAATTCCTTCATGTACTCGCGCAGGAAGGCTTCGGTTGATTCGACCGTCACCTCACCATCATCCGTGATCAGGCCGGGCGTGAACTGGATATACGCTTCCGGTGCATTCATTTGCGGCGAGTTGCAGAAGCTCAACACGCTCCTGAGGCTCTGCTGAGCTACTGCCGTGCCGATCGCACCGGGGGATGTGCCGATCACAGCGGACGCTTTGCGGGCGAAGGCGTTGGTTCCGTAGGGACGGCTCGCCCAATCGATCGCGTTCTTGAGGCCGCCCGGGATCGAGCGATTGTATTCGGGCGTCACGAACAGTATTGCGTCGGAGGACTTGATGGCCGCCTTGAACTTTCGCGCCACCTCCGGATAGTCGTTGTCATAGTCGTAGCTGTAGAGCGGCAGGTCGCGGAACGAGATTTCCGAGAATTGCAGGCTTTCCGGAGCAAGGTGGATCAGCGCTTTGGCAAGCTTGCGATTGATGGATTGCTTGGCGAGGCTGCCGATCAGATATCCGACCTTGTATGTCGTCATGGCGCACCTCCAATAGACGTGCTGCCTTGTTGCGAGTGCGCTCAGGGCCTCCGATGGAGACCGCTGAGAACGGCCCTTTGAGAGTCTCCCAACGTCCGAGATCCATCGCCGTTCCCTTTGCGTCCTCCTCGGTTCTACGAGTGTTATGTTGGCGTGCCTGACTCCTGGGAATGAGCTCATGAACGCGACCTCAACGAAATCTCCCGATCGGCTCATCGCCAACTTGGCCGGCGTGCTTCCGGCGCTTGAGACGGCCTACAAGGACATCCACGCTCATCCCGAGCTGTCGATGCATGAGCACCGTACTGCGGGCATCGCGGCAAACCACCTTCAAAACAATGGCTATGATGTGGCGACCGGTGTTGGCAACACTGGAGTCGTTGGGGTGCTCCGCAATGGCGAAGGTCCCACGGTCATGCTGCGCGCCGACATGGACGCGCTCCCGATACGCGAGGCGACGGGCCTCGACTACTCGAGCACAGCGACCGCCAAAGACGCGAACGGCAACGGTGTGCCCGTCGCGCATGCTTGCGGTCATGACATGCACGTCGCTTGGTTGATGGGCGTGGCCGCATTGTTCTCGCAGCAGCGCGATGCGTGGGGTGGCACGCTGGTGACGGTCTTCCAACCAGGAGAGGAGACGGCGCAGGGAGCGCGCGCAATGATCGCGGACGGACTGCTCGATCGCTTTCCGAAGCCCGACGTCGTACTCGGTCAGCACGTCATGGTTGGGCCGTCGGGTACGATCGCCGGCAGCGCCGGCCCGATCACATCCGCTGCCGATAGCCTGCAGATCCGACTGTTCGGCCGCGGCGCGCACGGCTCTATGCCGCAGGCGAGTATCGATCCTATCGTCATGGCAGCGGCCGTGGTTCTGCGCTTGCAAACGATCGTTGCTCGTGAAATCGCGGCGACGGATGCTGCCGTTGTAACCGTAGGAGTGCTGCAAGCCGGCTCAAAGGAGAATGTAATTCCCGATGAAGCGGTCATCAAACTGAACGTGCGCACGTTCGATGAAGGCGTGCGCAAGCATGTGCTGAGTGCGATCGAGCGGATCGCAAACGCAGAAGCAGCAGCTTCGGGCGCGCCGCGGCCACCGGAGATTACTCCGCTCGACCGCTATCCACTCAACATCAACGACAAGCGATCGAGCGATCGAGTCGCCGAAGCGCTGCGCAGCTATTTCCCAACCAATCGCGTGCGCCACGCAGGACCTGCACCTGCCAGCGAAGACTTTGGTTGCTTCGGTACCGCATGGAACGTCCCTTCCGTTTACTGGTTCGTCGGCGGCACTGATCCTGAGGTTTACGCCAAGGCACAAGCAGCAGGCCGGATCAACGATCTGCCGGTCAATCACAGCCCCTTCTTCGCACCTGTGATTCATCCGACCCTGGAGGCGGGGATCGAAGCCATGGTCGTCGGTGCCCTTGCCTGGCTTGCGAAATGACGGTTCGAGAGCTCCTCGTCGTACTCGATCTTGCCGGCACATTCGTCTTCGCGACCAGCGGGGCGATGCTGGGTGTCAGGCACAAGCTCGACATCTTTGGCGTGCTGGTACTTTCATTTGCAGCGTCCAGCGCGGGCGGAATCATACGGGATCTTCTGATCGGCTCGACGCCACCGGCGGCGATCAGTGACTGGCGCTATTGCACGGTTGCGATCATCGCCGGACTGACAATCTTCTTCTGGTATTCCCCCATCTCTCGGCTGCACACGCCAATTTTAGTTTTCGATGCGGCAGGTCTCGCGCTTTTTGCTGTCGCGGGTACCGCGAAAGCACTTGCCTTTCGGCTGAACCCATTCATGTCTGCGCTGCTCGGCATGCTGACCGGCATCGGCGGAGGCATCATGCGCGACCTCTTGGTCGCTCGCACACCTGTCGTGTTTCAGCGCGACCTTTATGCTGTCGCAGCACTTGCTGGCGCCGCGCTAGTTGTCGTCGGGCATCGGTTCGCTTGGCCGGTAGTCCCGACTGCACTCGGTGCGGCCACTGTGTGCTTTGCTCTGCGAGTGCTGGCAATCTGGCGCGGCTGGAGTTTGCCCGTCGCTCGGTCGAATGATGAAAGTCACGAGTGAGCTGCGAGCAAGAACGCTTGCTGCTATGAGGCCGCCTTTTGGACTGTCACCCGCCACACAGTGTTCGACAGGTCGTCCGCAACGATGAGTGCACCGCGCGGATCCACAGTCACGCCGACTGGTCGACCGCGAGTCTTGCCATCGCTACCGCGAAAGCCGGTGACGAAGTCCACTGGTGGACCGGACGGGCGAGCGTTGCGAAACGGCACGAAGACTACTTTGTAGCCAACGGGATCAGCACGATTCCAGCTCCCATGTTCGCCGACGAACACGCCGTCTCCGAACGACTCACCCATTGTCGGAGTAGAAAACGCGACACCGAGCGCCGCCACATGTGAACCGAGGCTGTAGTCGGGCGCAATCGCTGAACGAACCTTATCTGGATCTTGAGGCTGCACGCGCTCGTCTACGTTCTGGCCCCAGTAGCTGTAAGGCCATCCGTAGAATGCTCTTTCGCGCACGGACGTGAGATAGTCCGGGACCAGATCTGGACCAATTTCGTCGCGTTCGTTTACCACGGCCCACAGCTGATTCGTACTGGTCTGGATGGCGAGCGCGGTGGGATTGCGTAGGCCAGTGGCATAGGGCTTGTGTGCCCCGGTCTGCACATCTACCTGCCATACCATCGCGCGGTCGACCTCGGCTGTCATGCCGCGCTCCGTGATGTTGCTGTTTGAACCAATTCCTACGTACAGGAACTGGCCATCTGCGCTCGCGGCGAGCGCCTTCGTCCAATGATGGTTGATCGCCGATGGCAGATCCGTGACTTTCACGGGCCGCCCACTGGCTTGTGTCTGGCCATCCTGGTACTCGAATCGCACGATTGCATCTTGATTGGCGACAAAGATGCTGCCGTTGACCAGTGCGAGACCATAAGGCGCATTGAGATTGTCGGCGAATATCGTTTGCACTTCGTAGACGCCGTCGCCGTCTGCGTCGCGCAGCAGGGTGAGGCGGTTGCCGCTCTTCACGGGGCTGGTGCCCTGCGCCTTGATGTAACTGGCGATGAAATCCTTGGGTTTGAGATTCGGCGCGCTGCCACCTCTGCCTTCGGCCACGAGGATGTCCCCGTTCGGCAGCAGTAGCGTCTGTCTGGGGATCTGCAGGTCAGTGGCGATAGCGCTGATCGCGTAGCCCTGTGGGACAGTGGGCCGCTGATCTGCCCACTTCGCGGGCTCGGCGATGGTCATATTGGGCAGCAGCCCGCGCTTGGGTTGCGGCAGTTGTGGATCGGGACCGTACTGCGAAGGTACGGGGTCCTTGCCACACCCGCTCAGCAGCGATGCAATCGTCGCGGCTGCAATCATGCTGGAGCGCTTCATCGCAGTCCCCTGATGCGCGGCGTCGCAAAGCCAAACCATGTCGCCGAGCACGCGAGTACTGCAGTAATGACGGACATCACCAAGCCACCAGGCATGCTCCCCCAAGCGTCTCGGGCGTGCATCAGAGCATTGAAAAAGCCCACGATCCATGCGGCGAGTAGTACGGCGAAATATACGGCGGCGCCGGGAGTACGACGAGTTGGTCGGCTGAGGTCAATGATCGCAAAGAGCAGCGCGACACCACCAAAGACCAGACCCCCGACGATCAACCAGGACGCAAAGTTGCTCCACTGGATTTCATACGTGGATGCGTACTCGGCATCGCTGAGTGCCGCGCCAAGGAACATTGGAACTGTTCCGGCCAGCAACACCGCATGAAGCGGATGGATTGAGCTGGAGTACCTGCTCTCGATGGTAACGGCCATGTCGGCGCGCTCCTCACGTGCATGACGCAGATAGCTGCTCGAGCACTATACGCCCAGCGTCTACGAACGTTCCTAGCCCGTTCTTACATCGAGTACTGTCAAGATGCGCGTGCGTCCATCCGGATCGCGCCAATGAATGCACTGGGCAGGGCTCATTCCAATGAGCGCCGCCCCGATAGGAGTCAGCACAGAGATCCGTTGCTCATCAATATTCGCCTCGCTCGGATACACGACGGACACTCTGTGGGTTTGACCTGCGACGTCATCGGTGTAGGTCACATGCGATCCCATCTGCACCACATGGGGAGAACAAGCGTCGTCCGGGACGACGTGCGCCCGACTGAGTTCCTCCATGAGATACTCGGCCACAGGCAAACCCTGCCTCATGGCATTCTCGGCAATATCCATCAGTCGAGCGTGCTGAGTCGCTTTAATCACGATGCGTGGTCGCGAGATCTCTCTGTTCGCATTCCGGCTATGCACTTCACCCTTCCAATGAAACAGCTGTGCTCAGGACGAACTACAGCGTGACGCACTGTTGTGCGTGCGGCACAAACGCCGCCGGTAAGCTTTTACGGGCGAAACGAACGCCGATCAATTTGAAAAAGCCATTCAAATCGTGAGATCGGGACGAACGATTCGAACGACGTTGCCACTCGCGGCACTACCGCGGGGCGACTGGCCAATCGTCCCGCCAGGCATCTGGATTCACGTCGGCACCCGCACTTCAATGACCTTGGCTGAAGAGGGTAGTGCATCTCCGGCGGATTGCTGTGCTGTCATCGTTGATCTCGCGCCTACGAGTGCCAGGCCGGTGTGCGAAAGGCTGCCACTAGGAAGTCGATCAGGCGTCTCAGTTTGAGCGGCAGATGCTTGCGCGTCGGATAGACGGCATGGATGCCGAGTTCGATGGAGCGAAACTTCGGCAGCAGCTCGACGAGCGTTCCATTGCGTAGATCGTCGCCGATGAGGAAATCCGGTTGCAGGATGATGCCTTGATGAGCGAGCGCAGCGGTTCTGCACGTATCGCCGTTATTCGCATGGATGCGCGAGCGGACTTTGACGCTGACTGCACCCTGCGGGCCGCTGAAAGTCCACTCGTCTCCACCCGACCAGTATGTATAGGAAATGAGCGCGTGGTCTGCCAGATCGCGAGGATGCTTCGGAGTGCCGTGCTTCTTGAGATATTGAGGTGATGCGCACAGTACAACTCTCGTCGAGGCGAGCTTGCGACTTACGATGTTCCAGCCAGGTGACGTCGCGATGCGTATCGCAAGGTCATAGCCCTCTTCGACGAGGTCGACCGTTCGATCGCTCAATGTGATCTCCAGCGAGACTTTGGGATTGGCATCGATGAAGGGTCCCCACAGCGGGGCGAGATGCATCGTGCCGAACGTCAGCGGCGCATTCACTCGCACCAGGCCGCTGGGTTCGATCGATCGCGCAGTCAGTTCGGATTCTGCCTCATCGATGGCACCCAACACGTCCTTCACGCGCGTGAAGAACGTGCGACCTTCGTCGGTCAGTGACAATCGTCGCGTTGTCCGCTGAAGCAAGCGCACGCCGAGTCGCTGCTCGAGGTTGCTGATGTGACGCGACACGGCCGTTTTCGAAAGGCCAGTCACTTCTGCGGCTGCGACAAAACTGCCCGCTTCGACCACAGCTGCGAAGCTGCTCATCTCTTGGATTTTGCTCATGAAGATTGTCCCGAAAATCGCGACTATCAATCCCCGAGAGCCATATTTATCACAGAACTTGAAACCAATAACCTTCCGTCCATGGTTTTGAACGAGGCACAAGGCATGAAGGCACCAGTTCTATTCGTCTCTCATGGCGCGCCGACGTTTGCCATCGATCCGGGAGCGCTTGGGCCCGAGCTCGAGCGGCTCGGTAAGCGCATGGCGGAGATTCAGGCCGTTCTCGTGATTTCGCCTCACTGGCAAACGCGCAACGTCAAAGTCATGGCAACCGCTCAGCCGGAAACGATGCACGACTTCGGCGGCTTCGCGCCCGAGCTCTATCGACTGCGATACGCGGCTGCAGGACAGCCAGAGATCGCTGAGCGTGCCGCATTGCTGTTGCAGCGCGCTGGGTTCGAAGTGGTCCTCGATCACACGCGCGGTCTTGATCACGGCGCGTGGGTGCCGCTGCGACACATGTTCCCCGATGCCAGCAAATCCGTAGTTCAGGTGTCGATGCCGCGTGACCTTGATGCCAAGGGAGCCTTCGACCTCGGGCGAGCTCTGGCACCGTTGCGAGACAGCGGAGTACTGATCGTTGGCTCAGGCAGCCTTACGCACAACTTGTACGAGATTGGTGCGCGAACAGCGACCTCGGCGCGATATGCGGAAGAATTCGCGCGGTGGGTGCGCGAGGCGGTGATCGGAAAGGACACCGGGAGCCTGCTCTCGTATCGAGGCGAGGCTCCGCATGCCGAGCGTGCACATCCAACGGAGGAGCACTTCCTCCCGTTGCTGGTTGCGCTCGGCGCAGCGAGCGATGCGGATGGCGTGATCGCGATTGATGGCGGCATGACTTATGGCGTGCTGTCGATGGATTCCTTCGCTTGGGGCGTCGGGACGTTCGGTCGCGCGCACAGAAGTCGCGCGCGGCAGGTCACCGATGCGAAAGATCTGTCCGACGATGCCGTTGCTGCGATCTGCCACCCGCTGCGGTTCTACTCGCCGCAGGTGCCGCTATGACGATCGCACTCATCGGCGCGAGCGGCTATGTGGGATCAGCCATTCTGCGTGAAGCGCTGTGGCGCGGGCATCAAGTGACCGCAGTGGTTCGCAACACTGCTAAGTTGATTGCTCAGCCCGGACTTCGAGCGATCTCTGCTGACGTGCTTGACACGGCGACTCTTACGAGCGTGCTCGTCGGACACGCGGCGGTGATCAGCGCATTCAGTGGTCATTCGCAAGCACAGATCCGGGAGTACTACGGTCGTGGTATGCGATCGATCATTGCGGCGGTGAAACAGGCGAGAGTGCCGCGGCTGCTGGTGGTCGGTGGCGCCGGCAGTCTCGACGTGGCGTCTGGTTTGCAACTAGTAGACACACCGCACTTTCCTTCGCAGTGGAAACAGACTGCCGAAGGCGCACGAGATGCTCTAAGGCTGTTGTGGGAGGAGCCGGAGCTCGATTGGACCATCTTGAGTCCATCCGCGCTCCTCGAGCGCGGCATCCGCACCGGCAATTTCAGGCTCGGCACAGATCAGTTGCTGGCCGATGCAGCAGGCGAAAGTTACATCTCGCTGGAGGACTACGCGGTGGCAATGCTCGACGAGCTCGAGCGTCCGACGCATTCACGTCAGCGATTTACTGTGGGCTATTGAGAAGAGGAGCGTGCAATCATGGCGAGTTACACACATGCGAGCAGTTACACACCTGCGATCGGGCGCATTAACCAGGAAGATGTCGGGAAGCTTGCTCTGCGCATTGCGCTCGGCGTACTTATTCTCTTTCACGGCGTCGCGAAACTGACGGGTGGAATCGACTTTATTACAGACGTGGTCGTCAAAGCCGGCCTGCCGTCATTCGTTGCGTACGGAGTCTATGTCGGGGAAGTGGTCGCACCGCTGATGCTGATTGCCGGCTGGCATACGCGTCTCGGCGCTGCTCTGATCGCGATGAACATGCTCTTTGCAATCGGGCTGGTTCACGTCTCGGAGCTCTTGCAGATCGGCCAGAGCGGCGGCTGGGCACTCGAGCTTCAGGGTATGTTCTTGTTCGCCGCGCTCGCCGTGGAGCTGCTTGGGCCCGGCAGACTCAGTGTGGATGCGCGACGGGGCGCAGCCGGCAGATTCACTGTGGATGCGCAACAGGGCGCAGCCGCTACAAGTCAGGCGAATTGAACCTAGGAGACCACATCATGAAAATCGGAATCATTGGAGACGGAAATGTGGGTAGCGCGCTCGCTCGCGGGCTCAAGCGTGCTGGTCATGACGTACGCGCCGTTGGAAACGACGGCGCAGCCATCCGCGGTACGGCGGGCTCGGCGGAGCTGGTCGTAGTTGCCGTTCCCTTTGGCGCGATCGACGACGTCGTGAAGGCGGCCGGAGACGCATTGGCAGGCAAAACGGTCGTCGACGCGACGAACGCACTCGATGCCAGCATGAGTCTCGCCGTTGGCTTCACAACCAGCGGTGCCGAGGAGCTTCAGAAGAAGCTCCCCAAGTCCCGCGTCGTGAAGGCGTTCAACACAGTCTTCGCGCAGCATATGGACAGCGGCAAGCTCGGAGAGCAGCGACTCACCGCATTCGTCGCAGGCGATGACGAGACAGCCAGGAAGCAGGTCGTCGATCTCGCACGAAGCATCGGATTCGATCCTGTCGACTCAGGCCCGCTGAAGAACGCGAGGCTGCTCGAGCCGCTCGCATTCTTCAATATCCAGCTCGGGTACGGGCTCGGGATGGGTACAAATATCGGCTTCAAGCTGCTGCATGAATGAAGACGCAGGAGGTGAGTCATGAGTGATCAGACAGCGAAGCCACGGCTCGAATCCAGGGAAGTAGTTGTCCACGGCGGCGCGACGGGTTTTACGCAAGAGATCACCGTGGCCGGCCACCGCCTGGTTGTGGACGAACCGACGGCGTTCGGAGGGACCGACACAGGTCCGAGTCCGTATGACCTTCTGGTCACGGCGCTTGGCGCGTGCACATCGATGACCGTGTCTCTCTATGCACGCAGAAAGCAGTGGCCACTGGACGCCGTAACGGTACGGCTGCGGCACTCGAAGATCCATGCGATCGACTGCGCTGAATGCGACACGAAGAGCGGCATGCTCGATGGCATCGAGCGCGACGTCGAGCTGCACGGTGATCTGACCACGGAGCAGCGTGCACAACTGATCGAGATGGCGAACAGGTGTCCCGTGCACAAAACGCTTACGTCCGAAATCAACATCCGCACACGGCTGGTGTGAATCATGTTGACGTCAAAGCGTCCTCCGGCAGCGGCAAGAGTTCGACGGAATCCCATTGGATCGCGTAACGCCGATTGCGCTGGGCAAGCAGACTCCAGTATCAGAGAATCTGTGTCATACCGAAGAGGACAGTCTTATGACCGAGCCCCATACACGTCATCCCGCAGCACATCGCGAACTGATACAGGAATTCGCCGTTGCCGATCGCGACAATGACGGTCGCATCGATTTCGAAGAGTTCAAATTGCTGCTCGATGGGCTGGACGCAGCAATGTCCATCGAGGAGATGCAAATAGGCTTTCGCGAAGTCGACGCCGACCACGACGGATGGATCGACTGCCGTGAGTTCGTCGATTGGTGGAGCTCGGACTGACTGGGGAGCCGGCTGCACGATAGCTCGTATCATGCGCTTGTCACTTCGATACCCTAAGCGCCGCAGCTGGAGAATAGCTATTGCGACCGCGCTCTTAACGGCGTCAGCGTTGCTCGTTTGGGCGTTGCTGTGGCCCGATTCAAGCTGCGCACAGCCGGCATGTGCGAGTCAGCGGTTCAACATCGCGATCGAAGTCGATGCTTTGCAGCAGGTTGCGGTTATTCCCTTCGATGTGCCGGCGCAGGATCAGTCCGTGTCGCTGCGGGCGATCATGAACGGTGGTGGAATCGAGACCGCGGTTACGCCTGACGATCTGGACTTGCCTTACAAAGCTGCGAGCGGCCCGCTTGATCGCGCAGACTTGTACAGATTTGCCGCAGCATGGGGCAGCATGACGGTTCCTTCGGATGCAGATGCAAAGGTCTATGCATTGCTCGCTGCAGCGCTGGTTTCGGACACAGGCGAACCTCTGTTCGGAATCATGTTCGATGTCAAGGATCGACAGGGATTTGCCGTCGCGCCGCCCACGACAGCGCACCAGTTCAGCGAGCGTGAGCCCGACGCGGTGCCACTGCTGCAACTTCGAACATTCACGCACGAGCTGCTCCATACGTTGAATCGCCGCCACTTTGATGCGGTTCAGATGAGGGATGGCCGCCTTACGCTGGAGGCGCCTACTCGATGCATCTCAGAGCAGGAGCACGGCCAATGGTTTCTGCGTGAGCCGCCGCTGATGGAAATTAGTCCCGGGACTATTCGATTCTTCCAGACGGCCGCGAGTCGCGATATTTTGCCGGGCGAGAAGAGCTCGCCGTTTTCCAGCCGGCGCGCGTCACCGACAGAGTGCGATGAGCTGCGTGGGCGGACAGCGGAAGATCCTGCGCGAACGCGCTGGGAGCTCGCAACCAGGCGATTGCGCAGTCTCTTCCTTATTCGCAGTGCTGCGGCTGCTGAGACTGAGCAGGCGCAGCTCACTGAAACCGAGGAGTCAGCAGTCGAGCTGCGGATCCAGGCAATGCCTGCTGCCTATCCGCTCGGCTATCCGATTGCGATTCGCGTGCTCGCGCGAAACGTGGGGCATGAAGCGTTGCCGATCAAAGGACGTCTCAATCCCAGCTATGGTGTGGTTCGTATCGAATACCGTCGCCTGAGCGATGAGGATTGGAATGTCGTTGAGCCTCTTGCCTGGTTCGAGCCTGTCGGGGATGAGTACGCCATGCTGCTGCCGGGCGAGCGTACCGAACAGACCGTGCCGATCTACTTTGGCGAAGGTTGGACTTTCCCTCAGCCCGGTGACTACGAAGTTCGTGCCCGGCTACAACTGGAAAGCGATGCAGAAGGTACGGCAAGCGAACCGGTTCAGATCAGCGTTGTCGATGCACATACGCCGGACGATGAGGCTGCACTGCGCCCGCTGCTGAGTAGTGGAGGGCGCCTGAACGACGCGATCGGACGCCTGCTCTCGTTTGGTGGCCGAATTGTCTCAGAAGAGGGCCTGACTGACCTCGAAGCCGCGGTGGATCAGCACGGAGATACTGCGTTGGGCAGTGCGCTGCGCTTAACACTGGTCTCACAGCGATTGCGACCTCCCATCGATCCGTTGACCGGCGAGCGACCGGCTCCGGACCTGACAGAGGCACGGGAACTCCTGCGCGACACTTGCACCGACAGCGGCGTCGCTGCCCTCAAAAAGCAGCTTCTGGAACGTCATGCCGGCGGCATACCGAGCAGCTTGAGCAACCGAGCGGAGACTGCTGCCACCGCATGGGACGGCATAAGTTCGATGCAAGGTGATTCGCAGCCGACCTACTCGGATCCCGCGCTCAAAGCATGGGGCCCCTCGCTGCACTTCTGTCTGAACGAGGCGCAAATGCGCGAGCCACTGAGAGTGGCGATTCCGCGTCTGGCAAAAGAGCTGCAACGCGCCAATTCCACGCGCGTAGTCATCGCGGGGCACAGCGACTATGAGGGCAGCTGTCGATATAACGATGCCCTCGGGATGCGCCGTGCGGACGAAGTGCGCCGCGCGCTGCTCGCAGGTGGGCTACGCGTAAGAAAGGTGGATATTGCAAGCTTGGGCGAGCGACGGCCGCTCGATTTCGCATCGAGTTCCGCGGCGCACGATCTGAATCGGCGAGTCGAAATCCTCGTTGAAGGTGCATCCACGGACATTGACCTGACGGAGACACCCTCGCGAGTTGCACCGCGTTGCCTTCCGGAGAAGCGAGATGGATTGCACCCAGGAGGCAACAGATGAGCCCCACAGCTAAGCCGCGCTCGATCATGGTCGCGCTTGCGGAACCTCATAAGCGCATTCAACCTGTATTAGCGCGTGCAACGCAACTTGCTCAGGCAGTCGGCGCCGAGCTATTGCTGTTCCACGCAGCTTTCGAATCGGCACTGAGTGGCCGGCTGCATTTCGATTCGAAGCGGCTCGCGCGTGCACGGGGATGGCGCTTGGACCAGCATACGCGTGCGCTCGAGCGTCATGCGCAGAAACTGCGCAAGCGAGGGATAACCGTGCAGACGCTCGCGGTCTGGGGAGAGCCCGCCCACGAGTCGATCATTCGCGCGGTTATTCGGGACGGAATTGATATAGTCGTCGCGGGTCCTCACGAGCCCCGGCGGACCAATGCTCCCTTTCCATTAAGGCAGACCGACTGGCAGCTGCTTCGGCTGTGTCCGCGTCCATTGTTGCTAGTGCGCCCGGGTTCGCCCTCGATGGGTCCGGTTATTGCGGCACTTGATCCAGTGCATTCCAACGACAAGCCTGCGACGCTCGATCTTGCGTTGGCCGAGGGAGCCGCCGCACTTGCGGCAGCGCTCGGTGTACCGCTGATTGTCGCCCACAGTATTCCGCCTGCGCTTGACGCCTTATACGAAAGCGAAAGCGCGCGCCGCACTATGCGCGAGCAGGCCGCAACAGCCATCCACCGCACGGTCGGGAGGGCGAAGGTCGAGCCCGGGGATATCTACGTCCTCGATGGTCGTCCCGAGGAAGCGCTTCCCTCGCTCGCAAGGAAGCTACGTGCGCAGGTACTTGTCATGGGAGCGATCAGCAGACGCGGCTTGCGGCGATTTGCGATCGGTGACACGGCGGAACGAACGATTCATGCTTCGCCATGCGATCTGCTCATTCTCAAACCTAAAGGGTTTTCGCTGAGACTCGGGCGCGTCCATCGCGAGCCGGTAATCCTGCCCAATGCCGGAGAACGGACAGGAAGGTCATCCAAGAATTGAGCGTCACATATCCGCGATGAGTTGCGCACGAGAGTGACGATCTTTCCGAGGGCTAAGCGAATGTCTTCAGCATCCCTTTCTAGCCAGAGCGACTTCGCGGGTCGGGTTATTATTATCGGCTGCGGCAGCATCGGCCAGGGCATCCTCCCGGTCATCGGGCGCCATATCCCGATGGGGGGCGAAGGGCGGCTCCTGGTCTTGTCGGCAGACGAGCAAGGGCGTGGGCTGGCCCAGAAGTGCGGAGCGCATTTCGAGCACGCGCATCTAACGCCGAAAAATCATCGTCGCATTCTAGGTCGACACGTCAAAGCTGGCGACCTCGTCCTGAACCTCTCGGTCAACGTATCGAGTCTCGATCTGATTCGCTTCTGTGCGGAGAGGGAGGTCTTGTATGTTGACACTTCGATCGAACCGTGGCCCGGCGTCTACGCGAATCCGATGCTGGATATGCGCCAGCGCACGAACTTCGTGATTCGCGAGAAGGCGCTGCGACTGGCAGCAGAGTTGGGTCCGAACGCACCAACTGCCGTCGTCGATCACGGTGCGAACCCAGGCCTAGTATCCCATTTCGTCAAACGTGCCCTGCTCGATCTGGATCGCATATTGCGAGCGGGAGAAGCGCGCCCAGGGTCTCGCGAGGAGTGGGCAACGCTCGCTCGCGATCTTGAGGTCTTGGTAATTCAGATCGCCGAACGCGATACTCAGGTCAGCGATCACGCGAAACGCCACGGCGAGTTCGTCAACACCTGGTCGATCGATGGCTTCGTGGACGAGTTGATGCAGCCGAGTGAGGTCTCCATCGGCGTGCACGAGCTGAATCTGCCGCGGCGGGCACGACACCATGGACCGGACTCGGGAACGCTCTACTTGCCGCGTCCCGGCGGCGGCACTTTCGCTCGCAGCTGGACCCCATCGGTGGGCGGTTATCAGGGCATGCTTGTCACGCACGATGAGGTGTTTTCTATCGCAGACCATCTATCTCTGCGCGAAGACAATCGGTTCGTGTATCGCCCGACAGTGATGTTCGTCTATCACCCGTGCGACGATGGGATGCTTTCCGCGCTCGAGCTCGAGGGACGCGGTTGGAAGATGCAGCCGGCGAGTCGCCGCTTGAGTCGTGACATTGCGGACGGTATGGATGAGCTGGGCGTGCTGCTTGCCGGCCACGCGAAAAACGCCTATTGGTTCGGCTCGCAGCTGTCGATCCAAGAGGCACGCGATCACCTGGAGTTCGCGAATGCGACCACCGTGCAAGTCGTTGCAGGCGCGTTGGCAGCGGCGGTCTGGGCGATTCGGCATCCGCGCAGCGGACTCGTCGAGCCGGATCAAATGGACCACGAGGAATGTCTGGCTATCGCCGAGCCCTATCTCGGGAAGCTTACTGGAGCGTTCACAGACTGGACGCCGCTTCAGGGCCGCGGCGAGCTGTTCCCCGAGAAACTCGACGTCGACAGCCCATGGCAACTACAGAACATTCGGGGCCGGCAATGGATTGCGTAATAAGGAATGGTCCGCTGAGCTTCCGCCATCCCTGATGCGAATCTGTCGCGGCTGGCCTCGCGGCTGGGGCAGACGAGCGTGCGGCGATGCTGTCATAGGAGGAACCAAGCGTGTCCTATCATGCGTCATTGTTTGGCCGCCTGAGCCCGGCTGAACAACTCGCTGTGCTCCGCGAATCGCCGCCCTCCGAGCGGTTGGCGCGCATTCGAACGTTGCCTCTGGACGATGCGACGGATCTGATACAGGCAGCACCATACGCACAGCGCGACGCACTTCTTGGATTGCTTGAGGACGCTGCCCGTAGCGAAGTGAAAGCCTTGCTCGCGTACGCCGAGGATGTGGCGGGCGGCTTGATGAATCCGCGCTTCGTGCGCCTCCGTCCCGACTTCAGCGTGGACGAAGCGATTCGGTATTTGCGCATCCACGTGCGAGACTTCGCTCGGCCGATCAGCGATGCATATGTGCTGGACGCAGAGCAGCACCTGCTCGGCGTCGTGTCGCCACTCGATCTGCTTTCCTCGCCGGCGAATCAGACCATTGATTGCGTGATGACGAAGGAGCCGATCACTGTGTCCGAGGACGCCGATCAGGAGCTCGTCGGCCAGGTCTTCCGCGAGTACGATCTCCTTTCTGCGCCAGTCGTCGATGGCTTGGGACGGATGAAGGGGGTCGTGACGGCCGATGACATCGTCGACGTGATCTCGGAAGAAGCCACAGAAGATGTGCAGAAGATCGGCGGTGCCGGTCCACTCGATGCACCCTATCTGCACACGAGCTTCTCATCCATGGTGCGCAGCAGAGGTGGTTGGCTGGCGCTGCTGTTTCTCGGGGAGATGCTCACGGCGACGGCGATGGGGTGGTACGAGGACCAGCTGTCTCGCGCGATCGTGCTGGTCCTGTTTTTGCCACTCATCATCAGCAGCGGTGGCAACGCGGGTTCACAGGCGACAACGCTAGTTGTACGCGCCATGGCATTGGGCGAAGTGAAGCTGCGCGATTGGTGGAAAGTCATACGACGTGAGTTCATTGTCGGGCTTGCACTCGGTGTACTGCTGGCCGTGATCGGTGCCCTGAGAATCATAGTGTGGGAGGGGCTATTCAATTCATACGGCGAGCACTACCTGGTGATCGTTCTCACGGTCGCATTGAGTCTCATCGGGGTCGTCCTATGGGGGGTGATGGCGGGTTCCGTATTGCCTTTCATTCTGCGCTTAGCCGGACTCGATCCCGCGAGCGCTTCTGCCCCATTCGTCGCTACCATCGTGGATGTGACCGGGTTGGTTATTTACTTCAGCATTGCGGGCATCGTCCTGCGCGGCACGCTGTTGTGAGCGCGCGCGTCTCCCCTCCATCTGCGGTGCATGCCCGTCCGGAGCAAACCAGCGGCTGGCACTCGAGCTAAAACGCCAGAGGATCGGCCGATTGCTCGCTCTGTCTAGATCCGATGCGGGGACTTGCCTGAAAGGTCACGCGTTCTGAGCGGGAGTCTCCGAGCGTTGCTCCGCAGGCTTGCCTGCGTGTGCCCATCCCAATCCGAGGGCGACAACGCACGACAGCGCGCCGACCGTCACAGCAATGACGGTGCTCCGGGAGACCGGCCCACGATGCTTCATCGGATCGGTGTCCGCCGCCTGCGGCCTTGCAAGTTCTCAACCTTCGCTTGGTCCGACGTTTGGTGTGCGTACGCAAGCGTACAGACTCGCCCGCGACTCTGTGAAACCGTTCCTTTCGGTGGGTCGTGTTGACTCGTGCATTGTCGTAAACGGCGCTGTTTGGAGTCGCCCACCGCTACACCGAATCCGGAGATCGTGTTCTCACCAAGCAAGGGAATTTTTCCAGCGTAGACGTGCAGTGTCTTCGGCCCCCCGTCGGATGTGCAGTCATTTTTGAGGTGCCATGTCATGAATATGATTGCTCGATGGGTCTGTGCAGCAGCTGGATTAACGGTCATCACTGGCGTGCTAGCGCAGTCGGCGGATCCTCTGCCTTGGATGAACACGGAGCTCACGGCGGAGCAACGAGCCGACCTACTCGTCGCCAGGATGACGCTCGAACAGAAGGTTCAGCAGATCTCCAATGACACAAGGCCAGCAGAGATCGATGCGAACAGGCCGCCCGGCTGCGGGTTCGCGCCGATAGGCCGGCACATCCAGGGTATTCCTGAACTAGGCATCCCGACGGTACGCATGGTGAACGGCGGCACCGGTATCCGCGGGGGTGATTGCTCGCCGGAGCCCAAGGCGACGGGCTTTCCATCCACACCGGCAAGCGCGGCGACGTTCAATCCAGAGCTCAACCGTCAATTGGGCGATGTGCTGGGCGACGAAGCGAGGCGTCACGGGCACCAAGTCCTGCTCGCACCCGGCATGAACCTGCATCGTCATCCCTTCGGCGGGCGGAATTACGAGTACCAGAGCGAAGACCCGTACCTCTCGGGCGTCATGGCCGTCGAGCAGATCAAGGCCATCCAGGCTCACGGCATCCACGCGAACGCCAAGCACCTCGCGGCCAATGAGCAGGAAACCCAGCGCCGACAAATGGCCACGGTGGTTCCGCCCAGGGCGCTACACGAGTTGTACTTGCTGCCGTTCGAGATGGCGGTGAGGGATGCACGGCCGGCATCCATCATGTGCGCCTTCCCCGAGATCAACGGAGTCTCTGCCTGCTCGAGTGAGGATCTGCTCAAGACCACGCTGCGCGAGCGGTGGGGATTTCAAGGATATGTCATCAGCGACCGTCGCGCTGTTCACGATCTCGCGCCGTCGATCAAAGCCGGAGTGGACTGGGAGCTCGCTCATGTCACGCCGCTGTACTACTCGTTGGACCCGCAGCGGGGGCAGCGCGGAAATCCGGGGAGCGAAGGCATCGCGGCGGCGCTCGCTGCCGGCAGCATCACCGTGGCCGACATTGACCAGATGGTCCGACGCCGCTACATCCAGATGTTCAAGTTCGGACAGTTCGAGACCGACTTCGATGCACTCTACGCGGCCGTTCCAGACTTTCTTACCCATGGGCTGGTGGCTCGCGAGATTGCCGAGCAGGGAATCGTCCTGCTCAAGAACCAGAACAACTTCCTGCCGCTCAACGCTGCGAACATCAACTCGGTCGCTCTCATCGGCGCCACGTGGTTCGCGGGCATGGCGAAACTGCCGCCACGCTCCGTTCGCGCGGACAACACCAGTGTCGTCGCTCCCTATACAGTCACTCCGCAGCAAGGATTGGAGAATGCTCTGCGAGCGATGGGCTCCTCGGCCACCGTCACGTACAACAGCGCAGGCGGGACCGGGAAAAAAGCGGACAGGGACGCCGCCGTCGAGCTGGCGCGGAAATCGGACGTGGTCATCGTCATGGTCGGCGACAATCCGCACGAGCTTTGCGACCGGGACTCTCTGAGCCTGCCGATCATCCCGCCGGCGGACCCCAACTTCTGTGCGTTCGACGACGCTGGCGAGCAAAATCCGGATAGGCCGGCACGAGGCACCGGAACACACCAGGAAATGCTCATGGCCGAGCTGACTGCCGCACCAGGCGTGGCGCAGAAGATGGTGGTCGTGCTCAAGACGGAGGGCATGGTTCTGATGCCCTGGCTCGCGCAAGTGCCGGCGCTGCTCGAGGCTTGGTATCCGGGGCAGGAGGACGGCACCGCCGTCGCCGACATCCTGTTCGGCGTGCGCAATCCCTCTGGCAAGCTGCCCATGACTTTCGGCAATTCGGAACGAGAGGCTGCACACGCTACGCAGGAACAGTTTCCCGGCGTGTTGGTGGACCCGCCGCCCTGGTTGAACGTGCGACGGCTGTCTGCTCACTACACTGAGGGGCTGCAGATGGGATATCGCTGGTACGAAGCGAACCATGTGACGCCGGTGTTCCCCTTCGGATTCGGTCTCTCGTACACAACCTTCTCTTACAGCGATCTGTCAGTAGCATCCACCGTCGACGCGCAGACGCACAGTGCCGTGTTGACGGTCAAGTACACGATCAACAACACCGGCAGCAGAGAGGGAGCCGAGGCCTCTCAGGTATATCTCACACTGCCCGCCGAGGCCGGTGAGCCGTCGAAGCGTCTGGTCGGCTTCCAAAAGGTGGATCTCATGCCGGACACGAGCCAGCAAGTTACGGTCACCATCGACTCGTCCACGTCGAACCACCCGCTCTCGTACTGGGTCCCGGAGAACGACGCGCCTGTGGCGGGATGGGCCAATGGCAGCTGGAATACAGCGCCCGGCGACTACACAGTCCACATCGGCTCGTCCTCCGCGGACACACCGCTCGAGCAGACCATCAACTTGTCTTTCTCGTCCGAGCCGGCTCCGGCTCCGCCGCCGCCGACTACTGGAAATGCTGCGGCAGGGGGCGGCGGCGGGGGAGGCGCGTTTGCTATTCTTACGTTACTTACGCTAGCAATTCTGCTGGCAGCGCGTCGTCGGCAATTCAAGCTGGGTGCACAGACAGGATGACGGAAAATCTTCGGGCGATAGCACAGCAATCGCCTTCAGATCGGCGCAAGGCGATATTCTAGACCGGATAGAACGAATCGCTCGCCTAATACCGATCGAAGTCCCGCGATTCTTCCTTGACCACCGGAGCGATCGCCGTCACATCGAGGTCGGCGAACAGAAGATTCTGGCCGGCGTCGAAGTGTTCGTCGCCCACATTGCGCCCGCGGACGATCATGCTCTGGCTGTCGGCGGTAAACGGCTCGTCAGCATTCTTAGAGAGAGCCGCAATGTCTGGAAGAAGATTTCCAATTGTTCACATTGCACCCAAGGCGTACAACGCTGCTCACGTTATGAGCTCATGACGAGCGACGACAGATTGCAATGAGTGCAGCGAATGCGCGCGCAGTGCGATAGCCGCGCCTAGGGCGATTCAATCGACGCTCCAGTGACTCACAACGGGCGGCAGCGGCGCACGCGTGACGTTTCCGCTGGCGCTTTCGCAGCAGGAGGTTCGAGCATATGAACGTTCAAGCACAAAAGTCACGGCGACGCAGCCGTAAGCGGGCGGTCGTCGGCAACGGCACTGTGGCTCATTTGGAGCGCGACAAGGACGTCCGGCAGCTCGTCGCGGCCGAAGCTAAGGATCGCACAGCCGATCCTCAGGCGAGCATTGCTTTGGCGGCATATTTCATCGCCGAGAAGCGCGGCTTCGAGCCCGGTCACGAGCTGGACGACTGGCTTGCAGCAGAGGCCGCCGTCGCACGGGCGGAACAGCAACCGCGCGACGAACGCCCTACAGATCATTCAGGCCAAGAGCGTGTCATGAAGATTCTGAGCAGTTGCTAACGAATGCCCGTAGCCGCGCGAACCTGCGGCATGATTGGGCCCGCGATCTCGCTGAGCGCCGTCGGCGAGAATGCGCTCGACTTCAGCTGGATCCCGGCGCAATCCTTCGCGCAGCCGCCGCGCCGTGTCGAACGTTACGGAGCGGCTTCTCGACATCGTCTGCATCCATCGGCGATTCCGATGCACACCGTCGATATTCATCGCTGGTCAATCGTCTACGCGGCCGTAGACTTCAAGCGTAGCGAACGCATGCAACTGATGGAGGGCAAACCATGAGCCCGTTGTTGGAGCTGGCGCGCTTCGGCCAGAGCTATTGGCTCGATGATCTCTCCCGCCAGATGATCGAGAGCGGAGAATTGCAACGGCGAGTGACGAGCGAAGGACTGACCGGCGTCACGGCGAATCCCGCGATCTTTCGGGCGGCCCTTCATGCCAGCGACGCCTACGATCGGCAGATCAGGCAGCTCGCAGTACATCCGCTGAATGGCATCTACGAAGCGCTGATCGTCGCGGACGTTCGTGACGCCTGCGATATCCTCCGCCCAGTGTACGATCGCACGGAAGGACGCGACGGCTTTGTCAGCCTCGAAGTCTCGCCCTACCTCGCACATAACACCCAGGGTTCCATCGCGGAGGCGCATCGCCTGTGGAACGCAGTGGCGCGCCCGAATCTGTTCATCAAGATCCCCGGCACGTTCGAGGGCATCGCAGCTGTCGAAGCTCTGCTTTTCGATGGAATCAACGTAAACACTACGCTGCTGTTCTCGGTCGAGCGCTATGAGGAGATCGCTCTTGCATACATCAGCGCGCTCGAGCGGCGCAAGCTTGCCGGTCAGCCGCTGGCGGGCGTGGCGTCCGTAGCGAGCTTCTTCCTGAGTCGGATCGACACGCGCGTCGACGAACAATTGCGCCAGAAGCTCGCCGGCGGCATGACGAAGGCAGAGCGCCTGCTCGGCAAGTGTGCGATCGCGAACGCCAAGATCGCGTATGGGCGTTTCAAGGAGCTGACGTCCTCGGGACGTTGGCGCGCCCTGGAAAAAGCTGGGGCGCGCCCGCAGCGGCTCTTGTGGGCCAGCACCAGCACGAAGAACCCGGCCTACGACGCTCTTATGTATGTTGAGCCACTGATCGGTCCGCAAACGATCAATACACTTCCACGGAAGACTATCACTCTCTTCGCGGAGCACGGCAAGGTAACCGCCTCGCTCGAGGAGGGATCGGGCGACGCCATCCAGGTCATGCGCGATCTGCAGCGAGCCGGAATCGATGTGCCGCAGGTGACGCGACAACTCCTCGATGACGGCATCGCGAAGTTCGTCGACTCGTTGAATGACACTCTGCAGACGATTGGGACCAGAGCGATGACCGCCGCCCCGCACAGCGAGCCGCTCACGTCGTCGCCTATGAGGACAGGAGAACGCCATGCTCAACAGCGTCAAGAAACTTAGCGGATGTCGAATCGTTGCAACCGATGGCGAGGTCGGTGCGGTTGCGGAAGCCGTCTACTTCGACGACGAACAATGGGTGGTGCGCTATCTCGTGGTCGACACAAGGGCGTGGCTGCGTGGCCGAAGAGTACTGATCTCACCGTATGCGGTGACATTCATCGACTGGGAAGCACGAACGATTGCGGTGAATCTCAACCGTACACAAGTGGAGCACAGCCCCGATATTGACACCCACCAGCCCGTTTCCCGCCAGAAGGAAGCGGAGTACCACCGGTACTACGGCTACCCTCAATACTGGCCCTATGCCGCTTACTGGGCATGGGATGCGATCCCCCTGGCCGTGCCGCCGGATCCGCAGATCCGCGACGCTGCGGAAGAACGGCGAGCAGCGGCGGATCGTGCGGACGCAGACACTCATCTGAGAAGCAGCGAGGCGGTACTGGGTTATCACGCTCAGGCCTCAGATGGGTTGATCGGTCACGTCGCGGACTTTCTCTTCGAAGAGGAGACGTGGGCCATTCGCCATCTAGTTGTCGATACGCACAACTGGTTGCCAGGCAAGCGTGTTCTCGTCGCGCCGCAGTGGATTCGTCGCGTGAGCTGGAGCGAACGAACGCTCAGCATCGCTCTGACCCGCCGGCAGATCGAGCAGAGCTCCGAGTACGATCCGAAGTATCTGGTATCGCGAGATTACGAGCACCCGCTGCGTCAGCGCCATTCGCGCCCTCATCACTGGGAGTGAGCAACGGGTGGCGAGCTGTGAGGCTCGTCGACCCATGATCACCGAATCATGATTCGCATCAAGCGAACTTATGAACCTCGTGCTCATGGAGATGGGCGGCGCATTCTCGTGGAGCGCCTGTGGCCGCGAGGTATGAGGAAGGAGGCACTGCAAGTGCATGCGTGGATCAAGGAAGTCGCGCCCAGTACGCAGCTGCGGCAATGGTTCGGGCATCGGCCGGAGCGTTGGCGAGAATTTCGGCGGCGCTACAAGAAAGAGTTGCGTGCGAATGCCGCTGCTTGGTCACCCATTCTCGATGCCAGCAAACGCGGCACCGTAACACTTCTCTATAGCGCTCATGATCTCGAGCACAACGGTGCGGTAGTCCTGCGCGAGTACCTCATGGAAAGAAGCCGGGTTCGACCGAAAGCGAAACGCGCGAAAGCAGCCCATGGACGCGGAAGGTAGCGGAGTGAGTGGACTGAAGAACTCCATGGCCATCCCGCCTTCGCAGGATTCCCCGATCAAGCCACCGGCGTTCGCTCTGTTCGCTTATGGGTTCAGGCCTTTCTTCCTGGCGGCTGGCGCCTACGCGCTACTTGGCCTGATCGCATGGCTGTGGATGTACATGACGGGCGTGCATCCCCTGCCGAGCCAGCCGGCGCAATTTTGGCATGGGCACGAGATGCTGTACGGCTTTATCGGTGCGGCGATCGCCGGCTTCCTGCTCACAGCAGTTCCGAGCTGGACGAGTGCCCGGGGCTTTGCGGGAAGGCCGCTCATTCTGCTCGCTGCACTTTGGCTCATCGGGCGATTGGCATTCGCCGCAGCTGCCGTACTACCGCTGACAATCGTCGCCGTCTGCGAGCTTGCCTTCATCCCGGCGCTCGCTGGTTTGCTTGCCCCACCGTTGCTTCGAGCGCGCAACCACAACTCACCCTTGCTTCTCGTGCTAGCCGCTATTTGGCTGACGGACGTCGTCTTCATGTATGCGCTGATACGCGACGATGTGCTGCTCGCGCGCACGACGTTGCTTGTGGCGATCGATATTGTCTTGCTGCTGGTCACCGTTATCGGCGGACGCATCGTTCCGGCATTTACCGCGAGCGGGCTGCGTGCTCGCGGGCTGGTACCGGATCTTCGCACCAGCCGCTGGGTCGACGGCATCGTCATCGCTGCGATGATTGCCGTCGTCTTCGTGGATATCGTCGCTCCGTCGCACCAGATTGCTGTCGCAGTCGCGGCCGTGGCCGCGATCGCGCAAGTGTGGAGGTTGATCGGATGGCGGAGCTGGCGGGCGCTCGACGAACCGCTGGTGTGGAGTCTTCATTTGGCCTATGCATGGCTGCCGGCAGGACTGGCCATGAAGGCGCTCTATCTCTCGGGCAATGCCGCATGGGCCGCGCACTGGCTGCATGCGCTGACGATAGGTGTTGCCGCGGCGATGATCCTTGCCGTCATGACGCGTGCCTCGCTCGGGCACACTGGTCGGCCTCTGCTCGCGTCCCGACTCATCGGCGGCGCATACATTCTCTTGTCTCTTGCAGCAGCGATGCGAGTGTTTGCACCGGCGCTGGCACCCGGCGCGTATCAGTGGGGTGTCATGGTGGCCGGGGCGCTGTGGATCTGCGCGTTCGCCATTTTCATCATTGTCTACGCGCCTATTCTGTTGCGGCCTCGCATCGATGGCCGTCAAGGATGAGGAAAGGGCAGCACCAATGAGGACGCGGCATTGGTTGGAGAGGCGCAGACGCGGCCTCGCCCTACTTGGCGGCGTAGGCAGCGCACCAGCCTTTTGTGTGTACGGAGCCCTTGCCTGGGAAGATCGTGCAAGGACCCCATTCGGAGCCGGCCTTGCCCTGATAGTAGCGGCAGCCGCCGCAGTCCTGCGTAGATTGGTGCTGCGGATACTTGGCGGCGTCGACCTGCGTCGTATCCTTCTTGTAGCCGAGTGCGGCGGCCGCCTGATCGGCTTCGTCCAGTTGTTTGGCTTCAGCAGCCATCGCCGATCCTGCTCGCAGCAGTGAACCGACCGTCGGTAGTGCCGCTGCGCTGGCCACGAATTTGAGAAAACGGCGGCGAGTGGTTTCGCTAGGTTGCGTCATAACGGTTCCTCCAATCTACTTGCCCGCGATCACGGCAATCTCTACCAGGCTGCCATTGGGCAATCCGTCGACGCCCACCACGGAACGCGCCGGCAGGCCGCGGCGAAAATACGATGCGTAGACCGAGTCTGCTCTCGGCAGGTCTGCGATGTCTTGCATGTACAAGGTCACCGACACGATATTGCTGATCGTCAGACCGTGGCTTTCAAGGATGCGCAAGATATTGTCCATCGCGATTCGAACCTGGGCTTCGACGTCGCTTCCGGCACTTTCCCGTGAGGCGGTGCCGTCAGCGACTTGTCCGGAAACAAACAAGAGATCGCCGTAGCGCACGACCTGTGCGTCGCGATAGACCGGCTGTGTCGATGACGACGGTATCTCGTGACTGACGCTGGGCGTCTCAACGTCAGAGGTCCGCAGCACATCTTCGGCAGTGTCGCCGGGACCTTGGGGCCACCACGGGATGCCCTTTGACTTTGGTGTGTTGGCACACCCGGCGATCGCTGCCGCGAGGATGGTGCTGCACAGAAGGCGAAGCACTTGGCTCATCGCTTTGCCTCTTCCTTGGATGTGCAGCATCAAAAGTTATATTCCATTCCGAGCACGTAGCTCGACGCCTTGTCGTTGTAAAGCCCGCGCTGATCGTCGAAGACGATGTTCTGGACGCGTGGCGAGAAACTCAGCCAAAAGTCAAAGTTCATCGCCGGATACCACAAGAAGGTAATGCCGTAGTTCGGCTTGGTGTACGTATCGCGTTTCAGCCCGGCAGGCGTGGTGTATTCGTACTTCAGGTGGTCGCGCACGAACACCTCCACGCCGTAGGTGCGCGCGTAGAAGTAGCGTAGGTACGCCCCAACCTGGGTGTCTTCCACCTTGGCGCCGCTTTCAAAGTCCTGCGTCATCGTGAGGAACGTTGTCGCGGCATACCAGGTGTGCGGACCGCGGTCTGCAGCAGAATGCTCCAGCGACAACCTGAGTGAATCGAAGTGTCTGACGCGTTCGACGGGCGCGTTGACGATGACGTCCCCGGGCGTGTTGCTGATGGACAGGTTCTCATCGGTGACGCCAGGCGGGCAGACACCAGTGCATAGGAAACTGTCCTTGATACGCGTCATGATCGACGGGAAATCGTTGCCGGCGTAGTACTCGCCGATGAGCCATAGATCGTTCCTGGTCTTGCGGAACCAGTCGTACGATACGTTGAGGTAGTAGTTGCTACCGTCAGACCAGTTGGTGTTGTCCGCGCCGGTGACTCCAGCAATCTGCAGGTACAGTCGGTCGTCGTAGAACATGAAAGCGCTGAGGTTGGCCATGTTCATCGACTTGCCGACGCCGCCCTGGCCGTTGCTCCACAAGTCCGGCAACGGCAGTGGGTACTGGAATTGTGCACCCACATTGGGGTGCTCGTTGCCCATTGAGAATCCATAGAACGAGTTCTTGCCGAAGTCCCAAGACGCGTTGATGCGGTACTCGTCATAGGCGAAGAAGTTGACGCCTGTCTGCTCGTTTTGGCGATTGGGCGTCACAGAGTGCAAAGAGTTGTTGCCCAGGTAGCCGATCTCCGTCCATACGCCGAGCCAATCCGTAATGGCGCCGCTGAAAAACAGGCTCATGCGGTTGATGGGCGAAGACCGCTCGTCGAGGGATCTGCCGGAAGCGTCCTCGCCGCCTCTGACGACCTCGGAAATCAGACGCGCGGAGAAGAAATCGGTCCAGTTGAGCGCAAGATAGTCGCCACCGTATTTGCTCTGCTCGTTGTTGTTGCCGGTATCTCCCTCAGCATGCAAACGCTCCCGAATGTATGGAACCTGGTAGCCGCGCATGGCGAACAGGCGGCCGGTCCGGGTGAAGTTGGGCACGATGTTGTACGTGCCGATGTGGCAGGAATTGCAGTTCATCCCGGTCTGGCGGGCGAAGGCGGCGACAGCTTGCGCGTCTTGAGTGACGCCAAATTGGAGGCCGAAGAACAGCGCGATACATATGAGCAGCGTTTTCATTCCAGTAGACATGGGGCGACTCACTCTGTCAGATGAAGAGACGGCTGTTGCAATGGACCGACGAGTTGCGTTTGCAAATGACCCTCGTCGGCAGGTGCCCGATTGGGCCCGGCTTCGTGTATCACCTCGCCTTGCTCGGCTGTTTCGGCAGCATCAACTCGAGCTGGCGTCTGCGAACCTAAGGAGTCGCTGCTGTGGCTCGTTGTCTCTTGCTGCTGCAGACCAGTCTTCAGATAGGTGGCAAGCCCAACCGCATCCGGAATCAGCCCCGCGTCGAAGGCGGGCATGTTGGGGTAGGCGTCATCGTAGGCCCGTTGCTGGCCACCGCGGCCGTGTCGGATGATGCTCGCCAACATTTCCGCAGGCGCGTTGATGACAAGCGGGTTGCCGCGCAGGGGAGGACCCAGTGATGGCGATTTGTCGCGTGTGCCTTCGCCGTTGACACCGTGGCAGGTCGCGCAACGCAGCTTGTAGTAGCCGGCTGCATCGACTTCGGACGCGGTTGCGTCGGAAATCGGCATGCTCAAAAAAAAGAGGCTCAATGCCAGGGATGGGAGCAATGCTTCGAATCTCATTCTCTTGCACTCCAGTTTGCGGAACAGGTCGCTCTCGCGCAGGACCTGAGTTTTCAACTGGAGATGAGAATGGCCGTTGCTGCCAAGAAGAACGCGAGTGCTGCAGTAATCATCCAGAGCGGATTCACCGCGCTGTATGGGCCCTTCCTCTCTGTGTCAGCGATCGGCTCGGTGTCATCGTTCGCCACAGCGTGAGTGTCGAGTGACATCGGGACGAGAGCCGGAGCATGCGCAGCCGAATCCGTTGGTGACGCAATGAGACGTCGGAAAGAAGAGAATGCGTTCATGATCAGCCTCCGGTAGTCAGGTCACTTATGTGGCCGAGCGATGAAATCGATCCGGGAACTGCTTAGCGAGCGCGTCCGCGATCGAATCCGCAATCACCAGCATGTGCTTGCGCATCGCTTCCCAGGTCCGCGCCTCGCCTCGAAAATCGTTCGCCGCAATCTGGCTGATCTGTGCGACGTGGTGTGCGCCGTGCGCGGACAGCAGCCCGAACACTGCATTTTCGGGCAGGTTGGGGTTGGCACCGCTCAGGAACTTGGCGATCTCATGGGCGTTGCCCGTGACTGCCTGCAGGGCCTTGTCTTGCCCGGTCTTCGAGTGATTGACGGTCGCCGTGTTGTAGTCGCGAACCGCGGTCCAATGGCCGGCCAGTAGTTTCAGCAGGCCATCGGCGGCTGCTTGACCGTAGAAGGGAGTGATCGTTGCAGCGAGCGCCTTCGCGTTGTTGACGACCTCATCTTCGGCGACCTTGCGCTGCGCCTCATCGCCAGCGTCCGCGGCGAGCACATAGCTGCGAATCCAGAAGACGTGCTCGACCCAGAGGTCGCGCAGTGCCATCTTCGTCTCGAGGATTGCGGCCGGATCTGCAGCAGCGGCGGGTGTTGCGGCGCCTGCCGGTGCAGCAAGAGAGAAGCTCGCCAAGAACAGCAGTGGAACCGCCAGCAGGTTGAACGGTACGTAGCGCAACATGATTCGCTCCTTTCGTTGACTGCGCAAAGGTGTCGCAGTGGTCGCGAAAGAGCGTAGGTGGCGCTGCTACATCGGGCAAGCGAAGAATATTCACGCGTGATATCGGAAACACCGATACGAGTGGCATGGAATGAGCGGCGTGAAGACAGCTCGCGCAAGACCATCTGCAGAATACCGCTGTGAGTGAAGTACTCGACTGCGGCGGCGCATCGACTCGCGCCCTTCGTCCTGCAACGTTTCGTAATAGACAAAGTATCGGCAAGAATAGTTCTAATAGACCGAAGAAGACAAACGAAGTACAAAGACGCTGAGGCCGCAGGCGGGCCTTGAAGTTGCCACACAGTAGCCGGCCCGCCAGCCAGCGAGTTCATCTGTCAGCGAATGCAGAGGGTTGCAGTCATGTGGAGGAGCGATCGAATCATGGTCACCAAGTCAGACTGGCAGCGTCTGCGCGCCATCCTCGGCTCGCCCAGCAAATCTGCCCGCGACACTGAGCATCTCCTCGATTTGAGCGATGAGCTCGATCGGGCGCAAGTGATCCCCGAGGGCGAGCTGCCCTCGGATGTAGTCACCCTAGAGTCGCAGGTTCGTGTACGTGACCGTGAAACGGGCATGGTCAGCAACTACACCCTCGTAGCGCCTGCGCAGGCGGACGTCAGCTCAGGTCACGTATCTGTGGTTGCACCGCTCGGTACGGCACTGCTCGGATATCGCGAAGGTGATGAAGTCGAATGGCCAATGCCGGGCGGCGTTCGGCGGCTCTGGATCGAGAGAGTCACGCAGCCGCAACCGCTGTCGGCCGATCGCGGCGAGCACGTTACGAGTGTTCACCCAGCGCATGCGCCGGCTTGAGGCCGCGTCGAGTTTTTCGTAACTGTGAATCAAGGAGGGAAGAAATGGCTCTGAGCCAGTCTACCAATCGTTCGTGGGCAGTCCCGCCAGACATCGTCCCTGTGGAGTTCAGCCCTGATCGAACGCCACGAGTGCTGTGTGCGACAGACCTTGGGGTGGGATCCGACGCAGCGCTGTCGCGAGTCCAGCAAATTGCTCGAGCCCTCGGTGCGCAGGTGCATCTGCTGCACGTTGTCGATTTGGCGAGTACTGCGCGTGCAACTGGCCGTCGGCGTGCGCGCACGCAGCTCACTATCGATGCTCTGTCTCGCAAGATCGCGTGGCCGGGAAGTGCCGTGCAGGGCTCCGTTCGTGCAAGTCGACGGCCGTATAGAGCGATCGCGGATGTGGCGATCGAGTGGGACGCGGATCTGATCGTTCTCGGACCCTACCGGCGGCGATTGGGCGACAGCTTCAGGGGAACCATGGCCGAGCGAGTCATTCGCAAGGCAGGTCGGCCTGTGCTGGTAGTAAACCGCGACGCGACAGGTCCCTATGAACATGTGCTGCTGGCGTCTGATCTCTCGCACATGACAGGTGGCATCGCGCGTGTAAGCAAGCAGTTCGGTCTGCTCGAAGGCGCGCGAGCGTCGGTGGTTCATGTGCCCCAGCACTCGCTGGGCCTGATGCTCTACCTGGCTCGCGGGAGCGAATCCGCAGTCAGCAACAACCAGCGGGCTCGAAGCCGATCCGCTTCGGAGCAGATCGAAGCGCAGCTCGAACGTGCCGGTCTGAACGGCGCACGCGTCTCGGTCTTTTCGCCGCAGACTTCGCCGTTCCGCGCCATCGAACAAGTCGCGCAGCGCGGAGGGTCTGATCTGTTAGTCGTCGGAAGCAGTCGCTTCCCCCTACTCAAGCGCGTATTCATTGGCAGTGTCTCCAACGAAGTCCTGCGTGGGATGAAGCATGACGTACTTCTCGTCTCACCGGCCGCAGCCCGGCGGGCGCGACGACGCGCGTTTATGGGCAACGCTTCGATCCAAAAAGCAGAGGAGCTCCAGGTGTTTGAGCATTAGCAGTTCCGAAGGCATGTAAATGATGTCATGGGCTTCAGAGGATCTGTTAGTCCAGAGGTAGATACTTCGATTAAAACGAATAGTAGAGAAGAAGACTTCTAATGGACCGAAGTGCATGCCCGCGGTATAAAGACGCTGCGGTTGCGGCCGGGCCTCGAAACAATTGCCAGACCGGGAGGTCCGGCCGCCGGAGGGGTCAAACGCTGAGAGGAGTGCAGGAATGCCGAGGAAGAATCGAATCGTAGTTACCAGGCAGGACCTCGCTCGCGTGCTCGCGCTTCTTGACTCGCACAGCAATTGGCCGCACCGCCGCATACACCACCTCGACCTGCGTAAAGCGCTCGAGCAGGCGCGGATTGTCGCTCCAGAGGAAGTTGCGGCTGATGTTGTCACGCTGGATTCGGAGGTTCGCGTCCGCAACAGAAAAACTGGAATTGCGCGCGACTACACCCTCGTGTGCGCAAGTCAGGCGGACATGAGCGGAGGCCAACTATCGGTGCTGGGTTCGCTCGGGGCGGTACTGCTCGGCCATCGTCAAGGTGATGAAGTCGAGTCGCCGATGTCAGGAGGAATTCAGTCGCTCCAGATCGAGACCGTGAGACAGCCGCGACGGATTGCCGCTGGCAGCGACAAGCACGCGTCGGACGCGCACTGTGGACCTCGCGGCTTGAGGCAAACGGGAATTCAATCGGAGGAGAGGACGGACATGGCTGTGAGAGAACCAGGTGACCGTTCCGGCGCAGTCCGCGCGCAGGGCGGCCGGCAGACTTCCAAGCGTGATCGTAGTCCGCGAGTGCTATGTGCGACTGATCTGCTGCAGCGCTCTGATCGTGCGGTGTCGCGTGCTGATGCCATCGCTCGGGAACTCGGTGCACAACTGCTTCTGTTGCATGTCGTCGATGGGGCGGGGTCCGCGCACGCGGGCGAACGTCGGGATGCACGAGCTCGCTCCGTTCTGGGTGCACATGCCCGGAAGCTCGCGAGATCGGGCAATGGTGCCCAAATATCCGTTCGAACAGGTCGTGCTCATCAAACAATCGCGGACGTCGCGATCAAGTGGGATGCCGATCTCATCGTGCTGGGTCCCTATCGTCGCCGCTTCGGCGACAGTTTTCGAGGAACTACCGCCGAGCGCGTCATTCGCATAGCTGATCGACCGGTGCTCGTGGTCAATCGCGACTCAGCAGACCCGTACGAGCATGTGCTCTTGGCGGCTGATCTCTCCCGCATGTCGATCGGCATTGCGCACGTCACCAAGGAGCTCGGTCTGCTGGAAGGTGCACGGGCCTCCGTCGTTCATGCGCTTCAGCACACGCGCGGCGCGACACCGCACTTCGCGGGCGTTAGCGAGTCTGAGGTGGGCAAGTACCAGCAATCGTTGCGAGAGTTGGCTTCCGACGAGATCGATATGCTGCTCAAGAGTGCTGGACTCAATTCGGCACGCGTCTCGATTCATTCGCAGGAGAACTCACCGTTCAGAGCGATCGAGCACGTCGCAAGCGGCATTGGCTCTGATCTGGTAGTGGTCGGAACCAGCCGATTCCCCTTGTTCAAGCGCGTGTTCATCGGCAGTGTTTCGAATGAAGTGCTGCGCGGGATCGAGCACGATGTGCTGGTCATTTCTCCGGTTGCCGCCCGGCGTGCTCATCGGAAAGCCTGGATCGCCAGCCGGCGTCGGTCTCTGGATGAGGCGCAGCGGGTCGAGGGCGCTCATCGTGCTCGAAGTGCGTGATTCGACATGAGTCGAATGCGCCACATGCTTCGGCGGAGGTCCAGACAGTGACAGCAAAACGAATTCTCGTGCCAGTCGACGGATCAGTGTGTTCGATCCATGCGCTCGAGTATGCCGCTCGAAGGCAGCGAGCGTCCGACGGCCTCGAGATCCTGGTGCTCAATGTACAGCCGTCGATACGCCCGAGCAAAACACTCTCTCGTGGACTGATTGCCGAGCATCAATCCAGAAATGCAGAAGCCGCACTCAAACCTGCGCTCGCGGCCATCAAGAGACTGAGGCTGAATACAATCCCTCAGACGCAAATAGGCAATCCCGCTGAAATCATCGTAGCCGTTGCTCGGCAGAGAAAATGTGACGAAATCGTCCTGGGCAACAGCGGTCTGGGCGCAGTCGCTGGTTTGCTATTGGGCTCCGTCGCGCGGAAAGTGATAGCCCTCGCGCGAACTCCCGTTGTCTTGGTCAAATAGGTAAGCGGGAACTCGACGATCCCCGTTCTTTGTGATCAAGGCGCCGTGGGTTCGAATCCCTCAGCCGGATTCGAACCGCACCTGAGCTCACACATTTCTGCCTCCAGTTTTCGAATTGCGCGTGGGGGTATTCGTATTAGATGAGTCACCGATACCCCCATGAATACCCCCGCGACGCAGCGGCTGCAGGTGGAGGTCAGTGGACGTTGGTGGAGAACAAAAGGACTGAAAGCTCAGGGATTAGAGCTTGCGGTTGGACGTCCCTGGACGTCTTCGGAAGTCCTTGGAGATCTCTGGATGGCTCCCCGGGCCGGATTCGAAATCGATCTTAAGTTCTTGAGCGCACACACCGCGCGGGCCTCGCGTGAGCTGAGTACCCCCACCGATACCCCACGCATCGGACGCGCTGGATTCCCCTCTGCAGACACGGCGCTACAGCGACCGGATAACTCCACGGGCATCGTCGTAACGACGGTCGGACATCTCCACGACTTTTCCGAGAGCGTCAAAGGCTACGGTCGCCCCCATCAGGACTACGACCGCTTCTTTGCCGGCCTTCTCGACGAGTACGGCGAGGCAGCCTCGCGCCCGGGGCGTGCTGCCCGTTTTGCCGGCCACGATATGCGGCTCGCCGAGCATGCGAACCGTCGAAGCGACCGTGAAAGTACGTTCGTTTGGCCCTCCAACCCGAACTTCGTAGTGGCTCGTCGCGGCCGCGAGACGAATTCGCGGGACTGCGAAGGCCGCCGCGGCCAGGCTGGCGAGGTCGCGGGCGGTGCTGAACTGCCTGCGGATGTCTCGACCGTGCGGAGTCAGGAACCGGGTTCGCGTCATGCCGAGTTCCGCCGCGAGTGCGTTGATTCCACCCAGCCAGTGAGGGCCGACCAACCGGGCCGCGACCATCGCCGCGTCGTTCCCTGACGCGAGGATCATGCCGTAAAGAACGTCCTGTCGGGTGATCACGTCCCCTTCAGCCAATCCCATCGTTGAACCGGAGCAGAGGTCCTGCGCACGGACCTCCACCTGCTCGTGCCAGCGCCCTTCCGACGCGCGGACAAACAGGATCGCGGTCGCGAGCTTCGTGAGGCTCGCCGGCGGCGTGGTCAACCACGCGTTCTTGGCGAGCATCTGTGTGCCTGTTGCGACGTCAACTGCGCACACCGCCTTCGCCGTGACGGCCGGCGGTGCGGGCACACGCCCGAAGCGACGCTCGATTCCATGCGAAAACCCCAGGAGCCACGGTTCAACCACGCGCACGAGCTTCCTAAGGACCGATCGCGGCAGCGAGCGCGGGCCGCTCACCGAAACCGCCTTCGACTGCTACGCACCTCGCCGCTAGCCACCACGTTGCCGACCATCAAGCCCTGCTCGTATTTTCGTCGCAACCGATCCGACCCTAGGATGCGACGGACCGCAGCCTCTCGACGATGGCGTCCATGTGCACAAAACGCGACCCCTTCACCAGCACGCAGTCGCCCGGCACAACCAGTCCGCGCACTTGTTGCGCACATTCGTTGCTATCGGCGAACCACTGGTCCGGATCGTAATAGCGGGCGAGCTCACCCACCCCTATCACAACGTCCGCCTTTTCGTGCGCATAGGCACCGATCTGCTGGTGATACCGCATGGCCTCGGCGCCGAGTTCACCCATGCTGCCCAGGAATGCGATGCGGCGCTGTGGAGGTAGCGCGGTCTCGGCCAGCGTATCGAGCCCGAAGCGCATCGAGAGCGGGTTGGCGTTGTAGCTGTCGTCGATGATCGTCAAGCCGCCGAGGCGCAGTTCGGTCAACCGATTCCTCACTGGACGGAAGTCGGCGAGCGCCGCCTCGATCCCTTGCTTGGGAACGCCGAGATGCAATGCGACCACTCGAGCAATATCGCGCGCAAGCGCGACGCCGCGACCCGGCAACTTGACGACTTGTCCCTTGGCTCGCGCCTCGAGGTCGGCCACATAATCGTGATCGGAACCCAGCACGATGAGGCCGGAAACGGGAACGGCATGCACGACTGCGCTCTTCTCATGCACGACGCCCTGCAAGGTTTTCAGCGTGTCGAGGTGCGCCGGCCCAATCGTCGTCACGACGCCGATGTTTGGTGGCGCGACTTCGACCAGCCGGTGCAGGTGCCCGCCCGAGTGCGCGCCGTATTCAAGAACCAATACACGCGGATAAGGCGCGAAGAACGCGAGCCACAGTGCTCGCGGCAGCAGCAGCGGAACCGTCCACAGGTTGTGCCAGCCGATCCACCGCTCATACCGGAGCACCGTCAGCGGCAAGCCCGTATCGTCGTTCATGTTGCGCACGCTATGCGCTACCACGCCTAGCGTTTGCCTCGCTGCCGGATGTTCCAGCACAGCAGCGATCATGTGGACCGTGGTCGTTTTACCGGCAGATCCGGTAACGGCAACAATCAGCGGCTTGCGGATTCGAAGCACCAGGCGGGCGCAGAACGAGCAATAGCGCACGAACAGGCCGCTGATCGCACGCCTAGCCGTGCTGATCCACGCGCCAGCCCGCGCAATGAACTCGACGGCAGTCATGCGCCGCATCATGGCCGCAAGCACTCCGGCCGCAATATCTTTCCGTGGCGCGACTCGCTGAGCTCACGAGCCGCCGGTCACTCCACTGCATCCGTGAGTGCGACCAGCTAATCTCGGCGGACGCATACGCCAATCTCTTGTGACAGCAACCGAGAACTCGAAGTACAGCATACGCCAAGTTGGCCTGAGTTGCGTTGTCAACTGATCGATGGTGCGGAGTGCCAATTGTGTGCCCGAGAGCACCGCATCGAATGACTCTGTAGGCTTGGGCCTATCGACGAGTCCATGGTGAGTCCGCTTCTAGCTATCCGGCGAGTACAGCAAGCATCGAGAATGGACCAAGAGGCGATTCTCGAGAGGTTGAGAAGCTCACGCCTGACGCGCATGTGATCGAGACAGTAGAGAACTTTTTGGGCGAGGAGAACAATCGTCCGTGGCCTTGAGCACGAACGCCAATAGCTCCGTAGCTCTTTGTCGGAGCCGAACAACGCGCTGCAGGCGACACGCGAAACACGTGCGCTTGAGGCGGACACGTTAGGTTTCCGATTGCGTCCTGCGCGGCAACGCGCGACGCCAGTTGCCTATTGCGCGAGGGCAAGAGCCAGCATGACACCACCTGACGTAGCACATATTCATTTCGTCGCACTGTCGTTGACGCTCCTGTGGCGCCAGGCGTAGACAGGAGCCGTCCGCGTAGCAGCGACGTAGTGTGCGGGAGAGCAAATCGTCGGTGCTGATCCTCGCGGCCGTGTTCACACCGCTGTGCGCCTTCACGGGTGGACTCGTGGGATCGCTCATTTCCGGGAGCGCTCGCTGGCTCGCGACCGCCATCCTCTGTGGATTCATCGCAGTAGAGACGGCGTATCTTTACCGCACGCAGCGGGTCGATGGGCCTTTGTGGTTCGAGGCGGGTGCCGCAGCAGCGCTGATACTCGCAGCGTGTGTCGCAACCTGGCTCCATGGGCCGCGTAAGGAACGATGAACCACCGATCAACTGCATCCGCTGCCTGATTCAGGGAACTCAAGACGTCGATGTGGATGTTGCTCGCGATCGCTGCTGCGGTCGCATCTGGTCTCGGCGGCGCAAGATCAATTGAGTCACGCGTTCGCCGGACAAGCGGTGGGTATCAAGGAAGTCGCCGAGCAAATCTGGCTCGTGACCTTCATGCACCACGGCTTAGGGTTCTTCGATCACGAAACCGGGCGCGTAGAATGCGCGCAGAATCCTTTCGAGCCAAAAGTGTTACCCATGTCTCCGGAATAATCCGTTACCTATGTAATCGGAATGGACCGTCTTTGGATGGCTCCCCGGGCCGGATTCGAAGTCGGTCGTAAGTTCTTGAGTACACATGTCGCTCGTGCGGTGGAGGAGCAGAGTACCCCCAGCGATACCCCAGCGCACGAACAGTAGGATTGCGCAGCGTGCGGCGATGCACGATTCCGCGCGGCGTCCGTTGCTCGCAGCAGTGAGAAAGGCGACGCGCTAGCAGAGAAGGTAATTTCCGATGCGCGGCTGACGGACACCGAGCGGTCGATCCTCATTGGATTCGCAACGCGGACTCTCGGTTTACAACAAGCGAGAGATGTGCGGGGTTCGCTCTTCGCTCTGAACGCCCCATTTGCTTGAAGATCTCTTATCCGCAACATTCCATTCGGGCGCCGCGCCAACGAATCGAGCGTCCAGTCAGCACTCCGATAACGAGCCTGGAAACGCAACACGCCTTACTCCGGATGAGACGCGCGGCGCCCGAATTTCGTAATAGACATGGGGGATCTGCCGAGAGGATAGAATGTGTTCCCTACCGCGAGCAGCAGACTGGTCCAGTTGACACGATGCCCTCCGAGCGAGCAGCGTAGGAAACAAGAAGATCAGGAGGTACGGAGCCTCCAACATGGAAATGGCCGCTGGTTTGAACACGTGCACCAGGGTTCCAGTGCTCATCCGCATAGCGGTGCTTCGCATTGCGGTCGCAGCGGTCGTGACTGCATTTGCGACTTACATGCCGGGGGATATCGGTCGGATATACCCCCCAGCGAGCCTCATCGGACACACCTGGTACGGGCCGACCCTGCTCATCCTGGTCCCAATCGCGCTCGGGTTGCTGTCTGCCGGCATCAAGCGAACCTGGTTGAAGCTTCTCGCACTCGGCGTGAGTGTGCTGCTGCTCTTTGCCTGCTTGGCCTTTGTCTATGTCATCAAGGAACAGAGCCATACACTACCAGTCATCATGCAGCGCGGTCATATGCTCTAGGCAGGCCATCGTAGCGAGTGCGTCCGCTTGCATGGCTCATCGGAACAATGTTCGACCGTCCTCACGGATAAGGAGAAGACGATGCGCAACAGTAGGTACTTGCTCTTTGCGTTGCTGACAGCAGCTGCATTCTCAGCGGAGGCAGAAACTCCCAAACTACAGACATCGTCTGAATCAGCAAAGCTGTATGCGCTCGCCGCGCGCGAAGCTCAGTTCCAGGCAGCAGCAGCCATGCCGGACGCGGCTGTCGAATACGGCGCGTACGGCCGCATCCGCAAGATCGAAGGACACTCGGGGATCGTCGTGGCCAGCACGGCTGCCTTGAAACAAGGTCAGAAAGCGTCAGAACTGCTTCAAAGACTGAAACCCCTGTTGATGGCGAGCAGCTCTGAATCGCTCGTAGTCAAAGTGTCAGGCCGCGAGCCAACAGGCAACGGCATGTTCTTTTTCACCGAGCAGATGATCGATGACATCCCTGTCATTGACGCGCGTGTGAACGTTGTTGTTGGAGCTAGCGGGGAGATCCAAACGATAAACTCTCTGTTTGTCCCGCGAGGCAATGCCTCGAGCAAGCCGCAGATCTCGGCGCAGGATGCCAAAGCAAAGCTGATGGAACAGATGCCAGATGGAGCGAGCTCGCTCAAGATACAAAGCGAAGGATCACTGGCGTTCTGGACGAATGCCGGACAGGAGGCGACTCCGCGGCTGTTATGGATGTTCGACGCGTTGTATTCCAAAGAGGGCAGGTCTCAGCTCGTCCGACTTGGAGTTGACGCAGCGACGGGGGACATCCGGTATCGTGAGGCATTGAGCTTCGATCTCAATCGCACGGTCTATACGAATTCGTACACTGACAATTACAAGACCCCTCCTGCATCCGCTCTTTTGTGGACCGAGGGCTTGCCGAACCCTGCCGATGCCCATGGCTCCAGTATGTACAACCTGGTCGTGCATCCGATTCAAACGTGGTTTCCGGGAGGACACGCGTTCGCGTATGACGCGGTTGGCTTGGTCGCTCACTACAAGACTGCGAGCTACTCATTCCACATCTTCGGCAGTGACCTCAAATCGTATCTCTTCGCGGGTGACCAACGAGCCCTGGACGCTGATGCAATTGCCCATGAATACGGGCATGGAATGTTCGGGCGAATCGCCCACCAGCCGTCCGACTCCTACCATGACTGGTTCGCCGGCAACGAATTTTTCGGTGACGCGTCAACGGTGCTCACCAAGATCCGCCGGTTCGGCGTGAGCGATGCATCATGGCAGATTACCAATCTGCGCAACTGGCAGAATCCGCAGAGCATGGGCCCACTTTTCAACGACTGGTACCCGTCACGTGTCTTCGCGAATCCGCTGCAACCCGAATACTCGAACTCGACCATATATGGCCACGGCGCGTACTTGATGATCCATGGCGGCATGCATCGTAGGCACGGCACCGTGACGCTGGGCGGGACCATCCCAGACATCGATGTGCCTGCCCAATCCTGGTTGCACATCCAAAAGGTCCTGTCACAGGGTCTCTATCTGCTCGCTCTAAACAATGAGCAGTTCACTGCGCAGAGCTACAAGGCCAGGACGATTGAGGCGGCGACCGCAACTTTCGGTACAGCGTCCGGAATTCCGTTCACCGTTGAAAGAGCTTGGACGGCCGTAGGTATCGGGCACAACTGCTCAGCACCGCCCGCACGACCCCAATTGACAGCCATCGATCGGTGCCCCAAGTGGAAACTGACGTGGCCAGTCGTGGTGGGCGCCACCACCTATCATGGACAGGCCAATCCTCAGGCGTGGGGATGGCTAAACCCAACCACAATCATCGACGGGAACATGAATCAGTGCACTCAGCAAGTGTCGACGTACACACAGGCACGAGTGAGAGCCTGCAACGGTTGCGGCTGCAGTGATTGGTCCAATGAAGTCACTATGTTCAAGTGGCCGCAATGCCCTTGAGTTGGGAACTTCAACTGGGCGGGCGAACGATCTAGCCGATACTCCCGGCTACCCGCCACGGCAAGGGTCAGGCGCAGCTGCAGGTGGGAGCTGAGCATGTTTGCGCATCGGTTCTCACGCGCGCACGCGGCCTTGCGTAGTCAACGCTGCCTACAACAAGGTTGAGGGCGGGTGTAGGAAGCTTGAATCCGCAGGCGCTTCGCATCAATCTGCGGGTGCGCCGCACCACGTCGCGTGGAACCAGCGTGCGGAACATGCGCGCGTGGGCCGAGTTCTAGTGATCACGCAGGACGACCGACCACAGCCGTCTAGGTTGCGCCCGTCGGAATCAGGGAAGGGTCGCATCATGAACATCACACGTTCGCTCGCATCGGTGCTCGCCGCGCTCTTTTGTTGTGCGCCGACTAGTGAAGCGATGAATCCGGATTTCCAGCCGCCCACAATTTTCTTCGTGGGCGAGCCCTTCAATACGCCCGGGCCGCCGCCCGGCGAATGGCAAGCAGTGCTTGGGACCTGGTCCGTCGCGGGTGGCACTTACAACAACAACAGCGGTGTCGCGGGTACGGCGCTCACGCGGATCTTCGAATACCCGTCGTTATGTGTCTGTGAGCCCGCCACGAGCGTCTTTTTCGACAACTATCGCGTGCACGCGCGCATGCTGAATCAGCGCACTGGAGCAAGCAGTCTCGTCGGACTGGTGTATCAATATCAGGACCCTGCCAACTACTACGAAGCAATCTTCTCGCCCACTGGAACTGCCTCTGTACGTCGCATGGTGAATGGCGGGGTCGTGCCTCTTGCCTCTGCGTCGTACCAGGGCGGTGCACCGGGGATCTGGTTCGACGTTGACGTGGCGTGGGATGCGGGAACATCGACCGTGAAGGTCAATGGCATTGAGGTGCTGAAGACCACGACGCAGCTCGAGACGTTCGGCCAAGTCGGATTGAGCACATACGGCGCGCAGGCGAGGTTCGACAACTTCTCCGTCGAAATACCCATCGGCACGCAGCCGTTCCACGAGGACTTCAACAACGGTCAGAGTCAGAACGTGATGGCAGAGCTGGGACAGTGGTCGGCCGTCAACGGAACGTTCAACAGCACGACGGTGCAACAGACCACGATGGCGCTCACGCCCGTCTCCCCCAATCTGTTCGACACCAATTTCATCTCGCTCCGCGCGCGCATGCTGAATCCATACGGCGCACGCGGCAACCAAGTGGGCATCGTGTTCAACTATCAGCGCGTTGGCCCGTTCAATCCTGGCGGCTACACCGAGCTCGTCTTCGCGCCCACGGGCGTTGCGCGCATCAATCAAGTCGGTGGAGGCACCGTGCGGAACATCGCGACGGCTGCATGGGCCGCCCGGCGCAATGCATGGTTCGACGTCACCTTTGTGATGAACTTCACCTCTGTCAGTGTATGGGTGGATGGACAGCAGGTGTTCGAAGACGTCGAGACGCGACCGGGCGAAACTCCTAGTGGGGCTGTCGGCCTGATCACCCATTGGGCGCCGGGCCGCTTCGATGACGTGTGGTTCGATTACTCCTCGTTTAGCCCGTTCACAGAAGGATTCGATGCTGGCCTCCCGCGTGGCTGGTCCCCGGCCAGCGGCACCTGGAGTGCTAGCGCCGGAACGCTCAATACGACTTCGGTCGACACGACTGACATACTCGTCATTCCCAACGGCGCCGAGACGGACTACACGTACCGTGCCCGGCTGCTGAATCGGTACGGCAATTCCGGCAATCTGGTCGGACTGGTCTACGACTACCAGTCCCCACCCGCGTTGGGTGCGGGCGATCGCTATGAAGTCGTATTCGCGCCGACGGGCCAAGCGTATCTGGACAAGTTCATTCAAGGCGTCAGGTACCGCGTGGCCACCGCGACGCACACGATTCCGCGCAATACCTGGTTTACCGTGGAGCTGATCCGCAACGGAATCAACACGACGGTGAAGGCGAATGGAGTCACCCTGTTCAATCCCGTGCCGCAGGCTCAGCTTCCTGGTGGGCAGCTGGGCGTCGTCACTCACTGGTCACTAGCGCGCTTCGACGATTTCTCATTCACGCAGAACCTGAGATAGGCCGATCCGATCTAGCGATTTCGCACGCCCGTCCGGGCCGGAACGTGATCATTCCCGTTTGGCGCTCGCTTCTGAGCACGTGTGCCGGTTGATGATGACGCATTCGGCGATGAAGGGCGTTACGCCCAGGCGTCCAAGTGTTGTGCGTTCTGTTCGACGCAGGTCATGAGGGTTCGAGTCCCTCAGTCGGAGTCGAACCCGCATCCACGCTTATGCATTTCTTCCTTCAGTCTTCGATTTGCGTCTGGGGGTATCCATATCAAATGTGTCACCGATACCCCCAGAAATACCCCCGCGAAGCGGTGGCTGCAGGTGGAGCTCAGTGGACGTTGGCGGAGAACAAAAAGACTGAAAGCTCAGAGATTAGAGCTTGCGATTGGATGTCCCTGGACGTCCTCGGATGTCCTTGGAAAATCTTTGGATGGCTCCCCGGGCCGGATTCGAAGTCGAACGTAAGTACCTGATAGGAAAGAGCATGGGTCTTGCAAAGCACAGCGATACCCCCTCCCATACCCCACGCCTCGCGCTGGAGGACCTCCGAGGAAGAGTCACTCCTGATCTAGAACGAGTGCTCAAGCTGTACCGTGCCCCAATACGCACCGCGCGCCGCCTTTCCGTCGCGCAGCTCCGCGGTCTGGTAGTACAACGCATAGCTCAACTCAGTATTCGGGAACAGCTGCGTCAGGATGCCGATCCACGCCTGAGCGACGATGGGCTCGATCTCGTCATACGAATACCGCACGTCGCTGTGGCGGAACTGACCCTGCAGGAACGCGTTGTACGCGCGCGCAGTCACGCGCGCGCCAGCGAAGAAATACATCTCCCGCTCGAAGCCGAACGATTCTGTCGGTGTCGGTGCGGCGACGTAGTCAACCAGCTCTGACGCGAAGCTCCACCATGGCGTGTCGAGGCGGCCGATGCGCATGGACATCGCCGCGCTTGTCTCCGTGAGAAGGCCAACGCTGCCCTGCACAGTCGTCTTGACTTCGACGTGACCGGCCGGATCTGCGTACAACAGGTTGTGTCTCGCTAGCATGTAGCGGGCAGTCGGCTCGCCGCCAGCGGAAATCTGGTGGTCGTAGCCCTGCGCCTCTTCCGAGCCGACGGCGCGGTGCACGGCGTTATGCAGGCTCTCGGAAAGCTGTAGCCCGAGCAATCCCACAGTCAGACTGCTCGACCACGCACCGCGATTGTCGGCGTCGACCCGCACGCGGCCGTTCGAGGCGAACAGCAGGCTCGCGTAAGGCCGATCGGCCTGCTGCGCCTCGTCGGAAACTATGTCGGTAGGAGTGAATGCGACCAGTCCGACCTGGCGCGCGTGCCGCACGCTGGCCGCCGGCGCGCTTTCGAATAGCTCGTCGATGCGCGTCAGCAGCGGATCGAACGTGAGGCGCCCGTCGCGTGCAGCCGTGCCGGACAAAGTGATCGCCAGGCCGCCGGTGTAGTCACGGTCCAGATTCCGGCCGGTGAACAAGTCATTGTCGATGTGCACGCGCACGCTGCTGATCTCGCGCTCCGGTATCCATGCTTGCCAGGCATCGTCCTGCGCGCTCGCGCGAGTCATCGGGAGCATAAGCGCAAGAAGCGCCGCATGTTTCGCGGACTTCATGACGCCTCCGCCACTGATGCGCGCAGCGGTTTGAATGCGGCGCGAAGCTCTTGCGTGAAAAGCTCCGGCTGTTCCCACGCAGGGAAGTGCCCGCCCTTGTCCAGCTTGTTGAAGTGGACGAGCTGCGGATATGCCTTTTCCGCCCAACTGCGCGGCGGCACGTACAGCTCATCCGGGAACGCGCTCACAGCCACCGGGATCGTGACGCCCTTCGGCGCGAAGTAGTTGAGCTTGTTCTCGCAATAGAGGCGGGCGGCGGATACGGCTGTGTTCGTCAGCCAGTACAACGTGATGTTGTCGAGCACGTCGTCCCGCGTGAGGCCGGTGCGCTCACCATCGAAAGTTCGCACCATGACCTGCCGGAGACGGCGGTCGAAATCGATGATGAACGTAGCTAGACCCACGGGCGAATCGGACAATCCGGTCAACGTCTGCGGGCGCGATGCCATCAAGAGCGAGTAATAGACATCCCTATATGTAGCCGCGAGCATCTCGTAGCCTGCTCCCTCGTCGGCGGACAAACCGGCCGGCGTCGGCGCGTTAGCCCAAGCGGCCGCGTCGATCTCCGGTGGCACGACACCTGGCATGTTGGTGTGCATGCCAAGCAATCCCGCAGGCGCTTGCGCAGCGAGCAGATCCGTGATGATCGCGCCCCAGTCACCGCCTTGCGCCACGTAGCGCGTGTAGCCGAGACGTTTGATCAGGACGTCCCACGCACGGGCGATGCGTACTGGATCCCAGCCAGTCGTCATAGGCTTGCCTGAGAATCCGTAGCCCGGCATCGAGGGAATCACCACGTCGAAGGCATTCGCCGCGTCGCAGCCGTAAGCCGTCGGGTTCGTCAGTGGATCGATGATTTTCAAGTTGTGGAGGATCGTGCCCGGCCAGCCGTGCGTGATGAGCAGCGGCAGTGCATCCGGATGCCGAGATTTGACGTGGATGAAATGAATGTCGAGACCATCGATCTGCGTGACGAACTGCGGGAACGAGTTCAGCTTCGCTTCGACCTTGCGCCAGTCGTACTCGGTCGCCCAGTAATGGGCGAGCTTTTGTACGGTCGCGAGCGGCACGCCCTGCGATAGATCGTTCGTGGTCTCCTTCTCGGGCAGGCGCGTGGCGAGAACACGCCGGCGCAGCTCGTCGAGCTCGGCGTCGGATGCGCGGTAGGTGAACGGACGGATAGTGCTCATGGCGGATCTCCTGCGTTCTGGATAGGGCGGATGACGCGTCAGCCGCGCCATCCGCCACACGACTTCGAACTAGCGCAGCGACTTGAATCCCGCGCGCAGCTCTTTCACGAAGAGCTCTGGCTGTTCCCAGGCGGCGAAGTGCCCGCCCTTGTCGAGCTTGTTGAAGTGAATCAGCTTCGGATACGCGTGCTCCGCCCAGCTGCGCGGCACCGACACGATCTCATCCGGAAAAACGCTCACCGCAACGGGCAGGGTGACATTCTTCACCGAGAAGTAGCTGTTCTTGTTTTCGCGATACAGACGGGCGGCGGACACGCCTGTGTTCGTCAGCCAGAACAGCGTGACGTTGTCGAGCACGTCGTCGCGCGTGAGGCCGGTGCGCTCACCGTCGAAGGCGCGCGCGATAAGCTTCAGGCTGCGCGGGTCGTGATCGATCATGAAGGTCGCGAGGCCGACGGGAGAGTCCGACAACGCGGTCAGCGACTGGGGGCGTGACCCCATGTAGAGCGCGTAGTAAACGTTCTGGTACGTGAACGCCAGGTCCTCGTACGCGCGCTTCTCTTCGGCCGAAAGCCCATCCGGCGCCGGTTTGCCCGCGAACGCCGCCGCGTCGATGTTGGGCGGAACGACGCCCGGCATGTTCGTGTGAATGCCGATCAGTCCTGCAGGCTTCTGCGTCGCCATCAGATCGACGATGACCGCGCCCCAGTCGCCGCCCTGCGCAACGTAGCGCTGGTAACCGAGGCGTTTCATCAGCACGTCATAGGCGCGTGCGATGCGCTCGGGTCCCCAGCCGGTGGCAGTGGGCTTGCCGGAGAAGCCGTAGCCCGGCATCGAGGGGATCACAACATCGAATGCGTCCGCCGCGGTTCCGCCGTAAGCAGTGGGATCCACCAGGGGATCGACGATCTTCAGCTGCTCGATGATCGAGCCCGGCCAGCCGTGCGTGACGATCACCGGCAACGCGTTCGGATGCTTCGACTTGACGTGCACGAAGTGAATGTCGAGCCCGTCGATTTCGGTGATGAACTGCGGGTATGAGTTCAGCTTCGCTTCGACCTTGCGCCAGTCGTATTCAGTGGCCCAGTACTTGGCGAGCTTCTGTACGGTGACCAGCGGCACGCCTTGCGAATGATCCGTAACGGGCTCCTTCTCGGGCAGGCGCGCCGCGAGAATGCGCCGTCGCAGCTCATCGAGATCGGCTTGCGATGCGTGATAGGTGAATGGGCGGATCGCACTGGTCTCTACTGTCGTTGCGCGTTGGCGCGACGGCGTGGAGCTTGCAGATGCTGCGGTGTCCCCGCCGGCTGCGCCTGCTACGGCATAGCACGGCGACGCGATGAGTGCGACGCCCAGCGCGCTCGCGGTTGCCGAAAACGTCCCTCTGACGAAATCGGCGAGTCTATCGAAAGCATTCATGATGGAACTCCTGCGTTGAGTTGATGCGCGAATTGCGCGTGTGATCACATCAAGGCGCAGGATGAGAAGCGATTGGACCTGTTGCTCAATACCTTCGTATAGGCCTTCGACTTGCGCGCTGCGACTCTCGTTGCGCAGCGCCCAGGCGCAGAAGTGCTCGCAGTTGTTCGTCAGGACCCGGTAGCTGCGCTCGCCCAGGCGAGAGCGCGCTCGTGCCACGACCTCGCCGCGAGCGAAGCGCGTCGGATCGTGGCGCACTCGGACGTGGTGACCGTGAGCGAAACGCTCGAGAGAAACTTCCTCCACCGGTCCGCGCCGCCATCCGTGAGCAAGGCCGGCGTAGTGAACGACGCGGCCGTCGCCGACGTAGATGCCGTGGTGGCTGTAGAAGGTGCGCGGCGTGACGAGATGAGAGGCAAGTGGCGGCTCCTCGCCGGCGCGCAGGAGAGAGTCGCGAGTGCGGCATCCATGGTCGATGCTCCCGTTCATGATGGGCAAACCGTATGCACGCTCGCGATCAGCGGCGATTGCACGTTCGTGTTGATCGATGCGTTGGTATATGCGAGGCGCGTAGCGACGATCACGAGCTCCGCCAGCGAGCGTGTCCGCATCTTCAGCATGAGCTTGCCGCGATGCGCCTTCACAGTGATCTCGGAGATCCCGAGCTCTGCGGCGATGACCTTATTCATTCGGCCCTGCACGACCAGCGCCATCACCTGGCGTTCGCGACAGCTGAGCGATTCAAAGCGTTCGTGCAGCGACAGCAGATCGGCCTCACGACTCAAGGCGACATGACTGTGCTCGATGCCTGCACGGATCGCGCTCAGCATCGCGGCGTTGCGGAATGGCTTCGTCATGAACTCGAATGCGCCCGCTTTCATCGCGCGAACCGTCGTGGAGACGTCGAAGATACGTGCCGTGAAGATGATCGGCATCTCGACGCGATCGGCGATGCGTCGCTGTAGCTCCAGACCGTCGAGATCCGGTAGGGCAACGTCCACGACCAGACACCCTGGAATCAGCGTGCGTGGACAGGCGAGGAATTCGCGCGCCGAAGCGAAAGCTCGCGCCATCCAGCCGGCCGAACGAATCAGCGAGACCAGCGCTTTGCGTACACCGGCGTCGCCATCTACGACGGTTACGACCGGGGTGGCGAGAATTGTCATGTTCGGCCCTTCGCGGCATCAGTTCCGCGAGGCCAAACTATCTGCAGGCCAGGTCTACGCGCATCGCACATGCGCACATTGCTTGACCTACTCGTTTGGAGGAGGGCCAGACGGTGGGGACCGTGGTGCTCGAACTGACGGCTTGGAGAGAGTTCCCCGCGAGGAACGAAGGCTTATTCGAACGAAGGCCGGTTCAGTGCTCGGCGCTAACAGTGCGCGTCAAAAGGCGCCTTCGAGGCTGAGCATGAAGTTGCGCGGCGGGCCGTACCAGCTGCTCCAAAGAAATGGACCGACGCTCTCATAGTAATGCTTGTCAAACAGATTGTTGATGCTCAGCGAGATCTCCCAGCCCGGATTCAACTGAAAGGCTGTACGCAGGTCCACTACTGCATACCCATTCTGTACGAGCTTGTGGTTCACGCAGTTGTTGCCGCATATCACGTAAAGGCCGCGAGTCGTCGTATCAGTCTGAGCTTCGAGGTTGCCTCCTACGTTCCATCGCGCCAACGCGCCACGCAGCTGCAAGCTGGTCCAGACTTTCACCAGATGTCGGGGACTGGCGAGCGCCGACGTTGCAAGAGATGGGGGTTCGTTGTGGTTGTACGTGTATCCAGCGCCAACGAGCCAGCCGGGCTGCAGTTCGCCGTTTACCTCGAGCTCCGCCCCGTAGCTGCTCGCGGTTTCGCTCTGAGCACAACAATCCGGACGCGACGGGTCATACGGCGCCTCCAGATCCCAAAGCGGAAGATCGGTTTGATTGATTCGGTACAACGCCAGCGCGCCGTTCACGGTGCCGTCACGCCATACGCCTTTAACGCCGGTCTCGATGTTGAGGCCATCGGCCGGACCGATCAGCCCTCCTGCGGCTCGTTCAGCCGGCTGGTTCGTCAGATAGGCGTTTGCGTAGCTCGCGTACCATGAATAGTGCTCGTTGATTCGGTACATGAGCCCGAAGAACGGTGTGATGACCCTCGAGCTGCCGTACTGCAATGCGTCTCCGCCCGTCTGGCGGAGAGCCAGATCGTCGCTCGAGACCCGCGCACCTGCTGTTGCCGACCATGCATCGTTCATGTGCACTCGAATCGATGCAAATGCTCCGTACTGCTCGACCTCGTATGCAAAGTCGGACTCTGCCGTCGGCGGCGAGTTGAGCCGCGGGTCCGGATAGTCGTTCTGGTCGAAGGCACGGGCATCCACGAGCAGTGGGCCGACTGGAAACTTGAGCGCAACGGTTCCGTGCGTCTTGAAACGAGCCCCATCTGCGCCGATCGCAAACTCCTCCCGCATGCCCAACCACTCGAACTCGCCTGTCAGCGTAAGATCGGTCGTGCTCTGCGTTTGATCGATGGGTCTGCTGGAGTAAAAGGCAGAGAACGGACCCAACGTGGGTGTCTGAGCACTGATGACAGAGGAATACGACCCGTAGGCGTAGTTCGCGTTCGAGCGCCACTCCGCGGCATTGACCTTTATGCTCCAGTTGTCGCGCAATTGCTGGCGATACTGCACGTACGCTTCGCGGGCTTCGGTGCGTATGAACGACCAATCGAACGTCAACGCCTTGTTGCGTGGAAAACGCGCACCCGTGCCATCCGCATGGTTCGGCAGGCCCACGAACCATGGCACGGCATCGTCCCATTGATAGCTGCCACCGGCGGTGAGCGTGATGTCGGGCGTCGCGCCATACTCGATCGCGCCGAAGACCTGTTTGTGTTCGGCCTTCGCCGTATCGTAAAAGTAGTCGTTGCGCGAATACACCGCATCGAGGCGCCCGCGCAAGTCTCGGTCATGAGCAATGGGTCCGGTGAGATCGAGCTCGAAGCGACCGGTCTTCCACGAGCCGACCGAGGCTTTGACCGCTGCCTGGTATCTCGCGAGTGGTCTCTTTCGCACCAGGCTGACGGTCCCGGCTGGATTGGCATTGCCGCTGAACAAAGCGTCCGACCCGCGCAGGACTTCGATGTGATCGAACTCACTCAGGTCAGGAGAGCCGGTCATACTGACGGGCTCCGGGCTCCTCGACAAGGCCGCCCCGCCGTCCACGAGAATCGAATTGATCTGAAAACCGCGCGCATAGAAATTCTCTTTCTGCGAACGTGTTCGTCGGATGACGATGCCCGTCGCGCGACGCATGGCGTCCCCAAGATCCGCGGCATTCTGCTGGCGGATCTGTTCGGGCGAGATGATGGAGATCGACTGTGGAATCTCATTCAGTGGCGTGGGCACGCGCGTGGCCACGAGCTGCTCGGCCTTGCCCCACACCAGCACCTCTTCGAGCGTCTCGGTAGGCTGAGATGCTGCGCCTTGTCCTGGCTCGCTCGAGTCGGCGGACTCCGCGGCGACCTGCCGCACCTCCACGGTCTGGGCATTGATCACGCGAAAGCTCAAGCCCGAACCCGACAGCAGGTGGGTCATCGCAGCTTGGAGCGTGTGGTCGCCGGTGAGGCCTGGCGCATGCAGCCCTGCGGTAATCTGCGAAAAGAACAGGATCTGAACACCGCTCTGCCGTGCGAACTCCTGCAACGCCGCATCAAGCGGCAGACTGGGGATATTCAGCACGTAGCGCGGCGCTTCGGCGCTCGGCGAAGGAGCGCAAAGTGCCAGCGCACACCCGAGAGTCCCAACGAAGGAGAAGAGAAGTGCAGTGAGTCGGCGGGAGCGGAGGGAAGGCGTGTGGCGCGGCATCGCGGCTCGGTCCACTGGGATCTGCGCTGGGTGCATGCTGCACCCACGTGTTGGCGTTGACAAGTCTATAAAGTTGCGGCGTTCGCTTGCACCATTCTCAAGAATGCACCGGGAACTCGGGCATGTGGCGCGGGATGGCGTAGTCCAAGAGCGCCATCCGCGGTTCCTCCGGAACGAGTCCCCTGCGTCGCGCGATCGCTACCGCTTCGGCACGGCTGGCAGCTCCAAGCTTGCCCAGAATCGCTTTGACGTGCGACTTCGCGGTCGCGATGCTTCGCTGCAAATGGCGAGCGATAACCTTGTCGGGCAGCCCCTGCATGATCATTCGCAGGACCTCGATCTCGCGGCCAGTGAGTGTCGGGGAGCGCAGGCTGAGCGCTATCTTGGCCGCGATAGCCGGCGCGATCGCGATTCCTCCGTTGTGAATGCAACGCACCGCTCGCACAACAGACTCGATGCACGAGGAGAGCGGGAGGTAGCCGCGAACTCCAAGCTGCATCGCGCCACGAATGCAAATCTCGCTTTGCTCGTCCGTGAGGATTAGGACCCGGCGCCGTCCTCCGTCCTTCGCGGTCAACAGGCTCATGCCGAGCTCGCAGTCCGTGATTACGACGCTAGCCGAAGCGTCGGCGACCATGAAGTCGCTTCGGGCGCGGAACGCCGACTCAAGCCCCGCCGAGACCAGTGGATTGCCATGAGCGATGACGACGTGGATCTTTGCTTCGTTGGACATCTGACTCACCTCGAAAGGAATACGTCAGTTCGACGGGGCGGTGCGCAGCGGGATGATTTCGACTGTCTTCGAATTGATCCAGCGATACGTCAGCCTCGATTGCGCAAGCAGCGCCGTCAGTCCTGAATCAACCGTGTAGCGTCCCTGCAGGGGTGCCGAACGGTATCCATCAGCGAGACGCGACAAAAAAAGAATCTGTACACCGCTCTGGCGCGCAAATTCCTGAAGCGCCGCATCGAGCGGCTGGGCTCCGATGTGAAGCTCGTACACCGCGGGTGCGGCGCCGCGCGCGCCCTCGCAAGCAAGGTCAATGCCGACGAGCATGGCCACAGCCAGAAGCAACCTCCTGCTCCTGTGTTTCATTGCTGGGTTGCTGACGTAACGACGTAGCCGCCGGCCCCGTCGGCCGCTACTTGAACGCCCGGAATACCGGCCAGAATGGCCAGGAATGAGTCTGTGTCCTGCGTGCGAAACGTTCCTGTCACTTCCTCCGCCCGAAGCGCGGCACTGCGGATCTCAATGTGCCCGACGTTATATCGATTGAATTCCTCGGCGACCTCGCCGATGGGCCGGTGATTGAACACGAGCTGGTGCTGCATCCATGCGGTAACCTCGGCAAGATTGACGCCATGTTCGACGGCACCCGGACCAGTATCGTCGACGATCACACGCTCCTCTGCAGACAGCAGTGGGAGATTGCTGGTTCGTGAACCCGCGGCGAGCATCGCAACTCGCCCTTCCACGACCGTCACCACCGTGCGAGTCGCACGCCGGTCGATGTCGAACTGCGTGCCGACGGCGCGCACCACCACGTGGCCCGCATGCACGTCGAAGGGACGTTGCGCGTCGTGCGCGACCTCGAACAGTGCCTCTCCTTGCAGCAACTGGACGACTCGGTGGTCGGCCTGTAGCCGCACTTCGATCTTCGATGCAGTGTTGAGCGTGACGCGCGATCCATCGGCCAGCACTACCGAGCGCTGCTCGCCGACCTTCGTCTGGAACTGCTCAGGATGCGAAAGCGTCAGCCACCAACCGAGGCCGGCGGCGACAATGATCGATGCCGCCAAGCCGACTGCCCATCGCACTGTTGGGCGACGCTCTGCTTGCGGCCGCCGGCTAACTTGTGGGCGGAATGGGACAACTGAATCCTCCGGCGCCGCGAGCGCCTCGCGCACCAACTCTTCTGCGGAAGTCTGCGGCCAGCGCACGTCGCGACGCGAAACTGCCGCATGCACTCGGGCGACACGCAGACAGGCTTCCACACACTCGGGCGCATGCGTCACCCATTCCGCGAACTCACGCTTTTCGTCGTCGGCCGCATCCACATCGCGCAATGTCACCCACCAGTAGGCGGCCTGCTGGGACATCGAAGTCAGGTCTTCTTTTTCGCGGGCCATGTCAGCCCTCCATTGCAAGGCGCAGGCATTCGTACCCGCGTGCGAGGTAGCGGCGGACCTGCCGGTCGGTAATCTGCAGCTCAGTGGCAATTTGCTGGTGGGAACGCTCGTCACGCAATCTGAGGACCAACACGGCGCGCATCATCGGAGATACAGAGGCAAGCGTTTCTTCGAGGCGCTGCTGTGTCAGTCGGGCATCCAGCTCGAGCTCCGGCAATTGGCCATCAACGAGCATGTCTTCATCGAGTACCGCAATCGAAACGCTCCTCGGCTGCCGGGCGCTCCACTCCATCGCGACATGGCTTGCCACCTGAAGCAAGTAGGCGAGGGGATTGCGCACCTCGCCGAGGTTGCGGGCGCGTAGCAGCCGCAGGTAGGTCTCCTGGGCCAGATCCTGCACATCGACGCTTGAGCGCACCCGGCGCCGCAGGAATTGGAAGAGATTCCGGTTCCAGCGCTGCCGCCACTCGATGAGTAAGGAGCGGTTGTGCATGCCCTATTAGAGGGGCAAATCGTCTCGTCGGCCCCCTTCTCAGCAGCAAAAAACTTTCACACGAGGAGTGGTCGCCTCAGGATGGCTCCCTCACGCGGATTCGAACCCGCATCCACGCTTACGCTTTTTCTCCCTTCAGTCTTCGACTTGCGCCTGGGGGTATCCATATCAAATGAATCACCGATACCCCCAGAAATACGCCCACGAAGCGGTGGCTGTCAGCGGAAGTTGGTGGACGTTGGCGGAGAACAAACAGACTGAAAGCTCAAGGATTAGAGCTTGCTGTCGGACGTCCTTGGAAGTCCGCGGAAGTCTATGGATGGCTCCCCGGGCCGGATTCGAACCAGCGACCAATCGGTTAACAGCCGAACGCTCTACCACTGAGCTACCGGGGAACGGCAGGAAGATCGGAAGGCGCGCGATTTTGCGTAATCGGGCTCTGCGGTGTCAAGGAAATC
>Ga0207675_100000118_pt1 | contig 64796 bp, 64 predicted proteins | sample KBSSwiS42_FD_184305 | JGI IMG/M metagenome (GOLD analysis project Ga0207675, IMG submission 184305) | Switchgrass rhizosphere microbial communities from Kellogg Biological Station, Michigan, USA - KBS Switchgrass S4-2 (SPAdes) (version 2) | ecosystem: Host-associated > Plants > Roots >...
GGGCCTCCTTACGTTTCCATGGGCAAGGACGGATCTCGCGCCCACTCGGACAACGAAGCATCATAGAGTTTGACGTTTTCGTGGCCCAGCATCGTCAATATCAAGGCGTCAGCCGATGCTGCGATCCCCCCGCCGCAATAGGCGATCACAACTGGCTTGGACAAGGGCTCCGCGAACATACCGCGCAATTCCTCCGCACTCTTGTAGGTGTTATTGTCGTTCACTGTCGCAGCGGCCGGCAGATTGATGCTGCCATTGATGTGGCCGCGCCGGCCGTAGTAGACGCCCCCGCTGCCGTTATGCTGTTCCGTGCGCAATGCGTTGACGGTGCATGTATCAGCGGAGCCGATCGCTGCCAGGACGTCGTCTTTGGTGGCGACCATGTCCCGGCGCGCCGGGCGTGCAGTGAAATGGGATCTGACGCGAGGTCGGGACGGGCCGCTTTCCGTGGGCCGGCTTTCCTTGAGCCACTTCTGCAGTCCGCCGTTGAGGACCGCCGCGCGCTCGTGTCCGAAAACGCGCAGCATCCACCACATCCGCGACGCCCACCAGTGATTGGCGCCGGAGTAACTCACGACCAGCGTATCGTCGCCGATTCCCAGCGCAGACATGGCCTGCGCAAACTGGCTGCTGGAAGGGAGCATGAAATGAAACGAGGCTGAAGTGTCTGCGACATCGCGGTCCATGTCCACGAATGCCGCCCCCGGGATATGTCCTTTGAGAAAATCCTCGACTCCTGGCCGTACCGTGTAGTAACTGTTGTCAGGCAGTGGAGGCAGATGGGTGGTGCAGTCCAGGACGCGCACGGTGGGACTGTCGAGATGTTCGGCCAGCCAATTCGTCTCAACCAGGAATTCGGGATGGGCGAAATCTTGCGTCATGAATGGACTATGTCTCGATCGAAAACGAAGGCTACCAAAAAAAGGCGACGGCCGGCCTCCGATCAATCCACCCAAGCGAAATTCACCCATTCGCCCGTGATCGAGCAAAGTTGCAGTGGTCGAAGCCGGGTGTTTGGCGTTGTGCCTGTGTCCTCCATGCGTATCTCGATAGCGGATCGCCTACATTCAAATCATTGATTCGTAAGGATCCTGATAGATCTCCTGCAAAACGGCAGGCCTTGTTGCGGCAGTGCAGCGCCTGGGAATTTGCATCTGCGGCCGATTCCTGCATGATTCTGCCTACGCTCAAGTTGCCGTCGTATTCGTCCGCCCAATAAGAAGCCCCTAAAACAAAACTCCGAAAAGGTGGAGTGCCGAATGATCAAAGACGCCGCGTACTACGAATCGATGTACAACAACCGGGCTGCCGTCCCCGAATTTCAGAGTCATTTCGACAGCTGGGCGGCGCGTTCGGAACAGGCGCGGCGCACTCTGGACGTCGAGTTGGATGTGCCGTATGGCGACGACCGCATGGAGACCATGGACATCTTCCGCCCTCGCGGCGAGGCGAAAGCCTTGTTGATGTTCATTCATGGCGGCTATTGGCGATCGCTCGACAAGAGGGACCATTCGTTCATTGCAACACCTTTTGTGAATGCCGGAGCGGCGGTCGCCGCGATCAACTATTCCCTGTGTCCGCAGGTAAAGGTCGAAGATATTGTCCTGCAGTGCCTGAAGGCCGGGGCCTGGTTGTACCGCAACGCCTCCGAAGTCGGCGCTCCCCGCAACCGGATCTTCGTGGCGGGCCATTCGGCGGGCGGTCATCTCACGGCGATGTGCATGGCGGCGCAGTGGCCCCGCTATTCGCGCGGGCTTCCGGAGAAAGTCATGCAGGGAGGACTCTCGATCAGTGGCATCTACGATCTGGTGCCAATCGCACGAACCCCGTCGATCAACATCGACCTGCATCTGAGCGAAGCCGATGCCTTGAAGCTCAGTCCGGCGTTCATGCCGCCTGCCACGAAGGCCCCTGTCCATATCGCCGTTGGGGGGCGCGAAATCGGAGGATTCAAGGAGCAGCATGCGCTGATCGCAGGACAATGGTCCGGAGCGCTCGCGGGAGACATTCCTTGCCCGGACGACAATCATTTCACGATCCTGAATACTTTCGCCAACCCGGAAAGCGATCTCGGCAGGGCGGCGTTGTCGATGATGGGGCTGTAAGAGCAGTGGCTAGGGGTTAGTGGTTAGTGTCCAGACCCAGACGGCCAGTCAATGGGTGAAACTTGCGGGCACCCTGCCCAACCATCACTAGCCACTAGCCACTTGCGACACGCGGCAGTGATACTGTTAATATACACAGTATGCCGCTCAAGACCGTCACAGGTGATTATGGCGCCGCCCACAAGGGACGAGGGGCGACTCTCAATCCCGAAGGCCGCTTCGAGAAAGACGCGCGTGAAGCATTCGACGACGGATGGGAAGCCGCGCTCGACGAGGAGCCTGGGCGGCCCAAGACGGTCGTGACTGCCGAGCAGGTCAAAAGCATCATTTCGAAAAACGAATCCCCGGACATCCCGTTCACATTAAGCATCAATCCGTATCGCGGATGCGAACACGGTTGCATCTACTGCTACGCGCGGCCTTCCCACGCCTACCTCAATCTCTCGCCGGGTATCGATTTCGAGACTCGGCTGTTTGCGAAAGTTAACGCGGCTGAAAAGCTGCGCGAGGAACTCTCCAGGCCTGGTTACGTCTGCAGCACGATTACCATCGGCGCGAACACCGACCCTTATCAGCCGGCCGAGCGCGACTGGAAAATCACACGCTCCATTCTCGAAGTGATGGAGGAGTGCAATCAGCCAATCGGCATCATTACCAAGAACGCACTGATCGAGCGCGACCTTGACATCCTGGCATGCATGGCCGGGAAAGGCCTCGCCAGCGTATTTATTTCGGTGACTACGCTCGATCATGATTTGGCGCGCAGGATGGAGCCGCGCGCGTCGGCGCCGAAGCGACGCATAGAGGCCATCCGCCGCATCTCGCAGGCCGGGGTGCCAGTTGGTGTAATGGTGGCGCCGGTGGTTCCCTTTCTCACCGATTCGTCGACGGAGCAGATCCTCGAGGCTGCCTGCGAAGCCGGAGCGCAATCGGCCGGGTACGTATTGATGCGTCTACCGTACGAAGTGAAAGACCTTTTCAAAGACTGGCTGATGCACCACTATCCGCTCAAGGCAGAACATGTCATGAGCCGCGTGAGGCAGATGCGGGGCGGACGCGAGAACGATCCTGAGTTTGGCAGCCGCATGCGCGGCAGCGGAGAGTTTGCCGACTTGCTCAGGATGCGATTCGAGAAGGCGTGCAAACGGCTCGGCTTGAACGAGCACCAGCGTGTGCGGGACACAGCGCAATTCAGGCCGCCGCGGCTGGATGGACAGATGGATTTGTTCTAGGCGACAAAACGCAACCGGCATGCTGAAAATCTATTCCGCGCCAACCCTTCCCGATGCGCATCTCGTGCGCGGCCTGCTTGCTCAGGCAGGCATCGAAGCCCGGGTGTTCAACGAAAATGCCCAGAGCGTCATGGGTGAAATCCCCTTCCACCAGGCTTGGCCGGAAGTCTGGATCATGGATGAACGCGACGCGAAACAGGCGCGGGGACTCATTGATCAAATCGAGCAGCCTCAATCGGCATCCAGCCCAACATTTTGCCCGCACTGCCGTGAAGAGAACCCGGCCCACTTCCATACCTGCTGGAATTGTGCGCAGGAGTTCTGAACCGCTGGCGGGGCGCCGCGAAGTATTGCGCGCAATTGCGGGGAACCTGATATGGGGAGTGCCGATCATGCTGATGGCGGGGAAACTCAATGCCGCGACCACAACCGATGTTTGTCTGTATGCCAGCGAGGCGCTCGCGAACTATGGATTTCCTGACGGCCATCCCCTTGGTGCCGATCGTCAGGGAGCATTTCTGAAGGAAGCTGCAAACCGGGGACTTCTCGCGAAGGTCAGAACGTGCGCGGCGCGCATCGCGACGAACGAGGAAATCGGGCGTTTCCATACGCAAGGCCATATCAGCAAAGTGATGCATGCCGAGCGCGACAGGCTGCAATTTCTTGATAACGGCGATACGCCGGTGTTCCCGGGAGTATTCGAAGCGTCTGCATGCGTGGTTGGCGCGGCGCTCGACGGGCTGTCCCGCGTAATGCAGGGAGAATGCTCGCGCAGCTTTCAACCCGTAGGCGGTCTGCATCACGCCGGACGCGACCATTCCGCAGGCTTTTGCGTGTTTAATGATCTGGGTATCGTCATCGAGACATTGCGGCAGCAATACGGCATCAAGCGCATCGCTTATGTGGACATCGATGTGCACCATGGCGACGGCATCTTCTACGCGTTTGAAGAAGATGAGGATCTGATCATTGCCGACATCCATGAGGACGGCCGCTACCTCTATCCGGGCACGGGACGCGAAGACGAAACCGGCAAAGGCGCCGCCAAAGGCACCAAGCTCAACATTCCATTCAGGCCCGGAGCCGGCGATGCAGAATTCATTTCCGCGTGGCCAAAAGTGGAGGCGCACCTGGCCAAATTCTCGCCGGAATTCGTGCTATTTCAGTGCGGGGCGGACGGGCTCAAAGGCGATCCGCTTGCTCATCTTACTTACTCAGCCGCGGCGCATGCGCATGCGGCAAGGAGCCTGCGGCTTGTTGCGGATCGGTTTGCGAAGGGGAGAATGATGGCCTTTGGCGGCGGCGGTTATGATCGCAATAATCTGGCGCGCGCCTGGACTGCCGTACTGAGCGAATTTACCCGCGTCTCGCCGTAGCTCCCGAAATGAAGCCCGGCGCAGACATCAACTGCTGGAGGCAAAGCCGGTAACTGTACCTATCTGAGCCGCCGTAGCACGGCAGGACCCTGGTACAAAAAGGGAAATGTCTCTGGCATTGTTGGGGTCCGGCCCGCAGTCCCACATTGCTACGCGATCACCGCCAACAACCGCCGCCGAGCGCGATACGTCTGACCAGGGACGGAACACGATTCCCTGTGTGTTCGCCACTGCGTTGACACCCTGGATCTCAATTCTTATGGCACCTTGATCATTGGTTTCTATCTTCGCAACATAGCGCGATGCCGCCGCGCCGGAGGTCTGGGTTTCGCAACCCCAACGGCCAGCGGCAGGCAAGACAGTTTCCGACTGCACGATTTCTGCGATGCTCGTGCGGCAGACGGTTCCCGCCAGCAGCACTTCCGAAATTTTCGCGCGAGCTGTGTAATTTTGATAAGCGGGCAATGCCACCGAGGCGAGAATGCCAATGATGGCAACGGTGATCATTAGCTCGATAAGGGTAAAACCGTCTGAGGGCGCTTTCATCCGAACTCCAAGGTTGCGAGCCGACAATACGGCTTACCCGGTTACATCAAGCAGCCCTTGTGCCATCGATCGGCCAACTCGATGGGAGATGGAGTTTGTTGATAAAAAACAGATAGATAGACTGTTTTATCGGTTGTTAAAGAGCAATTGGCGGAGCAGCAGTTGTCGTCGGTCCAAAGACGCCCGTGCCGGGCCGGACAAAAAGCGTCAGTTCGGAGTAATTCAACTCAATTCTTGGCCGATTTGGCGGAATCGGGCAAACCGTCCCAACCGCCTCCCAGCGCCTTGAACAAGTCCGCGGTTGCGGCGAGTTGAACCCGTTGCGCTTCGACGCGGTTCAGTTGTGCGTCAAGCAGGGCACGTTCGGCGATAAGCACATCAAGCAAGCTCGAGACACCGTTGTCGTAACGCAGTTGTGCCAATTGCATGAAGCTCCGCAGCGCATCGATGCGCAGTTGTTCCGCTTCCATCGATTCGCGCGCCTTGCGTTGCGTGACCAGAGCGTCCAGCGCATCCTTGAAAGCGTTCTGGATTGCGGACTGATACTGCGCCAGCGCCTGCTGCTGGCGTGCTTCGGCGACTCCGACCTGCGATCGCGTGCGGCCAGCATCGAATACCGTTTGTGCGGCCGATCCGGCGACTTGCCACATGCGCGCCTGCGCGTCGAAGAGGCCGGCAAGCGTTGAACTTTCGCTGCCAAAAAAACCGGTGAGCGAAATCGAGGGATAGTACGCGGCCTTTGCCTGGCCAATGCGCGCATTGGCGGCGATCAGGTTTTGTTCGGCCTGACGCAGATCGGGGCGGCGTTCCAGAATATCCGAGGGCAGGCCCGCAGGTACCGCCGGCGGCGCGACCATCGCTTCGATAGCCACCCCACGATCGACCGGTTGGGCTACCAGGGCACGCGGCGAACGTCCGATCAATACGGCCAGTGCTGTCTCCTGAGCGGCGAGTCGTTGTTCGATAGTAGGGAGCAAAGCCTGCGCCTGGGCAGTTTCCGCCTCCACCTGGCGCAGATCGAATTCGGAAGCGACGCCGGCTTCGAAGCGCAGGCGCTGCAGGGCGGTCGAGGCCTGTCGAGTCGACACCGTACGCCGCGTAATTGCAACCTGCGCGTCCAGAGCGCGCAGCGAGAAGTAACCCTTCGCGACATCGGCGATCAGTGTGAGCCGCACCGCTTCCCGATTGAATTGCGAGCCCAGCAGCTCGGCGCGAGCGGCTTCCGTCGCGCGCCGGTACTTCCCCCAGAAATCAATTTCGTACGAAGCATTCAGCGTTACCTGAAAGTCGTTGTATTTCGGATCGACACCGGGAGGCACGGTGATCAAGCTTTCCTGGCTAATGCGATTGCGCGATGCGCTGGCTCCGGCGGAAACACCGGGGTATTGGTCAGCACGGGTGATGCCCAGTGCAGAGCGGGCTTCATCGACACGAGCGATGGCCCGGCGCAAGTCCAGGTTGTGCACCAGCGCTTCATCGATCATCTGATCGAGCACCGGATCGCCGTAGGATTGCCACCACGTCGGAGATAGGGCGTCACCTGCTGCGGCACCCGGCCATTGCTCGGGGGTTTCGGTCTGCGGTCGCTTGTAGTCCGGCCCGACCGTCATGCAAGCCGAAACGACCGTGGAAATCAAAATGACCGCGAACAGGCGAATGAACCTCATGGCTGCATTCCTGTAGGTGGTGGAGCATGATGCGGAACTTCGGCTGCGCGTTCCTGACTCGCCTTGTGATGCTCGATTTCGGCGCGAATCTGCGCCGTCGAGCGTTTCTCGGTCAGGTGCCGGTCGGTAATGAGCTTGAAAAACATGGGCACGAAGAAAATTGCCAGGAAAGTGGCTGCAAGCATGCCCCCCATGACTCCGGTACCCACGGCGATTCGCGCGCCCGCGCCGGCGCCGGTCGAAAAGGCAAGCGGCATGACCCCTAGGATAAATGCCATGGAGGTCATCAGGATCGGTCGGAAACGCAAACGGGCGGCTTCGACCGCCGCAGCGGAAGGCGACAGACCCTCCTGGTTCTTGAGCAACGCATATTCCACGATCAGGATCGCGTTCTTCGCGGCGAGGCCAAGCAGCGTGACCAGGCCGATCTGGAAGTAAACATCATTCGTGAGGCCTCTGATCCAGACCGCCGCCAGCGCGCCGAAGGTCCCGAAGGGCAGGGCCATCATCACCGACAACGGCAACGACCACCTCTCGTATTGCGCGGCGAGGATCAGGAACACCATGATGGCGGCCAAACCGAGTGCGAGCGTCGAGGTGCCGCTGGATTTCTTTTCCTGAAAGGAAGCGCCGCCCCAGTCGTAACTGAAATCGGCAGGCAGAACCTGGTTTGCGATACGTTCCACTACGGCGATCGCTTGACCGGAGGAAATCCCGGGCGCGCCCTGGCCGAGGAGTTTAACCGCCGGCAGATTGTTGAATCGGTCCAGCGAATCCGGCCCTGATGTGTACGACACCGTGGCCAGCGCCTTGATCGGGACCATGGCGCCATGGTCGGAGCGCACATAGAGTTCTCCCACTGAATCGGGTTTGTTGCGATAGCCCGGCTCTGCCGACATCAACACCTGCCACGTGCGTCCGAATTTGTTGAAGTCGTTTACGTAGTACGAGCCTAGTGTTGCCGACAGGGTGTCGAACACGTCACCTATGGGCACGCCCAGCGCCTTGGCCTTTGCGCGATCGACGTCGACATGCAATTGGGGGACGCCCGCACGCCACAGCGTCTGCACCCCGGCCAGTTGCGGATCCTTGTTGGCTGCAGCGAGAAACTTGCCCATTTCCGCTGCCAGCCGTTGCGGTCCGCCCTCGCCGCGATTCTGAATGTAGAACTCGAATCCCCCGGCGTTGCCCAGACCGAAGATTGGAGGCGGCGCGAAGGCGAGCACCAACCCTTCCTTGATCCCCGCAGTCTTCATGAAGTAATCGCCGATGAGTTGCTTTGTGCCTACGCCCTCGCGTTCGTCCCAATGTTTCTGCGTGACGAAAATGGTCGCGGCATTGTTGCGGAACCCGCCGCCGAGAAAATCAAGTCCGGTGAAAGCAATGGCGAATTCGTTGGCGTGATTGGACTGGATGGCCTTGAGCACTTCGCTCACCACCCGGTCAGTACGCTGAAGGGTAGCCCCGTCGGGCAGAAATACTGCCCCGATGTAATAGCCCTGATCCTCGTCGGGCACAAGACTGCCCGGTGTGATTCTCCAAAGGCCTATCGTCAGCGCCACCATGCCGATGAACAGAATCAGGCCGATGGCGCCACGCCGGATGATCCACGCAGCCCCGCCTGTGTAGCGGCCGGTCACGCGCCGGAACCAGTCGTTGAACCACACAAAGAAACGCAGCGGCGTGCGATGTTCGCGCCTGAGTATCAGGACGCAAAGACTCGGAGTCAGCGTCAAGGCGATGATGCCCGAAAGCACGACGGCGATGGCAATCGTCACCGCGAACTGGCGGTAAAGTTCGCCAGTCAGTCCACCCAGGAAAGCGATCGGCACGAATACCGCGCAAAGCGTCAGCACGATGGCGATCACCGGACCGGTCACCTCTGTCATCGCTTTGATGGCGGCTTCGCGTGCGTCCTTGTGCTCCTCGTGCATGATGCGCTCGACGTTCTCCAGCACCACGATGGCATCGTCGACCACGATGCCGATGGCCAGCACCATGCCGAACAGCGTAAGCGTGTTGATCGAATAGCCGAGCAGGAACAGTCCCGCAAAGGTCCCGATCAGCGACACCGGCACCGCGGCGAACGGAATGAGGGTCGCGCGCCAGTTTTGCAGGAAGAGAAACACCACGAGAAACACCAGCGCCATTGCCTCGAGCAGGGTCTTTACCACCTCGCGTATTGAGACTTTGACGAAGCGCGTCGTGTCGTACACGTTCTGGTATTCCATGCCGACCGGAAAGCGCTTGGAAATTTCCGCCATGGCCTTGCCGACGTCTTCTGCAACGTCGAGCGCGTTGGCTCCGGGTTGCAGAAAAATGCCGAGCAGCGCCGATTGCCTGCCGTTGACGCGACCGATGAAATCGTAATCCTTGGACGCGAGTTCGACGCGCGCCACGTCCTTCAAGCGCAATGCGGATCCATCCGGGTTCGAACGGACGATGATTTCTTCGAATTCGCGTGGATCGGCCAACCGCCCCTTGGTCGTGACGGAGTAGACCAGTTCCTGCGGACCGCCGGTGGGCGCCTGGCCGACTTTGCCGGCGGCAAACTGGGCGTTCTGCTCGTTCAGCGCGCGCAACAGATCGGCAGTGGTGAGTTTGAGCTGCGTCATCCGGTCCGGGCGCAGCCAAATGCGCATGGCGTAGTCCTTCGCGCCAAAAATCTGCACATTGGTCGTTCCGGGTACGCGCTTGATGGTATCGAGTACGTTCAGCGTGACGTAGTTGCTGACAAACAAATCGTCCAGGCTGCCGTCAGGCGAGTTGAATGCCAGCACTTGCAGGAACGAGGTGGAATTTTTTTCCGCTGTGACGCCCTGACGTCTCACTTCCTGCGGCAACCGCGCCTCCGCCTGCTTGACGCGATTGTTGACGTTGAGCGCGGCCTGGTCGATGTTGGTGCCGATCTCGAACGTGACGTTGATTTCCACCACGCCGTTCGAAGACGAATTCGAGCTCATGAAAAGCATGTTCTCGACGCCGTTGATCTGATTTTCCAGTGGCGCGGCCACGGTCTGCTCGAGCACTTCCGAGGAGGCGCCGGGATAAATGGCCCTTACGGTTACGACCGGAGGTGCTATTTCGGGATACTGCGCGATCGGCAGTACGCGCATGGCAGCCAGGCCGCCGAGCACCAGGAAAATCGACAATACCGCCGCAAATATCGGGCGGTCGATGAAAAAGCGGGAGAACATGGCGATGCTCCGCGAGTTGTTTTATTTGGCGGCTTGCGGTGCGTCGGGTTTGGCAGCGGGCTTCTCGGCCGGCTGTTCGCTGTGACCCGGCGATCCGCCCGGTGGCGGCGGACTAACCGGGACCGCAGCAGGGACTTGCGCGATTTTCACCGGGGAACCAGGGCGCGCTTTTACCACGCCGTCTACGATAACCTGGTCGCCCGCTTTCAAGCCGCCGATGATGATCCATTCATCCCCGGCCCAGTCGCCGACCTGCACCGGGCGCGGCTCCACGATTCCCTGCGCATTGACGGTCAGCACGATTTTGCTTCCCGGTCCTTCGAGGACCGCGCGCTGAGGGATCGCGATTGCATTCGGCCGCACGCCGCCCGACAGTTTGGTGCGGGCGAACTGGCCTGGACGCAGCAGACCTTGCGGATTGCCGATGACTGCTCGTCCTTCGATGGTCCCGGTCGCCGGGTCTACTCGAACGTCCGTGAAGTCGACCTTCCCGGCACGCGCATATTCACTTCCATCGGCCAGTTTGAGTTTGACGTCGAACTTGCCGTCCTTCGGCAACCGCAACGTGCCGTTCGCCACGGCACTCGTGAATTTCAGATTCTCCGCCTCGGTGAAACTGAAAATCACGTGCACGGGATCGATCTGGGAAATCTTGGTCAGCAGCGTTTGCTGAGCCTGCACCAGGGTGCCCTCAGACTGCAGCGCGCGACTCGTGGTGCCGGAGATGGGCGCCTCGACTCTCGTATAGGAAAGATTGAGACGCGCCTCGGTTACGGCTGCCTGTGCAGCTTTTATGTTGGCGTTGGTGACCTGTTCGGCCGAGGACGCGTCGTCGTATTCCTTTTGGCTGACGGCCTTGGCGTCGTAAAGCGGCTTGAGCCGGGAAGCGTTGCGTCTCGCCTGGTCGAAATTGGCTTGCGCGCTGACCAGGTCGGCCTCGGCCTTTGCAAGCGCGGCGCGGTACGGAGCCGCATCGATGGTGAAAAGGCTCTGTCCTTTGGCGACCTTGCTGCCTTCCGTGAAATTCCATTTTTCCAGGATGCCGGATACGCGCGGACGCACTTCGACTTCGCGCACACCGGATATCTGTGCGACATATTCGAAGGTAACTGGAAGATCGCGCGGACTGACGGTTACAACGGTCACCTCCGCCGGCGGCATCGCCCCAGGCGCCTGGTTGGATGAAGACTTCTGGCACGCGCCGAGCGCAACCAGAACCGATACGGCAACAACGCCGCGCACCGCAGGCGAAAGCAAGGCGTGCACTGGAAACTCCTGTGAGAACTTTAGGGTATGCCGGTTCCGAAAAGCCGCGGCTGGACGGCACAGGGGACAATCGGCCCAACTGCAAGCGCCGAAGTTTACTTACATACAAGAATGTATGTAAAGTACAAACTTGCTGAAACTTTTTGTAACGCCAGTTTGGCAGCGCGGCGGAGACAAGCTGATGGTAAGGAGAACCAAGGAAGAAGCGCAGGAAACCCGCAACCGCATCCTGGATACGGCGGAACAGGTATTCGTAAAAAAGGGCGTATCCAATACCTCGCTGGCTCAGCTGGCCGAGGCCGCAGGGGTCACCCGCGGGGCAATCTACTGGCACTTCAGAAACAAGGCCGACCTGTTTGACGCGATGATGAGCCGCGTAGTGCTGCCGATGGAGGAGATGGCCGCGCGCGCCGGCGACAACATGGAAGATCCCCTTGCCCATGTGCGGGCCTGTGCGTTGAATGTGCTCGAGCACCTGACCACGGATGCGCAGTGCCAACGGGTCTTCGAAATCTGTTGTCATAAAGTCGAGTACGTCGACGAAATGGTTCAGGTGCGCCAGCGCCATATCGAGGCGCGCAACAATTGCCTGAAACATATGGAGCGTGGTTTGCGTAACGCCGCAAAGAAGGGACTTCTTGCTTCTGCGGTCAACCCACGCCTGGCTGCAGTTGGATTGCACGCGCTAGTGGATGGATTGATTGTGAACTGGGTGCTCGATCCGGGGTATCTGCCCCTGGCGCGCGATGCAAAGGCGCTGGTGGACCAATATCTCGACAGCCTCCGGGCCGGATCCGCGAAGTCTGCGCCACGACGCACGTCGCCCGTGCGTCGCGCGCGCGCCGAGGCGGGGGGCTAATCCGGGGCGATTGTTCCGGTCAGCCGGACGGCGCGACCTACGGCGTCGCGTTCGGTAACCCGTCCGCTGCAATAGACGCGCCTCCACTGCCCGGCTCGCGTTTCGATGCGGAATTCCGCGCGCGCGAGTGGCTTGTTGGTCTTGAACACGCTGACAATTGCTGCACGCCACGTTTCGCGGTCTTCCGGATGGATAACGTCGTTCAGACGGCGAGCGGTTGTCGTCAGGGCCTGGGATCCGTACCCGGTCAGAATGTTCCACTCGCGGCTGAGGAAAATTTCGCCCGACGGGATGTGCCAATCGAACAGCGCGAGCCGCGAGCTTTCCAGGGCCAGATGCAGGCGTTCCTCGCTTTTGCGCAGGGCTTCTTCGGCCTCGCGGCGTTCGCTGACATCCTCGATACTGCAAGCGAACCCGAACAACAGTTCCCCGTCGCTCATCCGGGCGGATTTCATCGATGCCCAAACGACTTTTCCGCTGCGATGCACGTGTCGATGTACCGAAGCAAATGGGGCGCCGCTGGTCGTTGCCGCATTCCAGCCGGCAATCACTCTTTCGCGGTCTTCCGGGTGCAACGTCGATTGCCAACCGTTGCCCAGAACGGTAGCCTCGGACAGACCGGTGATCCGTTCGAAGGAAGGGTTGGATTGCACGCATGCCCCGGAATCGTCAGCCAGAAACATGCCGAGGGGCGAAGCGTCGCTCATCGCGCGCAGCGTGGCGGATGAGGTCCTCATTGCGTTTTCGGCGACCTCGCGCGAACGCATGTGGCCAGTGAGCTTGGCGAGGGTCCGACGCAGCAACAACGCCAGGGCCGCCAGAGACAAGAGCAAGGCCAACGCCCGTCCTCTCATCCAGTTTGCAATACCGTCGAGCCTGCGCTTGAACGTACGCTGCGCATCCGCCAAGCGTTCGCGTTCGATCTGAATCGACTCGTCAAATTGCGCGCGGATGCGCTCGGCCTGGGCTTCTCCCTGGCTTCTTCGCATTGCGACGACAATCTGCGCGAGGTTTAACTCATCGCCGCCGCCCGCGCTGCGCTTGACCACCAGCGGGGAGGCGTAGCGCGCCAACCAATCGCGCGCGGACCCAACGGCTGCCTCCAGCAGCTTGCGTTGCCTTGCGTCTTCACCGATCGTTGTCAGCGCTTTTTCGGCTGCGGCGGGAAATTGCTCGGCGGCGGCACGATAGCGATTTAGGGAAGTGGTGGAGCCCGTCAGGATATAGCCGCGCATGCCGGATTGCATTTCCAGCATCATTCTGGGCAGTGCTTGCAACATTTCGACGGCCTGGATGTGCCTGTTCAATTGATTGGACGCCAACACCAGTTCGCGATGGGCGGCGAGCGCAAACAGATCGATCGCGAATAGCAAGCCCAGCGCGACCAACACCAGAAGCACCGGGCGGGGAAGAACGAATGTGGACTTCGACATCGACAACGCTGCCTGTTTCTCGTGTCCGCCACTCTGCGGTTTTGTTGGGATGCCGCTCATTTTTCCGCGCGTGAATCCAATTGTGCAGGTTTGCACCAAGTTGATGCGTCGACCCTCGATGATCGCACTGCCTTATCGCAGACGAAGTGTACTCGCCAGCGCAATTTATTGTTTTCAAGAGACAAAGGACGCTGGCACAACGGTTGCAATGCAGTAGCCGGGCAACTTTTATCGCGACCTCGCAAACCCTTGGACCAGAACAAATGAGTACCGCACGCCTGATCAAGCAAATTGCCGGTGACGCGGGGACGGCCTCTGATCTGAGTGAAGGCGACGCGCACGATTTGTTCGCGGCCATGCTGGATGGCGGCGTGCCGGACCTTGAACTTGGGGCCAGCCTCTGCGCGCTGCGAATGAAGCGGGAATCGGCCATCGAACTTCTGGGGTTTTATCGGGCCGCATCGGAACGTGTGTACCTGCTAAAACCTCCAGCGACCGTCCTGCGTCCTTTGGTCTTCGCAACTTACAGCGGAGCCAGACAGGAAACCAATCTGCTCCCTCTCCTGGTACTTCTTCTGCATCGGATGCGGGTGCCGGTACTCCTGCATGGCACGCTAGAAGGAGCGGGGCGGATTGCCACCGCATACATCCTGCGCGAACTGGGCGTGCTGCCGGTCGGATCTCTGGCGCAGGCACAGAAATCGATGGATGATGATCTGCTGGCGTTCGTCCCGACCGCTGTTCTGTGTCCGGGGCTGGCGAATCTGCTGTCATTGCGCAATCGGCTGGGCGTAAGCAATCCGGCCCATAGCCTGGTTACCTTGCTGGATCCTTTTGAGAGTGGCGGGGTGCGTCTGGTTTGCGCTGACCAGCCGGCTCAACTCGAACACTTCGAAACATTTCTGCTGGCCACCGGATTTGATGCCTTGCTCATGAAAGGCACCGAAGGCGAACCCTACGCCAATCCGAAACAACGGCCGCGCATCAAGTACTTCCGTCAAGGCGAGATCACCGTGTTGTTTGAGGAGGAAATGCTGTCGGCACGCGGTGCGCAGAGCCATCCAGGCGCCATTGACGCGAGCGCATCCGCGGATTGGATCAAACAGGCGATGGCCGGCCATGTTCCGATTCCGCATCCCCTGGTCAATCAGTTGGCTTGCTGCCTGTACGCTTCCGGCTACACGGAAGACATGAATCAGGCCAAGGCGATCGCCGCCGTCGAGGCAGGTGGCCTTGCGCCCCAAGCGCATGGCCGGGGAGCCGAGGGAGCGCATAGCCGGGCGGCCACCTAAGCCGCCGCCCCTGGACGCCGCCAAGTGCTGCCTACCGCTGAAAAACCATAATGCCCAAAGATACCAGCCCCTTTCCTGAAAAGTTTGTCTGCACGGCGATCACGCCGGGCAAGCCGCAATTGCAATTGCGATTGGGGCATGCAACGGCGGCTGTTCCCGGCAAAGACAACGAGGACTTCCACGGCATCGTGACTGCACGCGAAGAACTCGAAGCCCAGGATCGGGGTATTGCTGTAGCTATCGCAGACGGGGTTAGTGGCAGAGGCGGCGGACGGCTCGCGTCGGAGACCGCAGTGAAGAGTTTGTTGCGCGACTATTATGCCGCGCCCGATGCCTGGAATATTACGCAGGCCCTCGACAAACTGCTTCGGTCTATCAATGACTGGCTGTATTCGGAAAACGCCCGCCATCCGGAATATGAAGGCATGGTGACCACGCTTACCATGCTCGTGTTCAAAGGCAGTTCCTACCATCTGGCCCATGTCGGCGACACGCGCGCGTATCGCCGGCGTGGGCGCGTATTCCAGCAACTGACGATCGACCATACATGGGAAAGGGCGGACATGCGTCACGTCCTCAAACGCGCAATCGGACTCGACAGTCATCTTGTCGCGGATTACACCGATGGCGAACTGGTCCCCGGCGACATATTCCTGATGGCGAGCGACGGCGTCTGGGAAGTCCTGGGGGAGCGCGTCGTCCGCGAGATAATGTACGCAAGCGGATCGGCGCAAACCCTGGCTGAGGAACTGGTGGAACAATCGATCAAAAATCAGGTCCAGTACATGGGACGCAACGACGCAACCGCGATCGTCATCGCAGTTGAAGAATTTACAGCCGGCGATTGATCGTCAGAGGTGTGGCTGCGTTCCGACCGGCATCCTTTTCGAGGGCGCCCATCCAAATTCCATCAGGAGACCAACAAGTGCCGCATCAGCTCCCCCCGCTTCCCTACGCATTGGACGCATTGCAACCGCATATCTCCAAGGAAACTCTCGAATACCACTACGGCAAACATCATCAGACCTACGTCACCAACCTCAACAACCTGATAAAGGGCACGGAATTTGAAACCGCCAAGCTCGAGGACATTATTCGCAAGTCTTCCGGCGGCATTTTCAACAATGCAGCACAGGTCTGGAATCACACCTTCTACTGGAACTGTCTCGCACCGCGGGCCGGCGGTGAACCCAAGGGTGCGCTCGCGGAAGGGATAAGCCGCAAGTTCGGCTCTTACAGCGCTTTCAAGGAGGCATTCTCGAAAAGCGCCGTGGGCAATTTCGGCTCCGGATGGACCTGGCTGGTGAAGAAGGCCGATGGCACCGTCGACATCGTCAACACGGGAAATGCCGCAACGCCCTTAACCGGTCCTGACAAGCCGCTGCTGACCTGCGATGTCTGGGAACATGCCTACTACATAGACTATCGCAACCGCAGGCCCGATTACGTGGCCGCTTTCTGGAATCTCGTTCATTGGGATTTTGCCGCGAAGAACTTCGCAGGCTGATCGGTTCCGGATCGGAAAGCAGGGCGTCCTCGGACGCCCTTTTTGTTTGCACTCGACGTGCTCGCCGCCGCGGCGATCGAACCGGGCTATGACGGTTGACTATTGCGGTGCCGGCCGACGTTCAATACACTGGCCCCGGTTTCATAACGCGAGGAGGGGACATGAAAAATCCGCTGGATTCGCTCTGGGGAACGGTGATAACCGGTTTCGTGCTGACTGCCATCCTGTACTTCGTAGTCAAATCCTTGATGGGAGGCTAAGCCATGGACATGCTTCCCGGAATCTACCGCTGGATACATATCATGGCCGGGGTCATGTGGATCGGCCTGCTCTACTACTTCAACTTCGTGCAGGTAGCTGCGTTGAAAGCCGCGCAGGCCGACAGCACGGCCGCGGGAATTACCAAGCACGTTGCACCACGCGCGCTTTTTTACTTCCGCTGGGCGGCCCTCGTTACCTGGCTAGCCGGTGCGGCTTTACTCGGTTCCAATTTCGTCGCCGCTTTTGCGTTTCACGCCGGCTTCCAGAAAATCGGCATCGGTGCGTGGCTCGGCACCATCATGCTGCTCAATGTCTGGGGTGTGATCTGGCCAAACCAGAAGAAAATTCTTGGATTGGTGCAGGCCACCGACGAGCAGAAGAACAAAGCGCGGCGCGTCGCATTCCTTGCCTCGCGCACGAACACGGCGTTGTCGATTCCAATGTTGTTCTTCATGGTTGCGCAGACACATATTCCGATGTAGGGCAGGTTCGCCTTGAACGCCCGGACGATTCCGCCCGGGCGTTCTTATTGTGCCGGCGGCAGGCTTTTCAATCCATCAACGACGTCGCCAGCCTTGATTCCTTGCTTCCTGAACCACCCCTGGTTCATCTCCAACGCATAAGCGGCGGCACCGGATGAGGCATGCGCCTGCTCTGAGTACGGTTCCATGTCGGCGATATTCAGAATACGTCCCCTCGCATCGATGAAGGCAACCGAGAGCGCAATTCGGGTGTTCTTCATCCACATTGCGGTGGGTTCCGCGCGCGGGTAAAGGAAAATCATCCCTGCGTTTTCGGCCAGCTTGTCGCGGAACATCAATCCGCGCAGGCGATCCTGTTCGGTGTTGGCGACTTCGGCGCGGATTTCATGCTTTCTTATGCGCAAGGGATAAGTGATCAGCGGATCGGTATATGCCGTCGTTACAGTTGCGACGACCAAGAACACGATGCTTGCAAGTTGTAGCTGGCGCATATGATTTCGCTAGGTGAAACGATGCAGGTATTTCGGACGACGCAAAACTGGCACTCCACAACCCGGTTCAACGCGCCAGATTTGCACTGCGCTGACTCCAATGCGGCAAGTGCACAACTACGCGCAAGTCCGACCGGCGCTGCAATTGTAGTCGCTGAGTCGGTTGAGGACTCGTATCCCGCCTCGCGCGTGGACCAAGCGCACCCAGGCTGAGTCCCGCGAACAGTCGACGGTTGCTTTAAGTCTTATTGGTGCGTCGCAATAAATCGGCTGTTGCACCACGATTCGGCCGCGGGACAGAAATGTGTTGACAACATAAAGCGTAACTCTTATTTTCGGCCTGCAGTAAAGCTTGTCTAAATCTGAATTTTCGGATTGCTCAGTCTTGCTTTACGCATCGAGGCAGTAATCAAAACCAAATGCGCGGTGTCAGTGTTTATTAGAAGCGCTGCGCAATTCTTCGGGAGGTTTCAAAAAAATGGTGAAGCAATCGTTGCACTTCAAACGTGCTGCGGTATCCCTCGCTGCATTCGCAGCGTTCGGCGCTTCTGGGGTTGTCTCCGCACAAGGTCTGGATAGCGCTGAATCAAAGCTCTTTGCCAACTACGTGACGGATGACATGCTTCTGAATGCCGACAAGGATGCGCAGAACTGGCTCCATTACGGTCGTGACTATCAAACCACGCGCTACAGTCCGCTGACGCAGGTCAACCGGGACAACGTCAAGAAGCTGACGCCTGTCTGGAACCTGTCGTTCGGCGTTCTGGAAGGGCAAGACAGCCAGGCGGTCGCGGTAAATGGAATGATTTATGTCACGACGTCGTTCAACAAGGTGATCGCGGTCGACTCCGTTTCCGGCAAGGTGGCCTGGAAGTATGAACGCGAACTCCCGGGCGACGTGTTCCCCAAGCTGTGCTGCGACGTTGTGAATCGCGGGGTGGCCGTTTACAAGAACAAGGTTTACCTGGCTACTCTCGATGCGCACGTTGTTGCACTGGACAGCGCTTCGGGAAAAGTCGTTTGGGACAAGAAGATCGGTGATTACACCTATGCCGAAACCTTCACGATCATGCCGATGGCCCTGCGCAACAAGATCATATTCGGCACAGCAGGCGCCGAATACGGTGTGCGTGGCTGGATTGCGGCGATCGACGCCGATACGGGTGCACCGGTGTGGAAGACGTATACCATTCCCGGACCGGGCGAACCCGGCAACGACACCTGGGCCGGCGAGTCCTGGAAATACGGCGGCGGTTCGGCCTGGATTACTGGCGCATATGACAAGGAAACCAACTCGTTGTACTGGCCCGTGGGGAACCCCGGTCCGGACTTCGACCGTCATGTACGCGCTGGTGACAACCTGTTCACCAACAGTAACCTGATGCTCGACCCGGATACCGGCAAGATCAGAAGTTATTTCAACTACACGCCCAACGATCCATACGATTACGACGGCGTGAATGAAATGATCCTGGTTGACGTCGGCGGCAAGAAACTCTGGCTGCATGGTTCGCGCAACGGTCACCTGTACGGTATCGATCGCGTCAACACAGTGAAGGGCAAGGCCGGAAACGAGCACAAGTGCGTTTGGGTTACCGCACTGCAGCGCGTGAACTGGACGAAGCCGATCACCCCGGCCAACAACTGCAAGCCGGTATACAACTATCCCGAGAAGGATGTGGTGTACGACAAGGTGACCACCGACATTGCCCCGTCTCTGGACGGCGGCAAGGAATGGCACCCGATGGCTTACAGCCACCGCAGCAAGATGGTTTATGTCCCCGTGTATGACTTCGCGATGGACCTCCAGGCCAAGAAGATGGAATGGAAGCGCGGCGAGTGGTACCTGGGCGCGAAAATCATCAACTTCAACGCGGGTTCCGGCCATACCAAGGGCTACGATGCTGCGACCGGAAAACTGGTCTGGCAGAAATCCCAAAGCTACCCGGCAACCGGCGGCATGCTGGCGACCGGCGGCGGTCTGGTGTTCTACGGCGATCCCGAAGGCTATTTCAACGCTGTCAACGACGAAACCGGCGAACACCTCTGGTCATTCCAGACCGGCTCCGGCGTGCACGGCAACCCGACTTCCTTTACCGGCCCGAACGGCAAGCAATACGTCGCCATCGTGTACGGTGCGGGCGGCGGCGGCATCTGGCCCATTTTCTATTCAGAGTTCCTGAAGAAGAATCAAAAGGGCGGCGGCCTGATGGTTTTCGCTGTTGAGTAACATTCAGCAGCGACCGCCAGTCTAGGAAATTTGTATTTGCAGTATGGCCAAGGGGGGCAAACAGTCTGCCCCCCTTATTTTTTGTACGGAAACGGCGCAGAACCATTTTCGTTTCAAGTAAACCAATGAAAGTACGGAAGCGTTTGACGAGGAAAAAGGGGATGGAGAGGATTCTTAAAGGAGTGGAATGTGCGTAAGTCATTTGCATTTTTTGGTTTGACCTTTTTGCTCGCATGGGTGTCGTGCTCCGTCTGGGCTCAGACGGATTCGGATGAGATCGCCGATACGCTGGAGCGATCGAAAGCAAAGGGAAAGCTGCTGGCTTGCGCCGATCCCTATTCGTTTCCTTCAGCCGCGCAAAATACCGACCCTCCTGGCTATGACATTGAAATCATGCGGGAGATCGCAAAACGTGGCGGCATGCGGTTGGAGATGGTCTGGGCGGACACCGGTACTCGCGGGGGGACGTCGCGTGCCTTCCGCAATTCGATACTCAAGAAACGTTGCGACGTTTTTCTCGGCATGTCCGACGGGGGCGACGATGACATGCTGATGGGGCAACTGGCCTTTACCAAGCCGTATGTGGGAATGGGTTACGTGCTCGTCGTGCAAGGCAAGGCCCTGGACAAGAAAACGCTGACTGAACTAAAGGATGCCAATATCAAGGTGGGCGTGCCGATGTCGACGCCAATAGATGACTACCTCTTCAGCCATAACATTCCGAGATCCCTGTATATGGATAACCGCAGGATCATGCAGGCCATGGCAAAAGGCGAGGTTGATGCAAGCCTTGTATGGGGCACGGCGGTTTCGGTAGCGCGGCGCGAATTTCCCGACGCGAAGTTTCACATGGTTGAAGGTTATGTGCCGGAAGCCGATCAGCGCTGGAATATGAATTTTATCGTCCGCAAACAGGACCAAACCCTGATGAAGTTCATCGACGATTCCGTCGCGGAACTGCTAGCGAATGGAAAAATGAAGCAGATAATCGAGAGTTACAGCGTGCCGTTTTATCCGCCTTTTTCATAAGACTACAAGGGAGGTTTGTTTGTCATGTCAGGTTTGAAACTCAATAGAAGATTCGTGAAACTGGCAGCGACCGCTGTCTTTGCAACGTCCATGGTCGTGGCGTTGCCGGCGGTCGCGCAGCACAAGGCGAACGCGAACGACATGGAAGTGCCGACCAACGACATGAAAGTCGTCGAGACCGGCAAGGCCTGGTTCGCGCGGCGCTGCTCGTTCTGTCACGGCAGCGATGGCCACGGCGCCAAAGGACCTTGTCTGTCCTGTGGGGTGTTCAAATACGCCGGCAATACCAACAGCGATATCTACGTCACCATCGCCGCCGGCGTACCCAAGAATCTTGGCGGCACGATGGGCGCATTCGGCACGACGATGAACCAGGAGGAGATTCTCAGCGTGATTACTTTCCTGCGTTGGGAGGAGAAACGTCGAATCGATGCAAATGAAATCCCGGATCCTTACAAGAACAAGAACGACGAGCCGATGGTGTTCCCGAAATAGACCGGCTTGGTTAGAGCTTCGCGATCTGCGTTGCTCCGACGAAAACGAGCTTACAAAAACATAAATGCCGGCACTGCCGGCATTTATGTTTCCGCCTCATGAATTCCTTTCAGTGTTTGCCGGTGCTGCCAAAACCTCCGCTACCGCGCGTGCTCTGCGTGAAGTCGTCGATGACATTAAAGGCCACCTGCACGACTGGCACGACGACGAGTTGGGCAATTCTTTCCATCGGATTCAGCGTGAAGGCGGCAGCGCCGCGATTCCACAGCGATACCAGAATCTCGCCTTGATAGTCGGAGTCGATCAATCCCACCAGATTGCCCAACACGATGCCGTGCCTGTGGCCCATGCCGGAACGAGGCAGAACCATCGCCGCGAGCCCGGGGTCTGCAAGGTGGATCGCGAGGCCTGAAGGAATCAGTTCGGTCTGTCCGGGATGCAAAAGGATGGGCGCGTCGATACATGCGCGAAGGTCCAGCCCCGCGGAGCCGGCAGTTGCATAGGCCGGCGGCTGGGTGCGCAGACGCGCATCCAGAATCTTGACGTCGATGTTGCGCATCGGGTTCTTTCGGGGATTCAGGCCGGGATGGCAGCCTTTCGAGGCTGATACATTTTGCCGATATGACGGATCAGCTTGCGTGCCTGCTCCAGTTTCGATGTTCGTCCCAGGCGGTAGCTGCCGTGGTCATCGAACAGCACCAGTTCATTGTCATCGGCACCGATTGCGGACTGCACGAGATTGGCGGCGAGCAAAGGCAGCTTCTTGCGACGGCGTTTGGCCTCCGCCCGCTCTTCGAGCTTTTCGCTTTCCGCGGCAAATCCGACGCAGAACGGAGGATTCGGTCTGTTGGCCACCAACTCCACAATGTCCGGATTCATGACAAGTTCCAATGCAGGCACTCCGCTTTCTTTCTTGATTTTCTGCGTGCTGCGGTTGGCGACGTAGTAATCCGCCACCGCCGCGACTGCAATGAAGATGTCCGCTGCGTCGACATGCGTGTTGACCGCATCCAGCATCTGGCGGCCGGTCTCGATGCGCTCGACCTGTGCCTCCTGCGGGGGCTCGATGGCTGTGGGGCCTGAAATCAGGGTGACACGGGCACCCGCCTCGATTGCTGCCCGCGCTATCGCATACCCCATCTTGCCTGAACTGCGATTGGTGAGGCCACGCACCGGATCGATCGGCTCGAAAGTCGGTCCAGCAGTGACTAGGACGTGGGTGCCGGAGAGCAATTTAGGTTGGAACCAGGCCGATATCTCGCGAACCAGGTCCATTGCTTCGAGCATTCGTCCCATGCCGACTTCGCCGCATGCCTGGTCTCCCGCGTCCGGACCAAGCACGACAATGCCGTCCTGGCGCAACTGCACCACGTTGCGTTGGGTCGCCGGGTTTTCCCACATCTGGCGGTTCATCGCGGGCGCCACCATCAGCGGGCACTGTCTCGCCAAGCATAGTGTTGAAAGCAGGTCGTCGGCAGCGCCGTGGACGAGTTTCGCGATGAAATCTGCAGTAGCGGGAGCGACGATGACAAGATCGCGATCGCGGGACAACTCAATGTGCGGCATACCGTTCGGCACGCGTTCATCCCACATGCTTGTGAATACCGGCTTGCCTGATAGCGCCTGGAGGGTCAGTGGCGCAATGAACTTGCAGGCAGAATCCGTCATGACGACCTGGATGTCAGCCCCGCGGCGTTGCAGTTCACGGACCAGTTCCGCTGATTTGTAAGCGGAGATGCCCCCGGTCAAGCCCAGAAGAATGCGTTTATTGCCCAGTTCGGCCATACGACAATTCCATCAAAAGTCCCGTGATACGCAGTGTAAACTCTTGTTGCAAAATATAAAAGTCAGGGAGGAGTGCCATGGCGATCAGCGACTGGCCCGAGGACGACAGGCCACGGGAGAAGTTACTGGCAAAGGGGCCCGGGACTCTCTCGGATGCCGAACTGCTCGCCATTTTTCTGCGGACAGGAACGAAGGGAAAAAGCGCCGTCGATCTCGCCCGGGCGCTGCTTAAAAAATTTGGTTCCTTGGCTGGCCTTATCGGCGCGAGTCACGATGCATTCTGCACTGTCCCCGGCCTGGGCAGCGCCAAGTACGCACAACTGCAGGCTGCCACCGAACTCACCAGGCGAGCGTTGGCTGCTGAAATGAAATCGGGCATCAACTTGAGTTCGCCGACAGCCGTACGCGACTTCCTGCGGCTCTCGATTCAGAACCGCCCCGTCGAAGTTTTCGTGGGGTTGTTCCTGGACGCGCAGAACCATGTAATCGCCGTAGAGGAATTATTCAGCGGAACCCTGACACAGACCAGCGTCTTTCCCCGGGAAGTCGTCAGACGGGCACTGCATCACAATGCGGCGGGCGTCATCTTCGCCCACAACCATCCTTCAGGAGTGGCTGAACCCAGTCATGCCGACGAAACCCTGACGCAGGCGCTGAAGGAGGCGCTTGCACTGATCGACGTCCGGGTGCTGGATCATTTCGTGGTCGGCCGGGGTACCACGCTGTCGTTTGCGGAGCGCGGGCTGTTATAGGGTGATTGAGTTGAGTAAGTTACTGGAATTGTGCTATAAAGCGCATCTTTCCGAATTCGGCCGGTCGCGCGATTCGCGGCCTGGTCAGAATCAACAGCCTGGAGAAGCCATCATGGCGAGAGTTTGTGAGGTAACCGGCAAGAAGCCGGTGGTGGGCAATCGCGTGTCTCACGCCAACAACAAGACCAAGCGCCGCTTTTTGCCCAATCTGCAATACCGGCGATTGTGGGTTGAGAGTGAAAATCGGTGGGTGAACATGCGGGTCAGCAACGCAGGGCTGCGCACCATCGACAAGAAAGGTATCGACGTGGTTCTGGCCGAGTTGCGCGCCCGCGGCGACAAGTCATAAACAGGTTAGCCGGAGAGCGAGATGAGAGAGAAAATCAAACTGGAATCGTCGGCCGGCACCGGTCATTTCTACACCACCACGAAGAACAAGCGCACGACCCCCGACAAGATAGAAATGAAGAAATTCGACCCGGTTGCCCGCAAGCACGTCATTTACAAGGAAACCAAACTCAAGTAGCCCGGCTGTGTCTGGACAAAAAAAGCCCGCCTGACGGCGGGCTTTTGATTTGTATCGGGGGCTGCGTTCAGGCGTAGCAGCGCAGCGTGCGCGAGAAGTCACGCAACGGGGCGATATCGCTTTTCTCCGCGCGATGGCACCAGTCTTCCAACTGCGAGAGCAGCTGCTCTTTGTTGGCCGTCGAGCGTTGCCACAACATGGCCAATTCCTGGCGCATCGAATAGACCGTCTTGAGTACCTTGCTGGTGCTCAGAACCTGGTCGAGCCTTACTTTCTCCTGCTCGGGAACAAGCGTCGCATCCAGACGCAGCCAGCGCTTCATGGTCTGCAAATCGACGGCATGGCCAGATTTGTGTTCGCGCATGCGGCGTAACTCTTCGGCGCATGTGGTGCGCAGCGAACGCGTGAAACGGGCCAGAACGTCGTAACGGTGGGTAATGACTGCCTGAAGGGTTTGCAAGTCGCATGTCAACTTGCCCCTCTCCATTTTGATCTGCGGTGCAAGCTTCTTGACCTGGGCGAGCTTGAACGTTTCAAGCACGCGGATATAGAACCAGCCGATGTCGAACTCATACCATTTGCTCGACAGCTTGGCCGATGAAGCATAGGCGTGGTGGTTGTTGTGCAACTCCTCACCGCCAATCAGGATGCCCCACGGCACAATGTTGGTGCTGGCATCTTCGACCTGATAGGTACGGTAGCCGAAATAGTGACCTACGCCGTTGATCACTCCGGCAGCGGTAACCGGAATCCATAACATCTGTATGGCCCAGATGGTTATTCCAAGCGGCCCGAACAACAGGATGTCGGTTACCAGCATGAGGGCAACGCCACCTTTATCGGTGCGTGTGTAGACGTTGCGTTCCATCCAATCGTCAGGCGTTCCATGGCCGTATTTGTCCAGCGTTTCCTGATTTGCGGCTTCCTTGCGATAAAGCTCGCTGCCTTCGAGCAGCACTTTCTTCAGTGTCAGAACCTGCGGGCTATGCGGATCTTCCTCGGTTTCGCATTTGGCGTGATGCTTGCGGTGAATGGCCGTCCAGGCTTTGGTCGACATTCCTGTTGTTAACCAAAGCCAGAGCCGAAAGAAATGCGTCACGGCGGGGTGGAGTTCGAGTGCACGATGGGCGGAATAGCGATGCAGGTAAATGGTCACTGCGGCAATGGTGATATGGGTCGCCAACAGCGCGACCAATATGTAACCCCACCACGGCAATACCACCAGTCCGTTCGCCCAACTCGGCAAGTCCATGAACCCGTTCACATTCATGCAGGTAACCTCATAAAATCAGAAAGATATCGAACTAATTGTACAGTATGGATAGGTTCCCGCAAGGTAAATTTTAGTAACAGAACCTAAGAGATGCCGACGATCTCTGCACGGCATCGCCTGCAGACATTTACGGGAGCTTATCCCCAGACTTGAGCCCGCCCACGATGCGGACATCACGCTGAGGGAACGGAATTTCAATGTTGTGGGCGCCGAAGCTCTTGTAAAGGGCCAGATTCAGGTCTGAATTGAGGTTTAGCTTGCCCCGTTCCGGATCCTCAATCCAGGCCATTAGTTCCAGATTGACTCCATTGTCCCCAAACGCGGTCAAAAGCGCGGTGGGGGCGGGATCCTTCAATACCCGCGGGTGGGAAGATGCGGCCTCCTCCATCAATTTCAAGGCGGTTTCCAGATTGCTTGCATAGCTGATCTGGACAGGAATGCGAATCAGCACGCGCCGATTCGAATACGAATGATTGATGACGGTCGAAGTGATAATGGTTTCGTTTGGCACAATCGCCTCTGTGCCGTCAGGACCGCGCACAATAATGCAGCGTGAAGTAAGTTTCGTTACTTCCCCATAGAAATGATCGACCGTGACCAGATCGCCCGGGCTTACCGTGCGATCCAGCAGGATGGTGTAGCCGCTCACGTAGTTCGCGGCGACTTTCTGCAAGCCGAAACCGATACCCACGCCGAGCGCCCCGCCAAATACGGATAGCACCGTGATGTCTATGCCCACGATGGGCAACGCGATCAGTATTGCAACGATTACCAGGACGCTGCGCAGGATCTTGGTAAACGCAACGCGCAGGTTGATCTCGACGTGCTGCAGCGTCATGATGCGCCGCTCGATCATCCGGCCTATCCAGAGCGCCGCCAGCACGGTCAGCACCACTGTCAGCAGCGCGGTGAATATCATTGCAAGCGAAACGCGCTGCTGGCCGACCCGAAATGCCGTGTCCTCCAGGAATCGGCCTATGGCCGGCATGAGCCCGACAATGTAGAGCGCCACTCCTAGCCACACCAGCCACGAGAACGCCAATTCCCACGAGCGCAACAGTCCTCCCGGAGCAAAGGTGTGGCGCAATAGGTAGACCACCGCGCGGATGATTGCCATCGCGAGGACCAGCGGGACGGCGACATTCAGAAGATGGGCGGGGTGATCGTAGTGTTGCAGCAACCAGCGGCCGATCACCAGAAGGATGTAGGCGGTTACCGGGAACACTTCGCGATTTACGCCGCCGACGCTGATCCGCATGGTTCTTTCGGGATCGGCGATGATGGTCCTCGAAGCGATCCGTCGTCGCAGCCACCGCGAGACTTGCCAGGCAACGAGAAGCGCCAGCGCAATTATCACGATTTGCCACAGGACTACGCCGCGTTGCAGGTCTTCGAACAATTCCGCCAGCAGACGTCCGACTTCGGTCTGGGTTTTCATTTGTTCTCCTGATGACGCAAGAAGTTTACGTTACTTGGATCGGGTTTTTCCCAGCGCAATTGCATGTAAGCGGTGTTGCTGCCAGTTGGCGAAGAAGGCCTGCGCGAGTTCAGGATTGCCCCGCAGCACGAGGACGTTTTCCGCATTGCGATTCTGTGCGGCAAACGTGAAATTGAAGCTGCCGGTAATCAGTGACGGTCGTTTCGAGTTCCGGTCAAGGATGATTACCTTGTTGTGCGCGGCCGAGTGTTCGGCATCCGTGAAGACGGAAAGTCCGGCGCCAACAAGAGCCTGCATCGCAGCTGATTCGATCGCATCAGTCTGCTCCCGATCGGCGATGATCTGCACATCGACTCCGCGCAGGTGTGCCCGGATCAGGGCATCGGCGATGTCGCGATGAGTGAAACTGAATGCTTGTACCAGTATTTGCGAATTGGCGGAGTCGATGGTTCGTACGATCAAACCGGCCGCATCCCCGCCCGGGGTGAATGCGTACTCGATCGTGCCCGTGGCCTGAATGACGTTTGCGGCATCGAATCCGTATGCCGATGTAAGCGTCCAGCTGGCGAGCAGCAGCGCGAGCCGCAGGCTTTTCATGCGACTATTTTTGTCTTTGCATGACTGCTGCAAAGAATGCGTCGGTATCGTGCACGTGCGGCAGAAGTTCAAGATAATCGCCGCTCTCGAGTTCGATATGGCTCTCGGCCAGCACCTCGCGACAATTGAGCCGCTCGAAGCCAGGATGAGCCGCAAGAAAGGTTTCGACAACCTCGCGGTTCTCCTGTCCCAGCACGCTGCAAGTCGCGTAGACCAGACGGCCGCCGGGTTTGAGCAACATTGCGGCTGCATCCAGGATCGCACGCTGCTTTGCCGCGAGTTCATCTATCGCTTGCGGAGACTGCCTCCATTTCAAATCCGGATTGCGCCGCAATGTGCCAAGTCCGCTGCACGGCGCGTCAACCAGTACCCGGTCGATCTTGCCTGCCAGGCGCTTGACCTTTATGTCCCTTTCACCGGTGATCATCTGTGGATGTATATTGGAAAGGCCGGAGCGCTTGAGCCTGGGGGCGAGATTCCTTAGGCGCCTTTCGGAGACGTCGAGGGCATACAGCCGGCCTTGCGACATCATCATCGCACCCATATGCAAAGCCTTGCCTCCGGCGCCGGCGCAGAAATCCACCACCATCTCGCGCCGCCTGGGTGCAACCAGGTAGCCGAGCAATTGGCTGCCCTCGTCCTGCACCTCGACCGCGCCGCTGATAAACAGTGGGTGGCGATTGATGGCGGGCTTTCCGGCGACGCGGATGCCAACAGGCGAAAAGCGAGTCGCGGCGGCGTCGAACCCGCTCGCGCGCAGATCACGCAGGACCTGCTCGCGTTCTGCCAGCAGCGAATTGACCCGCAAGTCGAGCGGCGCGGTCGTTAGCATTGCGCGGCCGAAAGCTGCGACATCTTTCTCGGAAGTTTCCAGGACCAGACGCTCGTAGAGCCACTGCGGCAGGCTCAGTCTCACAGCCGGCGGCAGCGTTTCGATGACGGCGCTTCTGAGCCCGAGCGCCCATTCGCGGTCGCCGCTGTTCAGAAAAGGCTCGATTTGCCCGAGACTGTAGCCTTGCAACTTGATCAGGGCGGCACAAACCAGTTTGCGGGAGTTGGACTGGGCCGCCAGCTCCTCGAGCAACCGCTTGTGGCGTAATACGGAGAACACCGTTTCGGCGATGAATGCGCGATCGCGCTGGCCCAAAGAACGGTTTGCGGTGAAGAAATTTCGCAATACCGCGTCGGCCGGGTGCAGCATCGGCAATGCCAGGTCGACGGCGGCCGTGGCCGCCTGCATCATCGCCGTGGTCGGTTGCATCTACTTGTAGGAAATTGCGGTAACCGTCGAGTCGAGTACGGTGCCGTCTTTTTCGACGAAGCGAATTTGCACAGGCAGGTAGTGGTGCTCGACCGCGAGCCATACTTCGAAGCCGCGCTTGTCATCCCCTTCGCGGACCTTCTGAAAGTGGATCGTCTCCAGTTCGCCGAGGGCTGTTTTGAGTTTTTCCTTGCCGAGGATCTGATATTTGTAGTCAGAAATCTTGCGGCCGTCCGTGAGGTGCACCGGCGGAATCTCGTCGCTGGGCGGCCGGAACGCAAAGGCGTATGTGAAACTGGTCTGATCGAAGGTGTTGTCAGCCAGGGGCACGGTTTCTGTCGCGTCTCCATCGGTCAACTTGACGACTTTGGCGTCCCAATCGAAATCAACAGCGCGCTTCGATTTGCGGGAGCGTTCTTCTTCGAAATGCAAGGGCCGCAGGCCGCTCTTCGTGATCAGTCCCCGGCTTTCGCGGCGAATGTTCATTTTGTAAAAGAAGGCCGCCAAACCCACAGTCTTTGATTCGCTCACAACGGAATACTGTTTGCCATCGTGCTCCAGGACGTCGCGGCCTTCGCCAAGGTGCATGGTTCCGGAGTTCACCGAGAAGTCCATTTGTACGCGCTGAGGCGGCTGGGCGCTCCATGCCGGTCCAGCGAACAGCAACAGCGCCAGGAGCAGGCAGCGGATCATGTCAGCGAGGGGGAGGCCAGGACGCCCGTGTAGTTGCACGCGGCGGATACTTTGACGCGATTTCCTTCGACCACGAGCTGATCGTCGAGAAACCACTGGATGGCTCGCGGATACACGGCGTGCTCCAGCTCGAGCACGCGCGCAGCCAGGCGGTCTTCGTCGTCGTCAGGGCGTACCGGCACGGCGGATTGAATGACGATCGGGCCATGGTCCAGTGCCGTCGTGACGAAGTGCACCGTGCAGCCGTGCAGTTTGACTCCCTCGTCGATTGCGCGCCGGTGCGTGTCGAGCCCCGGAAAGGCCGGTAGCAGGGAAGGATGGATGTTCATGATCTTGCCGTTGAATCGGCTGATGAATTCTTCCGTCAGAATCCGCATGAAACCTGCCAGGACGATCAAATCGGGACGATATTCCTCGATCGTGTCCGCCAGGCAACGATCGAAACTTGCGCGGCTCGCATAAGCGTGATGGCTTATCACCCTGGTATCGACTCCGGCGTCTCGCGCAATCTGCAGGCCCTTGGCGGAAGCCTCATTGCTGATCACCGCGCAGACCATTGCATTTAATTTTGCCTCCAGAACCGCCTGCATGTTGCTGCCGCGGCCCGAAATGAGGATGACGATACGCTTCATTGCCAGGTTCAGACAACCAGGGCTTGCGCTTCGTTGCCGCGCCTGCCGCGGATCTCACCGATTCGGAAGACCGTCTCACCTTCCCGCTGAAGCCTTTGCATCGCCTCCGCCGCATCCCCGGCGGCTACGATCACAACCATGCCGATACCGCAGTTGAACACGCGGTGCATCTCGGCTTCGGCGACATTGCCTTTCTTCTGCAGCCAATCGAACAGCGGCGGCCGCGGCCACGCGTCTTTCATCAATTGTGCGCACACGTCTTGCGGCAACACGCGAGGCACATTTTCCACCAACCCGCCACCGGTAATGTGGGCGAGACCCTTGATGTGCACTTCGCTCATCGTAGCCATAATGGACTTCACGTAGATGCGCGTTGGCGCTAGCAATGCTTCCCCCAACGTCCGGCCATCGAAGCCGGATGACAAGTCCTGATTCGAAGAGTCGACGATCTTGCGTATGAGGGAATAACCATTCGAATGCGCACCGCTGCTGGCCAGGCCGAGGATCGCGTCACCCGCGACGATTTGCGAGCCATCGATGATTTTGCTTTTCTCGACTGCTCCGACGGCGAATCCGGCAAGATCGTATTCGCCCGGTGCATACATGCCGGGCATTTCTGCGGTCTCGCCGCCGATCAGCGCGCAGCCGGCCTGCTCGCATCCCGCCGCGATACCTTTTACCACCTGAGTGGCGGTCGCGACGTCGAGCTTGCCGCATGCGAAGTAGTCAAGAAAGAACAGGGGTTCGGCACCTTGCACCAGAATGTCGTTGACGCTCATTGCCACCAGATCGATGCCGATGGTGTCGTGTCGATTCAGTTTGAATGCCAGTTTCAGCTTGGTGCCCACGCCGTCGGTGCCAGATACCAGCACCGGTTCCTTGTATTTCTTCGGCACTTCGAACAGGGCTCCGAATCCGCCGATGCCAGCGAGCACGCCGTCGCGCAGCGTGCGCTTGGCGAACGGCTTGATATTGTCGACGAGCTGATCGCCGGCGTCGATGTCGACGCCGGCATCACGATAGGACGGGGAATTGGAGGCTGAAAGGTCGGTCTTCAAGTTGAGTTGCCGGGTTCTTCGGGATAAAGTGAGGCCGATTGCAGCCTGCCGGATGGGCCCCGGGCGCAGTGCGCCTGGTGCGAAGCAGTTATCCGGGCGCGCGAATTTTACCGCAAATGTCCACGATTATCCCTGTGCACTGCCCTGCGCCCGCTGCCATAGGGCTGCATGAATCACGTGAGTGGCGAACTGTACAAATACCGATGAAGCAACTGGCGCTGACACTTGCGCCGCCTCCCGCGCCCACGCTGGATAATTTCTTTCCAGGACAAAACGCCGAGTTGCTGGCCTTGCTCGGCAATCTGGTCGCGGGCCGCGACGTCGAGCGGTCCATTTACCTGTGGGGGGAAACCGGCAGCGGACGATCGCACCTGTTGCAGGCCACTATCAATGCCCTGGGCGCGGTGGGAGTCGGCTGTCTACACATCTCACGTGGCGAGCGAGTGCCGCCGGTGATGGCGCAGTTGCGTGCGGTGGCGGTGGACGACGTCGAAACCCTCGATGCCGGGAACCAGCGTGCGTTCTTCAATCTGTACAATCAGCTGCGCGAACGGGCTGGGATCGTTCTGGTCGCCGGCAATGTGCCGCCAGCACGCTTGCAACTGCGCCCGGAACTGATGACGCGGCTGGGGTGGGGGCTGGTCTACCAGGTGCAGGCGCTGACCGACGAGGAGAAGGCCCAGGCACTCAAACGCCATGCCGCGTCGCGCTCGTTCGATCTGCCGGACGGCGTGGTCGATTACCTGCTCAGCCGGCTCGGTCGCGACCTGCCTTCGCTGATGAGTTTGCTTGATGCGCTGGATCGCCATTCGCTCGAAACCAAGCGCGCGATCACGTTGCCGCTACTGAAGGAGTTGCTGCGTCCGGAAGACGCAGGCAGCCGTTGATTGCGCGCGTACTCCCCGCTGACGAGCGGAGTGATTTTGGGGCGCTTTTTTGAGCTATACTGCCGTGGCCGTTGCAGCGGCTCCCGCCGAAATTTTCTTCGCACGCCTCCCATGCGCCTTGCATTATTCGATCTGGACAATACGCTCCTCGCCGGCGACAGCGATTTCGAATGGGCGCAGTTCCTGATCGAGAAGGAAGTACTCGACCGGGAAGTCTACGAAGCGCGCAATCGCCATTTTTACGAGGCATACAAGTCGGGGACGCTCGATATTGGCGAATTCCTCGACTTCCAGTTGAAGCCTCTTGCGCGGCATCCGCGCAAGCAACTCGATCAGTGGCACACCGAATTCATGCAGAGAAAAATCCTGCCGATCATCACGCAGAAGGCGCGCGACCTGATTGACAGCCATCGCGACGATGCGCGCGTGGTGATTACCGCCACGAATCGCTTCGTGACCGCCCCGATCGCGCGCGAACTAGGTATCGAGAACCTGATCGCGACCGAGCCCGAGGAAGTTGAAGGCGAATTTACCGGCCGCGTGAGTGGCGTGCCGTCGTTCCGCGAAGGCAAAGTCGAGCGATTGAAGAGCTGGATGGCCGAGCACGGTATCGATTGGAGCAGCGTCGCGGAAACCTGGTTTTACAGCGATTCGCTCAACGACCTTCCACTTCTCTCCCTCGTCAGCCATCCGGTAGCGGTGGATCCGGACGAAACACTCAAGGACCACGCGCTCAGACATGACTGGCGCGTCATCAGTTTGCGTTAGCCCCTCTGGGCTCTCGCGACCGAAAAAATTCATGTCGCGTGCCGCCAAAATCGTTGCGCTGGCGCTGATTGCTGTGGCTGCGATCGTGGCCGGATTTGCCGCTGGCAGCGTTTCGATTCCACTTGCCAGTCTCGTTTCGGCATTGTTGCACCCCGGCAACGACGCGATCTCGGAAATCTTGTGGAAGCTGCGGCTGCCGCGCGTGCTGGCGGCGTTTTCGTGCGGAGGCTTGCTCGCGCTGGCAGGAACCCTTATGCAGGTCCTGCTGCGTAATCCACTTGCGGATCCCTATGTGTTCGGCATTTCGGGGGGAGCTGCGCTCGGCGTCATGGCCGGTATGCTGATCGGGGCGGGAACGGTCGCGCAGACCGGGATGGGCCTCGCTGGCGCGGTGCTGACGTCCGCTTTGGTATTCGGTCTGAGCCTTCGAGCCGGCAACTGGAACCCATACAGATTGTTGCTGACAGGGGTGGTGGTCGCAGCCGGATTGAATGCGTTGCTTAGCCTTATCCTTGTTCTGGCGCCGCAGACAGCCGTGAAGGGGATGTTGTACTGGCTGATGGGCGATCTGGGCTATGCCGGCAATCCGCTGCCCGGCCTGCTGGTACTGGTGGTGCTTTTTGCAGTGGCAATGCCGTTTGCACCGGCGATGAACGTGCTCGCGCTCGGGCGCATGAAGGCACATTCGCTCGGAGTTGCGGTCGGTGGAATCGAATTTGTCCTGTTCGGATTGGCAGCCGTCGCGGCGGTTACCGCTGTACTGATCGGTGGTACGGTTGGCTTCGTCGGTTTGATCGCACCGCATCTCGTGCGCCAACTGGGGCTCGCCGATCATCGCTTGCTGTTGCCCGGCGTCGTGCTCGTCGGCGGTGGGTTCCTGACGCTGGCCGATACCGTTGCACGCAGCGCGTGGGCGCCTTTGCAATTTCCGGTGGGGGTTCTCACGGCATTGCTCGGCGTGCCGATCCTGCTTATGTTTCTCGCCGGCAAGGAAAAAGATGCTGCACATTGAAGGTGTGCGCCTTGCTTATCCCGGCAGGATTCTCGTCGAAGAGCTCTCTGCCGAATTCAAAGCCGGCGAAACATGGGCGGTACTCGGCCGTAACGGCAGCGGCAAGAGCACGCTGTTGCACGCTCTTGCGGCGTTGCGCCGCCCGCAGGCGGGACGCGTACTGCTCAACGATGCGACGCTGCAGGACATGCCCAGACGCGCGTTGGCCCGTCATGTCGGGGTGCTCCTGCAGGAAGAGAGCCGCGAGTTCTGGGGCAGCGTAAACGACTACGTTCTGCTTGGCCGTTATCCTCATGCGCTTAGTCCGTTCGGGTGGAGCGGGCAAGACGAACTCATCGCCCAAAACGAACTCGTGGCGATGCATCTGGGCGATCTGGGTACCCGGCCCTATGCTTCGCTTTCCGGCGGCGAGCGCCAGCGCGCACGCGCCGCTGCATTGTTCGCACAACAGCCGCTGGTTTATCTGCTCGACGAACCTCTGCAGCATCTTGACCTGCCGCACCAGGTGGCTCTGCTGGAGCGTCTCGCAGGCGAAGCGCGCGATCGGCATGCAACTGTGGTCATGGCATTGCACGATCTGCTTTTCGCCGCGCGCTATTGCAACCGATTCTTGCTGCTGTTCGGAGACGGTCGTTGCAGCATCGGTTCGGCTGAAGAAGTGTTCAACACCGGGCTTCTCGGAGAGTTGTACGGATTTCCCCTTACCCTGGTCGATGCCGGCGGAGAGCGCCTGTTTCTGCCAGCAACGCGAGCGGGTGGAAGGCCGCATGTATAATCGAACCTTTCTCGCCGGCAGGTTTAAGCTGCGCCACAACTCCCCCGCCATGAAATTTTCCGCTGTTGAGATTCCAGTGCTGAGGTTCTCGGCGGAATTCCGCGATTTCTTGTGATTCGGAAACTCCTTCGCCGGGTATTTTCCGGCCGCTCATCTGGCTCGACCGACCCGCATGTAGTCTCGCGCGCCAAGCACGGACTTTCCAGGGACAAAATCAGTTCGAGTGCACGACGCGTCACGACCGGCCTTCAGGAGAAAGGGTTTGCGGCCTATATAGTCGGCGGTGCGGTCCGCGATCTTCTTCTCGGACTGGAACCGAAGGATTTCGATATTGCGACGGACGCGACTCCGGAACAGGTACGCAGCGTTTTCCGGCGCTCGCGCATCATCGGACGCCGGTTTCGCCTGGTTCACGTCATGTTCGGCGAGGACACGGTGGAGGTTTCAACGTTCCGCGCGCGTCAGGGCAGCGAACAGGAAGATCAGCGCGCTGACGAGCACGGCCGCATCCTGCGCGACAACGTGTTCGGCACACAGGAAGAGGACGCCACGCGGCGCGATTTCACGATCAACGCGCTGTTCTACGATCCGACGACCGAGCAGATCCTGGATTTCTGCGACGGACTCGGTGATCTGAAGGCGCGCCGGTTGCGCATGATCGGGGACTCCGATCAACGATACCGCGAAGACCCGGTGCGCATGCTGCGCGCCGTGCGCCTTTCCGCCAAGCTAGGTCTGAAAATCGAGGCTGCCACCCGCGCCCCGATCAAGAGTCTCGCGTCCCTGCTGGCCAACGTCCCTTCGGCGCGCCTGTTCGAAGAAATGATGAAGCTGCTGTTTTCCGGACATGCCACTGCCTGCCTCTTGCAATTGCGCCAGGAAGGCCTGCACCACGGTCTGTTGCCGATGCTCGACGTGATTCTCGAGCAACCCATGGGAGAGCGCTTCGTGATGATGGCATTGAAGAGCACGGATGAGCGCGTGCGGGCGGACAAGCCGGTATCACCGGGGTTCTTGTTTGCGGCGCTGCTATGGCACGAAGTGCTGGCCGCCTGGAAGCAGGCACAGGAAGAGGGACTCAACCCGCTACCGGCGCTTTTCAAGGCGATGGACCATGTGATCCATGTGCAGGCCGAGAAACTGTCCATTCCGCGGCGCTTCGGCGCGGACATGAAGGACATCTGGGCGCTGCAGCCGCGTTTTCTGGGACGCTCGGGGCGCCGGCCCTACAGTGTTCTCGCGCATCCGCGTTTTCGCGCCGCCTATGATTTCCTCGTGCTGAGATGTGACAGCGGTGAGGTCGATGCCGAGATCGCGGAATGGTGGGAAAACTTTCAGAAGGCCGACGAAGAAACCCGCAAGCAGATGCTCCTGCCGGACCGCAGTCCGCGACGGCGCCGGCGCAGGCGCAAGCCTGGCGGCGGCAATGTCGACCCGGGAGTGGTTCCCGCTACACCCGAATGATCGCGCGCATTCCGGTGGAGGCCTTCGTGGGCCTCGGCGCGAATCTCGAAGATCCGGTGCAGCAGGTAAGCCAGGCCGTGACGGAACTCGACGGCATCGACCGCACACGGTTGCTCGCTGCCTCGTCGCTATACCGCAGCGAGCCGGTCGGCTATGCCGACCAGCCCCACTTCATCAATGCCGTGGCCAAATTGCAGACCCGATTGTCGCCGCATGAACTGCTCGATGCTTTGCATGTCATCGAAAACCGGCACGGACGCCGGCGATCGGTGCGCAATGCGCCGCGTACCCTGGATCTCGACTTGCTCATATATGGCGTCCTCGTCCTTCAGGAGGAAGGGCTGACTTTGCCGCATCCGCGCATGCACGAGCGCGCCTTTGTGCTGATGCCGCTTGCCGAACTGGCCCCGGACGCCTGCGTGCCGGGACGCGGACCGGTTGCGCAATTGCTGGCGCAGGTCGATCGCAGCGGCGTCGAGAAACTCGATGCAGCCTGAAAAATACCGCTATATCGTCGTCGAAGGACCGATCGGCGCGGGCAAGACCAGCCTTGCGCGCCGGTTGTCGATGCATCTGGGCAAGGCGTTGTTGCTCGAAGATCCGGACGCCAATCCTTTTCTCGCGAGTTTTTACGATGATCCGCGCCGGCACGCGCTGGCGACCCAATTATTTTTTCTGTTCCAACGCGTGCAACAAGTAGGCGGGCTGAAACAGATCGATATGTTCGAGGGCGGCACCGTCGCCGACTTTATCCTCGACAAGGATCCGCTGTTCGCCAGCCTGACCTTGTCCGATGACGAATTGCACCTCTACCAGCAGATCTATGCCCACTTGATGCCGCAGGCGCCGGCGCCCGACCTGGTGATCTATCTGCAGGCATCGGCGGAAAAGCTTATCGAACGCGTGCGCAGGCGAGGCGTGGCGTACGAACGCAATATTTCCGAGCAATACCTGGTGCGTCTTGCAGACGCCTACAGCCGGTTTTTTTACCAGTTTTCGGCCGCGCCCCTGCTGATTGTCAACAGTGACCATTTGAATTTTGTTGATGATTCCCGGGACTTTGATTTATTGTTGCGCCGCATCACCGAAATGCGGGGGCCGCGGGAGTTCTTCAACCGCGGCGAATGACGACAAAGGGAGAGGGCAGGGGCGAGGGACGAGGGGCGAGGGACGAGGGAAAGACATTAAAACCCCTCACCGCTCGCCCCTCGCCCCTCGCCCCTCAAAAAATGGAAGTCATCAAGACTGTTTCCGAGTTGCGCGAGCGGCTCAAGCGCGAATCCAGGGTGGCGTGCGTGCCGACCATGGGCAATATCCATGACGGACATCTGAGCCTGGTGCGCATCGCGCGCAGTCAGGCCCCCGTCATAGTGACGACCATTTTCGTCAACCGGTTGCAATTCGGACAGGGCGAGGACTTCGAAAAGTACCCGCGGACGTTCGGAGAGGACTGCGAGAAACTGCAGGCCGAGGGAAACACGATCGTGTGGGCACCCGACGAAAAGGAGATGTATCCGGAGCCGCAGACCTTCTATATCGACTTGCCCAAGGTCGCCAACAAGCTCGAGGGCCGTTTCCGGCCGGGGCATTTTCGCGGCATGGCCACCGTGGTGTTGAAGCTGTTCAACTGCGTACAGCCGCAGATCGCAGTGTTCGGCAAGAAAGATTACCAGCAACTGGCGATCGTTCGCCGCATGGTCGAGCAGTTCGCACTGCCGATACGGATCGTTCCTGCGGAAACCGTGCGGGCCGAAGACGGCCTCGCGCTGTCATCGCGCAATCGCTTCCTGTCCGCCGCGGAGCGAAAAGAAGCGATACGTTTGCGCCAGGCTATCATCGGCGTGCGCGATGCAGTGTTGAGCGGTGATCGCAATTTCATTGCGATGGAATATGCGGCTGGCGCCTTGCTCGCGCGCCACGGCTGGAACGTGGACTACGTCGTGGTGCGCAACCAGCGAGCCGTACTGCGGCCCGAAGCGCACGACAAGGAACTGGTCGTGCTTGGCGCCGCGAAGTTGGGGCAGACGCGATTGATCGACAATCTGGAAGTGCAGGCGCCGTAAGGGCCGTGAATTTCATGAATATCGTGAATACCGTGACGGGCGCCACGAGGGAAGCGAAGGCCATGACACAAAATTACCCGAAGTTTTAGTGGACAGGTCTTTCGCTACAGAAGCACATAGGTCGCGTATGGACTAATACGGTTCGCACGACATTCACGCACGATATTCACGACATTTACGACATTCACGGCCGATTTCGTGACCATTCTTTTCTGCAGTGATTCCGAGCCGCCCGAGCCATGGCGTCTCGCCTGCAATCGCGCTTTTCCGAAAATGGCCTTTCGCGTCTGGCCGGATAGCGGGACGGCGGATGCGATCCGCTATGCACTGGTATGGCGACATCCGCCGGGTTCGCTCTCGGGACTACGGTATCTGAATGCGATCCTGGTGCTCGGTGCCGGCGTCGACGCGGTGTTGAACGATCCTGAGTTGCCGGCCGGCGTGCCGGTGTTGCGGTTGCTCGGCGCGGGAATGTCCGGACCAATGGCGGAATATGCGCTCTATGCCGTGCTGCATTTTCAGCGGCGCATGGCGAAATACTTCGAACAGCAGCGTGGCGCGATCTGGCAGCCGGACATCGAACCTCTTGCCAGACAATGGCCCGTCGGGGTCATGGGGCTCGGCGTGATTGGCGCACAAGTGGCGCAGCGCATTGCCGCGCAGGGCTATCCTGTCGCAGGCTGGAGCCGCAGGGGCACCCCGACTCAAGACATCGAGGTGTATGCGGGAGAGGAGGGTTTCGAGCCGTTTCTTGCACGCACGCAGGTGCTGGTGAACGTGCTGCCATTGACTCAGCAGACCCAAGGCATCCTGAATGGCCGCACCTTCGCCACGATGCCGCGAGGCAGTTACATAGTGAACATCGGCAGGGGCGGACATATAGTCGATGCCGACTTGATTGCCGCGCTCGATTCCGGGCAATTGGCGGGCGCGATGCTGGATGTGTTCGAGCAGGAACCCTTGCCTGCCGCGCATCCGTTCTGGCGTCATCCTGGAATCATTGTCACGCCACACATCGCCGCGCCGACGATTGTCGCCGACGCCGCGGCGCAGGTTGTCGAAAACATCCGAAGGCTGGAACGCGGCGAACCGCCGGTTGGCCTGGTCGATCGGTGCACAGGCTACTGAGCGTAAGTCGATCATGACGTGGACGTCCGCCATGCCTTAAGGAGAAAATTGCCGATGGCAACGCTGCTCTTGCTGGGAAGCTGTCTTGTCGTGGGCATATTCATCGGCGCCGTCGGCATTGGCGGTGTGCTCCTTGTGCCGGCGCTGATGGTGTTCTCTCAACTGTCGGTCCATCAGGCCGCCGCAACTGCGCTGTTTTCGTTTTTTTTCACCGGCCTTTTGGGAGCGTGGCTATTCGCCAGAAGGGGAACAATCGCCTGGAAGGTGGCGGGACCGGTTTGCGCCGGCGCCTTTGCACTTAGTTACGCCGGCGCGACCGCGGGCGTCCGCATTCAGGCCACGATTCTAATGTGGATCATCGCGGCAATCCTGCTGTTTGCCGGCCTGTATATCATGTTGCCGAAAACTCAAGTTCCGGGGGGAAAGGACAAGCGTTACGGCGCGGGAACGTTATTGGGAATCGGAGCCGCGTCGGGATTTGGTGCCGGGATTTCAGGCGCTGGCGGGCCGCTGTTTTCGGTGCCATTGATGCTTGCCCTGCAGTTCGATCCCCTGGTGGCGGTCGGAACCGGCCAGGTTGTTCAGATCGCCTCGTCGTTTTCGGGGTCGCTGAGCAACCTGAGCTCCGGCGCGATTCAATATGCCCTGGCGCTGCCGGTCACGTTGGCCGAGTTGATCGGGGTACTGGCCGGCGTGCGAATCGCACATGCGGCTCCAGGCAACTATCTCCGATCCGCTGCCGCCGCGCTGTGCATCGTGTCTGCTGCAGGGATGGTGGCGAAAACAGTGTCCTGATATCGCCACTTCGCTTGGGGTCAGGCCTGCATAATTGCATAAATGACAGCGGTCCCAACATCCAACCGCACGACTGTCATTGGCAGCTTGTTTTTTCGTGGCTGATGCGCACGCGACGGCTGCTACGAGCGCGCGGCCTATAATACCGGGCTTCAAACACTGCCCACTCGTAGAACCATGGTCGTGAGGAAGAGCAGACTCAACCGCGATCTCCTCATCGTCGCGATCCCCACCACATTGATCGTGATGGGGGCGATCGCCCTGACGCTGCTGCTCATGCGCCCGGCGCCACCCTCCGAGATAGTCATGTCGACCGGCACCGGGGAAGGCAGCTATCAGACCTACGCGTTGAAGTATCGCGACATCCTGGCCCGCGACGGCGTGACGTTGCGGCTCTGGTCTTCGAGCGGCGCCGTGGAGAACCTGCGCCGCCTTTCCGACCCGTCGGCACACGTTGACGTTGCGCTGGTTCAAGGTGGCATCGTGAGCGCGGCGCCACCCGAAAGCACGCACGGACTGGTGTCGCTGGGAAGCGTTTACAACGAAGTCCTCTGGGTGTTTTACCGAGGGGACCGGATTCTGGACAGACTGCCTCCTCTCGAGGGCAAGATGATCGCCATCGGCGCGGACAACAGTGGGACCGCGGCGCTCGCCATGGTGCTGCTGGAAGCGACCGGCATTGCGAAACCGCCCACTGCCATCATGAAGATTGGCGGGCGCGCCGCAGCGAATCTGATACTTTCGGGCGGGATCGATGCAGCGTTCTTTGTGGCCAGTGCGCATTCGCCGATCATCCAGGAACTCCTGCGGGCGAAGAATGTGCACCTTCTGAGTTTCGGCCGCGCCGACGCATACACGCGCAGACATTTCTATCTCAACAAATTCATCCTGCCGCAAGGCGTCTTCGACATGGCGCAGAACATCCCCGAGCGGGACGTGGTGTTGATCGGAACCACGGCAAATCTGGTCGTCAAGGACGATCTGCATCCGGCGCTCGCCTATCTGCTTCTGCGGGCAGCCGCGGAGGTGCACAACGCGCCGACCCTGTTTTCGGGTCTGAGGGAGTTTCCCGCTCCGAACGACACGGAGCTCCCTCTCAGCCCCGAGGCGGCTCGCTTCTACAAATCCGGCCCGCCGCTGCTGCAACGCTATCTTCCGTACTGGGGTGCGAACCTGGTCGACCGCCTGCTCGTGCTGTTGCTTCCCGCGCTGGTAGTGTTGATCCCCGCGGCGCGGCTGTTGCCACAGCTCTATCGGTGGCGGGTGCGATCGCGCATCTATCGCTGGTATGCCATCCTCAAGGAGATCGAATTGGAACTGGAGGAACGCCGCAGCCCGGAGGAACTCGGGCACATCCTCGATCGCCTGGAGAATCTCGATGATTCCGTCCATCGGATCGAAACGCCGCTGGCGTACTCGGAGAATCTCTACGTCTTCCGCCAGCACATCGATCTCGTGCGCCAGCGCGCCCAATTCGCGATTCAGCGCCTGGGGCACAACGCCGTCGCCGAAGTGCAGCCCCTGCGCAAGCCCGAGACACGCGAAAGTCCTTCTGCTTGAAGACGGCGTTCCCCGGGAGTTCGAGCGGGTCTCGCACTTATGCCGTCGGCAGCTTGTATCCCTTGAACTCGTCGCGCAGCTTGGTTTTCAGCAGCTTGCCCGTGGCGGTGTGCGGCAACTGGTCCACGAATACCACGTCGTCCGGAATCCACCACTTTGCCACCCTGCCTTCGAAGAATCTGATCAGATCCTCGCGCGTGACTTGCGCGTCTTTCTTCTTTACCACGATCAACAGCGGCCGCTCGTCCCACTTGGGATGGACAACGCCGATTACCGCGGCCTCCGCCACGGCCGGATGCGCCACCGCAGCGTTCTCCAAATCGATCGAACTGATCCATTCGCCCCCAGACTTGATCACGTCCTTGGCACGGTCGGTGATCTGCATGTAGCCATCGGTGTCGACGGTGGCCACGTCGCCGGTGGGAAACCAAGGTTTGCCGTTTTCATCCAGACGCAGCGGATTGCCGCCTTCGTCCTTGAAGTAGCCCTTGCAAATCCACGGGCCACGCACCAGCAGGTTGCCGAAAGCCTTGCCATCCCAGGGCAGTTCCTTGCCTGCGTCGTCCACGATTTTCATGTCCACGCCGTAGACCGTGCGACCTTGCTTGTTCTGAAGGGCGTATCTCTGTTCTTTCGGCAACGGCAGGTGCTTCGATTTCAAGGTACTTACCGTGCCGATCGGGCTCATTTCCGTCATGCCCCATGCGTGCAGGACTTGCACGCCATACTCGTCCTGAAAGCTCTTGATCATGGCCGGAGGACAGGCTGAGCCGCCGATGACGGTGCGGTTCATCGTGCTGAATTTTAGTTTGTTCTGGGTCATGTGCTGCAACAGCGCAAGCCAGACCGTGGGCACGCCCGCCGATACGGTAACGCGCTCGCTCTCGAACAACTCGAACAGGCTCTTGCCGTCGAGTTGCGCACCGGGCAGGACCATCTTTGCGCCGACCAGCGCGCAACTGTAAGGCAGCGCCCAGGCATTGGCATGGAACATCGGCACCACCGGCAACATCACGTCGCGCGCGGAGACGTCGAGCGCATCGGGCAACGCCGCCGCATAGGCATGAAGAACGGTGGATCGATGCGAATACAGGACTCCCTTGGGATTTCCAGTTGTGCCCGAGGTGTAGCAAAGCGACGATGCGGTGCGCTCGTCGAACTCTGGCCACTCGTAATCGCCCGTTTGGGCACCGACCAAGTCCTCGTAACACAGCAAATTGGGTATGCCCGTCTGCGGCATGTGCGCCTTGTCGGTCATGAGGACCCAGCCCCGGACGGATTTGCAGGCGGGCGCAAGTTTCTCGATCAACGGTACAAAAGTCAGATCGAACAGCACGTAGCTGTCTTCGGCGTGATTGGCGATGTAGGCAATTTGCTCCGGGAACAAGCGCGGGTTGATGGTGTGCATCACTGCTCCCATACCCGAGATGCCGTAGAACGCCTCCAGATGCCGGTAACCGTTCCATGCCACAGTGCCGACGCGGTCGCCCATCTTCACGCCGAGTTCGGTGAGCGCACGGGCCAGCTGTCTGGCCCGGCGATTCACGTCTCGATAGGTATAGCGGTGAATCCCGCCTTCTACCAGACGGGACACGATTTCCGTGTCACCGTGATAGCGGTCCGCATGCTTGATCAGAGACGAAATCAGCAGAGGGACATCCATCATCAGACCTTGCATTTCGGGCTCCCCTGGATTGTCATAGTCGTGTTGATTCTAGCAGCTTGACCCCGCCACACCGCGTCTGGCCGCAAAGTGGACGCCGCACGTACGTTGCAGTGCAAAAGAGCGCTGGGGTATGTTTTCATCGCAACGGCAATGCGTTTACAACGGCGTTGCTTTGCGAATAGAATCCGGGCCGTACGCTTATACATCCACGCAGTCAGTACGGCGCTCGAACCCGGTCGGCGAGCGGTTAAGTGGACGGACAGATCCGCAAAAACATAAGTTAAACAAATGACGCCCACGACCGTGTCCCTGCTTGCGCATCAGGCGAAGCTGCTGTCATTCAGACGCCCCGCACGTTCGGCAGCCGCGCTCGCCGGTCGCAAACGATGTGCGTACCGGTTGTCCCTGGCCCCCTGACATCCGGCACATGGAATTCTTCCTCGTCACCCTGCTGAACAGCCTGTCCTACGGACTGCTGCTGTTCATGCTGTCTTCCGGATTGACGCTGATCTTCAGCATGATGGGTGTGTTGAATTTCGCGCACGCGAGCTTCTACATGCTCGGTGCTTACTTTGCATATCAGACCGGATTGTATGTCGGCTTCTGGCCGGCATTGTTCATTGCCCCGCTGATCGTCGGCGCGCTCGGCGCGGCAACGGAACGATTCGGCCTGCGCACGGTGCACAAGTTCGGACATGTCGCGGAACTGTTGTTCACGTTCGGCCTTGCTTACGTGATCGAGGAAGTCGTGCATCTCATCTGGGGTCGCGCCCCGGTGGATTACCGCATACCCGCGCAACTGGATTTCACGCTGTTCACGCTTTACACCACGCAATATCCGGCCTATCGCGGCTTCATGATGCTGGTGTCGGTGAGCATGCTGCTGGCCTTGTATCTGGTGCTGACCCGTACGCGCATCGGCCTGGTGATCCAGGCTTCCCTCACACATCCGGACATGGTCGAATCGCTCGGCCACAATGTTCCGCGAGTTTTCATGCTGGTTTTTGCGGGCGGTGCCGCGTTGGCGGGTCTGGCAGGGGTAATCGGCGGCAACGCGTTCATTACCGAGCCGGGGATGGCCACTGCAGTGGGCAGCATCGTTTTCGTGGTCGTGGTATTCGGTGGCATGGGTTCGCTGGCTGGCGCCTTCCTCGCCTCGTTGATCATCGGCGCGTTGCAGACATTCTCCGTGGCCCTCGACTATTCGATGCTCGATGTTCTCGCCAAGATGGGCATGAAGATCGCGCCGACGTCGCTCTGGCACGGGTTCTGGTCGATCACGATCTCCCAGACTGCACCTGTGCTGCCTTATCTGCTCATGGTGCTGATGCTGATAGTACGCCCGCGCGGGATCATGGGTACCCGGGAGTCATGATGAGCGCGTCGACGACGGTTGGTCAGCGCAGTGCAGCCATGACGCCGGTGCTGACCCTGTCCAGAATCGCCTTTTGGGTAGCCGTCGCCCTGGCTTTCGCTTTGCTGCCGCTCGTTTTCTCGCAGAGCTTCGCGCTGTCCATGTTGTCGCAAATGGGCATCGCCATCATCTTTGCGTTGTCCTACAACATGCTGCTTGGCCAGACCGGGCTGTTGTCTTTCGGGCATGCGGTGTATTTCGGCCTCGGGGCGTTCTTTTGCGCTCACGCCCTGAACTTCATCGGCGCTGGAAAGATTTGGTTTCCGGTTACGCTGGTCCCACTAATCGGCGGCGTGGCCGGGCTGGTTTTCGGATTGCTCTTCGGTTTCGTGACGACACGGCGCGCAGGCACGCCGTTTGCGATGATTTCGCTCGGCATCGCGGAGATGGTTGCGGCGAGCGCGCTCATGTTCACCACTTTTTTTGGCGGCGAAGGCGGCATCGCCACCAACCGCGCCGTGGGCAAGCCGTTTCTGGGGATCAGTTACGGTCCGCAGATCCAGGTTTACTATCTGATCGCGGGATGGTGTCTCGTGAGCATGATCGCCATGTTCGCGTTGACGCGCACACCGCTCGGGCGCATGGCCAACGCCGTGCGCGACAACCCCGAGCGCGCCAAATTCGTCGGTTACAACCCAACACGCGTGCGCTGGCTGATGATGGCATTGGCCAGCTTCTTTGCCGGCATCGGCGGCGGCCTGGCCGCTATCAATTACGAAATCGTGACCGCCGAGACGCTTGGCCTGGTGGCCTCCGGCAATGTCGTGCTGATGGCGTTCATCGGCGGCGTCGGCCATTTCTGGGGCCCGATCATTGGCGCCGTGCTGGTTACGCTGCTGCAGTCCGCGCTTTCCAATTACACGCAAGCCTGGTTGCTGTACTTCGGCCTGTTCTTCCTCGTGATCATCATGTTTTCTCCGGGAGGCATCGCCAACCTGATCGCATTGCACAAGCCGGTATGGAGCGCGGGACTTTCCAAACGGCTGATCCCTTCCTATGCGATCGCAACACTCGCCGGCCTGCCGCTGCTCGCCGGATTTTTTGCATTGATCGAGATGATCTACCACTTCGAGGCGAAGGAAACGTCCAGCAAGGCGTTTTCGTATTTCGGCTTGATGCTCGACCCGATGCAGGCGCGTTACTGGATTGGCATCGCGGTTGTCTTCGCCATCGGCATAGCATTGGTCTATGGGGCAAAGAGCCTGGTCGGCCGCGCATGGGAAAACCTCACTGTTGAACTGCAGCGCAAGGGAGCGGTCTAGCAATGGCCACTCCAGCCCTGCAACTGCATGAAGTGCGCAAGAGCTTCGGTCGCACAGCGATCATCAACGGCGTCAACCTGAGCATTAGTCCGGGCGAACGCCACGCCATCATCGGCCCGAATGGCGCCGGCAAGTCGACATTGTTCAATCTGATCAGCGGCCGCTTCGGTGTGAGTTCCGGGCGCATCGACTTGCACGGGGAAAGCATTGCAGGACTGGAGCCGGAGATCATCAATCGCAAAGGCCTCGCGAGAAGTTTCCAGATCACCAACATTTTTCCGCGCATGTCGGTCTATGAGAATGTGCGCTGTGCGGTGCTTTGGTCGCAGGGCTACAAATATTCGTTCTGGCACCGCGTCGATGCCCTGGATGCGGTGCGTGAGCGCAGCAGCGAGATCGTCGATCGGATAGGCATGACAAAGCGTCGCGACCGCCTGGCCGGGGTGTTGACTTATGCGGAGCAGCGTGCGCTCGAAATCGGTGTGACGATCGCCGGCGGCGCAAACGTCATCCTGCTCGACGAGCCCACCGCCGGCATGAGCCGCAGCGAAACCGATGAAGCCGTGGAGTTGATCCGCAAGGTGACCGAAGGCCGCACGCTGATCATGGTCGAGCACGACATGAGCGTCGTCTTCAATCTGGCGGACCGCATATCCGTGCTGGTATACGGCGAAGTAATCGCCAGCGGAACGCCGCAGGAGATCCGCGGCAACAAGGCAGTGCAGGAAGCTTATCTCGGTACAGAGCAGCACTAAAACCAGGCAGGAACCACGGAGGACACGGAGGACACGGAGAAGACCAGGAGAACGGGACGAATCCAAGAAGAATGCCAGCGAAGGGCGGGTTGGGGTCTTGCCTATGCCGACTTGTATCGCTTCTTGATTTTCCTCCGTGTCCTCCGTGTCCTCCGTGGTTCAATGTTTTAATGTCATGTTAGAAGTCAAAGACCTGCACGCGTACTACGGCAAAAGCCATATCCTGCATGGCGTGCACTTGCGCGTGGGTCAGGGGGAGATCGTCAGTCTGCTTGGACGCAACGGCGTTGGCCGTTCCACGACCATCAAGTCGATCATGGGACAGGTCAATTCCACCGGCTCAGTCAAATTCAAGGGCGAAGAGGTCAGCGGCCAGAAAACCTACATGGTCGCCCGGAAGGGTCTCGGATACGTGCCGGAAAACCGGGAAATCTTTCCTTCGCTGACGGTCAGACAGAATCTGCTTCTGGGAATGAAAAGCTCGCGCCAGCAGGGACGCTGGAGCATCGACGACATGTACACGCTGTTTCCGCGCCTCAAGGAGCGCGCGGATGCGCCGGCGGGTGTCATGTCCGGAGGCGAGCAGCAGATGCTGACTTTATGCCGGACACTGATGGGCGATCCGGACCTGGTGATGATCGACGAACCCACCGAAGGCCTCGCGCCCAAGATCGTCGAGCAGGTTGCCAAGTTGTTCGAGGAGATCAAGAGCCGCGGGGTATCCATTCTGCTGGTCGAGCAAAAGCTGACGATAGCCATGAAAATTTCGCAGCGCCTCTACGTCATGGGCCATGGCAAGATCGTGTTCGAAGGCACACCGGATGGTTTGCGCGCCAACGACGCCGTCCGCAAGGAATGGCTGGAAGTCTGAAGCCAGTACGTCCAATTCATTTGCCACAGAGGACACAGAGGGCACAGAGGAAAGCAAAACGTCGAGATTTGAAATTGATGAGCATGCCGGGCAGTGAAGGGGAGAATATCAAGCGACGACGGATTATTTCGCGTCTTCCCCCGTTTCTCCGAACAATCCCTTGTCTTTCCTCTGTGTACTCTGTGCCCTCTGTGGCCAAAAGGGTTCTTATATGTCTATAGTCGATTTTCAGAAGCAGGGCAGCATCGGCGTCATCACGCTGAACAATCCCCCGGTCAATGCGCTGTCGGTGAACAAGGGAGTGGTCCAGGGCATTCTGGACGCCCTCAAGGAAGGCGACCACGATCACCATATTCGCGCGTTCGTCATCATCGGCGGAGGTCGCAACTTCAGCGGCGGCGCAGATATCAGCGAATTCGGCAAGCCTTACGATCCGGGCAAGGCCACATTGCCCGATGCGCTGGCCTATATGGATACCGTGACGAAGCCGATCGTGGCGGCAATATCAGGCCCCACGATGGGAGGCGGACTGGAACTGGCCCTCGGCTGTCACTATCGCATCGCGCTGACCGGCGCCCAGATCGCGTTGCCCGAGGTGAAACTGGGCATATTGCCGGGCGCCGGCGGGACCCAGCGCTCCCCGCGGCTGATGGGAGTGGCAAAGGCGCTGGATCTGATGGTCGCCGGCGATCCGATTTCGAGCGAACAGGCCAAGGAAGCCGGACTGGTGGACGAAGTAGTCAGCGGTGACCTGCGCGCGGCCGCAATTTCCTACGCCAACAGGTTGCTGAAAGAGAATCAGGGGGCACGGCGCGCGAGCCAGTTGGTCGCTTCCATCGACGACCCGCAGGCTTTTTTCGCCGCCGCGCGCGAGCGCATCGGCAAAACCTGGCGCGGTTATCCTGCTCCGTTGGCAATCGTGACGTGCGTGGAGGCGGCGGTCTCGCTGCCGTTCGCAAAAGGCGTGGCGCTCGAGCGCCAGGAGTTCCAGAAGCTGGTGAAGTCCGATGAGTCGCGGGCATTGCGCCATCTGTTCTTTGCCGAGCGCCAAGTCAGCAAGATCCCCGACGTACCAGACGACACGGCGACGCGCGAAATCAAATCCGCGGCCCTGATCGGCGCCGGCACCATGGGCGGAGGCATAGCCATGAACTTCGCCAATGCCGGCATCCCGGTGAAAATGCTTGAATTGAACCAGGCGGCCCTCGACAAGGGGCTGGGCATCGTGCGCAAGAACTATGCGGCGACAGTATCCAAGGGCCGGTTGACCCAGGATGCCATGGACAAGCGCATGAGCCTGTTCAAAGGCGTGACGAGATACGAGGACATCAAAGATGTCGATATCGTCATCGAAGCGGTGTTCGAAGACATGGCGGTCAAGAAGCAGGTGTTCGCGGAACTCGACAAGGTCTGCAAGCCCGGCGCGATCCTCGCAAGCAATACATCGACCCTGGATGTGAACGAGATTGCCGCAGTCACCTCGCGTCCACAGGATGTGCTGGGCCTGCATTTTTTCAGTCCTGCGAATGTCATGAAACTGCTGGAAGTGGTGCGCGCCAGGAAAACGTCCAAGGACGTGCTCGCCACCGCCCTGAAGCTCTCGAAGTCCATCAAGAAAGTTGGGGTGGTCGCCGGCGTGTGCGACGGCTTCATCGGCAACCGCATGTTGCATGGCTATTTCCGCGAGGCAGGTTTCCTGCTCGAAGAGGGAGCGCTGCCACAGCAGGTCGACAAGGTCATCGAGGATTTCGGATTTGCCATGGGGCCGTTTCGCGTGGGCGATCTTGCCGGGCTAGACGTAGGCTGGTATATCCGCAAACGTCAGGCGGCGACACGTCCGGCGCACCTGCGCTATTCGAAGGTGGCGGACCAGGTGTGCGAACTTGGCCGCTTCGGTCAGAAGACCGGCGCGGGCTGGTACCGCTATGAGGCGGGCAACCGCAATCCGATACCCGATCCGATTGTGGAAGATCTGATCGTGAAGGCGTCGAAGGACGCGGGTATCAAGCGCCGCCAGATCACGAATCAGGAAATCCTCGAACGCTGCATCTACGCGCTGGTCAACGAAGGCGCGGAAATCCTGGAAGAGGGCATCGCGCTGCGCGCCAGCGACATCGACGTCGTCTATGTTCACGGCTACGGCTTTCCGCGCTATCGCGGCGGCCCCATGTTTTACGCCGACATGGTCGGACTGGACAAGGTGCTCGAATCGGTGAAACGCTTTCATGCAGCGCACGGCGAGTACTGGAAGCCTGCGCCCTTGCTCGAGAGGCTCGCGACTGAGGGAAAGAAGTTCAACGGTTGAAAGGCGTGAATGAGTGAAGGAGTGAATGAGTGAAGGGTTAAATGCTTTTCAGGCTTTTTACACCTTCACGCTTGCTCCTCTTTCACGCATTCACTCCTTCACGCTCTTATTGATCCGAAGGAGCAAATATGGATGCAGTAATCGTATCTACCGCGCGCACGCCGCTGTGCAAGAGCTGGAAGGGCGCGCTCAACATGACTCATGGCGCCACCATGGGCGGGCACGTCGTCAAAGCGGTACTCGAGCGCGCGAAGCTCGACCCTGCCGAGGTCGAGGACGTCATCATGGGTTGCGCGAATCCCGAAGGCGCCACCGGCCAGAATATCGCGCGCCAGATTGCGTTGCGCGCGGGCATGCCGGTCACGGTGTCGGGCATGACCGTCAACCGTTTCTGTTCGTCGGGACTCCAGACGGTGGCACTGGCGGCGCAGCGCATTCTTGCCGGAGAGGCGGACATCTTTGTCGCGGGCGGCGTCGAATCCATATCCTGCGTGCAGAACGAAGCAAACAAGCACATGTTGAAGGATCCATGGCTGGAGAAAAACAAACCCGAGATCTACTGGCCAATGTTGGCCACCGCGGAAATGGTATCGAAGCGATACAAGATCGGGCGCGAAGCGCAGGATCGTTACGGAGTGTTGAGCCAGCAGCGCGCCGCGGCTGCACGCAGCGCGGGCAAAACGAAAGACGAAATCGTGCCGATCTCCACCACGATGAAAATCGTCGACAAGAACACAGGTCAGGAATCGACCAAACAGGTTACGGCGGCCGAGGACGAAGGCATCCGGCCGGATACGACGTACGAGGGTGTGTCGCAGATAAAACCCGCCATCGAAGGCGGTGTCATTGCTGCGGGCAACGCCAGCCAGTTTTCCGACGGTGCTTCGGCGCAGGTGCTGATGAGCGACAAGATGGCTGCCAGCAAGGGACTCAAAGCGATGGGCATCTATCGGGGCTTTGCCGTTGCCGGCTGCGAACCCGACGAGATGGGCATCGGGCCCGTGTTCGCCATTCCGAAGTTGCTCAAGCGGACTGGCAAGAAAATCGCAGACATCGGGCTGTGGGAGCTGAACGAGGCTTTCGCAGTGCAAGTGATCTATTGCCGTGACAAGCTGGGCATTCCCGACGACCGCCTCAACGTCAACGGCGGTTCGATCGCAGTGGGACATCCCTATGGTGTGACCGGCAGCCGCCTGGTCGGGCATGCGCTGATCGAAGGCAAGCGCCGCGGTGTCAAGTTCGTAGTGGTGACGATGTGCATCGGCGGCGGCATGGGCGCCGCCGGGCTCTTCGAGGTGGTCTAGACCATAGTTTTCACCGCGAAGACACGAAGACACGAAGAAAGGCAAGAGAAGAGATTGCTGAATTGGCAGCATCCGACAATTTCAACGATTGGCGTGTGTCCATAAGTCCCAGCTTATTCTCTGATATCGATTTCGCTTTTCTTCGTGTCTTCGCGTCTTCGTGGTGAACATTTCTTTAGAGGTGTATTCAGTAAAAGTGATCCCGCATGCAATCCAAACTGTTGAACCGCCGGGATCTCGATTTCATCCTGTATGAATTGCTGGACGTCGAATCGCTGACGAAGCGGCCGCGCTTCGCCGAGCACTCGCGCGAGACGTTTGATGCCGCGCTCGATACCGCCGCGAAAATAGCCGAAGAAAAATTCGCGCCGCACAACCGCAAAGCCGATCTCAACGAGCCGCGATTCGAGAACGGCCGCGTCAAGATGATCCCGGAAGTGGCTGAAGCGTTGCTGGCTTTTCGCGAGGCCGGCTTCATGGCGGCTTCGCAGGACTTCGAACTGGGGGGCATGCAATTGCCGTGGACTGTCGCTCAGGCTTGTTTCGCCTGGTTCAGCGCCGCGAATATCTCGACGGCCGGTTATCCGTTTCTGACCGTTGCCAATGCCAACCTGATCCGGACTTTCGGTTCGCCCGCGCAAAAAAGCAAATATCTGCCGTCACTGCTGTCGGGGCGTTTCCTGGGCACGATGTGCCTGTCCGAGCCGCAGGCCGGCTCCTCGTTGTCCGACATCCGTACCATTGCCCACCCGCGCGAGGACGGCAGCTACCGGATGGTCGGCAACAAGATGTGGATATCCGCGGGCGAGCACGAGTTGTCGGAGAACATCGTGCACCTGGTGCTGGCGCGCATCCAGGGTGCGCCGGCCGGCGTCAAGGGAATCTCGCTGTTCATCGTGCCGAAATATCGCGTCAACGATGACGGTACGTTGTCTGGACGAAACGATGTCGCGCTCGCCGGACTCAATCACAAGATGGGGTTTCGCGGCACTACCAATTGCGTGCTCAATTTCGGCGAGCAGGGCGGAGCCTATGCGGAACTGGTCGGCGAGCCGAACCGTGGCCTCGCCTGCATGTTCCACATGATGAACGAAGCCCGCATCGGCGTGGGCATGGGCGCAACCATGCTTGGCTATACTGGCTATCTGCACGCGCTTGCGTACGCGCGCGAACGGCCGCAAGGCCGATTGCCCGGCGGCAAGAATGCACAGCAACCGCAGGTCAAGATCATCGAACACGCCGACGTGAAGCGCATGCTGCTCGCGCAAAAGGCGTACGTCGAAGGCGCGCTGGCGCTGTGCCTGTATTGCTCGATGCTGGTCGATGAGAGCCGCACCACCGAGAATGACACAGTGCGCTGCGAGGCCGAACTGCTGCTCGATATCCTGACGCCGATCGCGAAGGCGTGGCCGTCGCAATATTGCCTGGAGGCCAACAGTCTGGCGATCCAGGTGCATGGCGGATACGGGTACACGCGCGAGTATCCGGTCGAGCAGTTCTATCGCGACAACCGGCTGAACCCGATTCACGAAGGCACCAACGGCATCCAGGCGCTGGATTTACTCGGGCGCAAAGCGGGCATGAACGGCGGCGCGGCGATGCAATTGCTGGCAAGGCAAACCAGCGTCACCGTACGCGAAGCATTGTCGTGCGAGTCGGAGGAATTGCGTCGCTGTGGCAGACTGCTCAACGATGCGCTCGACCGGGTCGCGGCCGTTACGCGCAATTTGTTGGGCGTAGTGGCGCGGGGTGAAGTCGATCTCGGTCTCGCAAATGCGTCGGTCTATCTCGATATGGTGGGCCACACAGTAATCGGCTGGATCTGGCTCAGGCAGGGACTGGTTGCGCTGAAAAAACTTGAAACGGCGCACGGCGCTGACCGTGATTTCTATCAGGGCAAACTGCAGGCCTGCGCATTTTTCTTTCGCTGGGAACTTCCGAAAACCGCACAATGGTCGGACTTGCTCGAAAGCCTGGACCCGACTTGCCTCGACATGCAGGACGAATGGTTTTGAGCGGGATGTTCACCACAGCGCCGCGAGCGGCACAAGTGTTCCCTTGAGTCACGAAGACACGAAGAAAGGCAAAATCGAGTCAGAGGGACACGGTATCTGATGGGAAATTGTCGATAGCGGCTATCGCTATCGAATCCTTGGCGCTATAGCGATAACCTTTCGCTCTTCTTCGTGTCTTCGTGGCTTCGTGGTGAAATTAGAGATCTAAATTGGGAGCGTGCATGAACGTCAAGAAACTGTTCGATTTATCAGGGAAAGTCGCTTTGATCACCGGAGGTTCTCGCGGACTCGGATTACAGATAGCCGAGGGCGCCCGTGACTCGTTAGCGGAACGCCCGTTTGCGGGAACGGGCGCGAAGGGCTTCGGCAAGTGAACGGCTCGCCAAACGGACATACCTCACGGAGCAGCCCATGAAAGTGGCAAAACTGTTCGATCTCTCCGGCAAAGTTGCTTTGATCACCGGTGGTTCTCGCGGACTCGGATTACAAATAGCCGAAGCCCTCGGCGAAATGGGTGCCAAAGTAGTGATCACAGCGCGCAAGGCCGGCGAGTTGGAAGAAGCGAAGGCGCATCTCAAGGCCATGAGCATCGATGCGCTGACGGTGGTCAATGACCTGCAGAACACCGATGCGGTCAAACCGATGATCGAGCAGGTGCTGAAAGGCCAGGGGCAGATCGACATCCTGGTGAACAACGCAGGGGCTGCGTGGGGTGCGCCGGCGGAAGATCATCCTCTCGAAGCCTGGTACAAGATCATCAACCTGAACCTGACTGCAGTGTTCCTGATGAGCCAAACCGTCGGGAAACTGAGCATGATTCCCCGCAAATACGGACGGATCATCAATCTTGCATCGATCGCCGGCCTGGTGGGAACGGATCCGCGCATGATGCCGACTATCGCCTACAATGCGAGCAAGGGCGGCGTCGTCAATTTCACGCGCTCGCTGGCCGTGGAGTGGGCGCATCACGGCATTACCGTGAACGCCATCGCACCCGGAGTATTTCCCTCCAAAATGTCGCAGGGCATGATCGATAAGGCCGAGCAGATCATCATGGAAATGACACCGATGAAACGTCTCGGGACTGACTACGATTTGAAAGGCCTCGCGGTGCTGCTGGCGTCGGACGCCTCCGCCTACATGACCGGCCAGATCGTGGCGGTCGATGGCGGCCTGGTTGCCCTGTAGTTCGGTGTAAGCGCATGGCCGCACAGAAAGCCGGATTCAATATCCGTGTTCCCTTCGTGGATCACCTTGGCGTGCGCATACTCGAGAAGGAAGAAGGCATGGTCAGGTTGCAGCTCGATTCGCGTCCCGAACTGGAGAACAGCTGGGGTTCAGTGCACGGCGGCGTGCTGATGACTCTGCTCGATGTGGCACTCGCCAGCGCGGGCCGCTCGCTGGACGAGAAATGCAACGGCGCGCTGACGGTGGAAATGAAGGTGAATTTTATTGCTGCCGCAACGGGGCGCGTGCTCGGTGAAGGCCGCGCCCAGCGCGCGGGGCGCTCTCTGATTTTCTCCGAAGGCGAATTGCGCAGCGAAGACGGCACCTTGCTTGCCAAGGCCACCGGCACCTTCAAGCTGCTTTATCCAAAACTCGAGACCTGACGGAAAAAAATATGGCGTAAAGAATAGATCGGTATTTCACCACGAAGACGCGAAGACACGAAGAAAAGCAAAAGAGAGACGGGCTAATTGTTCGGTCGAGGTGGTTTGGTCGAATAAAAATACGAGCATAAACTCAACGATGCCGCCTTCCACATGTCACGTCGGAACCCGACCTCGTTTCTGATCTTCTTCGTGTCTTCGCGTCCTTCGTGGTGACAACTGCAATTAGGCTCTATTGCCCTAGATATCGCGCAAACCGTCCATAATATTGGCTGAACAACTTCGGAACACTCTATAAACCATGGCACTCGATCCGCAAATCGAAGTAATCCTAGGGCTGGCGAAACAAGCCAACCTGCCGGAAATCTGGCAGCTGACACCCGACCAGGGGCGCGAACAGTATCTGATGCGCGTGAACAAACTGAAGTTCAACGAACCGATCTTTCGCACGGATGACCGGCGCATACCAGGACCGGGCAGTGACATCGCGCTGCGCATCTACACGCCGCGCGAACCGAAGTCCGGCGAGAAACTTCCCGTCCTGATGTGGTTTCATGGCGGTGGCTTCGTGATCGGCTCGCTCGATACGCATGATTCCGTCTGCCGCATGCTGGCCAACCGGGCGGACTGCATCGTGGTTTCGGTCGACTATCGTCTGGCGCCGGAATCCAGATTTCCGGCGGCAGTGGAAGATTGCAGCGCGGCGCTCAAATGGGTGGCGCTGCACGCCGTAGAATTCGGTGCCGACCCAACGTGCATCGCCGTCGGCGGAGACAGCGCCGGTGCGAACCTGGCGACAGTGATGGCGATCCTCGCGCGCGATGCTGCCCATCCCAAGTTGGTATTTCAGCTGCTGATCTATCCGTGCACGGCGCCGGAACCGGAAACCCCCTCGCACCACAAGTTCAAGGAGGGCTACATCCTCTCGCGCAATTCGATCACATGGTTCTACCGCCAATACCTTCGCGGCGGCAAGGACACCGCCGATTTCCGTTTTGCTCCGCTGATTCACGATGATCTGTCGAGCCTGCCCCCATCCCTGATCATCGTCGCCGGATACGATCCGCTGCGCGACGAAGGGGTGGAATACGCGAGAAAGTTGATCGAAGCGGGCAACCGCGTGCGGCTTTCGAACTACGAAACGATGGTGCACGGTTTCTATCTCATGGGTGGGGCCGTCGATGCGGCGCGTCGCGCGGTGACGGAATCGGCGCAAGCGCTGCGCGAAGCATTCGACGCGGCGCGCGGCAACGATCACAAGCTAGCCAAAACGGCGTGACATACGGGAGGAATCGATGAGCAAACTCAAAGGCAAGGTCGCGTGGATCACGGGTGCTGGAACCGGGATCGGCCTGGCCGGCGCGCAAGCGCTGGCTGAAGCGGGAGCCACAGTGGTGATGTCCGGTCGGCGCAAGGAGGTGCTGGCGCCGGAGGCGGAAAAAATTCGCATCAAGGGCGGAGCGGCGGAAGTGGAAGCGTTGGACGTATCCGAAGCGAAGGCGGTCAAGAAAGTCGCCGATGCGATTCTTGGCCGCCATGGCCGCGTGGATATTCTGCTGAACAGTGCAGGATTGAACACTCCGAATCGTTACTGGAAAAACCAGACCGCCGATGGCTGGCGGGAGGTGATCGGCATCAATCTCGATGGATCCTTCTATACGATTCATGCCGTGTTGCCCGCCATGCGCGCCAGGAAGGACGGGCTGATCATCAACGTATCGTCGTGGGCCGGTGTGTTCCATCCCAAGCTGACGGGTGCCGCCTACAACGGCAGCAAGCATGCCGTTACGGCCATGACCGAAACCATCAACATGGAGGAGTGCGCGAACGGCATTCGCGCCTGCGCCATCTGTCCCGCGGAGGTGGCGACACCAATCATGGACCGGCGACCCGTTCCGCCAAGCGCAGCGGATCGCGCGAAAATGCTGCAACCACAAGATCTGGGCAATACGATTCGATTCATTGCAGAAATGCCTGCCCATGCTTGCATCAACCAGCTGATCATCAGCCCGACCTGGAACCGCATGTATATCGAGAACCTGTAGTTCCGGGTCGCGACCCTGCCGGCAAGAATTATGGGTCCCACGCTGTTCCGCAACGTCAGGGTCCTGGATTGCACCGGGAAGATGCCGTTCGAAGGCTCCGTCCTGGTCAAAGGAAATCTTATCGCCGCCGTAGTCCCGGCGGCGCAGGCGCTGACTGTTCCCGATGCCATGGTCGTGGACGGCCAGGGCGCGACGCTGATGCCCGGTCTCATCGAAGCGCATTCGCACCTGACGTTTACCGATGTCGCCCAGTCGGTGGACCTCGGTTTCATCCCGCCGGAAGAGCACATGCTGAAGACGGCAGCGAATGCCCGGCGCATGTTGGATGCGGGCTTCACCAGTTGCTTTAGCGCGGCAGCGGCGAAACCGCGGCTGGATGTCGTATTGCGCAATGCGATCGACAATGGCGATTTTCCGGGCCCGCGGACATTGGCGGCCAGCCCGGAAATGACGGTCTCTGCCGGATTGGGCGACGTGCGCCTTTACCACATGTACCGCGAAAATTTTGCCGTGGTCTGCAATGGACCCGAGGAATTCCGCCGCTACTCGCGGGAAATGGTTCGCGAGGGCGTGGATACCCTGAAAATCAATGTATCCGGCGATGCGGGAACGCCCGCCTCACCTGCCGACACGACAGTAATGAACGAGGCGGAAGTCGCCGCCGTGTGCGACGTGGCACAGGCTCATGGCAAGCGTGTCGCCGCGCACGCGCGCAGCGCAGAGTCGGTAAAGATGTGCCTGCGTCACGGTGTCGATGTGATTTATCACGCGACGCTGCTGGACGACGAAGCCCGGGATCAGCTGGAGTCGCGGCGCGATCGTGTTTTCGTTGCTCCGGTACTAGGCAATCTCTATTCGACGCTGAACGAGGCAGCACCCTGGGGCATCACGCGCGCGATTGCGGAAGAGCGAGGCATCGCGCAGGAACTCGATGCAGGCATCGAGAACATGAAGGCGTTGCACCGGCGCGGCGTGCGGGTGTTGATAGGCGGGGATTACGGATTCGCCTGGAATCCGATTGGAACCGATGCGCGCGATATTGCTCACTTCGTGGACATGCTGGGATTTGCGCCGATGGATGCGATCCTTTCCGCCACGCGCTTGGGTGGGGAAATCATGGGTATGGGAGATTGTATCGGCCAGATAAGAACCGGTTACCTGGCCGACTTGATATTGGTCGATGGCAATCCGCTCGCGAACGTGGCATTGCTGCAACAGCGTGAAAAAATGCGCGCCATCATGAAAAACGGCGAATTCTGGAAGGCGCCGCCAAATATAATCGCGCAGTGACATTCCGATTTTCGTCCCTCGTCCGCGCGTGCGTGAGCCTGCCGCTCGCGCTGCTTGCTGCAACGGCTTCGCCGGCATTCGGACAGGCACGCGCGGTGCAAGACAAACAGGATCTCATTAACTGGTATTACGCCGCCACCTTTGGTACGGGTGTGTACACCTCGGGCGACCGCACGGTTGCCGTACTGCAACTGCCGATTTCCTACGTTCTGCAGCCAGCCATCGAGAACACCTACGGCCTGACGCTGAAAATCCCGGTTACGCTGGGTGTCTACGACTATACATTCGACAGTGTGTTTGTCGGCAATCTGCCCGGACAGCTAAGCACGCTCAGTGTCATGCCGGGCCTCGAGTGGCAAGTACCGGTCAGCCATCGCTGGACCGTCAAGCCGTACTTTTCCGGCGGCATCGGCCACGAACTGTCCGGGGATGAATCGGCGCTGATCTACGATTTTGGCATCAGAAGCCGCTTCGTGATCGGCGAAGACAAGGGAGTCGAATTCGCCCTTGTGAACTTGCTGACCGCCGCCGGTTACCGTCCCCGGGGCGGCCCGACACATCCGTTCGGCGTGGCGGGGGCCGGGCTGGATATGGTCATACCCACCAATAAGATGCTGTTTGGCCGCGAAGCATTGATCGGCTTTACGCCGATCTACTACTACTATTTCAACACGCTCAGTTTCGCCAAGTTCGACAATGCGGAAAATCGTTTGCGCGAAGAGTTCGAACTCGCCGTGAGCATCATGAGCCGCAAGCCCTGGTCGCTTAAATATTTCGATGTCGACAGGGTGGGGCTCGCCATTCGCACCAGCGGTGACATCACGGGGGTGACCCTGTTCACATCGCTGCCGTTTTAGGCAGCCGTGAGTTATCCTGTCGGCAGTTCGTCCTGCCGAAAACCGCCCTTTCAATTCATAACGGGAACTGAAATGAGATCTGCCACAGGCATGCTGATTGTGCTGTTGTCATTAGTCGCCACCGGCGCAAGCGCCGATACCGGCCGCGGTACGCTGGAAAAAATAAGCAAGAGCGGGGTGGTCCGTTTGGGGTACCTGGAAGGCGCGGCACCGTTTTCGCATTCGGAAGGCGGAAAGCCGCCGGCCGGCTACTCGATCGATTTGTGCAATCGCGTGTTCGACGATCTGCGCAAGCAGCTGAAACTGCCGGAACTCAAGCAGGAATGGATCAAGGTCACGCTCAAGGACCGCCTGCAGGCTGTCAAGGATGGGCGGATCGATCTCGAGTGCGGCACGACTACGGTGACGCTGTCGCGACAGGAAGGATTGGATTTCAGCCTGATGACGTTCGTCGATGGCGGCAGCCTGCTGGTCAAGATCGGCGCCGGCTTGACGCGCATCGCCGATTTCGCCGGCAAGCGCATTTCGGTCGTATCGGGTACGACGACTGCCGAGGCACTCCCGCGGGAATTGAAGCGCCTAGGTATCCAGGCAAACATTGTGCAGGTCGCCGACGAGCGCAAGGGAATGGCGATGCTCGCTGCCGGCGAAGCAGACGCTTATGCCTCCGATCGCCTGGTCCTGATCGGGCTTGCACTCAATGCGCAGGGTGGTCAGGGCTTTCGCCTGATCGACGAAGATTTTTCGATCGAACCCTATGCGCTGGTGTTACGACGCGACGATCACGATTTCCGCCTGGCGGTAAACCGTGCTTTGGCCCGGGTTTACCGGTCGGGCGAGATCATGAAAATCTACGACACCTGGCTGGGCCAGATGGGCAGGCCGGGCGTGCTGCTATCCGCGCTCTATGTTCTCCAGGCCCTGCCTGAATAACCGAACGGCAATGATGAAGCCCTCTCTTCGTTGGTTTGCCCTCGCGTGCGCGTTAGGCGCCGCCGGCCATCTTTGTGCCCAGCAAGATCCGCCTCCGTCTGGCGCCAAGTGCCGCGAATGCGGCGTCATTACCAGCATTCGCGAGCGGCAGCAGGAGCGTGCGGATGCGAGAACCATCACGCAGGGCCTGCCGCCCGTGGGTCCGGTTTTCGGATTCACCTTCGGCGGCGATGCGCCGGTCAAAGGTTTTGTCGGTGCCGTCGGCAATAAGGAAATGCGCGATCGCCTGAACGAGATCAGTTACGAGGTGACCGTTCGCTACCTTGATGGCCGCCACGGAGTCCTGGAAACGCGCGATGGCGCGGACTTGCGCGTGGGCGACCGCGTGAAAGTCATCGACAACAAGATCGACCTGGACTTTTCATAGATAGGACATTTTCACCGCAGAGGCGCGGAGGCGCAGAGGAAAGAAATAAGAAAACGGAAGTTGAAAAAGCGCGAGGTGAATGAAATTCGCACAGGTTATCGACCCTATTCCCATACGCGCACGTTGGCCAGAACTGAAATCTCAATCTTTTTTCTCTGCGTTTCCTCTGCGCCTTTGCGCCTCTGCGGTGAAGATTGTCTTTAGAGCCGTCAGGGTTTCTGGGTAAGGAAATCCACCGCCAGCGCGGCGAGCGATCGAGCACCCTGCAGCAACCCCGATTCGTCGATGTAGAAACGCTGGGAGTGATTCGGCGCGGCCTTGGCCATGTCCTGGTCCTTCGGCGTGATGCCCACGAAATAGAACATGCCGGGAATCTGTTGCTGGAAGTAGGAGAAATCCTCGCCGACCATCACGCGCGGGTTCAAACGGGATCCTCCTTCGCCGCCGATGCGCTTCAGGGTCGGCAGCATTTTTTCCGTCAGTGCCGCATCGTTGATTGTCACCGGGACAGCCTTGTCGATCCTGACCTCGGCACTGGCATCGTTGGCTTGCGCGATGGACTCGGCAATGTGCTTGATGCGCGCATGGATGTCCTGGCGCATGCCTTCGTCGAAACTTCGGATCGTGCCTGTCATCTCGACCTGGTCCGGAATGATGTTCTTGCGTGCGCCGCCGTGGATGGTAGCGACCGTGACCACCGCAGGTTCTTTGGAGACATCGATCTGGCGCGCGACGATGTTCTGCAAGCCGCCCACTATTTGGGCCGAGGTGACCACAGGATCGATCCCCGCCCATGGCCAGGCGCCGTGCGTCTGCTTGCCTTTTACCGTGATGTAGAGCCAGTCCGCGCTCGCCATCAGGGGGCCCGCCCGGTAAGCGATCATGCCGGCGGGAATGCCGGAGAACACGTGCAGGCCAAATATCGCATCGGGTTTCGGGTTCTCCAGTGCGCCGTCCTTGATGACCAGCGGGGCGCCGCCTTCCTCTCCGGGGGGCGGGCCTTCCTCGGCCGGCTGGAAGATGAATTTGACGGAGCCGGGCAGTTGTTCGCGCACGCTCGCCAGCACCTCCGCCACGCCCATCAGGATGGCCATGTGCGCATCGTGTCCGCATGCATGCATGACGCCGACTTGCTGGCCGATGTATTCGGCTTTCACGGTGGACTTGAAGGGCACGTCGACTTCCTCGACGACCGGAAGCGCGTCCATGTCGGCACGCAGAGCCACGACCCGGCCTGGTTTGCCTCCTTTCAGCAGCCCAACCACGCCGGTATGGGCTATCCCGGTCTTCACCTCCATACCCAACTTGCGCAGATGCGCGGCGATCAGATCCGCGGTACGGGTTTCCCTGTTGGACAACTCGGGATGCTCATGAATATCGCGCCGCCATGCGATGACCCTGGATTCGATGGCGCGGATGCGCTGATCGACCGTTGCTGCCAGATCGTCGGCTGCAGCAGGCGCGGACAGGAGCAGAAACAATAACGGCCGGAAAAACGCGGTGCGCGGCATAGTCTTACTCCAGGGAAGCTTTGAACTCACGGCTCTTCGGACGCGATCTGCGAATATAAACACAAAGGGCGAAGAGGGTAAATGCTGGCATCCCGACCATTCCGACTTCATAATCCAACGACTTTTCCGCCAAGAGTTAAATGAGCCCTTGATGCAGGCAGTCACAATCGAGAAATGGACGTGGATTACGCCGCTGGCCGCCTGGCTGGTGCTGATTGCATCGATGATCGTGCCGGGAGCCGTCGTCTTTTCGTTAGCGGGCCTCGCGCTGATCGGGACGGTTGTCGCGGCAGTCCATCATGCGGAAGTCGTGGCTCATCGGATCGGAGAACCATTCGGAACGCTCGTATTGGCCGTTGCAGTCACGGTCATCGAGGTTGCGCTGATCGTGTCGGTCATGCTTTACGGTGGTGCAGACAAGGAGGCTATCGCGCGCGATACCGTATTCGCCGCCATCATGATCTGCTGCAACGGAATCGTCGGACTCTGCCTGCTTGTCGGCGGCATCAGGCATCATGAGCAGGGATTCCAGGTGCAGGGGGCAAGTTCGGCGCTGGCGGTCCTCTGCGCGTTGTCGTTGCTGACCATGGTCCTGCCGAACTATGCCACGACGGTGCCGGGACCCGGCCTTGCGAATTCCCAGTTGGTATTCGCGGGGTTCATCTCGTTGCTGCTGTACCTGGTTTTCGTTTTCGTCCAGACCATCAGCCATCGCGACTATTTTCTGGCGGACGGCACGGGCGAGAACGAGTACGCGCAGCCGGCCTCCAATCGCGTCGCGCTCGCGAGTCTTGCATGGCTGATCCTGTCCCTGGTTGCCGTCGTGGGTCTGGCCAAAGCGCTGTCGCCGGTGGTCGAAGGCGCTGTCGCCCGTTTCGGCGCACCTGCCGCAGTGGTCGGGATCATCATCGCGGCGCTGGTCCTGATGCCCGAGGGATTGGCGGCCCTGCGCAATGCACGCGCGAACCGGCTGCAGAACAGCCTCAACCTTGCATTGGGATCCGCGCTTGCGAGCATCGGGCTCACCATTCCGACAGTCGCGGCCGTCTCGCTGTTGACGGGGCGGCCGATTATTCTCGGACTGGTGACCAAGGAAATTGTCTTGCTCGCCCTGACACTCATCGTTGGTGTAATCACGCTGGGCACCGGCCGCACTACGCTGTTACAGGGCGTGATCCACCTCGTGATATTCGCAACCTTCCTGTTCTTCGCCGTCGTGCCGTAAATTCATGCTGGGCGCACTGACGATATTGCTGGTGTTCCAACTGGCCGGCGAGGCCATTTCGCTTGGATTGAGCCTGCCCGTTCCCGGGCCGGTGATCGGGTTCATCCTGCTGCTTGCCGCGTTGCTGTTCCGCGGCGGGGTGCCCGACGAACTGCGCACAACGGCGACCGGGATGCTGCAGCATTTCTCCCTGATGTTCGTGCCGGCCGGAGTCGGGGTGATGGTGCATTTGTCGCGGCTGCGTGACGAATGGTTGCCGATCACCGTGGCGCTCGTGCTGAGCACGCTCCTGACTATCGCCTGCACTGCGCTGGTGATGAACTGGCTGATGCGTCGCTTCTCACGCAAGGATGCAGCGTGACGCCGCGCCTGTCCGACATTTGGGTCTATCTATCCACTACGCCGCTGCTGGGCCTGACCGTGACCTTGCTCGTCTATCAGGGGGCGTTCTGGATCTACAAGCGCGCGAACTTCAACCCGCTGCTCAACCCCGTGCCCATTTCGGTGGCGGTGCTGGTGCTGCTGTTGACAGTGACACATACGCCTTACCAGACCTATTTCGACGGTGCGCAATTCGTGCACTTTCTCCTCGGGCCGGCGACGGTCGCGCTGGCCGTGCCGCTCTATCCGCAGTTGGGCAAGCTTAGGCGGGCGGTTATTCCCGTGATCGGCGCGCTGATTGCGGGCGGCATCGTGGCTGCGGGATCGGCAGTGGGCATTGCGTGGCTGCTCGGGGCCAGCGACACGACGCTGCTGTCGATCGCACCGAAATCCGTCACGGCGCCGATTGCCATGGGCATCTCGGAAAAGATCGGCGGGCTCCCGTCACTGACCGCGGTGCTGGTCATGGTGACGGGCGTCATCGGCGTCATCAGCGCCAAGTACATCCTCAACTTTCTCAAGATCACCGATCACGCCGTGCGCGGCTTTTCCATCGGCGTCGCAGCCCACGGCATGGGTATCGCCCGGGCCTTCCAGGTCAGCGAGGAGGCGGGCGCCTTTGCGGGGGTGGCGATGGCGCTGACGGCGTTGGCGTCGTCTATCTTGTTCCCGTTGTTGCTGTGGGCCTTCACCCGTTAAGACAGCTTGCCCCGATGCGGATGACGTACTAAATTGGAATAACATGCCGATTGCATTGGACCTGAATAATTAGGCGTCAAATATGACGGTTTATAAGGCGTCTTTTAGGACGCCTACTTCTAGTTAGGCGACTCACCGCTGTGACAACGCGCTACAAACGCACCTGCTGGATTCTGCTTGCGATGGCGGGAGCGTGGCTCGCCTACACCGCGATGCAAGGCCCGTTTGCCCTCAAGCGGTCCGCCCCCGGCCGCGTCGTGCGCTTTGTCCTCGGCTCACCCGGAGCGATTC
>Ga0207675_100000121_pt1 | contig 64369 bp, 69 predicted proteins | sample KBSSwiS42_FD_184305 | JGI IMG/M metagenome (GOLD analysis project Ga0207675, IMG submission 184305) | Switchgrass rhizosphere microbial communities from Kellogg Biological Station, Michigan, USA - KBS Switchgrass S4-2 (SPAdes) (version 2) | ecosystem: Host-associated > Plants > Roots >...
GTGACCTTCCTGATCCGCACCATCGCGTGGAAAACCATTCTGGCCGACGACGGTTGGGTCGTCGCCGCGCTCGGCTCGGTCGGCTTGCTGCCGAGCGAGGGCAGATTGCTGTCGACGAGTTGGGCGGTCATCGGCGGCCTGACCTACAACTGGATCATCTTCATGATCCTGCCGCTGTATGTCAGCCTGGAGAAGATCGACCCCCGGCTCATCGAGGCGTCAAAAGACCTCTACTCGACGAACAGGCGCAGTTTCACCAGGGTGATCCTTCCGTTGTCGATGCCGGGCGTGTTGGCGGGCAGCCTGTTGGTCTTCATCCCCGCATCGGGCGACTTCATCAACGCCGACTATCTGGGTAGCACTCAAACGACCATGATTGGCAACGTCATTCAGAAACAGTTCCTCGTTGTCAAGGACTATCCCGCAGCAGCGGCGCTGAGCATGGTCCTGATGGCGATCATCCTCGTCGGCGTGCTGCTCTACACCCGGGCTCTCGGCACGGAGGATCTGGTATGACGACTCAGGCCATGGCCGAGGTCGGCACCACGGAGCCGACAACGATCAAGGGCAGCCCGAAATGGGGCGATCTGATCCTGCGCATCGTTGCAGGGTTGGTATTGCTCTATCTGTTCCTGCCGATCTTCGTGATTGTGTTGTTCTCGTTCAACCATCCCCAGGGCAAGTTCAACTATTCGTGGCAGGGCTTCACGCTGAACAACTGGGCACATCCGTTCAAATACCCGGCACTGACCGACGCGTTGAAGCTGAGTATCAACATCGCCGCCGTTTCCACCGCGATCGCCGTGGTGTTTGGCACGCTGCTCGCCATCGCACTTGTGCGCCAACGTTTTCGCGGTAGGACAGCCGTCGACACGTTCCTGGTGCTGCCACTGACGTCACCCGAAGTGGTCATCGGGGCCGCCCTGCTCACACTGTTCCTCGATCTGGGGTGGGCAACGGGCTACACAACCATCGTGATCGCCCACGTGGCATTCGAGATCAGCTTTATTGCCATGACCGTGCGGGCCCGCATGCGAGGGTTCGACTGGACGCTGGAGGACGCCTCCATGGACCTCGGCGCCGGCCCGGCCCGAACATTCTTCAAAGTGACACTGCCGCTGATCGTTCCCGGCATTATCGCCGCGGCCATGTTGTCGTTCGCGCTGTCGCTCGACGACTTCATCATCACCTACTTCGTCAGCGGGTCGACGGTGACCTATCCGCTGTACGTCAACGCGGCGGTGAAGGCCGCGGTGCCGCCACAGATCAACGTGCTGGCGACCGCGATCCTGGTAATCAGCCTGCTGCTGTTGGCCGTGGGAACGCTTTACCGGCGCAAGCGGATCGACGTCTAGTAGGGCCGTCGCAGGCTCAGAGAAGGGTGTCGCTTCTCAGAGCGTCATCGATTGTTGACGATCTTCGAGCGGCGACTATTTGTCGAGGCGGACGGTAACCGACACCCGTCCCTTCGCGTCACGGTTGGCGACCGCGTGTCCCGTGCGGTCGGCACCGTCGAGATTGAGCAGCGTGATGGGTCCGCCCTCGCCGAGGAAGTTGCGCCACCAGTTCTTTGCATCAGGTGCGGTGACATTGATGGTCAGCGTGTCGCCGGATCGTCGATATCCCACGGGGATCTCGAAGGTCCGCCCGGAGCGGCGGCCGACATAACGGATCACCACCAGCCCACGCCCGACGATGCGACCGATAACAGGGGCGTTGATCAGTCCGACGAAGCCCTTGTTGACAATGCCCACGACGGGCGAATTGAAGATGCCACGTGCCATCACCCGAGCCTAGCGTGTCGAGATATGGGCGGCGACTGCGGTTTTCGCTGTCAGCCGACCTCGGCGGGCACCGGCGACGAGCGAGCACCGGTGCGCGAGGCACCGATACCAGCAGCCACCACGAAGCAGATGCCGACGACGCCCGCCGGGCCGGGGATCTGGTGCAGCACCACCAAGCCGACGATCATCGCGAACGCCGGCTCCAGCGCCATCAGGGTGCCGAACGCGGCGGTGGTGAGTCGGCGCAACGCCAGCAGTTCGAGCGCGAACGGGACCACCGGCAGCAGAATGGCAAGGCCGATGCCGATAAGCAGGATGTCCGGCGTCATCCGCGGCAGCACCGCGGGGCCGACGACGATGGTCGCGACCAGGCCGGCGACGGGCATCGAGACTGCCAGCGCGTTGATGCCTGAGACTTCGTCGCCGGCGCGCTGGGTGAGCAGAATGTAGCCAGCCCAGCAGGCGGCCGCGCCGAGCGCGTACAAGACACCGATCGGGTCGACGGCACCGGTCCACGGCTGGGTCAGCAGGACGACGCCGGTCGCCGCGAGTCCCGGCCACACGACGCGATGGCCGCCCTTGCCGTGGGCCACGGCGACGCCGAGCGGGCCGAGGAATTCCAGTGCGCTGGCAGTGCCCAGTGGTATGCGATCGACTGCCGCCATGAACAGCATCGTGACGGCCGCGGTCACCACACCCAGCAAGACGCACACCCGGAAGGTGGCCCAGGTGAAGGCCGCGAAGCGGGGCCGGACGATGACGAGCATCAGCACGCCTGCCCACGCCAGCCGCAGCCACGCCGCGCCCTCGACCCCGATGCGGTCGATCAGCGTCACGGCTATCGCGAGGCCGATCTGTACGCACAGCATCGAGCCCATCGCCATCAGGGCGCCGGTGCGGGCTTGGTTCGTGCTCACTCCTGCATTGAACGGCACCGCGACCGTTTACGTCCACGTGATTTTCCTGGACATACCGTTCACGAATCGTGAACGCTCATATTTCAGGGCACGCCGTTGATTCCAGGATGCTGGCCGGGTGGAACCGACGGCGCGGCAGGCGCCGTGATCCCGGGCGTGAACAGGTTGCCGCCCGTGGGGCTGACGTTCTTCTCTGTGGCAGGCGCCGGACTCGCCGAGGGCGATGTCGTTGTGGTCGTTGTCGTAGTCGTCGGCGACGATGGCGCCTGGTTGCCATTGCCGCCGCATCCAGCGGTCAGGGCCGCCGTCACCATGACGACAGCGAGCGCGCGACGACCAATTTGATTCGATCTCATAGTTGACCGCTGCCTTTCGCTACGCGGCTAATTCTGACGATGACGATGGACACCGGGAGGTTCCGTCGGCGCGGGCGGCGCTACCACCTGAGGAGTGAACAGGTTGCCCCCGGTGGGGTTGATGTTCTTCTCGGTCGGGGGCGCGGTGGTCGCCGCTGGCGATGTCGTCGTTGTGGTAGTCGTGGTCGGGGTCGAAGGCGCTTGATTGCCAGTGCTTTCGCATCCCGCGGTGACCGCGACCACAGCGACGACAGCGGCACCTCCTGCGATGGCCACCACGCGACGTTTCGTTGTCGAGCGCTTCATGGGCGACGCTCCTCCTGCAAGTCGCGGTTGGCTTCCATCAGGCGCAGCCACACTTCGCTGATGGTGGGAAAGCACGGTACGGCGTGCCATAGCCGGTCCACGGGCACCCGAGCGGCGACGGCAACGGTCGCCGAGTGCAGCAACTCGGAGATACCCGGGCCGACGAACGCGGCACCGACCAGGTATCCACCGTCCAGGTCGACGACTATGCGCGCGCGCCCGGTGTATCCGTCAGCGTAAAAGTTTGCGCCAGGCACACTTTCGCCGATGTTGACATCCACGACCCGCACCCGGTAGCCGGCGCGCTCCGCCTCGTGCGCGGTGAGTCCGACGGCGGCCGCTTCGGGGTCGGTGAAGAAGACTTGGGGCACTGCATGTGAATCGGCGGTCGCCACGTGCGCACTCCAGGGTGTGCGATCCAGCCGCCGACCGGCTGCGGCCGCGGCGATGGCGGCACCGGCAATGCGGGCCTGGTACTTGCCCTGATGTGTGAGCAAGGCACGATGGTTGACGTCGCCGAGTGCATACAGCCAGTCGTTGTGGGTGCCCGTCACCCGGCAGCTGTCGTCCACGTCCAACCATGACCCGGGCGTCAGATCGACGGTTTCCAGGCCGATGTCGGCGGTATTCGGTGTTCGACCCGTTGCGAAAAGCACCTCGTCGACGTGCAATTCGGTGCCATTGTCGAGCGTCACCGTCACAGGGCCAGCGCCGCCGGGGCGGCGCAACTCGGTGACCGAGACCCCGGTCCGTACGTCGACGCCGGCATCGGTGAGTCCCTGAGCCACCAGTTCACCGACAAACGGCTCCATCCTTGGCAACAGGCCATGGCCTCGAGCGAGGAGGGTGACCCGCGAGCCGAGACCTTGCCATGCCGTGGCCATTTCGACGCCGACACCGCCCGCGCCGACGACAGCGAGACCTGCAGGCACTTCGCTGCTGTCCGTCGCTTTGCGGTTGGTCCACGGCCGCGCCTGGGAGACCCCCGGAATATCGGGCAGCGTAGCGGTGCTGCCGGTGCAGACGGCCACCGCGTGGCGCGCGGTCAGCACGACCAATTCGTCGTCGGAGGTGGCGACAGCGACTCGGCGGGTCCCGTGGAGCCGAGCGTGCCCGCGGATCAGTTCGGCTCCGATCTCCTTGATTCCGTTGGCTTGTCCGGTGTCGTCCCACAGCGTGACGTAACGGTCGCGGCGGCCGAAGACGCCCTGCACCGAAACGGGACTGCTGACGGCTTCGCGCGCACCGTCGACACGGCGGGCGTCCGCCACCGCGATCACCGGACGCAGCAGGGACTTGCTGGGAATGCAGCCCCAGTAGGAACATTCACCGCCGACGAGTTCGCGCTCGATGACCGCGACAGTGAGCCCAGCAGCACGGGCTCTGGCGGCGACATTCTGGCCGACCGGACCCGCACCCAAGACGATCACGTCGTAGCTGTCTTGCGCTGCGCTGTCCGTCGACTCGGATTGCTCGCGTGGCCCTACTGGCGTGTCCATGATCTGTCCCCTTTCGTTTCGTGCCACCGAATACCTGAACGCCCTGCGCCACAGAAAGGAAGATGTCCCGCGATATCGATCGGCGATCGCGGCCATAAGCTCGCCGCATGGCGGCGTGCACGCGGCCGTGCGTGATCACGGACAAGCTGTTTCCAATCAGACTGGGATGACGAGCCCATTATTTTGGGCTGGATGACCCAGTCTCGTCCAGTACGGAATCCTGTAAATCAGCTGTGGTCGAACGGTGACTTATCCACAGTGGCGAATTCATCCACAGGTTGTGCTTCGGGCGAGCGGCGATCGACGGGGTGTTGGCCAGTCAGCTGGTCGCACCGGGCATGTGCAACGCACAGGACGACAGTCCGTGCATCGATGGGGACCCGAGCGCAGAGGCCGTGCACGCCGATATGTGGTCGCCGGGGCAGCGCAACCTTGACGCACTCATAGCCATCGGGGTCGCCCACGGCATGACAGCTACTGAGTACCGCTTCCGCACATTGAACCGACGGTCATCGGACGCGAGTTCGGGGCTCGCACCTCGTGACGGATAGCCAGTGACGCCGTGCCGACAGGCTGCGGCGGAAACGCAGGTGGCAACCGTCGCGACCAACACCGATCATGGTGTCGCCGCTGCCTTCGCGACGAGCGCGGCCAGCTTTCGATCGAGCTCTTGTGCGGCCGCGAGCAGCGGCGGATCGGGTTCGACGACCATCAATGACGACGGCTTGACGTAGGTGATGCTGCTGCCTCTGCCCTCCTCTTCGAGGACAAGAAGTTCCACCGGAGCAAATAGACCGGCGCTGACGTCATGGCGCATCATCGTGATAGCGATCAAAGGGTTGCCCAAGATCACCCTCAACGCCTTGCGGTCGACGCCGGCCTTCTTGATCCACCTGCCGTGATCGAACACGGTGAATAGGATGAAACCGCTTTCCCCGACGTGTGATTCGACCTGCCGCTCGTATGATTTCCAGTCATCGGTGATCTTCGAGAAGTCGTCGATCGGAATGGGTTTCGCTCCGATATCGGCGAACAGCGCGTTGACAAGTTCGTCGTACGACTTGATGCTGTCGACTCGCAGGCGAACACCGGTGAAGGGGATTTCGTATGGTTCAGACGATGGCATGGACAACCTCGCCAGCGTTGTGTAGGTATGCGGTGGGTGTGCGATTGATCAACAGACTCAGCAGTTCTGGTCGACCGTAGTGACCGGCTGAATCCATCTTCGACTTGCGAGCGTCGATCATGGCGAAGTCGAGGTCGGCGATCACCTCTCCCTCACCGGACCGTAGTGGTTCGCCCAAGAGTTCACCCTGCGGCGAGATGATCGCGGTGAACGACCCGTGCGAGATCGCTTCGATCGGACCTCCGGTGTCCGCGACGATCTGGGCCTGTTGGTCGGGGTCCAGCCAGCCCGTGGCGTTCACGACGAACGCGCCTGATTCTAGGGCATGGTTGCGCACGCTGATCTCGGCCTGTTCCGAAAAGAGCTGTTCCCCAAAGGATCCAGGGAACATTGCGGCATGAATCTGCTCGCCATCCGCGATAAGTGCATATCGGGCCAACGGGTTGTAGTGTTCCCAACACGCCAATTGGCCGATCCGCCCGACGGCGCTGTCGACGGCGATCAGGCCCCTCCCGTCGCCCTGCCCCCAGAGGATGCGTTCGTGATAGGTCGGCGTGGTCTTTCGCCTGCGCTGGATGAGCGTGCCGTCGGCGTCGAACAGCAACTGGGTGTTGAACAGGCTGCCACCGTCTCTTTCGTTGACGCCGATGGAGACCACGATGCCCGCCTGCCGAGCCGCCTCACCGAGTGCGTCGGTTGCAGGCGAGGGGATGGTGACCGCCTGGTCCATCAGCCTGAGATGTTCAGCGGCGAGCTTGAACGGTGGCTGGAGGAAAGTGAAGTACGGGTAGTACGGGACAATGGCTTCCGGGAATGTCGCGAACTGCACCTTACGACTGCGCAGTTCGGCGATCTTTCCGACGATCTTCTCAACGGTCTTCTCGCGGCTGTACAGCACTGGGCTCAGTTGAACCGCGGCGGCCCGAATCACGGTCATGGAAAATCCCTACGTCGTTGTGTGTATTCCATGTAGTGCAACACGTTGCAAGTGCGGATATTCCTGGTGAAAGACGAAACGCGTTCAGCAACAACATGATTGATAGATCACATAACGTCGCAGAGTGACGTTAAGCCGTCGCGAGGGCGATTAGCTTCTCTGGTTCACTCGCACGGCGCCAGCCGGTCCGATCTCGATTGAGTGGCGCCACGCAGGTGGTGCACCAATCGGCGCTCTCCGACGGTTGCCCACACTCCAGACACTCCACAAGCAAGATCCCACCACCGCGCACAGGTGACGTGGTGTGACGTCTGCCCCACCGCGCCAACGCATGCAGCACGGGCAAGGTGTCCTCGCCGGCCTCGGTGAGGACGTATTCGACTCGCGGCCGGACCGTGCCGCCATACGGTGAGCGATCAAGCAGACCCTCGTCGACCAGTCGCTGCAAGCGGTTGCTCAGGACGGTGTCGGTGATGCCCAGTCCCGCCTTGATGCCGTCGAACCGGCGATTGCCCGAGAACACCTCGCGAAGGACCAGCAGCGTCCAAGGATCGCCGAGCACATCGAGTGAACGCGCAACCGGACACACTGCCTCCGACATGGATGTCCGCACCGTCATGACTAGAGCCTACCGGAATAGCTAGCTTTAAGCTAGTAAGTGGCGATGAGCCGCTGCCCCGCCGAGCATGGCCGGATGCGGTTGGTTCATCGATGACATCTGGCTGACCAGCCGGATTCGCGACGAGTGGCATTGCGTGGATGCGTACCGAAATGTCAATTTCGCGTGCGGCATTCGCCGTCGGTCTAGTTGATGGCGCTAGGGGCGCGCCGCCACTATTGGCGGTGGTGTCGGGGCGACGTCAGTGTGCTCGTTCTCTGTTTTGTCGGCGTTGCCGCGCTGCGGGAGGAGGCGACGGCGCCCAACCACTGCAGCATCATCGACACCTCGGGTTCCGTCAGGGGCGTGGGCGTCGTTTGAATCAGCGTTGCCATCTGTAAGGCAACGGACTTCAGACTGTCGTCTTTTCGATCCGACGCACGGCCATCGACAAGCATTTCGCGAAGGACGGCATCGCGGACGCGATGGGACAGTGCGGGATGGCTGAATGTGTCGGGCTGCGTGATCAGACTCAACGCGACGCCCGTGCAGGCGGCCATCATGATTTGAGCCGCCTCGTCCGGGGTGGTGTTCAGTCTGCCGACTTCTGCGCAGCGTTCTAGGCGCTTGAGTAGCAGCAGTCGCGCTTCTTCAACGCCACTCGGGACGGCGGCCAATCCCGGCGCATAGGCGATCCGATACACGGCCTGATTCTTCAACGCGAACGAGAGGTGGGCATCCCACGCCGCATACAGGTCGCCGACCGGATCGTCGGACAGCACCTGGTTGCGCTTGGAGGCCAGATAGCGTTGGAACGCACGGTCGACGACAGCGGACAACAATCCGTTCTTGTCACCAAACAGCCGGTACAACACCGGCGCTCCAACACCCACCGCTTCGCAGACCGCACGCGTGGAGATGTCGCGCTGAGGGGACGCCTGTAGCTGCGCCTCCGCCACCCGCAACATCTGAATACGCGTTTCCATCCGCGAAATGTTAGCAGCGTTACGCACATCCTGCGGGGAATCTGTGTTAGCGCCGATGTTAGATGTGGAGAACGTCGCTAACACTGCGTGCATCAGATCACTGTCGGATGGGGATAACGCCGCTAAAGATACAGCGTTAGTGCCAGTAACAGACTAATCGCTTCCAGGACTCAGCGTTCGAGCAGGAAGGACAGCAGATGTCACTTACGAGCAATTGTCAATACTTGTGGATTGAAGCCGTTATCGTCACCCGTGGCCGCGGTCGCGCTGGAGTCATGCCTCGGATGGGCGTGTCACGCGACTTCCTGATCATCTCCGGATGAATCCCGGTGACGCATGTGTGCACCCCTTTGAACTGGGGTGTCGGACAGGTGACAATTTCTTGGGTCGTTGGCTTCTCATTTGGCCTGAGGCAAGTCGACCCTCAACATCGGCGAAAGGCGAGTAGTCGAGTACTCGCGCCGCCGTGCGCAAACCTCGTCATACTGACGCAGTCAAATCAGGCGCGGGAGGTTTGCTAATGCCGAAGCTCGGTGAGCATGCGGTGGTTCTGGGAGCCAGCATGGCGGGTCTGGTGGCTGCGCGAGCTCTGGCCGAGTTTTTTGAAACGGTCACCGTGGTGGAGCGGGATGTGCTGAGCGACGCCGCCGATCACCGCCGCGGTGTACCGCAGGGCCGGCAGGCCCATGGCCTGCTACTGCGAGGCGCGCAGGCGCTCGAAGAACTCTTCCCGGGGATCCTCGACGAACTCGTCGGCGCCGGCGCACCCTCGATTGATTATCGGGATCTATCGAAGCTCCACTTCAACATGGGCGGCCACCTGGCCGTGCAATCCGGTTCGGTCGAAGGGCTGAGGGCGTACACCCCAAGCAGACCTTTTCTGGAGTCCCACGCCCGGCGCCGGGTGCGCGCGATTTCCAACATCGCGTTCCTCGATAATCACGATGTCGTCGACGTCACCTCCAATACGAGCCGTGATCGCATCACGGGGGCGCGAATAGTTAGCCGTCACAGCCACTCAGAATCAGAACTGTCCGCCGATCTTGTCGTCGATGCGACCGGGCGTGGCGCGCGGACACCGGCAATGCTGGAAAGGCTGGGTTACGGCCGCCCCGCCGAGGACGACGTCGTCATCCATCTGACGTATGCGAGTCAGCTGCTGCGGATGCCCCCGGAGTCGTTGCACGAGTGCGCTGGCATCGTGGCCCCGGTGCCCGGCCGACCCACCGGCATGGCGATCCTCAGATACGAGCACGACACCGTGATGTTCGCCGTCTTCGGGATGGCGGGCAATGATCCACCTGTCGGATGTTCGGCGATGTGTGCCTTCGCCGAACAATTTGCGCCCGCCCACCTTTTGGCGGCAATTCGGGCGGCCGAACCTCTTGGAGAGACAGCGCAGCATCGGTTCCCGTCGAGCCGTTGGCGCCGGTACGATAAAGCGCGGCTGCTGCCCGGGGGCTTGCTGGTCGTCGGAGACGCGGTGTGCAGCTTCAACCCGATCTATGGGCAGGGTATGACGGTGGCCGCGCTGGAAGCTTTGGCGCTGCGAAATTGCCTGTCCCGGGGCACAACGGATCTCCCGCGGCGGTTCTTCCGAGCTACCGCAAAGCCAATCGGCCAGGCTTGGCAGCTGGCCGCCGGCGGTGACCTCTCCCTGCCCGAGATCCAGGGCACACCACCGCTATCAACGAGGTTGCTCAACGGGTACATGGACCGATTACTGACCGCTGCCGAATATGACACCGCCGCGTTCGAGCAGTTCCTCAAGGTGGCCTGGCTTGTCGACGCACCGATTCGGCTGCTGCGCCCCTCGATGATGTGGCGTGCCGCCTCAGCCAACCAACGCCGGCAGAAACGCCCGACACCGGTCACCGCGACCAGTCCCTGAACAGTTAGCTGAACTGACCGCTTGTGCGGATATCGCGGTGCTGGAGCCTCGGGTCAGCCCGGTTATCTATTCTCAAATTGATCGACGGCATTTACGGCCGGACCTGGATTTGGTTGGGGCTGAGCGGCTTCGGACGTGATCTCCGAGACAACTTAAGGTGGCGCTGGGCACGTGAGTACGTCACCTCTTCGTGAACGCTTTCGACGTACGGTCTAGTGCGGTCTGCTGGTTCCAAGGAGCAATGGGCAATATCCTTGGATCAAGATCTTTTATGCGGCGGCCTCCTTCGTGGTGGTTTCGTCGGGGCGTTCGATGAGTTTGCCATTTTCGAACTTCGCGCCGGCGCGGACGAGTGCGACCAGATGTGGTGCGTTGACGGCGCGCCAGCGTGACTGGGCGGCCTCGATCAGCTTGTAGGCCATGGCGATTCCGGCGGTTCGTGAGCCGGGTCCCTTGGTGACCCGCTGCCGCAGCCGAACGGTGGCGAAGGTCGACTCGATGGGGTTAGTAGTTCTCAGCTGGATCCAGTGCTGGGCCGGGTAGTCGTAGAACGCGAGGAGCACCTCGGTGTGCTCGGTGATCTTCGCGACCGCCTTGGGCCACTTGGCGCCGTAGTCGGCCTCGAACGCTTTGACCGCGTTTAGGGCGTGGTCGCGGTCCTCGGCGTTGTGGATCTGGGCAAGCGCGGCTTTGGCACCTGGGTGCGCCGACTTCGGCAGGGCCGCGAAAACATTCGAGCTGACGTGGAACCAGCACCACTGCTCTCGGGTGTCGGGGAACACCTCCCGCAAGGCCTTCCAGAACCCCAACGCACCGTCACCGACCGTCAACACCGGAGCGGTCATCCCGCGCCGGCGACACGACCGCAGCAGATCAGCCCACGACTGCGACGACTCGCGAAACCCACCGGCAAGATCCACCAGTTCCTTGCTGCCGTCGGCGCGCACCCCGATCATCACCAACAGGCACACCTTGTCGGCCTCCAGGCGGACCTTGAGGTGAATCCCGTCGACCCACACGTGCACGTAGTCGGTGTCGGCCAACGAGCGCTTGTTAAACGCCTCGGCATCGTCCTGCCACTGCGCAAAGCGGCTGTGCTCCAACGAATCTGTGGCATGATCTGGTTGCGAAACACATTGTGGACGTAGCCGGCGTCGATATGCGCGAGGGCGGCATCGGCGGTGACGGCATCGATCACCTGTTGTTCGCGCTGCGGGTCATCGACCTGCCCACCGGTACGAAAATTCGAGGCCGCAACCGGATCTGCCGTCTGCAGGCGCCGCGCGGCGGCATCGACGAGCGCCTGTAGCGGGCTGGTCACATCCGCTCCGGCATCCGGAGCGCCGAGCATGGCTAACCCAGAAGCAACAATCACGGGCATCGTCACAGTCTTGGCTGTCATGAAGCATCCTTTCCAGGGCGTGGTTAATTCTGTTGATTAATAACGTATTTCATTTCGGAGACAAGATCATGGCGGCAGCTCTGGCTCCATTCGCCCGAGCGTCTCCGGCAGTTCGATGCGCCGGCCCAGCAGATGCTCGTCAAGGAAGGCAATGACCACCTGGTGGCCTCGATGACTTCGGGTGTACATCGCCGCCCGAAGGACCTCGCGTCACCACCCTCCTGATGAAGAGGCCTGCACGATCGTACGACCGGTGCCCGGGTAGCGTCGTGGCGATGCAGTTCCAGCTCGTCGACGTGTTCACCTCGACTCCCTACCGCGGCAACAGCCTGACCGTCTTTCCCGACGCCGGCGGCCTCAGCAGCACCCAGATGGCGCAGATCACCGGCGAGCTGCGCCAGTTCGAGTCCATCTTTCTCGATCCCGCCGGACGGCAACATCATTGGCGGGCACGCATCTTCGACCTCTTCGAACAGCTCGACTTCGCGGGGCATCCGGTGATCGGCGCAGCGGCCGTCCTTCATCATCGGCACGGCGGCGACGCGGTTCACAGACGCTGGACGATGGAGCTGGCCTCCGGTGCACTGACCGTCGAGACCGAGCGTCGCGGTCCCGCCGCCTTCCACGCCGTCCTGCCCGAGATGGCTGCCAACTTTCTCGGCGAACCGTCGGATATCTCCCGCGCGCAGGTGGCGTCGTGGTTCTCGTTGCCCAACGGCGACCTCGACGCCCGACTGCCCCTTGAAGTGGTCTCCACCGGACTGCGCTATCTCATCGTGCCGGTTCGCGACGGAGCACTCGCCCGCGCCCGCATCGCGCACCGCGAACTCGACGTGGCGCTGGCCGAGGCCGGCGCACAGTACGCCTACCTGCTCGACGCCGAAGCCGGCGAGGGTCGGCACTGGAACAACGACGGTGTCGTCGAGGACGCGGCCACGGGCAGCGCCGCAGGTTGCGTCGCCGCCTACCTACACCGACACGGCCTGCTTGGCGAGGACCACGCCAGTGAGCTAGGTCAAGGACGCTTCATCAACCGGCCGTCCCGCATCACCATCTCGGCACGGAGCATCAGCGGCGAGATTCTGGTCCAAGTGGGCGGCGAGGTCGTCCTCGTGGGATCGGGCCAGCTGGACGTGCTTCCCTCCTAGTCGCCGCGGCGCCAGGTAGTCATCGAGCCGCGGCGGCGCCCCGCCTACTGCGCGACGGGCTCGTAGCCGCAAATCGCCTCGATCTTGTCCGCCGACTTGCTCGCCGGGTCGAACTCGTAGTCCAGCCATTCCCGTGCCAGTCGCCGTGCGAGTTCCAAACCGATGACGCGTTGCCCGAAGCAAAGCACCTGTGCGTTGTTGGACAGCACCGAGCGCTCCACCGAGAAGCTGTCGTGTGCGGTGACGGCGCGAATGCCGGGAACCTTGTTGGCGCTGATCGCCACGCCGAGTCCAGTGCCACACACCAGCAGCGCGCGATCGGCCTTGCCCTCGGCGATCATGCGCGCCGCAGCCACCGCCACATGCGGGTACGCGGTGTCCTCATCGGCTCCCACCCCGACGTCGGTGACCTCGACAACGCGGTCGTCGGCGTGTAGGTCACCCTTGAGCGCCTCTTTGTACTCGTACCCGGCGTCGTCGGAGCCGACGACGATCCTCAGGCCAGACGTCATGTCAGCGTTCTCCTTTGGGAGTGAGGGTGAAGCAGTCCGCGACGGTGACCGCGCACATCGCAAGCGACGTCGCCCCGGCGTCGGGTGTGCCCACGCTGCGTTCGGCGAGCGGCCTTGCCCTGCCGACTTTGGGTCGCATCTCCGCGGTCGCGTGTGCCGCGTCGGTGGCTACTCGGGCGGACGCCGCCCACGCCTGCTGCCACGGTTCACCGTCGGCCACCCGTCGCTCGAGTTCCTCGACGAACGGCAGCAGCGCATCGAGCATGGTCTTGTCTCCCGGCGCGGCCCCACCGAGCTTGATCAGCGCGTCGTAACCGTCGCGCATGGCGGCCGCGACGGTCGCCGAGTCGGGCCGTCCGGTGTCCCCGAGGCGCGCGCCGAGCGCGCTGAGCATCGCACCCCACAGCACGCCGGATGTGCCGCCCGCCTTGGCCGCCCACTCTTTACCCGCAGCGGTGAGCACCGAGCCCTGGCCCGCACCGTCGTCGACCGCCTTCGCCGCGGCGTCACGCGCCGCCGACGACCCCTTGACCATTCCCCTGCCGTGGTCGCCGTCGCCGGCGATGGCGTCGATCCTGCCGAGTTCCTCCTCGGCGTCGGCCAGCATCTCGGCCATCGCCTCGAAGGCCCGCGCCACCAGCCTGCCGCCGTTACGGCCCTCGTCGTCGGAGAGCTCCGCCAACTGCGGTGTGGCGGTGGCGGTCTCGGCATCGCCGTCTGTGCGCCGCTCCCCCGCTGCGGCCGGGACTTCCGCTGCGCCCTTCTTGTACGCCGGTGTATCGGCGGGCGCGGTCCAGTACCGCTCGAGTTCGTCATCCAGCCACATCACGGTCAGCGAGCAACCCGCCATATCGAGACTGGTGACCAGCTCGCCGACTTCCGGCTCGACGATGACGAACCCACGGTCGCGCAGGAGCCGGGCGACCTCACCCCACACGACGAACAGTTCCTCGTACTTGGTGCGGCCAAGTCCGTTGAGGATCACTGCGATTCGCTGTGAGCGAGCGTCGGAATGGTCAACCAGCACACCGTCTACCAGTTTCGCGGCCAACTCGTTGGCGGTCGGCATGGCCTCCTCGGACACACCCGGCTCGCCGTGGATGCCCAAGCCAAGGCCCATCTGCCCGTCGGGAACGGTGAACAGCGGATGGTCGGCACCCGGCAGGGTGCACCCGTCGAACGCGACGCCAAGGGTGCGGGTCGCGGCGTTCGACTTCTCCGCCACCCGGACGACGCCCGCGAGGTCGAGGCCTTCCTCGGCGGCGGCACTCGCACACTTGAAAACCGTGAAATCTCCGGCGATCCCGCGGCGCTTGGTCTCATCGCCCTTCGGCGCGCTGGCGACGTCGTCGGTGACCGCGAAGTAGTGGGCGTCGATTCCCTCACTGCGCAACTGGGTGACGGCGAGCCCGAAGTTCATCACGTCGCCTGCGTAGTTCCCGGTCGTCAACAACACGCCCGCGTCACCGTGGGCAGCCCGCGACACCGACGCGGCTTCCTCGGCCGACGGTGAGGTGAAGATGTTGCCGACCACGGCGCCGTCGGCGAATCCGGGCCCGACCGTTCCGCAGAACGCCGGATAGTGTCCGGAGCCTCCGCCGATCACCACCGCAACCTTGCCCGGACGGGTGTTGTGCGCGCGCACCACTCCGCCGGGGACCCCGGAGACGTAGCGCGCGTTGGCGTCGAGAAAGCCGACGAGCATGTCCTCCGTGAAGCGGGCCGGATCATTGAAGAGCTTGGTCATCGCAATCGTTCTCCCGATTCGCTGTCGAACAGGTACACGCGTTCGGGCGGCGCCGTGACCACGACTCGCTGCTCGGGTTCGTACGTTTCGGCTGCCGGAGTCTGCACCACGATGCCTTCCTCCATGCCCGCGACGGTGCTGGTCGCCAACCCGAACTCGAGCAGATGCTCGAAGTAGGCCACGGTGGTGGCGATGCCCTTGCCCGCATCGGCCGTCAGCGCGCAGTCCTGCGGGCGGACGCCCACGGTGACACGCGTACCATCGGCCACATCAGTGACCGCCGTGCCCAAACCGCCTGAGTTGGAGCCGATCTCGACTCGTACCTTGCCGTCCTTGACCTTGGCGACACCTCGCAGCACGTTGATCTGAGGTTCGCCGACGAACTGGGCGACGAACAGGTTCGCCGGATCGTCGAACACCTCGTCCGGGGTGCCGAATTGCTGCACCACACCGGCATCCATGACGGCCAGCCGATCCGCCAGCGACAGCGCCTCGACCTGGTCGTGCGTGACGACGATCGTCGTATACCCGAATTCCCTTTGCAGGACCTTCAGTTCGCGACGTACCCGCTGTCGTGCGGACGCGTCGAGGTGGCTCAGCGGTTCGTCGAGGAGCAACACCGGCGGGTTGCGCACCAGCGCCCTGGCCAGCGCGACACGTTGCTTCTGACCGCTGGACAAGCCCGCCGGCCGAAGGTGCATCATGTCGTCCATTTCGAGGCGTTTGCTTATCGAGGCGACCATCTGATCTGCGCCCTTGACCTTTCGCGCCTTGAGACCGTAGAGCAGGTTCTCGCGGATGGACATCGGTGGATAGAGCGCGTAGCTCTCGAACCCGACGCCGATGCCCCGCTTGGACGCCGGCAACTGGGAGACCTCTCGATCGCCGATCTTGATGGAACCGCTTGTCACCGTTTCCAATCCGGCGATCATCCGCAGCGTGGTGGTCTTGCCGCACCCGGAGGGCCCAAGCAGGGCGACCAACTCCCCCGGCTCGATCGCCAGGTTGATGCCCTTGACCGCGGTGACGGTTTCCCTGCCACGTGACGCGTAGGTCTTCACCAGGTCGGTCAGGGTCAGGCCCTGGGCGGTCCCTGATGTGGTGTCGGTGCTGGTGCGCGACGGACCTGTCATCAGACTCACTGTGCTGCCTCCAATGCGGAATCGCGATCAGCCGTGGTGAGCCGGGGTTGATGGCCCTCGCCGATCGCGAAGACGTGCACATCCGACTGGGCCACGTGCAAATTGACCTCCGTGCCTTCGTCGTGGCCCTCGCGCCCGGAGGCCAGCACGATCAGGTGCGCGCCACCGACGTCCACGGTCAGTTCGACGTTGCGGCCCAACCGTTCGACCAGCATCACCCGGCCGTGAATGTCCTCGGTAGCCGCTCGATCACGGACCTCGATATCGCAAGGTCGCAGCCCCACCTGCACCCGGTCACCACGCTGCACCTGCGCATCGGCGGGGATCGGTACGTCGAAGGAGCCGTCTCCTAGTCGGATCCGACCGTCATCGACGACACCGTCGAGGATGTTGATCTCCGGCTGGCCCAGCGCGCGCGCCACGAACGTGTCCGCGGGCCGACGCCAGATCTCCTCCGGCGTGCCGATCTGTACCAGCTGGCCCTCGCGCATCACCGCGATGCGGTCCCCGAGCGCCAGCGCCTCCTGATAGTCGTGCGTGACATACAGGGTGGTGGTGTTCGACATCGCACCGAGTTGTTTGAGCTCGGCCCTCATCGCCGCGCGCAGCTTGGCGTCGAGATGGCTCAGTGGCTCGTCGAGCAGGTAGATGTCCGCAGGCCGGACCAGGACGCGTCCCAACGCGACCCGCTGGCGCTGGCCGTTGGACAACTCACGCGGAAAACGCTTGAGCAGGTGGTTGATTCCCAGCGTGGTCGTCACCTGGTCGATCCGTTCGGTGCGCTGACTGTCGCTGTACTTGCCGGTGCGCCCCGACTTCAGCGGTGAGGCGAGGTTCTCGCTCACGGTCTTCTGCGGGTACAGCGCATAGCTCTCGAACGCCATCGCCACGTTGCGGTGGTAGGGCTCGACCCGAGTCACGTCGGTGCCACCGATGGTGACCGACCCGCCGTCGACATCGATCAAGCCCGCCACCGACTTCAGCGTCGTCGTCTTGCCTGCGCCGCTGGGGCCCAGGATCACGAAGAACTCGCCGTTGGCGATGTCGACCGAAATGCCATTGACCGCCTTGGTTTTACCGAACGACTTGTGCAGATCGGAGATCGTTACCGTTGCCATCAGGCTTTCACCGCCCCAAACGACAGGCCCCGTACCAGGTAGCGCTGAATGGTCAGCGCCAGGATCAGGGGCGGAAGTGCGGCGATGATCGCCGCGGCCGCGGTCAGGTTGTAGTAGGCCTGGCCGCCGCCACCGAGGAACTTCGTGATTGCGACCGTGACGGTGCCTGCATTGGTGTCGGCCAGGATCAACGGGAATACGTAGTTGTTCCAAGCGAAGATGAAGGCCAGCAGGGCCGCTGCGGCGATGCCGGGCCGCACGATCGGCAGGGCGACCATCAAGAACGCCCGCTTGCGGGTGTAGCCGTCGAGCAGTGCGGCCTGTTCGAGATCCTCGGGCAGGTCCTGGAAATACGACCGCAGGATCCACACCACCAGCGGCATCGTGACCAGCTGCAGGACCCAGATCATGCCGACCTTGGTGTCGAACAACCCGATCTGGTTGTAGATCACGAAAAGCGGGACGATCACCATCAATTCCGGGGCGAACCGGAACGACAGCATCTGGAACATCAGGTCCTCACTGCCGCGGTAGCGCCACCGGCCCGCGGCATACGCCGCAGGAATGCCGATCACCAGCGAAACGAGCACCGCGCCACCGCAGTTGATGAGGCTGGTGATCAGTGACGCCTTGAAGTCGACACTGGTCATCTGGGTTCCCTTGTCGCTCACCACGGTCGCGAAGTTGGACCAGGTCGGGCTGAACTGGAAGTAGGTGGTCGTCTGCTGCTGGTCGTTCTTCAACGCCAGCAACAACATCCACGCGATCGGGAACAGCGAGAAGATGAACCAGAAGACCAACCCGACGTCGGCGGCGGCAGCGCCGATCGAGAAGCGCCTCTGGCCGGGTAACAGTTCTTGTTTGGCCATGATCTACGACTCCGCTCCGGCAGCCCGACGCTGCGCCTTGCCGAGCACGCTCACCAGGTAGCGCGCGGTGATGAACACGATGATCCACAGCAGCAACATGTAGGTGCTGCCTCGGGAGTAGTCGAGGTTGATGATCGAGTCCTCGAACGCGCCGATCTGCAGCGTTCGGGTGGCCACGCCCGGGCCGCCCGCCGTAAGGACGTAGATGTGGTCGAAAACCTTCAGGTTGTCCATGAACCGGAAGATCACCGCCACCAGGATGTACGGCCACAGCATCGGAAGCATCAGCTTGCGGAACATGTAGAACCAGTTGGCCCCGTCCACCTCGGACGCTTCGAACGGCTCCTTGGGCAGTGACCGGATGCCGGCGAGCACCAGGATGGCCACGAACGGGGTGAAGATCCAGATGTCGACGAGGATGACTGACATCAGGGCGGTCTTGCCGGACAGCCAGTCGAACGTACTTCCCAGTCCCAGAACATGATTCAGGATGCCGAACTGCGGGTTGAACATCAGCTTCCAGATCACGCCCGCGATCACCGGCGCGATCATCAGCGGAACAATCAGCACCTTTTCGAATATCCGCCCGATCGAGCTGGCCCGGTTGAGCAGCAATGCCAGTCCGACGCCGAGGACCGTTTCGAGGGTCGTCGCCGCCACCGCGAAGATGCCGGTGACTTTGACGCTCTGCCAGAAGACCTGGTCGCCCAGCACGGATTTGAAGTTGTCGAACCAGACGAAGTGCGGGTTGGGGTTGACGGCAGCGTAATTGAGGAAGGCGTAGTAGGCGCCGAGCACGAACGGGTAGAGGATGCCGATCACGATCACCAGCGCCGGGATCGACAACACGTACGGCCGCAGCTTGCGGCGCCAACCCGGGATCTCGGGCAATGCACCGCGCGAGGTGGTGTCGAGTTTTTCGGGAGCGGACTGAGAGACCTTGGATGTCTGAGTTGTCATGGTGCGCCGGACTCCTACAGGTTGACCTTGGAGGTGTTGGTCTTGGCGAGGCTGCGCAGGCGCGACGCGGCATCGGCCCCGCCGTAGATGTCCTGCAGTGCGACCGCCCAGTTCTGAGTGGTGTCGAAGAATTTCTTCTGCGGTGTGAACTGGATCTTCGACGAGCCGATAACGGTCTCGAACGCCTCCAGGTAGCCGAACTGGTCAGCGGCCACTCGCTTGAACGTCGTGTCGAACACCGACTTGCGAACGGGGTCGGCATACGTGCCGCCTTCGACGGCCTTGTTCAGCGAGTCCTTGCCGGTGGCCCACTGGATGAACAGCCAGGCAGGCAACTTGTTACGCGAGTTGGCGCTCATCGCCCAACTCCACGTCCACAGGTTCGTCTTGTAGTTGCCGTCGGGGCCTGCCGGACCGGCGTACCAGCCGAGGTTGCCCGCTTGCGCGCTGGCGCCCGGCTTGTTCTTCGGGTAGGTGGCGCTGTCCGCGTCGTAGACCATCATCGCCTTGCCGTCACCGAGATCGCCTGTGGCGTTGGGATATTCGTAGGACGTCCAAGATGTCGGCCCAGCCTTGTGCTGCATCGCGATCCACTTCTCGGTGAAAGCGATCGCCTTGTCGCTGTCCATCTCCGCAACTAGGTCGGAGCCGTTGAACGTGTAGTCCACGGCGCCTTCACGCACGTACTGCGTCATGAAGCCGGGGTGGATGGTGGCCCATGACTTCGAGCCGCGAGTGGCGATGCCGTAGCGGTTCTGCGAGCGGTCGGTGAGGTCGACGGCCAACTGGATGAAGTCGTCGAACCGGTCAGGGAGCTTCTTGATACCCCGCTGGTCGAAGTACTTCTTGTTGTAGGCGACGACGTTGTTCTCGAAACCCCATGGGATCGCCCACTGCCCACCGGTGCCCAACGGGTTGCCGGTGGTGAAGTCCCACCGCGTCGAGGTGCGCAGCCCTTCGAAGATGTCCTCGAAGTCGTAGTCGGGTCCGGTGGCCGACGAGTTCTTCAGCCACGGGTCGAGATTCTCGATCCAGCCTGCAGGCCCGTACTGCCAGATGAAGTAGGCACCGAGCATGAACGCATCGTGCTTACCGGACCCGCCAGCCAGTTCGGTGTTCAGCTTCGTGAAGTAGTCGGCCTCCGGCACTAGGTCGACGTTGACGTTGATCCCTGTGAGTTGGGTGAACTCCTTCAGCAGCGGCTGATAGGACTTCTGGTACGGATGCGGGGTCTGGAGGACGTTGATCGTCGACCCTGACGCCTTCTTCCAGTCGAATCCGCCGCTCACCTCCCCAGCTCCGTTGGGAGCGTTGGTCTTCCCGCCGACGCCGCACGCCGACAGCACCGGCAGACTCACCGCCGCCGCACCCGCAAGACCCATGGCCGCCAGCATGTTCCGCCGCGACAGTTCTCGACTCATCTCTCGTCCTTCGCTTCGACGCGCGTGATCAGGCCGGAATCAGGGAGACCTTGACCGACTCCTTGCCGCTGGCGACCAGGTCGAGTCCCTTCTGGAACTCGGTCAGCGGCAACTGATGTGAACAGATCTTGTCCATCGGCAACACACCGGACTCGATCATCTTGATCGCAGCGGGCCAGCAGTACGGGCCGAGATGGGCGCCGAGAACGTCGAGTTCCTTGTCGTCGCTGATGATGCTCCAGTCGACGGACACATCACTGCCAAAGACGCCGTATTCCACGTAGCGGCCCAGCTTGCGTAACAGGTTGAGGCCCTGGGGAACAGCGGAAGAATGGCCAGTGCCCTCCAGATAGACGTCTGCGCCGTAGCCGTCGGTGAGGTCCTTGATCACGCTGACGGCATCCTGCTCGGCGATGTTGATCGTGATGTCGGCGCCGCAGCCCTCTGCCAGCTTGAGCTTGTCCGCCGCCATGTCCAGGGCGATCACGTGCATCGGGCTCTTGGCGCGGGCGCCTGCGACCATCCCGAGGCCGATCGGCCCGCAGCCGGCCACCACGACGGTGTCCTCGAAGGTGATCTGCGCGCGCTCGACGGCGTGCAGTGAGCACGACAACGGCTCCGCGAACGCCGCGTGGTGCGGGGCGATGTCGCCGGAAACCTTGTGCACCAACGCCTCCGCCGGATACACCATGTAGCTCGCCATCGCACCAGGGGTGCGTCGCTTGAAGCCATAGAGGTCGTGCGGCTGGCACATGTGGTACTGGCCCCGCTTGCAGAACCGGCATTCCCAGCACGGCACGATCTGCTCGGACACCACTCGGTCGCCGACCGCGATCCCCCACCGCTCGGCGGCCGCGTCGTCGAGTTGGACCACTCGCCCCGCGAACTCGTGGCCGGGGATCACCATGGTCTCCGCCCAGGCCGGACGATTCTCGTCGCCCCAGAACTTCGCCGCACCGTGGTAGCACTTCAGGTCGCTGGCGCAGATACCGACGGCCTCCACCCTGATGAGGGCCTCGCCGGGCCGGAGTTCGGGCACCGCCACCTCTTCGAGGCGATAGTCATGCGGTCCGTGGCACACCACGGCCTGCATCTTTTCCGGGATTTGGTCGGACATCTGGTGCTCCTTCGATGTCGGTGAGCCGACTGATCACATCCGGATATCGATGTGGTTGCAGTCACACTAAACCAGCTGGTGCACAAATGTCCAGAACAGATGTTCATAGAAATTTTGACCGAGAACAGATGTTCAGTGTCATACTCGTCACGTGCCTCGGTCAGCACAGCCCACCCAACCGAGCGGCGCCGACGGCGTCGTTTCCGACGTTGACGCTGGCCACTTCCCCACGTCGTTGCTGTACGCGGCCGCGAAGCTGTACTACACCGAGGACGCCACCCAGGCCGACGTCGCTGCGCAGCTCGGAACCAGCCGGGCAACGGTCAGCAGGCTGCTCGCCGAGGCGAAGCGGCGCGGCATCGTACGCATCGAGGTGGTGCCGCCAGACGAAGTCGCGACCAGCGATCTCGCCGACCGGCTTGTCCGCGCGCTCTCCCTGACGACGGTGTTCCTCAGCCATCCGCTCCCCGCGCCCGCCGCCGGACGGGCTCTGGTCGACGTGATGGGCGGCGCGCTGGCGCCCGCCGTCGGCCGAGCGCTGTCGGCAGCCGGGCTGTTGCCAGGTGACGTGCTGCTGGTGTCGTCGGGTCGCACCGTCTACGAAGTCGCGCAGTACGAGCTCGTTTCGCTGCCCGGCGTCCTGGTGGCACCGACCGTCGGCGGCAACGACCAGCCCGAGGAGTGGTACCAGACCAACGAGATCACCCGGCTGGTCGCCAACCGAATCGGCGGTCGGCCGAACTACCTGTTCGCGCCCGCGCTGCCCGGACCGGACCTGTACCCGTCGCTGCTCAACGATCCGAGCATCCAGCGGGTGCTGCACTTGTGGCCGCGCGCCCGGTGCGCGCTGATGGGCGTCGGTGCGCCGCCGCTGATGCGTTCGGACATCCCGCGTTTCGTGCCGACGGAATCGACATCGCTGCGCGCCGCGGTCGGCGACGTGTGCTCGCGGTTCTACGACCGTGCCGGTGAGGAAGTCGACTTCGAGGGACGTGAGCGGCTGATCGCCGTCGACCTGGAGGCGCTGCGCCACCTTCCGGTGACCATCGCGGTGGCGGTCGGCAAGGACAAGATCGACTCCATCGTTGCAGGCGCGCGGGGTGGCTATTTCAACCAGCTGGTAACGGATCCGTCCACTGCGGCAGCGATCCTGACCAGTGTGGGAGACGACGCTGTGAAAGGTGTTTCGTGACAACGATGGCGGCACCTCGCTACGCCGGCGCGTTGCGGCTCGACGGCAGGCGCGCTCTGATCACCGGTGCGACAAAGGGCATCGGCGCAGACATCGCGAAGGCGTTCGCGTCGGCCGGTGCGCTGGTGGTGCTCAGCGGCCGCGACGAGAGCGAACTGGCCGCGGCCAGGACAGCGTTGGCGACCGAGTTCGGTGCCGAAGTTCGCACCGCCGCAGTCGATCTGGCGGATTCCGATGGCCCCTCCCGCCTCGCTGGGCTGGCGTGTGAGGCGTTCGGCGGCCTCGACGTGCTGGTGAACAACGCCGGAATCTCGCATCCGCAGCCGGTACTGGAGACGGATCCGGTGCTGTTCGACGAGACGATCGCCCTGAACCTCCGGGCACCTGCCCTGTTGGCGTCGGCCGTCGGCGCCGCCATGGTCGAGCAGGGCACCGGCGGGTCGATCATCACGGTGGCTTCGGCGGCAGCGTTGGCTCCGCTACCCGAACACTATGCGTACTGCGCGTCCAAGGCCGGACTGGTCATGGCGACCAAGGTGCTCGCCCGTGAGCTGGGCCCCTACGGGATTCGCGCCAACTCCGTGTGCCCAACCGTGGTTCTCACGGAGATGGGCCAGCGGGTATGGGGCGAAGAGGCGAAGGCAGCACCGATGATCGCTCGAATTCCGTTGGGACGGTTCGCCGTTCCGCAGGAGGTGTCGGACGCGGTGGTGTGGCTTGCCTCCGATGCTGCCAGCATGATCAACGGCATCGACATTCCGGTCGACGGCGGCTACACGATGGGCTGACGCTACGCGGGGTCGGCTTCTGCGAGCCGGTGCACGTGGTCACGGGTGGCCGGGTACAGCTCACGCCACGTCGCATACAAGCCCTCGTAGAGATCGCGGTTCCGCGCGTCCGGCTTGATCTCACGGGCGATCTTCGCCCAATCGGTGTCGGGCGGCACCAGCCCGACACCGATGGCGGCCAGCAGGGCGTCGCCGTAGCTGGCCCCGATGGCCTGCTCCGGGACGAGTTGCGGCCGCCCGGTGATGTCGCTGACCGCCTGGGCCCAGATCGGGCTGCGCAGCCCACCGCCGACAGCCACCGTCCGCGTTGCGCTGTGGGCGTCGTCGAAACGCTCGAGAATCTGCCGGATGCCGAACGAAATCCCTTCGTAGGCAGCCCGGAACAGATGTCCGCGCCCGTGGCGCAAGGTCAGGCCTGCGACGACGCCACGCGCCTGCGGGTCGAAGACCGGGGTCCGCTCGCCGGCGAAATAGGGCAACACCAGCAATCCCTCGCTACCTGGCGGCACGCTCTGGGCCTCGGCCATCAGATCGTCGAACGATGCTCCCCCGGTGACCCCCTGCAGCCATCCGATCAGGCTGCCCGCCGTAGAGGTGCCCGCCGCCAGCGCCAGGCTGCCGCGATCGACGCCCGTCGTGGTCCACAGCGTCGGGTCACTGTGGTACTCATCGATGATCTGCACCAGAAACATCGTCGAGCCGTACATCAACATCTGGTCCCCGGGCTTGCGGACGCCCACCGAGAACGCTTCGGAGTAGGCATCGACAGTGCCTGCTGACACCGGAGTGCCGGCGGGAACTCCGGTCGCCTCGGCCGCCGCCGCAGTGACCGAGCCGACGACGTCGCTCGGCCACACCAGACGTGGCAGCGGCAGGTGTCCGCAAATACGTTGCGCCCATTGGTGATTCCAGTCGAACTCGCGCGTGGCGTACAGCGGGTCGCACTGGCTGGCCGTGTGGTGATCCATCACGTACTCACCGGTGAGCTTGGCGGCGATGTAGGAGTTCGAGCCGTACCAGCCGGTGGCTCTGTCGAAGACGTCGGGCTCGTGCAGGCGAACCCACTCGATCTTCGGGCCGACGGCCTGGCTCGACAGCAGCGTGCCCGCACGCTCCAGGATCTTCTGCTCGCCGAGTTCGGCGGTCAACGACTCGATCTCGGCGGTCGCCCTGGTGTCGACGCCGTAGAGGATGGCCGGCCGCAGTGGTCGCAGGTCGTCATCGCACAACACCAGGCAGGGTCCGACGCCACTGACACACATCCCGGCCAGCGACGCGCCAGCGGGCATCTTGGCCATCAGCGCAGCGCTGATCGAACACACCTCACGCCACCACATGCCCTCGGCGTCGACCTCCGCCCAGCCGGGCCGCGGCAAATCCATCGTGTGCGCGATCGCCTCTGAGGCCAGAACCGAACCTGTGGTGTCGACAAGGACACCCTTAGTGCTCCCGGTTCCGATGTCGATTCCGAGCAGCAAGTCCACTCTGCAACCCTACGACGAACCTCACTGTAGGTACCGGCCGGCCACCGGGCACAGCAAGCCTCTCAGGGGACGCCGTTGATGCCAGGATGTTGCCCCGCCGGAACCGATGGCGCCGGAGGCGCCTTGATTGCGGGTGTGAACAGATTGCCGCCCGTCGGATCGACGCTTTTCTCCGCGGGAGGAGGTGGCGTCGCAGGATTCGACGACGGCGTCGTGGTGGTGGTTGTCGTCGAAGACGACGGCGCTTGGTTGCCACCATCACGATGACGACTGCGCTACCCACGGCGGCCGTTGCCCGACGACCAAATTGATTCGATCTCGTTGTCAACTCCGACCCCTTCCCTACGCGGCTAGTTCTTACGAAGACGATGGACACCAGGAGGTTCCGTCGGCGCGGGCGGCGCTATTCACATGGGGAGAGAACAGATTTCCCTGTGGGGTTGATGTTCGTCTCAGTCGGCGGCGTAGGCGGCGTTGTCGCCGCCGGCGATGTCGTGGTTGCAGTTGTCGTGGTTGACGTCGAGGGTGCTTGATTGCCGGTACTTTCACATCCAGCGGTGATTGCGACCATTGCGACAACAGCTACACCACGGGCGACAGCGATGACGCGACGACTGTTGCGTTTCAAAAGCGCCATCTTCCTGATCAAAGAACTAGTCCCGTTTCTTGCCACCGACAACCCGAACGTCCCGAGCCACAAAAAGGAAGGCGCTCCGCCATACCGATCGGCGATCGGGGCTATAACCTCAGGCCAACACGCAGGGCCTTTGATTAATCGCTGCCCAATCGTTCATAGATCGTGAACAATCGTCAGGGGGTCCAAGAGTCGCCGGTTGGCCAGTCCCGCCGAGTGAGGCGGTTACCGGTGTTGGCTGACTGCACGACGTCATCGAGCAGACGGGTCAAGCGCACGGCGTGGTCGAAATCGGGGGTGGTGTGGTCACTGGAGGAAATGTCGCGGGCCAGCGCGCGATACATCGCCGCCACATTGACCGCAGCGGCCGGCAGCGTGTCGGGCGGCTCGTCAACCCATTGACGCTCACCGTTGAGGCTGAGGGTAAGCCGACCCGCCTGGAAGCCGTTTGGGTGACCGCCGGCCAGCAGGAGTCCTCCCTCAGTGCCAACGACTTCGAAGGTGAACGGTGTGTCGAGTGCTCGGTCGCCGGCGACTTCGACGGCCAGGGCGCAGCCACTGATCATTCGCGCCTGCACCAGAAGGTGATCGGGCGCGGTTCGTTGGATCTGTTCCCCGGTATCGGTGAGCGTAACCGTCGGGTGCTGCAGGGTGGTGAGGGCATCGAGGCTGTCAATTCCACCGAGTACCAGGATCGCCAGGTCCAGGGTGTGACCACCCAGGATCGTGATCAGGTTCGCGCCGCTCTCAATTTTGTTGAGGTAGGCGTGTGTCGCCGGTAGGCGTGGCGCGAAACCGGCGGTGCTGGAACAGATTCGGGCGGTCAACGGTCGCCCAATCGCGCCGGCGGTGATCAGCTCAGCCGCACGACGCGCGGCCGGGTTCATATGCACTTGCAGGCCGATCGCCACGTGGACCGCGCGGGTTGCGGCGGCGGCGGCCATCTCGGCGGCTTCGGCGTAGTCACGCCCCAGCGGCCACTCGCAATACACGTGCTTGTCCGCCGCGAGCGCTGCCAGAACCAGGTCGCGGTGATACGGCACCCTGACGCACACCGAGACGATGTCGATGTCGGGCGCGGTGATCAGGGCGCGGGGATCGTCGTAGGCCGCGCGGACGCCGAACGCGACTGCGGCGGCATCCGCGCTGGCACGGCTGGTGGTCGCCACCGCGGCCAGCTGCACATCTTCGAGGCTGCGCAGCGCAGGGATGTGGGATTCCTTGGCCCAGCCACGATTCGGGTTGGCGCCGATGACACCGACGCGCAGCGGCCTTGTCATGCCATCCCTAGCCCGAGATGGTGGGTGGGGCATGTTGCGTTGCCGCGTGCGGCGATCTGCTTGGCGGAAACCATCATTCGACTCTCTGTTGCCCCTTCAATCATCCCCCGGCCAGCACAGCCGCACCAGCGTGAGTGGTTGGGGTGAATTGCCATCGCTTGCCGGATGGCGTGGTTGATGACATGAGGCGCTTCGTGCTGCAACATGTGCCCGGCGCCCCGAACGTGCCGGTGGGCGGCGCCAGGGATGGCATCGGCCAATTCGCGGGCATGCACGGGCGGCGTCAACGGATCGGCACCTCCGCTGACCACGACCGTCTGTGCGCGCACCGAGCCCAAGGTCCGGTAAACGTCGTAGTCACGTAACGTCGGCAGGAATCCAACGGCGGTTGACACTGGTGTTGTGGCCAGCGCTTCGGCGGCAGTCGTCGCCAGCGTTGCGCGCTGCGCGGGCCCACAGCAACACCATCGGCTCAGCGTCGCGCACACCGGCGCTGCCAGCATTTTCAGTGCCGGGTCGGGAACGCACCCGATGACCTTGAACAGCAGCGGTGTGGCGGGGGTACCCAATAGCCGGCCAAGACCGCGTTGGCCGAGTTTTCCGGCGGCGGTGGCGACAAGGACCAGTCCGTGGGGATCGACGGCGCGTTCGCATGCCCGACGGCTGAGGTAGGCCAGCGCCACCATCGCGCCCATGGAGTGGCCGACGAGGGTCAGTGGCGCGGTGACATTAAGGGCGGTAAGCACCTCGTCGAGGTCAGCCGCGAGCCGATCGATCCGGTAGGTGCTCATGGGGGCGGCGCTCGAACCGCCGTGACCGCGGTGATCGTAGGCGATGATCCGGATGCTTTCGCCGTAACGCCTTAGCAGATAATCGATTTGACGCTCCCACGAGGTACGAGAGAGGCATAACCCGTGCAGGAAGACGACGGTGTGGGTACGGGTCGGACGGTCGTAGTCGCGCACGGCTAACTGCACGCCGTCGCCGGTGGTCACGTACACGTCGTTGCGGCACCGGCGGACCGGAGCAATATGTGACCGGCAAGGGTCCCCCAACAAGCGGTGGGTCTGGACGTCGCGATCGCGGCATTGAGTAGAGCGGAGCCGACCGCTCGCGATCGAGTTCACAAGCGGTCGATTTCACGGGATAGCCGGGCGCGCTCGATATAGTACGGCGGGGAATACAGACGCCGATGTGATGCGTTCGCCGTCCCCGCCAACGCTCGCCACATGCTGGTGAGGAGCCGATGGCCGGCGCCGAGGCCCGGGCTGTCCCGCCGGTTGAGGTGCGGGCCATTGAGGTTTTGATCACCGTGGGGTAGCGGCTCATTGAGGGCATCCGAGGTCATGGCGGATACCCTTGGTGGCTCCTGCATCGCATTCATCTCCATGCGTATCGGGCCAATGAAGCCATGCCGGATCGGTCGACACTGTAGCTACATCTGACGTTTTACGTTCTTTGTCAGTACATCACCTATGACGTTATATATCAAGTTTTTCGCGTCGACTGTGCCAAACTAACGTGTCGGCAGACGAATGACGTAATATGTAATATATGTCCAACGCTTCAACCCCCCGCAGTCGGGCAGTCGAACTCACGGCGATCGTCGATCCACGCGATCGGATCCTGGCTGCCGCTGAACGCTGTATCGAGCGTCACGGCATCCGTAAGACCACGATGGAGGACGTTGCGTCCGAGGTCGGGATGTCGCGGCCCGGTGTCTACCGTTATTTCGCCGATCGCGACGATCTGCTCATCGAGCTGATCTCACGGCAAGCACGGGTGTTGGTCGACCGGGCACAAATGTTCATCGCCCGCCAGACCAGACTTCCGGACCAGGCCGTCGAGGGGCTTCTCTACATCGCCGATCAGGGCCGCCGTGACCCGCTGACGCGGCACTTGATCGAACCCGACGGCACCAGCCTTGGCCGACGAATGACAGATTTGCGGACATTGGAGATCCTCACAGCCGAGCTGTGGGATCCATTCCTCGATGCCGCCTTGGCCAACAATGAACTGCCACGTGGGCTGTCTCGGTCGGACATCATCCTGTGGCTGCACAGCCTTGGGGTCATGCTGATGCGCGGTCTCGAGCATGGTGACGCCGACCTCGAGCGCTACCGGTCCATCCTGCGTCGCTTCGTCGCCCCCGTATTCGCAGTCTCACAGGCCATAGTGGTCGGCGACTGATCAACAGGTCCCGTCAGAGGGTCGGGATTCGAGCGGCGGACTCTCGATTGTCATCGCGGCGTTACCGTTTAGCGAAACGACGAGTGATGCATCCGCCCCACTTCGATGAGGTGAACCGCCGTAGGCGTATGTCTCAAGGGCTGGTAAGAGCAACAAGCTGCCGTAGTTTTGTCGTGGTTGGCAGTCGGTCGACGCGAACCGTTGTCGGAATGCGGATCGAACATGGCACCAAATAGCCCTCGACGAGGCGACCAAGGTACCGCTCGTCCTTGTGTCCAACGTAGGCGTGCAACCACGTTATGCACTGTTGCACCAGATCGGGTCGCAGCGCGATTCGCTTGACGGCGATCGATCTGACCAGACCCCGAATCGCGGCGAAGGTTTCACCGGCGCCGATTGCCATAAAGACATGGTTGCGTTCAATCGCGCTCAGGTGCGGCTTGACGGCTTCAGCGAGCGCCCATGCCAAGGCGGTTTCTTGCACGAGTATCGCCATGGTCATCGCCCGCTCGTATTTCGCACTGGCCCAACGATGGAGCCCAACGCCGCCGCAATCCGGGAGCCGTGCATTGATTTTCGTAATCCGCAAATGCGAGTGACGATCATCCAATGTTCAATCGCGACTGTCATGTCAGCCAAGAACCTTTACGAGTTCCCACGGGCAGACCACACGCACCCGACCCTCGGTTGTCTTGACCTGGATGAGGATTGTGCCGATGTCTGTGATCGTGCCGACACGAGTCCCCACTCGTACCTTGTCACCGACGTGAAGTTTCACTTGCATAACTCCGGGGTCTCCAAAACCATTGCCATCATGGGTTCTTGCGCCTGCAGGAAGGTCACGGCCATCGCCGTCCGAAATCGAGTCGAGGGATGGCCAACTCGCCGCGCGGATGCCAAGACAGTTGGCCTCTTCCGTTGCGCCAGTAGACTTTGTACCTAATCGCGTCCGTGTCGACGATTGTGCCGACACCCCGCCTGTTGTCGGCCCGTAGCAGCACGGTATCGCCGATAACGGGATTGCGCGGATTGCGCCCGACAATCATCGGCCACCTCCCGATCGGCGCCTGATTTCAGCGACGAACAATCGCCCTTGGTTGTCGACAACGTCCCAGGAGTAGGGACCGCGCAACTGTGTAATGCCCAGCGTGTGCACGATGCGGCGGGCATCCATCTCCGAACGGATATCGGCTAGTCGCCGTCCGTCACTAGTGGTGAGCATCCACATCGCTACGGCCGTATGCGTACAGCTCATTAGTGAAGTCCGGATCGGCACCGGGGTGTGCTGGGACGGCCAACACGGTTGCGACGATCAGATCTTCGGTGAGCCTTGTTATGTTCATGAGAGCACTTTCTCCACAGATGATTTGTTACTTGAGCGGACGACTACCGCCCGGATTGGATATCTGGTGTATGCGGGCGACGGCCTTTGAGATCGGCGCAGTACGTTCACAGGGTGTCCACCGAGACCGATCGGCCAGACTGATCGCTGACGTTTACGCGCAGGCGCGTCGAAGTGGACCGCCGGCCAATTGAGCCGGCTGATGCTGTCTGCCGGGTCCGGTCATCACACTCCTCGACCTTCTAGTCGATCCACACCGACTGCGGTATCGCTTGCCTTAAGCTCTCGAAACTGAGTGAGGACTGACGAATAACGTTTTTCGTCAGTCTGCACCTGCTCGGTCTGGCTGTCAAGAGTTGCGGTCGCTGCTCATTGCAATGTTAAACATCTGACGAAAAGTGCCGTATGTCATCGCACCTCGCCTGGCGACGCGAGGTCCCAGACAATCCAGCGGATGCCGGCAGGTTGGTCGTTCGACGAAGGCGTTCATCACCGACCTCATCATCAGCGATCTGGCGCGCGTCTGGCCAACGGTGGCCAGCGGCGCTGGTGAGGGGTCAGCGATCAGGCGGGGTCGAGCCAGGTTGCCGGATTCACGGGACGGTCGAGGCGAATGCAGGCGCGACGAAGCGACGCAGTATCGAGCGGTAGCGCTTGAGGTCGCCGTCACCTTCCTCCATTCCGCGCATCACCATCTTCGTGAGGTTGCCCAACCACAGGTGGATGTCCGATCGGGGCAGCCCGGCGGGCAGTTCATTGTTCGCGATGGCGGTGTCGAGGTACGGATCCCAGATCTCGGCCCTGATCGTCTCCGATATCCCTGAAGTTCTCATTCGTTGACTGAGGCTCGAGCCATCGGTGTCGATCGCGTACCGCGTCAGCGGGTCGCGGCGGGCGTTGTCGGCAATGTTGAGCACACCCTCGATGACCTGATCGGGAAGGCTGCTCTGTCGGGAGATGGCCTTCTGTGCCCGCTCGTTTAGCACTCGCGCGTGCCGTGCGATCAGTTCGACGAGCAGGTCGTCGCGATCAGCGAAGTAGCGATAGACGCTGGGCCGCGACAGCCCAACCTCGGACGCAACATCGTCCATCGTGGTCTTGCGGATTCCGTGACGATCGATGCAGCGTTCAGCGGCGGTCAGGATGCGCTCGTGTGCATCGTCTGTACTCGCGGATTCGGCTGACGGGGTGCGGGATCCTCGAGGCATGAATCTGATGTTACATGTTACGTCGGATGTCCGATGATCTTTGCCTGCGTGTTATCCGATTGCGACCAACTTGACACGTGCCGACCGCCGGTAGACACCGACTTCTGATATTTTACGTTATTTGTCAGTCAGCGATGTAGGGCGCGCATAGAGCCTGAGCGAAGGAGTGCAATGATTCGCCTTTTCAAGCGCACATGGGTACCCCTGGTCATGGTGATCGTGGTCGCCATTGCATCGTTCACGGTGTCGCGGCTGCACGGGATCTTCGGCTCGAACATGTACCGTCCGGATGTCGGCAACGCCGATGCAATCGTCCAGTTCAACCCCAAGCGGGTGTTGTATGAGATCTTCGGCCCGCCGGGGACAGTCGCCGACATCAACTATTCGGATGCGGATGCTCAGCCACAGCGTGTTGATGGGGCGACATTGCCATGGTCGTTCGAGCTCGTCACGACGCTGACGGCGGTGGCTGCAAACGTGGTGGCGCAGGGCAACAGCGACACCATAGGTTGCCATATAACGGTCAATGGTCAAGTGCGCGAAGAGCATTCGGTTGACGGATACCATGCCCAGACCTCTTGCCTGGTGAAGTCCGCATGAGCACCCGACACAGCTTGCCCTCCGCTGTGGAGAAGCGACCGTTCATTGCGCGCTCCCCGAGAGGAACTGGCCGATACTCGGCAGGCGTGCGCCACAGAGGCGACTGATCATGCGACCCGAACCTTTCGTCGACAGGCGTTGAGCTGTGCCTGGCCTCGGCTGCAGGTCCGTTTTGAGCCCACCGACCTGCCCTTGGCGGATACCTCTACGTCGCCCCGACCCTGCCGGTCCTGTCGGAGAAGGAATCACAAAGTATTTGCCGTTCTGACGAGGCTGACGCACTCTCCTCGACCTGGCCGCCACCACATCCATCAAGGTGGCACCTCGTATGCCACTGCCCACATTGTTAACCGACCGAACCATCGGTGCAGACCTGCGACGTCCGGTGGCCCAGCGCGGAGTTGGCCCAGCGATGGGACAACGAGTCGACGTACACGTCGACGTCGAACCCCCTCGGCAGCGTGATGGACGGCAGGTACTCGTTGGCAATGCAGGTCCGCACGGCGTCGCGGACGAATCCCTGCGCCCACGCGTCGGCGATGGTGGGGTGGCCATCCAGGAGCCCCAGATACGCGATCAGGGAATGCGATCCGTTGAGCAGGCGCAGTTTGACCAGCTCGTACGCTTCGACCTCGTCGCTCATCATCGCCCCCGCCCGGTCCCAGGCGGGCCGGCCGGCGGCGAAGTGATCCTCGAGCACACACATGGTGAAGTCCTCGGCGGGCACCGGGCAGCGGTCGTCGACGTGCATCAACCCGGCGACGTCGGCGACGGTCTGAGCGGTGGTGCCCGGCACGATCCGGTCCACCATCGAGTTCGGGAAGGTGACGTGGTTGTCGACGAAGTTCAGCACGTCGCCGGAAGCCGCACTGGCGTGCAGGAACTCGGTGAGCACGGCACGGGTGGCCCGCCCGTTGGATTGCAGATTGTCACACGAGAGCACCGTGATCGGAGCGCCGCTCGCGGCACGGACGGCCAGCCCTCGGGCGATGAGTCCGATCGTGCTGCGGGGGTGCGTGGGGTCGGCGATATCGGAACGGACATCGTCGCGTTCGACGTCGAGGGTGCCGGTGCGAGCGGATCGGCAGTAGCCGACTTCACTGACGGTGAGCGTCAGGATGCGGTGTGCCGGGTCGGCGATGGCCGCGACGAAGCCTTCGGGATCGTCCGCGAGCACACCGAGGCTGCGATGGACGTCGATGACGCCGGCGCGGCGGCCCTGGTCGGATAACTCGAGAATCGAGTAGCGGCCGTCCTGGGCTCGCATCGCCGAGACGACGTCGTGTGAGCGGTTGGCGAATCCATAGACACCACAATCACCCCATTCGCCAGGTTCGGCGGCCAGGGCATGCGCCGATACACAGCCGCATGCGCGCGGTGAAAGTTGCCCAGGCCCAGGTGAACGATGCCCGTGGCGTCCCCGGCCGATGCACCGAGCAGCGCACCGTCCGGAGTGGCCTGTCGTGAGAGTCGTCGCATGCTTGCGGTCCTGGATCAGTCGTACGACCTGGCGGGCATGCGCGCCGCCGGGGTTTGCGGTGGCACCGGCCGCCGATCCACTGGATTAATCGTTCAACAATCCCCGAAATTTGGGACTCCATTCTTTAGAGATCCAGGACACTTGATCCATGGACACCCGCCGCCTTGAGCTGTTGCTCGCGCTGTCCCGGCTCGGGTCGATGCGGGCCGTCGCGGAGACGCACCACCTCACCACGTCGAGTGTGTCGCAGCAGATCGCCGCTCTGGCAAGGGAAACCGGTGCACAGCTGATCGAACCCGAGGGGCGACGGGTAAGGCTCACGCCCGCGGGCCAGCGCCTTGCTGAGCACGCCGTCACGATCCTGGCCGCTGTCGACAGCGCACGCCTCGACCTCGACCCGGATGCCGAACCGGCGGGCACGGTGCGGGTCGGTGGCTTCGCGACGGGAATCCGGCTCTCGCTGCTGTCGATCGCGGCCGAGCTCGCACAGGAGTTTCCGATGGTCCACTGCGTGATCAGCGAGTACGAGCCCATCGAGGCCTTCGCTCTGTTGACCGACGACGACCTCGACCTTGCCCTGACCTATGACTACAACCTCGCGCCCGCCTCGCCGGGCCCGGTGCTGGAAACGGTTGCATTGTGGTCGGTTCCGTGGGGGCTCGGCGTGCCTGCCGACACTGCGGACGGGCCCGCCGAGATCGCTGACTACGCCAGTCGAACGTGGATCGTCAACTCCCGCAATACCGCTGACGAGGATGCGGTGCGCACGCTGGCATCACTGGCCGGTTTCGTCCCGCGCATCGCGCACGAGATCGACAGCCTGGAACTGGTCGAGGATCTGATCATTGCCGGCTACGGCGTGGGGCTGCTGCCGACCGGACGCCCAACCACCGCCGGTGTCAAGGTGCTTCCGCTGACCGAACCGAAGGTCACCATGACCGCGTACGCCGTCACGCGCCGAGGCCGGGCGACGTGGGCGCCGCTGCGCACGATACTGGACCGGATGCGCCCTCCGCCGGGGACCGAACTCCCCCGACCGAAGTGGCCGCGCCCGGTCCCGGCCGTGTAGACGTCACGCCACTGTCCCTGCACACCAGTATCTTTCAGTGCTCGATGTAACTCTTGGCCCTACCTCTGTGTAGGAGCTAGTCACGGGCTCCCCTATCGACAATGCCCGCCAGCGGCAGCTGCGCGGTCGAGCGAAGGGTTCGATGTTGAAGACGTTCATTCTCGCTGTCGCCTGCGTCGGTGCCGCGACGACCACAACCCTCGGCCTGTCAGATACGGCCGCCGCGGCGCCGTCGGGCTTCTCCAATTTCGGCAACGCCCAGGACACCGTGAATGCCTTGCAGGCCAAGGGCTACAACGTAATACTCAACGGCGCTTCGGTGTATCCGCTCTCCTCATGCAAGGTCATCGGTGTCGAGGGTCTCAACAACTCCAACATCGACTCGGCAGGATCGCGGATCGACCCGACGAAGTTCGATACCGTCTACGTCGACATATCTTGCAGGGGTGGATGAGCCACTGACGGAATCCCCGTAATAACCTCCACCTCAACAGCTTTCGTGCGCTTCAGCCACACCGATACCACGGACCACTACCCGAGTTGGGAGGCGGTGTATGCGGACAACGTTAACTGGGTGTACCGCATGCTGTTCACGCGCGTCGGCAACGGCGCGGACGCCGAGGACCTGACCGCCGATGTATTCCTCACTGCCCTGAAACCCCTCCGGATGACCGCGACGATCGCCCAGGTTCGCGGATACCTGCGGGCCATCACACGCACGGTTCTGGCCGCGCACTGGCGCGAGATCACGAGGCGTGACATCACATCGATCGATGATGTCCCCGATCTGCCCGACGACACCGGCCAGTCATTCGACGCCGCACGTCGACAAGCGCATGACGTGCTGGCGGCCTTGCCGCACAACTATCGGCGCATTCTCGAACTGCGGTACCTGCAGGGCCATTCGATCAGGGACTCGGCCACGATGATGGGCATCAGCGTCGCCAACGCCAAGGTCCTGCAACACCGGGCCCTCCGACGAGCCGCCGCGCTCAGCGACACCGTGAACGGCGAACCCGTGCGTGTAACCCGCCCACCTATTACTAGGGCGTGAAGGTCATACTCCCCGTCGCCGCCGCAGGCGTCCTGTTCACCGCGGCCTGCGCCAGCCATGCATCCACCAGCCCCACCGCGCCCTCGATCACGTTTCAGTCCGGCATGACGCCAGGGATGTCCGGCAGCGCCATGCCCGGCGTCATGCCGGACATGCAGTCACCGCCCGCTTCGGCATCGGCGACGGCGGCCGACTCGCCGGCACCGCAAGGCGGGACGGCGATCAGCATGAGCGACTTCAAGTTCAACCCGGCGACGCTGACAGTCCCCGTCGGCACGACGGTCACCTGGACCAACCAGGACGAGGAGCCGCACACCGTCGCCGCCAAGGACGGCTCTTTTCACTCTCCAGGAATGGACACCCACGGCACCTACAGTTTTACGTTCACCGCACCGGGCTCGTACGACTATGTCTGTTCGATCCATCCCTTCATGACCGGCACCGTGGTGGTGACCAAATGAGCGTCGACCCGCAAGGCATGACCCGTCGCCAGTTGATCCGCCACAGCGCCTGGTTCGGCGCTGCCGTGGCGCTGACGGTGGCCGGCGGCGAAGTGATCTCACACGTCGCGGGGTCGGCCGACGCCACCCAGCCGGCAAGGCCCACACTGCGGTTCGCTCAGATCAGCGACAGCCACATCGGATTCAACGGCCCTGCGAACCCCAACGTTGCCGACACGTTCAGCCACGCCATCGGCCAGATCAACAGTCTGGGCTACACGCCGGATTTCGTGATCCACACCGGCGATCTCACCCACCTGGACACGCCTGCACAGTTCGATCAGGTCAAACAGATGCTGACCGAGCTGAACACGCCGCACGTGTTCACCGTGCCCGGCGAACACGACTCGACGGACGACGCGGGGCAGAAGTATCGGCAAGCGTTCGGTGCGGGCACCCGCGGCGACGGCTGGTACAGCTTCGATGTCGCAGGCGTGCACGTCATCGGCCTCGTGAACACCCTGCACCTGCAGAAGCTCGGGCATCTGGGCACCGACCAGCTTGAGTTCGTCGAGAAGGATGTCGCGGGTCTCTCCAGCGATACCCCGATCATCGTGTTCAGCCACATCCCGCTGTTCGCCATGTACCCGGATTGGGGATGGGGCACCGACGACGCCGCGCAGGCGTTGAGCTATCTCAAGCGCTTCTCGTCCGTGACATGCCTCAACGGTCATGTCCACCAACTGTTTTCCAAGACTGAAGGGAATGTGACCTTCTACAGCGGTACCACCACCGCCTATCCACTGCCGGCGCCGGGGCAGGGCCCCGCGCCCAAACCGCTCACGCTGCCCGCAGGAAAGCTGCGCGATGCCCTGGGCATCCGCGAAGTGATGTACACCAAGGGCCAACAGGCCCTCGCCCTGAAGGATCAGAAGCTGACATGACAATCGTCAATCTCACCGTCAGAGCCGCCATCGGCGCTTCGGTGGCGGTCAGCGGCGTCGTGCACGCCTACCTATATGCCGATGGCTACCGTGACATTCCCACGGTCGGGACCGCATTCTTGTTGCAGAGTAGCGTATTCTGTGCGCTTGCTGCGCTGATCCTGGCCGGCGGCCCGGCGTGGCTGCGGCTGGTCGCTGCGGCGGGAGCAGCGGCCTCGCTAGTCGCGTTCGCGCTGTCACGGACCGTCGGTCTCTTCGGCTTCACCGAAACCGGTTGGCAGCCAGCGCCGTACGCCGTGATCAGTGTGATCGCCGAAATCGTGACCGTTGTCCTCGTGGTGGTCATAGCCGCGCATGGGCGGACGGGATCTGCTGCGCGACAACGCGTCAGCGCCGCGACGTGATAGGCGGCGCGGCATCCGTCGACCACCGCCCCGGCACGCGCACCGCGAGTATTCCCGCGAGGCCGAGCGCGAGGACGACGACCAGCCCGCCCATTCCCGCGCGGTCTGTGCCGAAGATGTCGATGAACGCCGAGAACAACCACGGTGCGAGGAATGACACCGCGCGACCGGTCGTGGCGAACAGGCCGAAGGCGACGCCCTCCTTGCCGTCGACGGACATACGCAGCATCAGCGTCCTGGCCGAGGACACGATCGGCCCGATGAACAGGCATAGCAGCAGCCCGCACGCCCAGAACGCCGGCGCGCCGGACAGTGCCATCAGCGTTACGGCGACGCCGATCATCGCGATCAATGAGCCGACGATGACCGGTTTGGACCCGACTCGGTCATCGAGCAGACCCCCGAGCGCTGCACCCACGGCAGCGATGACGCTGGCGCCGACGCCGAACAACAGGACGTTCGCCTCCGAGATGCCGTAGACGTTGACGCCCAGCACCGCGCCGAATGTCACCACCCCGGTCACTCCGTCCCGGAACACAGCACTGGCGATCAGGTAGTAGACGACGTTGCGGTCGCGCCGCCATTCGCCGGTGATCTCCGACCACAGCCTGCGGTAGGCGCCGAGAAGCCCGACCGGTTTCGTCATCTGTCCGGGTTCGACAGCCGGTGCAGGCACGGCGACGAACAGTGGCACGGCGAACAGCGCAAACCATACGGCCACCAGCAGCATGGCCGCGCGGACGTTCTGGCCGTCGGCGCTGGGCAACTGAAGCAGTCCGCGGACATCACCGTTGCCGAAAATGAAGCCGAAGTAAACGACCAGCAACAGCACGACACTGCCGAAAAAGCCCATGGCCAAACCGAATCCGGATATTCGACCGGGGCTCTCCACCGTCGAGACCTGTCGCAACATCGCGTTGTACGGGACCGCCGCCAGGTCATTACAGGCGGCGGCGCAGGCCAGCAGCACGAGGCCGAGCCACAAGTAGTGGTAGTCGTCGCGAATAAAGGCCATGGCCGCCGTGGTGAGCACCACCGCACCGGTCAGCAGGGCGAGCACGCGGCGGCGCCGCCATGGGGCGTCGACCCACACACCGATTACGGGCGCCAATACGGCCACCAGCAGACCTGCGATCGCCAACGCACGCCCCAGCCAGCTGGCAGGACTGGTGTCGCCCGGCAGGTCATCGCCGACGCCCCTGGTCAGGTAGACCGAGAACACGAACGTCCCCACGACCGAGCTCACACCCAACGAGCCGAAGTCCCAGAGCGCCCAGGAAAAGACCTGTGACCGCTTAGGAGTCGGCGCGGCCGACCCCGGAGCGCTCATGGTCGCCCACCATACCGGCCGGTCCCCCAAGGATTCCGGCTGACTGAGACGGTTTACGTCACCGCGCGAGGCCCGATCTCGCGAGCACACCGCCCGACACGAGGCTGTAGCGTGGCGCCCATGCCTCAGGTGTCCTGCCTGTCAATGTTGCGCGAACGCGCCAGCCTGCAGCCAAACGACCCTGCATTCACGTTCACCGACTTCGAGCAGGACTGGGCAGGCGTGACCGCGCGTCTGACGTGGGCGGAGGCGTATCGCAGGTCGCTCAACGTGGCGATCGCGGTGGCGCAGCACGGTGCGGTCGGCGACCGCGCCGTCATCCTGGCCCCGCAGGGACTGGAGTACATCGTCGCGTTCCTGGGCGCAATGCAGGCCGGCCTGATCGCAGTCCCGCTGTCGGTGCCGTCGGTCGATACCCATGATGAGCGGGTGAGCGCCGTCTTCGCCGACACCACCCCAACGGTGATCCTGACCACCGCGGCTGTGGCGCCCAGCATCGCGGAGTACGCGGCGGAATTGAACTCCGAAGCTGCCGTCATCGTGGTCGACGACCTGGACCTGGACGGCCGCAACGGCAGCGGCCCCCGGATCAAGGACGCGCCCGCCACCGCCTACCTGCAGTACACCTCGGGGTCGACGCGGGTCCCAGCCGGCGTGATGATCTCGGAACGCAACCTTGCCGCCAACTTCGAACAGCTGATGACGGACTACTTCCCGAGCCTCGGAGGCGTCGCTCCGCCCGACACCACCATCGTGGCGTGGCTGCCCTTCTACCACGACATGGGCCTGATACTCGGCATCATTGCTCCCATCCTGGGTGGCTATCAGGCCGAGATCATGAGCCCGTTTGCGTTCCTGGCGCGTCCGGCCCGGTGGGTGCAGTGGCTGGCCACCAAGAGTCGCGCGTTCTCGGCGGGCCCGAACTTCGCCTTCGAACTGGCCGTGCGAAAAACGACCGAGGAGGACATGGCGGGGCTGGACCTCGGGAGCGTGCTGACAATCGTCACCGGCAGCGAACGGGTCCATCCGGCCACCCTGAAACGGTTCGTCACTCGGTTCGCGCCCCATGGATTCCGCGAACACATGATCAGGCCCTCCTACGGCATGGCGGAGGCCACTGTCTACGTGGCGAACCGGGCTGCCGGCGGCGCCCCGGTGATCGTCGACTTCGACTTGGACAAACTCGCCGTCGGCACCGCCGAGCGGTGCGCTCCCGACGCCGGCAGCCCGCTGATCAGCTACGGCGTACCCCATTCGCCCGCAGTGCGGATCGTGGTCCCCGACGCCTGTAAGGAGTGCCCGGCCGGTGCCATCGGCGAGATCTGGGTGTCCGGCGACAACGTGTCCGCGGGTTACTGGAACAAGCCGGCGGAGACCGAGCGCACGTTCGGCGGCCAGATCGTCGACGCGTCACCTGGCACTGCCGAGGGGCCCTGGCTGCGCACCGGTGATCTGGGCTTCATGTCCGACGCCGAACTCTTCATCGTGGGCCGCATCAAGGACCTGCTGATCGTGTACGGGCGCAACCACTACGCCGAGGACATCGAAGCCACGGTGCAGGAGATCACCGGCGGCCGGGTCGCGGCCATCTCGGTACCCGTCGATCAGACCGAGAATCTCGTCACCATCATCGAGCTGAAGAAGCGCGGCGGCACCGAGGAGGAGGTCGCCCAGCGGTTCGGCGTCGTCAAGAACGACGTGACGTCGGCGATCTCCAAGTCGCATGGACTGGCCGTCGCCGACCTCGTTCTCGTCTCCCCCGGCTCGATCCCGATCACGACGAGCGGCAAGGTCAGACGCGCTGCCTGCGTCGAGCAGTACCGGCAAGCCCAGTTCACCCGCCTGGACTAGGCGCCCGGCGCCGTTTCGCCATTGTGGATGATCACCATTCCGATGATGGCCGTCACCGTGAGTCTGGAACCGTTCCGCATCGGCATGACGGTGGTGATGCTGAGCCGGCCACGACCGATGTTTCAGTGGCTCGCGTTTCATGTGGCGGCGGCGGGACCTCGGCCATGCGGGTCGCATTCGGTTGGTCATCCCAGCCCGCGGCGCGGACGAGATCGAACCATGTCGCCGGCGGCTGCGTGCGGTACATCAGCTGATGCAGGTGGTCAGGGAAGGTCAGAGGAGGACCCTTTAGCGGGTTGTCCTCCACTTGACGCGCGATGACTTCGGCCAACGCGTAGCCGACGGCGTGGCGTGGCCAAGACGCGTGCGCCCGATCGGCGAAATCCGGCGGGAGCAAGTGGCTGTCAGCACCCACGATGTCGGCCGAGATACCCATCTGGGCGATGGCCTGTTCCGCACCGAACCTGTGCGCCAAGCCGACGCTGGTGTGTAGGGCGATCGCCTGCCAGACCGTGGCGACCCGCGCCTGGTCCACCCCGTGGTCATGCAGAAAACGCGCCGCGGCGTCAGCGCCGTCGACCTCGAACCGCTGATCGCCGTCCGCGTAGTCGGTGGCGCCCAGGTCGTGCAGGATGCAGCTCAGAAATACCAGTTCGTCGTCGTAGTCGACATCAGGCTGTAGGCCCTTAGCTGTCGCAAGTTCGCGAGCGAACAGGTAGCTGCGCAGGCTGTGATTTGCGACGAACTCTGGCGAGACGTCGAACACCAGCTGTATTGCCGCGCAGGCGATATCGGAATCTGGGAGATCCAACCGACCGACAGCGAGTGACATACCCCCAAGAGTGCCGGAATAGCGCGTGGGTTTACCAGTGGCCAGATGGCCAAGTATCGCTAGAATCTAGCCACGATGATCGTTGCAGTGCTGGCGTTGGACCAGGTCATGGGTTTCGAGCTGATGATCCCTGGCCAGGTCTTCGGCATGGCCAACCTGGCAGCGGCAGAGCTTCGAGCAGACGCCGATGTACGGGAACCACCGGAATATCCGGAATATGAGGTCCGGGTATGCGGGCAACGCCGGTCGATCAGCACGACCGCGGAATGGGGTCTGGTCGAGATTCGCGCGTCGTACGGGTTGGACGCCCTCGTGGAAGCCGACCTTGTGGTGGTGCCAGGAACTCACCGATTCCTGGAAGAGCCCGAACCGCGGGTGATTTCTGCGCTGCGAGACGCCGTCGACAACGGTGCGCGGGCGGCAGCGATGTGCGTAGGGGCCTTCACATTGGCGGCCACCGGACTGCTGGACGGCAGACGAGCCACCACGCACTGGCAGTTCGCGGGCGAATTGGCGCGACGGCATCCGGACATCGACGTCGACCCCAGCGTTTTGTTCGTGGACGAAGGATCCGTTCTGACGTCGGCAGGAGTGGCATCGGGTATTGACCTGTGCCTGCATCTGATTCGTCAACACGCCGGCGCCGACCTCGCAGGGCGCACCGCGCGGCGCGTGGTAGTACCGGCGTGGCGTGACGGGGGCCAGGCACAGTACATCGAACATGCAGGGCCCGCGGCCGCCGACCACCCGTTGCAGCCGACGATCGCCTGGATGGAAGAGCACGCACTCGACGCACTCGACCTGGAGGCCATCGCGAACCACGCCTCGGTGAGCGTACGAACGCTCAATCGCCAATTCCGCGAACATTTCGGCGCCACCCCTTTGGAATTGCTCGCCAGGATGCGCGTCGACCGCGCGCGGCGTCTGCTGGAGTCCACGGAGTTGACTGTGGACCGCGTCGCCGCGCAGTCCGGGTTCGGCTGCTATGCCTCGCTGCGGTATCACTTCCTCCGCACCGCAGGAGTGTCGCCGCAGAGATACCGACAGAACTACACGGCGGGGCGCTGACGGTGCATCGCGCTCGCGGTGGCCAGACTTCAGATTCTGTGGCCATTGGCCACTAGTGCAGTCGAAATTCGGGGAAGGGTTATCGACGTGTCCGCCTTCTTGTGGGGCGTGGCCACGGGCGCTCACCAAACCGAGGGCAACAATCTCGCGTCGGACTGGTGGGCAATCGAACACGAGCCCCGCTCCTTCGTCAAAGAGCCCTCGGGCGACGCCGTCGACTCCTTTCACCGGTGGCGCGAGGACATGGATCTGGCGGCAGGCGCCGGATTTACCGACTACCGATTCGGCGTCGAATGGTCCCGTGTCGAACCCGTCGAGGGATTCTTCTCGCGAGCCGCAATCGACCACTACCGCCGCATGGTCGAGGGTGCGCGCGCCCGCGGACTGCGGCCCTTTGTGACGCTGCATCACTTCACGGTGCCGCTGTGGTTCGCTGCGACTGGGGGCTGGTTTCGAACGGACGCGACGGAAAAGTATCTCCGCTACGTCGAGGCGATCGAACCGGTTCCGACCGACAGCGTCGAGCATGTCGGCACCATCAACGAACCGAACATCGTCGCGATGCTTGCCAGGCGAAAGGAAGGCGAGGCGCCCGGACTGTCACGCGGCCTGCCGTTGCCGGACCCGCGCGTGACCGATGCCCTGATCGATGTGCATCACACGACGAGGGCCAAGCTCAAAGCCGCTCACCCTCACCTGCGGGTCGGCTGGGGCATCTCTGTGCAGGACTGCCAACCGGAACCGGGCGCGGAGTCGGTCTTCGCGACGTATGTGCATCCGCGTGACGAGGTCTTTGCGGAAGCGGCTCGCGGTAATCACTGGGTGGGGGTGCAGACCTACACGCGCATCCGGGTCGGCATCGCGGACGGTCGGCCTGTCGAGATCGCCGGCGACGGCCCAAAGACACTCACCGGCTGGGAGTACTACCCAGACGCCCTCGGTGGTGCGTTGCGCCGCATCGCCGGCGTGGTCGGTGAAACACCCATCATCGTCACCGAGAACGGCATCGCCACCGACGACGATCACCAGCGCATCGAGTACACGCGTGCGGCGCTCGCGTCAATGCAGGAAGCGATCGGCGACGGCATCGACGTTCGCGGCTACCTGCACTGGAGCGTGGTCGACAACTACGAACGGGGAGACTACAGACCGACTTTCGGCCTGGTCGCCGTTGACCGGAGCAGCTTCGAACGCACGCCCCGACCGTCACTGCGCTGGCTCGGGGCTCAACATCCATCTCGGCATCGGTGACTAGACGAGTCCATTCACTGGACTCACTTCCAGAATTCTGGTTTGATGGCGACATGCTGCCGAGTTCGTACGACAGGCAGGATTGCTCGCTGGCGCGCGCACTCGAGATCGTGGGTGAGCGCTGGACGCTGCTCGTTCTACGTGACGCGTTCTACGGAGTCCGGCGTTTCAACGATTTCCTCGCGCACCTGGACATGCCTCGCACGGTGTTGAGCAACCGGCTGCGATCGCTCGTCGACTGCGGCGTGATGACGAAGGTTCCCGATCCAGGCCATTCAGGGCGGCGGCTGTACGAGCTGACCGACGACGGGTTGGCGTTGTGGCCGGCGTTGTACGCGCTGCGCTCATGGGGCGAACGGCAATCCGGTCGGCGACCAAGGGAGTTCACGCACGCTGTGTGTGGCACACCACTGGACCCCACGGCGCGATGCGAGACGTGCGGGGTCCTACCAGCGCCCGATCAGGTCTTCGTGACACCGCTGGGTGAATTCACCGCGCGAACCGACCCCGTCGCGCTCGGGTTGCGGCGCAAGCACCGCCTCCTTGATTTCCTGCCGGTAGACGGCGACGCGGCGTGAGGCCCTACGGGCCGCTTCGCGGTCGGGAGCACGAACTGGCCACGGCGCTCGCCGTGATCCGCAGGACACGAACACATGGTGCCAGCGGTGTGGTACTGGTCTCGGGCAACGCCGGAGTCGGAAAGACCGCGCTGCTCTCTGAGATTTGTCGTCAGACCACGCACATGAACGTCCGTGTCGCCCGAAGCAAGTGCGACGAGATCGAGCAGGCCTGGCCGGGGGCGCCGATGGTCGGACTCCTGCGCACGGGGCGCGATCCTCTCTTGTCGGCATCCGAGTTCGAGGAGATCAGCGGGCTGACCGCCGAGCCGCTGGTGCTCGTCGACCGTATTGCAGATCATCTCGCCCGGCTGGCTGATGGGCAGCGACTGTTGATCGCCGTCGACGATGTGCAGTGGGCGGATCGCGTCAGCCGATATGCCCTGCGGGCATTGATCTCTCGACTCGTCGGCATCCCCGTCGCGTGGGTGATGGCAAGCCGATCCGACGACGTCGGTCTTGCCGTCAGTGCCGCCGACAGTGTTGGAGTCGAGCACATCCGACTGGGCCCGTTGGCCGACCCGGCGCTTGCCGATATCGCGTGGGACCGCCTCGGCCCCAAGGTCGATGCGCGCATTGAGGAAATGCTCGACGCGGCAGGCGGCAATGCATTCCTGGCCGTCCAGATCATCGACGGGTTGGCACACCAGGGCGAAACCGGAGTCGTGGATGGCATTCCGGCGCAGTTCAGGTCCGCCGTGCGTCAGCGGCTGTCCGGTCTACCGGTTGCGGCCCGTTGGGTGGTCGAAGCAGTGGCGGTCGCCGGCCGTCCGATGTCGATCATCGACTTGGCGGAGTTGTCCGACATGAATGAGAGTTCCGCCTATGACAGAGCCGTCGAAGATGCGGTGGCTTCTGCTCTGGTCAATTCGACTGGCGCCGAGCTGAGTTTCGCCCACGATCTGGTGAAGGACGCGGTCTACGAGCTGATCGCCCCCGACGTCCGGCGTCAGCTACATACGCGGTTCGCGCATCATTTCGTCGAGAATGTCGGCGACCGCGTGCTGGCCGCCGCACACGCCCGCGTTGCGGTGTCCGTCGGCGATGACGACAGTGCCCGAATCATGCTCGACGCCGCGGAGGTCTTGATCAACACGAGCGCAGTTGATGCCGCCGACCTTGCGCTGCAAGCGTTTCGGACTCTGCACCCCGGTCAGCCGCAGTGGCTCGAACTGGGTGAACGAGCGGTGTCGGTCCTGTCGCGCACCCAGCGCGCGGCCGACACCATCGCAGTGGCCGATGCACTCCTCGCGACCGTCGACGACGCTGATGTCGTGAGCCGCATCGAGACACATACCGTCAAGCCGATGTGGCTCTCCGGCCATTCCGTCGCGCTCGTCGAGCGTGCCGACCGGGCCATCGACCGGGCTGGAACGCGGTACGACCTCGTCGCCCGCTTCCGCGCCGCGCGAGCCTTGGCCCACACTCGGATCCTCACGGCTGATCAGGCGACCGCTGAGGCCGAGGTAGCACTGGCCGAAGCGAGAGCATCACACGACAAGGATGCACTCGCCTTGGCGCTACAGGCCGCGGGCGAATCGGCCCACAACGAACGCCGACATCAGGTGGCGTTGAAGTATTTCCGTGAGCTGCGATCGGTGACAGGAGTGCCGTATCTGGCCGAGGAGATCATGGAACTGCAGCTGTTGGATCGCTACGACGACGCCCAGATGCTCCTCGACGGCGCGACCGGTGACAGCAGCGCCAAGGACGGATCGGTGCTGCCTGACCTACTGTTCGCCCAACTCAAGCAGCACTACAACCTCGGTCGGCTTCGGGAGGCCGACCAAACCGCGTCCATGCTCATCGAACTCGGACGGGTAACCGGCACCACGGTCCATGTCATCGAGGGCATCCTGATGCGCACAACGGTGGCATTGTTGCGCGGCGAGCCAGAGTTGGCTGCACAACGGTTGCGGCCCGCGTTTCGCCTCGAGGGCGATGACGCAATTCGCCATCCCGGCATGTCCCTGTTGTCGGGATGGCTGAGCACCGAGCAGGGCGACGTGGACCGTGGGCGGCGAATGCTGTCGCAGATGTTGGAAACGTCCCAGCGCACGCACAGCTATTGGGCGTGGTGGCCCTGCTTTGCGACCGTCCTGTTCAGCATCGGATTGATCAGCGGCGCAACAAATATCACCGAACGCACCGTCGAGTTCACCGAGGAGGGTGCGCGCCGTAATCCCGAGGTCGCCACACTCAACGGCTTGGCGTTGAATCTACGTGGGTTGTTCCGCGGCGATCTCGGCGTGGTGGCGGAGTCGGTGAAGATCCTGCAGCACAGCCCCCGACCGGTCTTACGGGCCGCCGGCTCAGAAGGCTACGGCCGGATGTTGCTGTCGGCCGGCGAACGTGAGGCCGCGCTCGACCATCTCGACGCGGCGTGGGATGTGTACGACCGTATGGGGGCACTGGCGCCACGCGCACGAGTGCAGCGACTGATGAGGGAGGCCGGTGCCCGGCGCGCGAAGTGGGTCGGCGATCACACCGAGGTCGAGAAGGTGGCGCTCACCGAGGCCGAGCGCAAGGTGGCTTATCTCATCGCAAACGGACACACCAACAAGTCGACCGCGAAATCGCTTGGTATATCGATCAACACGGTCGGCACCCATCTGCGGTCGATCTACGCCAAACTCGATGTGCAGTCGCGCGTGCAACTCGCGAATGTCCTGCGTGAACAAGGTGAAATCGCATGACAACCTTGTCAACGGACAGTGATTTCACCGAAATCGATGGACACCAGAATGGGGCCGATGCCTGCGGCGCCATCCGCCCCGCGGGCAGTGACACGCCGACGCGTCGGAAACAGTAGGCCGCCGAATTCGCGATACGCCTCCGCTTGATTCGAGGCGGGCGCCCCGCCGAGCACGTCGGCGTCGTAGTCGTGTCGGACCAACAGGTTATCGGAGTCAAAGCTGTAGTACTGCAGTCGATTGTGGGTCTCGACTGGGGCTTCGGCGAAGTTGGCACTCGCCCTTCGCCATGAGGATTCGGCGCCAGGCCACGGTTCCACCTCGGCGGTCTGAATGCCCGGCGTTGTCAGCAGATAAGGCAGTGTGAGGTAGTTCCAGATCGCATAGCTGGCGAAGTAGGCAACGTGGATGTTGTCCCATGCCGCCGCAGCGTCCTGCGGAAACGACGCCCGGGGGTCGCGGCGCCGTTCTATCTCGGTGCCGTCTTCAGTGCGCGCGATCACCAGACCAGGTTCGAACCAGGTATGCAATCTTCGGGGTCCGACCCCGCGAAATTCCACGTGCTGGCGATGCGGATCGATGACGACGGCGGCGTCGGCAAACACCCCGTCGTGCCCCTTGCCGGACCAAAGGCTACCTCCGATCGAGACCGGCGCGCTCAACGATGTGACGGCTAGCCAACGATCGCGTCCACCATGAGCGCTCAGGGCGTCATCAATAACGGTAGCGGGAATAGTGTTGTCCGCCATATCGATTCCTTCCCGGCAAGCAGCCGTAGCGCCGCGCCAACGTTGACGCAAGAGCTCACGTGGCGAGCATGCCGCCATCGACCGGTAGCGTTATACCGGTGACGTAGCTGCTGGCGTCGCTGGCCAAGAAGATGAGCGCGGTGTTGAGTTCTTCAGCGCGGCCGAGACGTCCGTGAAGCGTGCGCGGAATGACCGTGCGGGCGACGTAATCGCCTTCGAACTGATCCGTCATCTCGGATTCGAAATAGCCGGGCGCGAGCGCATTCACGCGAATTCCCTTGCGGCCAGTCCACTGCTGGGCCAGGTCGCGGGTGAGGCCGATGAGACCGGCTTTGGAAGACGCATAGGCAGCCTGGGGTAGCCCCGCCGTGGTCAGACCGAGGACGCTGGTGATGTTGATGATCGAGCTGCCCGGCTGCATTACCTTTGCGCACGCCTGAGCCATCCAATAGCAGCCGTGCAGGTTGATGTCGATTACCGATCTGAATTGTTCAGGGGTTTCCCGGGTGGCCGGAACGGCGGTGCCGACGCCGGCGTTGTTGACCAGAATGTCGACCCTGCCGAACATGCGCATCGTGGCGTCGACGAGCTCGCGGCATTCGTCGGGACTCGTCACGTCGGTACGTACCACGAGCGCGCCTCGGCCGGTGTTTTCGACAAGCTTGCGTGTGCCCGTCAACCGATCCTCCCGGCGGGCGGCGAGTGCCACGTCGGCGCCGGCCTCCGCCAGCGCGACGGCGAAGGCGACGCCGATTCCGCTCGATGCGCCAGTGACGATCGCCACCCGACCGTCGACGCGGAAGCGCTCGAGAATTGTCATCGCACGGTTCCCTTCGCTACGTCAGACCTCGGGGAGGCCGAATTCGTCAGATACGCCGACCGAAGCCGTGACCGCATCGACCCGCGCCGACACCGTGCGCTCGACGGCGTCGAAGGCCCGCCGCGAACCAGGTGTGTCGGTCATCGCGGGGGCGCGGGTTGACACGGGTTTAGTTCGTCGACGCGGCGTTGGGCGTTGGCTTGGACGGCTTGTTCTCCCGAATCCAGCGCTTTTCCTCCTCGGACCCGGAGTCGGGAGGACGCATCCCCTGAACGGTCCACTGATTCCGGGGTGTGTCGTCGATGTGAATCTCCCAATCAAGTCCGCGGTCACGGACAAACGGGTGAATCGTCTTGTTCATGAATTTCAGCATCAGCTCTCTGAATTCGTCCGGCATCGCGTACGCGATGTGGTCGATGGAGAACCGCACGAAGTCGTTTCGCGGTACGCCGCCGATGAACAGGGAATCCTTTGGCACGTCGTGAAAGACGACCACCACGTAAAAACGCGGCATCATCATCTCGGGAAGCCCGCCGGCCTCCGAGGCGTAGATGTCGGTGATGGCTTCCGCGAAGGCACGTTTGTCGTCTTTCGAATAGGTACCTTCGGTGCAGTACACGTTCCACAGTGGCATGCGGTCTCCTAGCTCATGTGCCAACGGATTCGCCGACCGATTGGCGGTTCGGCGATACCCCCATGTGCTCGACGAACCAGTCGCGAGCAGGCGGAGCGGTCTGATCGAAAAAGGTTGTGTAGGCGTCGAAGTGCCCGCCATCGAAGGTGAGCAGCTTCTTGGGCTCTGGGGTGGCTTCGTACACCTCGCGCTGGACTTCGGTGAAGGTGCACACATCGTGTTCGGCGAAGATCATCAACAGCGGTTTGGGTGTGATGTACGGAATCCAACCCGCCGGTTCGAACTCGACGAAGTTCTCCAATGAGCGAATCGTCGTCTCGTTGTTCCACATCCCCGATTCGATTGCTTCGCGGTATTCCTCGGGGAACTGGCGCGGAAATGCACACAGTTCGTCGGGATCTTCGGAGAACATCGGCACCATCATCGGAGGTTGACCTACCAGGCGACCGAGCCGGTCGGCTGCGGCTCGGCGTCGGATCTCGGCCAACTCCTCTGAGGTGAACAGTTTCGCCGCGTTGCGGTGACCACTGACGTTTGGGATCTGAGCGACCACGCATCGGACTCGGGGGTCATTGGCGGCGGTGACGATCGCCAGTCCGCCCGAGAAACTCGACCCCCACACGCCGAATCCTTGTTCGGAGTCGAACTCCGGTTGGGACTCCGCGAAGGTGATGGCGTCGCGTAGATCGGTGATGTGTTTGAAGACGTTCAGTTCCTGCCGCGGTTCGCCCTCGGAGGTGCCCCAGCCCCGATTGTCGAAATTGAGCACCGCAAAACCAGCCTCGGCAAACAAGGCAGCGTACGAGTCGATGTGCGGTTTCACTCCCCCGAAGCCTGGACACATGACGATCCCGGGGTGAGCGCCAGGGCCCGGCGAGTGCAGGTACGCCCTCAGGATCGTGCCGTCTTCGGTCAGAATCTTGGCTCGCCGCATATCTACGCCTGCTTTCTCGAGAACCACGACTGTGCTGAGAAGTGCAACGTCCAGCGGTTGCCGAAGTCGGGGTATTTCGATTTCATCAGCGCAACCAGCTCATCGGCGCTGTCGAGCCGCTGCGCGCCCTCAGCGAAGTCACTGATGTACGAGCGTGTTTCATCCAGCATCCGACTGGCCTCGTAGTCGGTGGACTCGGGTTTCCGGTGGCCCGCAACGATCATCCGGGCGGACAGCTTCTCGATGGCATCCAGGCTCTGGAGCCAGCGCTGCCAGCCACTGGGGCCGCTCAATCCGAGCATCGCGTGGGTCTGGTTGTAGACCACGTCACCGGCGACCACTGCGTCGAGGTCAGGGATGTGGACGACGGTGCTGGGCCGGATGTCGCCCTGGCCGACTTCGACGATCTGCAGCTCGTGTCCTTCCAGCTCGATTGCCAATCCGTCGAGCGTCTCCGGAACAGCGGTCGGCTTGGCGACCCGGTCGCCGAACATCGCCGCCCACTGCTGCGCCTCAACCTCTTTCGCTTGGTTGATGTACTCCACAACCGGGCCCGTCGCGACGACACGTGCATCGGGGAAGGTGGCCAACAAGTCACCCGCGCCGTACCAGTGGTCGGCGTGGCCGTGCGTCACATAGATGGTCGTCAACTTCTTACCCGCACGTGCGATGAACTCCGCCAGGTCGGCCACGTCTGTGCGAATGTGCTGTGCATCGATCAGGACGGCATCTGACTCTCCGGAAACGAGCGTCGACGTTGTCGCTGCGAACGTTCCGCCACCCTGTTCGAACTTCAGATATGGGCCGATGAACACATTGGCCTGCAGGTGGGCGTTACTCATCAGGACCACCGTTCGAGGCGCTGTCGATGTCACTGCTACGAAGGAACTGCGCCACGTCGGCGGCAAACTCGGCATGGTGCTGGAACAAGAACCCATGAGCAGCGTCGGGGTAGATCTTGACCTTTGCACCCGAAATCAATCCGGCGAGCAGGTGGGAGAAGTGCGGCAGGATCATCGGATCACTGTCGCCGTTGGCGATGAACACGGGCTGCGTGATCGTGCTGAGTCGTTGCAGCAGTGCGTGATTCGGTATGCCCCATGCGCACACAGCGTCGTATTGCGCCAGCCGTGTCTGCCAGGTCGTTGGCTGGTCGAAGCCACTGGTCTTGGTGAACATACGTTGCAGGGCTTGTTGGCCGGCCTGTTGACTCGACGGCGAATTCGTGAAGAACACCTTCAAGTAGCCGGCCGGGTCCGGCTGGGGCTTGCCGACTGCGTCGATCACCCACGATGCCCAACCGTGCATTCCCGCTGCGCCTTTGGGTGCCGACGAGGCCAATATCAAACTGCGTGCCAATGCAGGCCGCGTCAGGGCGATCTCCTGCGCAACGAAGCTGCCGATCGAGAAGCCGAGGATGTCGACTTGCTCGAATTCCATCGCGTCAAGAAATGCGATGGCACCCGTCGCCATCTGCTCGATGGTGTTGGGAGTGGTTCCCTTCGATCCGGCGACGCCGACGTTGTCGAACGTGACGACTCGGCGACCCGAGGCCAAGGCGTCGACGAGTGCAGGATCCCAGTTGTCGAGGTTGCCGCGGAAGTGCTGAAGCAGCACCAGCGGCTCTGTGCCGCTGCCGACGTCGCGGTAGGCGTAATCGAAACCCTCAGCGGCAGCAACAACCTTCGTCGAGGCCTCTGCATACGTTTGCTTCTGTGCCGTCGTCACTGGCGCCTCCGGGGTCGGTACGTCACAGGCAGAGAGAATGCTCGACACCAACGCTGGCATCCGGCGCAATGGCGATCCTTCACCTATTCGGGTGAGCAGTACGGTCAGCGCCCCGCGAAGGTCGCGTGGCCGGGGCCGGACGTCAGGAAGCTCTCGATACCGCGTCGGGCGTCTTCGGTGTCGAACAGGCCAACCGCGGCGTCGGTCAGCAGGGAATCCGCACCCATGACGCCAGCTGTCGTGTATGCGCGGACGAGGTCCTTGACCACCGAGAAGGCGTGTGTAGGTCCGGCCGCGAGTCGCTGCGCGAACTCGGTGGCGGCGTTGCGTAGCTCAGCACGCGCCACGACGCGGTCAATCACCCCCCCACGCCGCGAACTCCTCGACAGCGTGCAAGTCGCCGCCCATCCCCACCACCCTCGCGCGGCCGAGTCCGGCGCGCGCCGCGACGCGCTCAACGCCGCCGGCCAGCGGAACGATGCCCAGCCGCGATTCGGGCAGGCCGAGCATCGTCCCCTCGGCTGCCTAGATCAGGTCGCAAAACAATGCGAGCTCAAAGCCGCCGGCCATGCAGGTCCGTGCACCGCTGCGAGAGTCGGGAACGCCAACCGTTCGATCCGATGGCCCAGATCGATGAATGAGCCGATCAGCGGGCGCAGTTGGGCGACGCTCATCCCGGCGAAGATCTCTACGTCAGCGCCGGCACTGAACACGTTTCCCTCGCCTTGCAGCACCAATGCGCGCAACCCCTGCGCCGCGTCGACTTGATCGAACGCCGCTAACAGATCGGAAATCAGTTGTTGACCGATCAAATTCAGTGGCGGGCTGTCGAGCGTCACCGTGCCCACAGCGCCGTCCTGCACGAACCGAACCGTCGACTGGTGCTCCTCACTCATCGTTCTAAGCGTCGATCTGTCGCGTTCGGCGCGCCCTCACCCGAATAGGTGACGGACCGCCGCCAACCGGTCTGTCATGTTGTGTGGCGGGGGCGCACTTCCGCCGGTTGTCTGGGAAGGGTCGAACAGATGACGACATCCGCCGCACCCAAGCCTCCGAGTTGGACAAAGTCGCCTGACTGGTCTGCGCCATGCCGCCCAACTCGGCGCTGAAGTGACTGTGTGATGGCGCTGCTCACTGACAAGACAGCGGTTGTGACCGGGGGAAGCCGCGGTATCGGATCGACGACGGCACAACGCTTCACCGTTGCAACCGATCTCAAGCGACTGCACGAAGCGGCTGCGCGACATGGTGGCATTGACATCGTGTTCGCCAATGCAGGCGTCGGCCGCGGCGCGCCGCTGCTCCCTTTGATCAGACAGCACGGTGCGATCATCTTGAATTCGTCGGTTGCCGCGGACCGGGGCCGACCCCGAACCGGTGTTTATGCGGCCACGAAGGCCGCGGTCCGGTCACTGGCACGCACCTGGGCAAACGAGTTGGCTTCCGTAATTCAAAACACAACGCAGCCAAGGCATCCCACTGGACCGACTGGCCACGACCGACGAAGTCGCCAACGCTGCGCTGTTCTTCGCGAGCGCCCTCAGCAGCTTCACCACCGGCGCGGCTACAACCAGGTCTAAGACGGCCAGAAAGGCATCATGACCGCAACCGAAGACGCAAACAAGGCACTCGTCATCGAGGCGTTCGACACGCTGTTCAACCGACGCGACTACGCAGGCGCTGAAGCACTCTGGTCACCGGACTACATCCAGCACAGCGCCCACATCGCACCGGGTCACTCCGGACTCTTCGATCTTGTCAGGAGTCTGCCCCCAGAATTGCGTTACGAGCATCAACTCGTGGTCGCAGACGGCGACTATGTCTTGTTGCACGGCCGGTTCTCCGGCCATGGCCAACCAGCCAACTGGATCGTAGTCGACGTCGTGCGCATCGGCGACGGTAAGCTCGCCGAGCATTGGGACGTAATCCAGGACGAGGCCCCCGAGACCCAATCACAAAGCGGCCTACCCATGTTCGGCGACACTTTCCCCGTAGCACCGCCACCGGCACCGGCTTCGCTGCTGCTACAGGCGTTCGTCGGCTACCTGCGCAACAGGCCCACCGTCGTCGGCACCGCGAGTACGCGTGACTTCAACGACGGGCATGCATCCCTGGAGGGAATCTCCAGCTATCCCACCAGTCTCGGCGGCGTCCCTGCGATCACCTTGGAGCCCCTCGTCGGGACACCGGATCGCACCGTTGTGTACTTCCACGGCGGCGGCTATGTCAGCGGCTCGCCTCCCGATCGATACTTACCGTTGGCAGGCGCCGTCGCGCTCGCCGCAAATGCCAGAGTCCACGCCGTCGATTACCGGCTGGCTCCGGAACACCGCTTTCCCGCCGCCTTTGACGACTGCCTCGCCGCCTACCGGTGGAGCGTTGGGGAGGGCGGGGCAGATCCGCATACGCTGGCTGTGCTCGGGGACTCCGCAGGCGGCAACTTGGCCGTGGCTGTCACGGTGGCGGCCCGTGACGCAGGTCTGCCGCTGCCAGCATGCGTTGCAGTGATTTCACCGTTCGCGGACCTAACGCTCTCCGGCGCGTCCATGGAACTGCGCAAAGACGCCGACCCCTACGTCACCCGCGAGCTATTGGAGTCCATGGCGGCGGAATACCTCGACGGTGCCGACCCGGCCGATCCCCGCTGTTCGTCAGTCTTCGCGGATCTACGTGATTTGCCGAAACTGCTGATCCAGGTGGGTGAGGACGAGATCCTGTTCGACGATGCCGCCCGTATTCGCGACGCCGCCACAGCCACCGGAGTCGACACTACGTTCCAGCCGTGGACACACGGCATTCACGTCTGGCCCGTCTACATCTCCGCCGGAATCCCCGAGTCCGCGCTTGCAATCGAGGAACTGGCCGCGTTTCTGAAGATCCATTCCTGAGCGCCGGCTCTCCAACAGCACCGCGGTCGCCGACGAGCTGACCCTCTATGCGCGTGGCTTTGTCTTATCGTTGCGACATGGCTTCCGGGCAATCCGCGAAACGGCCGGGTGGACGGACCGCGGCCGTCTCCAATGCCATTCGCGCCGCGGTGGAGGAACTGGTCGCCGAGAAGGGTAGCGAGCGCGTGACAATTCCGATGGTCGCCGAGCGCGCCGGGGTGAACCCGACCACGGTGTATCGACGGTGGCCCGATGCCGCGACCATGATCAACGACCTGGCTACCTACCGGCTCGACCCCGACCGGCCGCTGCCCAACACCGGCGACATACGCTCCGACATCGTCGCGTGGGCAAGCGAAATCCTGAATCACTATCGCAAGCCGATCAACGCCGCCATACTGCGCGGCGGAGCCGCCGTCGCCGGCGACGACGAATCCGACTGTCTGCACGGCAGACTCGACGAAGCAGCAATACTCGTCCAACGTGCGGGAGATGCCGCTGACGTCTCCGCGCAGGACGTGATCGATCACGTGCTCGCCCCGATCATCTACCGCGTCATCTTCCTGCCGGCGACACTCACCGAGGACTACGCGCAGCGGCTCACAGACACGTTGTTCGCGGACCGCCCGTCGGCGAGCTAGCGAATCGCTGCAGGTCGACCGGGTCGTCAAGAGGCGAAAGGGTCGTCGAAATAAACGCAAAGATCTTTGCGTTAGGGTCTCACATGAACGATGGCGCCCTGATACCCGACCGATTCGCCCAACCGTTGCTGACGCCCTACACGATGGCTGGGCTGCAATTGCCCAACCGGGTGGTGATGGCACCCCTGACGCGCTCTCGCGCCACCAACGCGGATTTGGCTCCGTCTGACTTGCACGTGAAGTACTACGGCCAACGCGCCTCGGCGGGACTGATCGTCACGGAAGGGGTGTGGATCAGCCGCGACGCGATCGGCTGGCGCGACGTTCCTGGCCTGTTCACCGACGCTCAAGTCAGGGCGTGGTCGGCGGTGACCGATGCGGTCCACGCCGCAGGGGGCCTGATCTTCGCCCAACTGTGGCATACCGGATCGTCGTCGCATCCCGACTTCTTCTCCGGTACACCGCCGTTGGCCCCATCGGCAGTCGATCCTGGTTTGCGCTCCCACACGCCTTCAGGTCTCAAGCCCACTGTCGTTCCGCGGGCCATGACCCGAACCGACATCGCCGCGACCGTCGCCGATTACGCCCAGGCCGCGGTCAACGCGCGGCGCGCGGGATTCGACGGCGTGCAACTGCAGGCCGGATTTTCCTACCTGATAAGCCAATTCCTCAATCCCGCAACCAATCTGCGCACCGATGAGTACGGCGGGTCCGTTATCAACCGGGCCAGACTCCTGTTCGAGATCCTCGAAGCCGTCGGGGAACACATCGATATGAAGCGCGTCGGGGTCAAGGCCGGGCCGGCCTGGGCCGAACACGGTGAGTTCCAATCCACCAACGACACCCTGGACACGAGCGACTACGTGATCGGCCGACTCAACGACTATCCGATATCTCACCTGCTCCTGATGACGGCGATGGCCGACCTTTCCGGCCGTCCACTGGAGAAGCTGCAGGGCCGAGGGATGTATGAGCACTATCGGCCGCTGTTCAACGGCGCTTTGATCGCGAACGTCGGGATCACGCCACACGTGGGCAACGCTCTCATCGCCGACGGTCTGGTCGATTTGGCCGCCTTCGGCCAGCCCTTCATCGCCAACCCCGACCTGCCCGATCGCCTGGCGACCGGCGTCGCGTTGGCCACCCCTGATGCGTCCACGTTCTACAGCGGCGGATCGGTCGGTTACACCGACTATCCCGAAGCGACGACAGCTTGAAATCCCTGCCCCACAACCCGGAAGGACCCATCTCGTGGCGACGCACCAAGACAACAAAGACTTGTTCGGCGATCAGTTCGACGACTAACCCATCGGCCAACGCGCATGGACGAATTCACCAGCGTCGAAGAGGCATTGGCCGCCGTGCATGAGGTCGTGCACGCGATCGGCCCCGACGATCTTCGCCGTTCTACGCCGTGTGGCGCCTGGGATGTGGCGGCACTGGCCGACCATCTCATCGACACAATCTCGCGCCTCGGCGCGGCTGCCGGGATAGTGCTCACGGGAACAAACGCCGGTTCCATCGACGAACGCATACAGCAAGTGACGCAACCGATCCTGGCAGGCTGGAGGCACCTAGGATTGACCGGTGACGTTCGGTTCAGTGGGCGAACAATGCCCTCGCCACTTGCGCTCGGCATCCTGTCTCTCGAACTCTTGGTCCATGGCTGGGATTTCGCTGTCGCTCTACAACGTCCCTTCCACGTCTCGAATACCCACGCTGCTTTCATCCTTGGGTTGGCACATCAGACGCTGACTGCAGAAAGTCGCGTTACTGCCGGATTCAATCAACCCGTGCCGGTGCCCGCCGACGCCAATCCCCTCGACCAACTAGTCGCTTTCACCGGCCGCAATCCGCACTTCCACGATCCGGTTGTCATGGCAGAGTGACGACCATTTGGCGATGCTCTCACCGCGGAATGCTGAGCGCCGCCAATGTCAGGCTGCGTCAAATCGCCGACGGGCGCCCTCGCGGGTGTCGGTCGACCACAGGTGGCCGCAGTCGCGGCATTGCAGATGGACGACCGTGCCCTGGTTGCTCAGCAGGTACTGCCAATGGGTCGGGCAATTCTTCACACTCTGGCAGTCGCCGCATCCGGTCCCGTGGTTGCAGCGGGGGCAGGGCAGCCATGCGCGCCGGGCAGCGTCGGCGGTCGGGTCAATCGGTAACACGATTCACCGTCCGATCCGGCAGCACACCGGCGCTGACCAACTCGTCGTAGATTCGCTGCTGCTCCTCGTCGAGGTCGGAGTACAGCATGTCGTAGGCCTTCTCTTCTTCGGCCAGTACTGCGATCGGGTCCCAGTCGTCGCCGATCGCCTCGAGGACGGCGGTGCGCCGCCGGGCTTCATCGAGCGTGAGGTCGTAGGCGAAGTTGAGGTCGGCCATCGCGATTCCTGCCATTAGGTAAGCACTAAAGGGGTAAGGGTGACCTAACTTGGCCGGTTCGGGCAATGACCTACGTCACTTTTGCCGGTTGAACTTCGTCACAACCGGCGCAGCCAGTCGCGCTGTGCGGCGACGAATGCCGCATCGACCGCGGCGCCGTGACCAGGCACGAAGACGGCATTCCCGCCCCCGGCCTCGATCACGCGATCCAATGTCGCGGGCCACGCCGCCGGGTCGGAATCGGCATCGACGGACGGATCGGCCGATTCCTCGACCAGGTCGCCACAGAACACCACCGGCTTGTCCGATCCGGTGACGACGGCGATCAAGTCGTGGTCGGTGTGGCCGCGACCCGGATGGCTGATCGACACGGTCCGATCACCGAGGTCGATGACGGCCGAGCGCACCTGATGCTCGGGTTCGCGCAGTGCGGCGATCGCACGATCCACCTCATCCGTATCGGCGCCGTAGCGCAGCGCGTCGGCACGCAGATGTGCGGTGTGCTCGGCCATCGTTTCGGCGACCTCGGGGGCACAGTAGATCTGGGCCCCGCCGAATGCCGATGCTCCGAGAACATGGTCAAAGTGGTTGTGTGTCAACACGGTATGACCAACCTCGCGGTCTGCCATGGCGCGCACGTCCCTGGCGATCGCCCGCGCCTCGGTCAGCGTCGTGCCGCTGTCGACCAGCAGGACTCCGTCCCGGCCGTAGACAAGGCCCACGGTGACGTCGAGAAAAGGCAGACGGCAACGGAACACGCCGTCGGCAAGCTGTTCCCAGACGAGTTTCACTGCCCAAGCGTGAGCGGCTGCGCCGCGCGGTACTGCTCTAGCACTTGCGGTGTCGGGTTCGCAGTGTAGGACGCCGTCGCCCCCGACGACCAAGACGGGGGCGAATCCTGTTGTGACAGTGTCCATGCGGCCTGCCTAGCCGCTCCCATCGCGACGTACTCGGCAGGCGTGGGCACGTGTACCGGTGCGCCGAGTACGGCCGGTGAGATGCGGCGGACGGCTTCCGAGCGCGCTCCCCCGCCGATCAGGATGATGCGTCGCACATCAACACCCTGCGCTGCGATCTTGTCGACGCAGTACGCCATCGACGCCAGCAGCCCCTCCACAGCGGCACGAGCAACGTTGGCGGGCAATAGATTACGTGTCGACACACCGTGCAAGGCGCCCGCCGCCGCCGGAAGGTTGGGCGAGCGTTCGCCCTCGAAGTACGGCACCATAGTGAGGCCCTGAGCACCGGCAGGAGCCGACAACGCCAGCCGGTCCATCTCGTCGAAGTCAACGCCGAGCATCGTCGTCACGGCGGCCAGCACGGGCGCGCCGTTGAGGGTGCACACCAGCGGCAGCTGCCGTCCGGTGGCGTCGGCGAAACCGGCGACTATCCCCTCTGGGTCATGCGGTGCGGCCTCGCCTACCGCACTCACCACACCGGATGTGCCGAGCGAAACGACGCAGTCTCCGGTGCCTGCGCCAAGCCCCAGCGCCGCCGCGGCGTTGTCGCCTGCGCCGGGACCGAGCACCGCGCCTGCCGGCGTCCGCCCGGCGGGGTCCCTCGGACCCAGCACGGTGGGCAGCGCGGGCCGTCGCCCCCGCATCGCCAACTCGAGCAGGTCGGGCTGGTAGCTGTCGGTTTCCGACGAGAAGTAGCCGGTGCCGCTGGCGTCGCTGCGGTCGGTGCGCAGCGTCGTGATGTCCGTCGAGCCGCTCAGTCGCCACGTCAGCCAATCGTGCGGCAGGCAGACCGCCGCGGTCGCATCTGCGTGCACGGGCTCATGATCGGCCAGCCACCGCAGCTTGGTCGCCGTGATCGACATGACCGGCACCACGCCGATCCGCTTCGCCCACTCGCCTGGTCCACCGAGTTCGTCGACGAGTTCGGTGGCCGCGGCACTGGAGCGAGTGTCGTTCCACAGCAGTGCATCTCTGACCACGGCGCCGGTGCCGTGCAGACACACCATGCCGTGCTGCTGGGCACCGACCGAGACCGCAGCCACATCGTCGAGGCCTCCGGCGGCGGCAATGCTCGTTTCCAGTGCAGACCACCACAGCTGTGGATCGACCTCGGTGCCCTCGGGATGAGGCGACGACGCGGACCGCACGATCTCACCGGTATCGGCGTCGCAGACGACCACCTTGCAGGACTGGGTGGACGAGTCGATTCCCGCAACGAGTGCCACGCCTGCGAAGCTACTCCAGTGCGAAGGCTCATCGTAACCGCATCGGCGCTCGCGCTGACGGTGTCGGCAGTGGCGGCCGAGCCCGCAGCGCGAGCGGACAACGGCATGGTGGCGCGCATCGCCTTGGCGGACTCCTACCTGGCAGGCAGGCCCGGCGCCGTCGGCTACGTGCTGCGCGACCGCACGACCGGCGCGTTCTACCGCAACTCCCACGCCGCCGATCCGGTGTGGACCGCGTCGACGATCAAGCTGGCGATGGTGGTCGATCTGCTGACACGCCAACGCGCGGGGTCGATCGCACTAAGCGACGCCGACAACCGCCTGATCACCGGGATGCTGCACTCCTCAGACGACGACGCGGCCGACACCCTGTGGTCGCGCTACGGCGGCGCCGACCACCAGGCGTTCAACAACGACTTTCCCGCCTACGGGATGACGAGCCTTCGGCCGCAGCCCGGCTACAGCACCACGTTCCCGTACTGGGGTTTTCAGAAGGCGACCCCCGACGATCTCGACCGGCTGATCAACTACACGCTCACCCGGCTGAACCCCGCCGACACCGCGAGCATCGTCAACCAACTTCAACACGTCGATCCCAATCAGCAGTGGGGTGTCTGGGGCGCGGGACCGGCGATGTCGCCGGGCAACAAGGACGGCTGGTCGCAGGAAGACAGCGGGTGGGTCATCAACAGCGTCGGCTTCGCAGGCAAGGGGCAGCGCTACACACTCGCGGTGATGAACGACCTCGGCGGCGACGGTGATTACGACGACGGAGTCGCGACCACGACGCACGTGGCGCAGCTGCTGCTGGCGGGCCGCGACGCCGGCTGACCGATGAGTTCAGCGGCGCCGTGATGTCACTACCTATATGCGAAAACTCGTGATCACCCAGAACATCACGCTGGACGGGGCCGTCGAGATGCTCGACGACTGGTTCGACCCTCAACTGCAGGACGAGGATCTGCTCGAGGAGTCGCACCGCCAGGACTCGCAGGCCGATGCGCTACTGGTCGGCCGCCAGACCTTCGAGGACTTCCGCAGCTACTGGCCGAAACAGACCGACGACCCCACCGGGGTGACCGCGTATCTCAACCGCGTGGCCAAATACGTCGTGTCTTCGACGATGAGCGATCCGCAGTGGGAGAACTCGACCCTTCTCGGCGGCGACCCCGTCGAACAGGTCGCTGCACTGAAGTCGCAGCCCGGCAAGGACATCGTGCTGACCGGCAGCATCAGCCTGGCGCACACGCTCATCGCGGCCGGTGTCGTCGACGAGTACCGCCTGTTCGTGTACCCGACGGTGCAGGGCCGCGGCCGTCGGCTCTTCCCTGACGGAACCGCGATTCCGAAGCTTTCCCGGGCGGCACGACCGAAGTCCTTCCGCTCAGGCATCACGTTGCTGCGCTACGCGGCGTGAAAGCCGCCGATCGCGCCACCGCGACCGACGGCGCTGTAAGAATCGAACGGTGGCGGACATGGAGCATCCCGAGGCCCAAAAGTGGGATCGGGATCGCGACGAAACGGAAGCGCAACGGCTGGACCGCAATTGGTCCAGCCTGCTGCAGGAATTGCGGGTTGCCCAAACCGGCGTCCAGCTGCTCACCGGTTTCCTGCTGACGCTGCCGTTTCAGCAACGCTTCACTCAGCTTGACGGCGTCATGCGCTCCGTCTATCTGGTTACGGTCGCGTGTTCGATCGGAGCCACCGTGTTGCTGATCGCGCCGGTGAGCATGCATCGCCTGCTGTTTCGCAGGCACCGCCTGAACACCGTGGTGTCGGCCGCCCACGGCTACGCGATCATCGGCATGGTGCTGCTCGGCGTCGCCCTCGCCGGGGTGGCCGTGGTCATCTTCGACGTCGTGGTGGGCAGGGCGCAAGCCTGGGTCGCGGGCGGTTGCACCTTGGCGGCGTTGGCCGCGTTCTGGTATCTGATGCCGCTTGTCGGACGACGCGACGACGACAACCGCTACTAGAGTTTGCAACGCCTGCTCCCGGGGAATACAGGGCTCATGTTGATTCGACGAATCGCGCGCCCGATGTTGTCAGCGGTCTTCATCAGCCGCGGTGTCGACGCGCTGCGCAGCCCCAAACCCGCGGCCGACGCGGCCCGCCCCACACTCGAGGGTCTGAGCAAGCTGCCCGATCCAGTCGGTACGAACGTGCCGTCCAACGCCGAGACCGTCGCCCGCGTCACCGCGGCCGTGCAGATCGGTGGCGGGTTGCTGCTCGCCAGCGGCAGGCTACCGCGCCTGGCGTCTGCGGCTCTCGCACTCAGCGTGGTGCCGGGAAGCCTTGGCGGACATATGTTTTGGAGTCAGTCCGACCCACAGCGCAAGGCCGACGAACGTCGTGCGTTCTTGACCGACGTCAGTCTGATCGGCGGGCTGATCATTGCCGCCGTCGACACCGAGGGCAAGCCGTCGCTCGGCTGGCGTGGACGTCGCGCCGCCCACAAGGTGTCCGAAGCGGTCAGTGCAGCCCTGCCCGCGAACGCGGCCACCGGCAGTTCGCTGGCGGACAGCGCGCTGGCCGAGAAGGTCGGCCACGGTCTACAGATGGGCGCAGAGCGCGGCCGCGAATTCGCGCATGTCGCGCGGGAACGCGGCGCCGATTGGGCTGAGGTCGCGCGCGAACGCGGCGCGGAGTGGGCCGAGGTGGCGCGCGAACGCGCGCCGGTGCTGGCCGAGGCGGCCCTCGAACGCGGCGCTGAGTTCGCCGAGCTGGCACGTGAGCGGGGGGCGGAGTGGGCCGAGGCCGCGCGCGAGCGGGCCCCCGAACTTGTGGATACCGCCCGCGATCGGGCAGGCGACTTCGCGGACACCGCCCTTACGCAGGTCGAGCAGCGCCGTCGCCGCTGGAGCTGACCGGCGAATTGCGTTGCGCGCCATGACGGGCTGTTCGGCTCGGCGCGCGTCAAACCGCTCGTGATTGCCCATGTGAGCGGTACATTTGGCGCATGACAACCGGTGATTATCAACCCCAGCCCGGACCGTACGGCGAACCCGCCGGATACCCGCCACCCAGTGGTCGGCAACCAGGCGGGTTGGGCGTGCGGTTCGCCGCGCGGTTGATCGACGGCATCATCGTCAACGTCGTCGCGTTCATAATCGCTTTCGCGATCGGCTCAGTGTCGAACTACTGGGTGACCGGCCTGTTCTCCGGCCTGCTCATGTTCCTCTACTTCTTGGCCTTCGAGTCCACCCAGGGGTGGACGCCGGGCAAGAAGCTGCTGGGCCTGAGCGTGCACGGTCCCCGAGGGGCGCCCAAGCCCGACGTTCAGCAGGCCGCGATCCGCAATGTGTGGACATTGCTCAACATCGTGCCGTTCATCGGCGGCCTGCTCACACTCATCGCCGTCATCGTGATCGCGGTGACGATCAACAGCAGCCCGACCAAACAGGGCAAGCACGACGAACTGGCGGGCGGCACGCAAGTCGTCAAGGGCTAGATCGCTCGTCGGGACGTCATATGACGATCCCCAGCAACAGCACCAGCACCAGGCCGGAGACCGACAGCACGGTCTCCATGATCGACCACGTCTTGATGGTCTGACCGACGGTCATGCCGAAGTACTCCTTGACGAGCCAGAAACCGGCGTCGTTGACGTGGGAGAAGAACAGCGAGCCCGCACCGACCGCGAGCACGACCAATGAGACCTGGCCTGTGCTCATGCCTTCGACCAGACCCAGCATCAGCGACGACGCGGTAATGGTAGCCACGGTCGCGGAACCCGTTGCGAGCCGGATCAATACGGCCAATACCCAAGCCAGCAGGATGACGGAGATCCCCGTATTCTTCGCCCACTCGGCGAGCAT
>Ga0207675_100000122_pt1 | contig 63834 bp, 60 predicted proteins | sample KBSSwiS42_FD_184305 | JGI IMG/M metagenome (GOLD analysis project Ga0207675, IMG submission 184305) | Switchgrass rhizosphere microbial communities from Kellogg Biological Station, Michigan, USA - KBS Switchgrass S4-2 (SPAdes) (version 2) | ecosystem: Host-associated > Plants > Roots >...
CCGTTCACCCATCATCGGTCCGCCTCCGCTCGCGTGCGGAGAATGAATCACCACCTCGCGCCTACTTCAAGACCGAGTTTTTCAACACAATCGGGTGGAAAGCCGCCATTCTGCGACGGCTTGGCCCAATCAAACGAGAGACGCACCGCACTTGGTGCATGCGCTGGGAAGCGGTAGCCTCACACCGCCATATTCTCCGCCCCAGAAACGGGTCCAGAACCGCTGGTCTAGCTTAAGCCTCTCTTCGGCTTCATAGTCCGTGAATGCTGGCCAGCCGCAGTTGGAGCACTTGATGCTGAACAGCCAAACGCTTGGAAGAAAGCCGACAAAAGCGATTGCCGATGGCCAAAAATGACCCAACGGCCAACCGATAAAGCAGGCCAGAACAAAGAGGGCGGATGCGGCTGCTGCGACCCATTGCCAACGTCGCGCAATTCGAAATCGTTTTGGAACCGGGCCGCGATGCTCACTCAATCTAAGGTCCCAAACTACAGCGATTGGTTTGCTACGCCCGAGTATACAAGGGGACCGGAACGACCGCAAATGGGGCGGAAGCCGACAGGCCGCTTTTATGAGTCTACGGCCTAATCGCCCTTCGGACCCAGATAATCCTTCCCATAGATCGCCGCGCGCAGCCTCGGCTGCAACGAGACATCGAACGGCCGCACTTGCACGAACAGCACGGCCGCCAGGTCGTTCGCCGGATCGATGAAGAACTGCGTCGTCTCGGCGCCGTCCCAGAAATATTCGCCGACGGCGCCGCGCGGTTCCTCGGGCGTCTGCGGCTGCTTGGTCCGTACCGCGAAGTCGAGCCCGAAGCGGACGGCGCCCTTGCTCGTCAGCCAGGCCGTCTTGGTGACGCGGTCGTCGAGCTGGTTGGTCGACATCAGCCGCACCGTACCGGGCTTGAGGATCCGCACGCCGTCGAGTTCGCCCCGATTGAGCAGCATCCGGGCGAAGCGCATGTAATCGTCGATCGTCGAGGCGAGGCCATGGCCGCCGGGCGTCAGCCGGTGCGGCAGGAAATTGTTGGAGCGATTCTGGCTGTCGTCGACACGGACCAGCTTGTCGTCCTTGCGCTCATAGCTCGCTGCGAACCGATCGGACTTGCTGTCCGGCACGCGCCAGCCGGTCTCCTTCATGCCGAGCGGATCGAAGATATGCTGCGTCACATAGTCGGCGAACGGCTGGCCCGAGAGCTTCTCGACCAGCGCCGCCTGTACGTCGACGCCCGCGCTGTAGCTCCATTCGCTGCCGGGGTCGAACAACAGCGGGACGCTCGCGATCTTCCGCGCGGCTTCCGCCAGGCTGTTGTTCCAGTTGAGCGGATCGGCCTTCACGAACGCGTCGTGCGCGGGGGTGTCGCCGCCGCCATAGGCGAAGCCCGCGGTATGGCGCATGATGTCGCGGATCGTGATTTTGCGCGAGGCGGGCACGTAGCGCGGCGCGCCGCTCGCGTCCTTGCCGGCGTAGACCTGCATCTGCGCGAATTCGGAGAAATAGCGGTCGAGCGGATCGTCGAGCCCGAACAGGCCCTTCTCCCACAGCTGCATCAGCGCGACGCCGGTGACCGGCTTGGTCATCGAGAAGATCTGCAGGATCGCGTCGCGCGTCAGCGGCTTTGCCTTTTCGCGATCGGCAAAGCCCGTGGCGCCGAAATAGACCTGCTTGCCATTCTGCCAGACGAGCGCCTCGGCCCCGACCACCCGGCCGTCCGTGACCATTTTGGCGAGCGCTGCGTCCATCACGGTCTTGGAGACTTTGACCGCGGGTTCGGCCTTGGCGGTGGCGGGGGAGGTGGCGAACGCCAACGGGGCGGCGAGCAACAAAAGGGAGAGAAACGGGCAGGTCCTGCGCATCGGCAATGTCCTCTCTGCGCCTCTAGCGGCAATGGTTTCCATCTGTGCCCATTCCGTTGGGAAGTGCCAACGGGGACCTTAGTCGAACGATTTCTAGCCATCCTATTCCAATGCGAAGCGATCGCCCAAGCTTAGGGGGCTCGGTCGGATTCTCCGAGTGGGTCGTGTGGCGATTGGAGGCACCTTCGGCGTCTCGATCCACGTTGTTCTCGATGGCAGGGCTGGGTAACGTTCCTACTATACGGTCGATACGGGGGAACGAATGCAATGCTAGGTTTGACGTGGTTGGGCGCGGCATTGTTGGGTGGCATGGCGCCGCCCGACGGAAAGAACTGCCTAGGTGTTGCAGTAGAAACCCCAAAAGGTCGCGTGGCCTTGTTATGGCTGGATCTGACTGGGCCGCCGGATGCGCTGGAGCGATTTACTTCCGAGGCGCTGCTGATCGGTGTGCTGCCGACGGATATCAATCGAACTGCCGGCTCGCTGCATATGGTGTTCATCGGACCCAGAGTGCACGGGAAAGATGTAACCGCTTTGGCTGTGCGCATGCAGAAGGGCGAATTCGGCCCTCTTCAGGATAAGCCCATGATAATGGACATCTCGACAATCGCGGCATGCTCGAAGGATTGATCCCGTCGCCTCGCCACATGTGAGGGTTGTGGCTTGATTTCATCATCTTGAGCCGAGCATATCGTCGGGCAGTGGCTCGTCGAAGCGGGCATCGACCGCAATCTTGCGCTTGAACGCTCCAAAGCTACTTGCTGCCCGCGGGGTGACGGGAACCAGTCGCACCAGCGGCACGCTCCCGCGGGCAATCACGATGTCGACGCCCTCAAGCGCCGCTGCGATCAGCTTGACGAGATTGGAGTTGGCATCGCGAACGGAAAACTGCGCCATGAACGGTTCTCTTAGTCATCCAAATAGCTCGGTGCCTCCTTCACGAGAAGCCGACCAGCTTGCGTTGTAGGACGAGGCAGTTTACGTCCGACGGGTGGAACAAACGGGCAACATCTTGCTGGAGCGGTCGGCTGGACTTAGACCGACATCATTCGCGATCCGCGACTCTCGATCCGCCACTTGGCCCGATTTTCAACGCTCTACGCTTGTCGCCTACCTCCGTCTATTCCCCGCGATATTCGGATTCCGGGCCGCGTCGGCACGCGCCAACCGATGCGCTTTGAACGCCGAAATTCGGCGCGCGGGGAAGGGCGGCGCCGACGAATGGCAGCCGTCAACTTCGTCAACTTTGTTGGATTCGAACGGATCCACTTCCTCCCCGAGCCAAGCTCGGGGAGAAGCTGGTTCACCGCTCGACGCACATCGCAATGCCCATGCCGCCGCCGATGCAGAGCGTCGCGAGGCCCTTCTTCGCGTCGCGCTTCTGCATCTCGTAGAGCAGAGTGGTGAGCACGCGCGCGCCGCTCGCGCCGATCGGATGGCCGATCGCGATCGCGCCGCCGTTGACGTTGACCTTGTCGGGATCGAGCCCGAGCTCCTTGCCGACCGCGATTGCCTGCGCCGCAAAGGCTTCGTTCGCTTCGATCAGGTCGAGGTCGGCGATGCTCCAGCCCGCCTTCTCAAGCGCCTTGCGCGAGGCGGGCACCGGGCCGATGCCCATGATCGACGGATCGACCCCAGCGCTCGCCCAGCTCACGATCCGTGCGAGGATCGGCGCGCCGCGGCGCTCGGCCTCTTCGCGCGACATCACGACCAGCGCCGCGGCGCCGTCGTTGAGCCCGCTGGCGTTGGCGGCGGTGACCGTGCCGTCCTTCTTGAATGCCGGGCGCACGCCCGAGACGCTCTCGATCGTCGCACCGGCGCGGATATATTCGTCCTGGTCGACGATCGTGTCGCCCTTGCGGCCTTTGATCGTCACGGCGGCGATCTCGTCCTTGAAGCGGCCCTCGGCGCGCGCCTTCTCGGCGAGGTTCTGCGAGCGCACCGCGAAAAGGTCCTGCTGCTCGCGTGTCACCTGGCATTGCTCGGCGAGATTCTCGGCGGTGATGCCCATGTGGTAGCCGTTGAACACGTCGGTGAGGCCGTCCTTGACCATCGTGTCGACCAGCCCGACGTCGCCCATCTTGGTGCCGGCGCGCAGCGATTGCGCGTGCGCCGAAAGCGACATGCTCTCCTGGCCGCCGGCGACGACGATCGTCGCGTCGCCATTGGCGATCGCCTGCGCCGCGAGCGCGACGGCGCGCAGCCCCGATCCGCACACCTGGTTGACGCCCCAAGCCGGAACTTCCTTCGGAACGCCTGCCGCCATCGACGCCTGGCGCGCCGGATTCTGGCCCTGCGCCGCAGTGAGCACTTGGCCGAGAATCACTTCGGAGACTTCCTCGCCGGACACGCCGGCCTGCGCGAGCGCAGCTTCGATCGCGATGCGGCCGAGCTCGTGCGCCGGAGTGGACGCAAAGGCACCCAGGAAGCTGCCGACAGGAGTGCGCTTGGCGGCGGTGATGACGATATCGCTCATGTTAGTACCTCGAGGGTTTTTGGGCGGACGGATGTTTGGGCTTATCTAGGAAGTCCCCTTAGCCATTGCAGCATAGGATTCCAGAGGCGTGTGCGAGCCTGGCTTCCAATCAGCATGCCGACATGGCCTGCGCGGAGCGGCGCACGCCGGCCGATTCGCGCGGCGCTCGCAGCAGGCACGATGCGATCGGTCGCGGATACGAATTGCGTGGCAGGACATGTCAGTCGCCGCGGGTCGGCGAGCGCGCCCCCGACCTGCCAGCGTCCGCTTCCTGGGAGATCGGCGACGAAGAAGTCGTCGAACATTTGCCGCCCCGCAGCATAAGTGAGCGGCGCGCCGGCATTGGCCCAGTCCTCGAGCGTGACGAATTCGCGTGCCGCTTTGCTGCCCGGCTCGATTCGCGCGAATCGCTCGAACTTGGCGACGGTGCGCGCGGGATCGAGCGTCCAGAATCCCGCCTGGAGCACTTCCATCGGTACCAGTCCGAGCTTCGCGCACACCGGCTCGGCCTGCTGCCAGGTCGCGTCGATCTTCTCCAGCATGGCGCCAAATCCGGAAAAACGCCAAGGGGTTGCGATCAGGCAGAGCCCCGCGACGGGGCGCGCACAGGCCGCCGCGAGCGCCATGGTGCCCCCCACACAATAGCCGATCAATACCGGCGGCTCGTCGAACACGTCGAGCAGCGGCAGCAGCAACTGCTCGACATGCGCGGTCACGTCCTGGTCGCGATCACTGGGTTCGGGAGCGCCCCAATCGACCAGAAACGGCCGAAAACCGCGCGTCTCGACGAAGCGGATCAGCGAATTCTCTTCGGACAGGTCGAGGATGAAGGGCGGGTTGATGAGCGAAGGCACGAACACCACGGGCCGACCGCTGCCGCCATAGTCGCGCAGCCGCGCGCGCCCCGCCTGCGCGATCGATGGCGGTACCGCCCGCGCTGCACCGCGGTCTGCTGCCTGATAAGCGCGCAGCCCGGCGAGTGCCGCAGTGCGGCGCTGGGGCGATGCTGCGGTTTCGCTGCGCAATAGTTCCAAAAAGAGAGGAAGCGGCCGCGGCGCTTGTTGCGGTGCGGCAATCATCTCTGCTAGGTGTTCGTCAGACACGCGCGAGGTTCCCATGAAGAAGTCTGCTACTGGCACTGGTCCGGTCGTCATCAAGAAATATGCGAACCGTCGGCTCTACAATACCGAAACCTCGTCCTACATCACGCTCGATCATCTTGCGGCGATGACGCGCGAGGGACGCGACTTCAAAGTGATCGACGCCAAGACCGAGGACGACATCACGCACAACGTCCTGACGCAGATCATTATGGAGGAAGAGGCACGCGGCCAGACGCTGCTGCCGGTCAACTTCCTGCGCCAGCTGATCGCGCTCTATGGCGACAGCATGCAGGCGATGGTTCCGGGCTATCTCGAGGCCTCGATGGAGAGCTTCCGCCGTAACCAGGAGCAGTTCAAGACGGCGGTCGAAGGCGCTTTCGCCAATTCCCCGTTCGCCGAGCTTGCCAAGCGCAACATCGCGATGTTCGAAGCGGCGGCGAACGCCTTCAAGCCGACCGGCGCGCCGGTTGCGCCTGCCGCCCGGCCCGAGCCTGCCGAATCGAGCGACGACGACGTGTCGGCGCTCAAGGCGCAGCTCGCCCAACTGCAGGAAAAGATCGAGAAGCTGGCCAAATAGGCGTCGCGGCGCAGCTACTCCGGCCGAGCCGCGGCGCAAACCACGAACTCGCCCGGGAGCCGATAGCCTTCGGCAGTCCGATAGCGCGCGATCGATGCGAGATAGTCCGCGTGGGCGGCGTCGCGAACCTCGGCGTCGAACCGGTGATAGGCCAGCGCCACCGGACCGCCGGCGAACGCCGCGCACAGCGCCGCGGCGTCATCGGCGTAGGGCAAGGTGGTCGCGATCCGCCGCTCGACCGTGACCTTCAGACCCGCACGCTCGACTTCGCGCGCGAGGGTGTTGCCGGTGCCGAGCCTGAAGAACAGCGGACAGACTTCGGAGTGGACGCGCGCATCGACGATCGGGAAGATTTCCGCCCAGCCGCAGTTCGCCCGTGCCCCCCACACCGCGAACACCGCCCGGCCGCCGGGCTTGAGCACCCGATATGCCTCGCGCATCGCCTGGAGCGGATCGGCGAAATACATCAGTCCCAGCGCGCAGGTCACGAGGTCGATGCTCGCATCGGCGATCATCGGATGCGCCTCGGCGTCGGCGCGCAGCGCCTCGACCTGGGTGATGGCCATGGCTTCGGCACGGGCGCGCAGCGCCTCGACCATGCGTTCGGAGATGTCGGTGCCGCAGACGCGGCCCGCCGGGCCGACGCATTCGGCGAGCGGGAAGGTCACCAGCCCGGTGCCACAGGCGACGTCGAGCACCCGCTCGCCGGGCTGGGCTGCCGCCAGGCCGAGCAGTTCGGCCTGCACGCGCGCCAGGCTCTCGCGCCAGCCGGCCTCGTACAGCTCTGCTGCCTTGTCCCAGCCATAGCGCTGGATCCGGCGTTGCAGGTTAGCGTCCATCGACGCCTCCATCCGCAAGCTCCTTCGCGCCGCTGACGCGGATGTCGTGAGTGATGGTCTGCGCGTTGCCGACCGCATCCCAGATCGGGCTGTAGCGAAGCGAGTCGGCGATCGCCGCCTCGACCGACGCCGCCGGTGCCGGCGAGCGCACCTCGATCCGGACGCGCAGCCCGGTGAAGCCGGGCGAGACGGTGTCGGACAGCCCCAGGATGCCGCGCGCATCGCTGTCGCCTTCCAGCGTGACTTCGATGTGATCGACCGGAATCTCGCGCCGCGCCGCCCACAGCTGGATCCCGATCGCAACGCAGCTGCTCAGCGCGCTGCGCAGCAATGTCCCCGGCGTCGGCCATTCGTCGCTACCGCCGAGACCGCGTCCGACGTCGGTGACGAAGGCATGGTCCTTTTCCTCGACCGTGCAGCGCGTGCCGTCGGAAAGGACCGCGCGATTGACATAGGTGCGCTGTCCGCGCTGCGGGCTGTCGGTAACCAGCTTATCGGCGCGTTCGAGCGCGCGCTTGATCAAGGTTGAGGTCGTCATGGCAGTTCCCTGAAAAAGATATAGGTTCAGGCGGCGAGCGCGCCGCAGGCGAGGAATCGGCAGAGATGCGCGGCCAGTGCCTCGGCATCCGCACCGACACCGTCGATGAGGTTGGACTTGCGTGTGCGCAGGAACGGCAGGCCGAGCGCATAGAGTCCCGGCGACTCCACGACCCCGCGATCGTGCCGCAGCGCGCCGCGCGGCGTGAGCACCGGGACCCGCAGCCAGCGATAGTCCGGCCGGTAGCCGGTCGCCCAGATCACCGTGCCGATCCCTGCCTTGCGCAGGTCGAGCGTCAGCGCAGGGTCGGCTGGCACCGCAGTCGGCGCGAATCGATGCGACCGCTCCAGGGTCTCGCCGAGGCCCATATCGTCGAGCCAGCGGTCGATCTCGTCGAGCAGCCGGCCCATCTTGAGGTCCGCGAGCGCACAGACATTCGCAAGCCCGCCGGAGAATTGGATCACGGCATCGCTGGCCGCCATGGCGCGTCCGACGATGGTGACCCCGATCGCCTGGAGGCTGTTGAGATCGATCGTCTCGCGCGGATCGCTCCCGAACAGCTGCAGCGACGGCACGCTGCGCGCGCGCACGACATCGTCGGCGTCTTCGATCCGGCGATCGAGGATCCCGCAGGATTCCATCCACCATTGGATATCGGCACCGCGGTAGCTGCGCGGAACCCGGACGTGTTCGCCGACGGCCAGCGTGACCTGCCGGCCGGAAAGCTGGAGCTCGCGTGCGATCTGGACGCCGCTTGCCGACGCGCCGACCACGAGCACGCCCCCGGATGCGAGCTGGTCCGAGTTGCGATAGTCCATCGGCGTCATCGCCTGGATCGCTGGATTCAGCGTCCCAGCCCAGCGCGGCCGCGAGGCGACGTTGCAGGCGCCGCTCGCGATCACCAGCGTGCGGCATGCCCAGTCGCCGCGGTCGGTGCGGACGAGATAGCCGCTGTCACGGCGTTCGACTGCCGTAACATTGGTCCGCGCTTCGACGGGTGCAGCGATCTTGTGCGCATAGCCGGCGAGCATTCCGACCGTCTCGGCCATCGACGCAAAGCCATGGGGCGCGTCGCCGGCGTAGAAATGGCCGGGTAGCCGGCTCTGCCAGTTGGGCGTGAGAAGGCGAAGCGAATCCCAGCGTTCGGTGCGCCAGCTGTTCGCCACTTCGCCGCGTTCGATCAGGACATGGTCGATCGAACGCGCCGAGAGATGATGGCTCATCGCGAGCCCGGCTTGGCCGGCACCGATGATCAGCGTGGTAGTGCGTCGCATGGGATTCGCTTCCGCTTCTGTTGAGGGTCCGCCGGCTAGCGGACGGTAACGACGACGTTGGTCGGGTTGGCGAGTGCGTCGAACACCGCCGAGCGCTTCTGCGACTGGGCTACGACTGCGCGGATCTCGTCGCCGGTCGCATCGGCGTCGATGTCGAAGGTCACGCGCACCGCGCTGAAGCCGTTGCGCACGTCACGGTCGACGCCGAGGATGCCGAACAAATGCATGTCGCCCTCGACCGTCGCCTTCACCGAATGCAGCTTGATGCCGCGGTTCTCGGCGACCGTCGCGACGCCCGCGCTGAGGCAGCCCGCCAGGCCGGCGAGGACCAGCTCGACTGGCGTAGGCGCGGCGTCGGTCGCGGCGAAACACGTCGGATGGTCGGTCGCGAGCTCGAAGCTGTGGTCGCGAGTCTGTTCGCCGCCCAGGCCGTGAAAGCCGTTGACTTCCATCTGCGTGTGCACGCCGTCCCGCCACTGGCTGGTCGCACGCCAGGTGAAAGCGCCGGCTTCGGGCGCAGCCTCGAGCGCAGTCCGCGCGCCGAGCAGGGCTTCGACGTTCACGCCGTTGAGGCGGGATTCGGCAAGTTGAATCGCAGTCATTTCAGGTCTCCTTGATGGTGATTGTGAATGCGCGGCACGCGGCCGCGGAACTCAGAGCGCCGATCCCAGCGGGACCAGCGCAATGATGCTTGCGGAACTCGCCAGGGCGAGCGCCAAAGTGAACAGGACGTGGAACGTGCGCCGCACGGGCGGCCGGGACTTGTCGTTGTCGATGAACATGTCTGTCTCCTGATGGCTGTCGCCTCGGCGGCGCGCACACCCCGGCCCCGGGACTGCACCCGGAGTGAGGCGTGTTTCGGCGGCGGGACGTCGGCGTCGGCTAGAAGTAGAAATAGGGATCGAGGACTCGGATCTCGGTGACGCGGTCGACCGGCAGGCCGTTACGGTCCGCGACGGTCTGGATCGCCGCCGGATCCGGGGCATCGTAGATGCAAAAGGTCTTGGTCTTGTCCGACGAAACCAGGCTTTGCACCCAGGTCACGCCGGCTTCGGCATTGCGGTCGACCACATTGAGGCAGGCCGTCGCACCGTCCGTGGTGCAGGGGATGTGAAGACCCGATTGAAAGGTCCGTTCGACGAGGTAGCGAGGCATTTCATTCTCCATCTGCGAAGTTGGCAGGAGGAAAATCGCAGAAGCGCGCAGGGGCCGCATCGGCAGCACTCCCTATTTTGCGAATGCCGCCTCCCTATTTTTCAATCAGCGCCTTTCCCCTATTGTCGGAGCCGATGCTTCTCGAACGCGATCATGTCCTGGACGAGCTCGACCAACTCGCCGCGCGCGCCGCGGCGAGCGAGGGACGGATTGTCTTCATCGTCGGCGAAGCTGGGATCGGAAAGACCAGCGTATTGCGTGCCGCGGCGCTGCGGCTTCAGCAAAGGATGCGCTGCCTTTGGGCGGCATGCGAAGACCTGACCGCCACCGAGGCGCTCACGCTGCTGCGCGACCTTACGATCGTCGATCCGGATGCGCTCGATCGCGCCAACGACGGCGGGTCGCGCATGACGCTATTTCGCGACGCGCTCGCGCGGCTGAGCGAAACGCCTACCGTCCTGTTCGTCGAGGACCTCCACTGGGCCGACGACGGCAGCATCGACTTCCTGCGCTACGTAGGGCGCCGCGTGGCGGACGAGCCGCTGCTCGTCGTCGTGTCGTCGCGAAATGAAGAGCAGGGCGCGCGGAGCCGGCTCGTGCGCGCGCAGGACGTGCCCCCCGCCACGCGCGCGCGCTTCGATCTCGCACGGCTATCATCCGCAGCGGTCGGGCGGCTCGCGGCGGCGCACGGTCTCATCGGATCGCTGATCCACGACGTCACCGGCGGAAATCCGCTGTTCGTGTCCGAAATGCTCGAGCACGGCGGCGTTCGGCCGGTTTCGATCGACGATCTCGTGCTCGGTCGGGCGAACCAGCTCGACTCGGCGGCGCGTGGTTTCCTCGACTATTGCTCGATCATCCCGCGGCGGGTGTCGTTCGAACAGATCGTGGCGGCCGGTGTTGGCGATCAAAGCGTGCAGCTCTGCATCGATTCGGGCTTGCTGCTTCCCGACGGAGATGGCCTGGCGTTCCGCCATGAAGTGACGCGGCGCGCGGTCGAAGACGCGTTGACTCCGTTGCGGCGGCGGCAGCTCCACGCGTTCGAACTCGAACGGCTCGATCAGGCCGGCGCGAGCGCCGCGCGTCGGCTCCACCATGCAATGGCGGCGAGCGCCACTGCGCGCGTTCTCGAATTGGCGCCGCACGCCGCGCAGCAGGCGTCGATGCTTGGCGCCCACCGCGAGGCAGCCCGCGCCTGGAGCAACCTCTTTGATCGCGACGTGCCGGCACCGGACGCCAGCCAGTGCGAGCGCTACGCCTTCGAGTTGCACGTGATCGGCGACATATCCGAGGCAGTTCATTGGCTGGGTGTCGCGCTCGAACAATATGACGCCGCCGGCGACACGCTCCGAAAAGGCGACTGCCTCCGCTTCCTGTCGCGACTCCACTATCTCAACGGCGACCGGACCCTGGCGGACGAGGCCGGCGCGCAAGCGGTTGCGTTGCTCGAGGCGTTCCCCGGGACCGCCGAACTCGCCCTCGCCTATGGCAATCTCGGCCAGCTGGCGATGCTCGCCGACAGCAATGGCGAGGCCGTACGGTGGAGTGCCCGCGCGATCGAGCTCGCGGAGCAGCTCGGGCGCGACGACATATTGGCGACGGCATTGAACAACCAGGGCACGGCGCTGCAGCACGAGGATCCGGTGCGCAGTCTCGACCTGCTCGATCGCAGCCTCGCGCTGGGACTCGCTTCGGCGAGCCACGAACATGCCGCGCGATCCCATGTGAACAGGGCGTGGATGCTGATGCAGACGCGGCGGCTGGACGAGGCGAAAGCCGCATTCGAAGCCGGTATCGCCTTTTGCAGCGCGCACGACCTCGACACCTGGGGTGACTATCTCACCGGCGGGTTCGCACTCACCTCCCTGGAACTGGGGGATTGGGATGCCGCCGAGCAGATCGCGGGTTCGGTCGTCGCCGGCAATCAGACCAGCCATTTGATACGCAACCCTGCCGTGCGTGCGCTTGCGCTGCTGCGAATTCGCCGCGGCCAGGAGGGTGTCGACGCGCTCGTCGACGAATTCCGCGACTATATGACCAAGGGCCGCGAAGCCCCGCGCTATTGCGCGTTCGCGCTCGTCGTTGCCGAGCAGGCCTGGACCGGTGACCGCGGGCAGAGTCAGGCGCAGTTGCTGCTCGATCAGGCCCGCGCGATGCTGCCCGCCGATGCCAGTCCCTGGGACCGGGCGGGACTGTGGTTCTGGCAGCGCCTGCTCGGATCGGCGACGGACGTGCCGGCGGGCGCACCGGAACCCTATCGCCGGCTTGCCGTGGGCGACGTCGCGGGAGCCGCTGCGCTATGGGCGGAAATGTCCATGCCGTACGAACGCGCGCTCGCGCTCGTCGAAGGCGACGAGGAACAGGCGGCGGTAGGGATAGCGCTGCTCGAGCGGCTCGGTGCGGTCGCCACTGCGGCACGTGCGCGGGCCGCGCTCGCCGAACGAGGCCTGCGGCTGGGCACCCGTGGCCCGCGCGCATCGACGCGCAACAATCGCTTCGGGTTGACCAGGCGCGAAGTCGATGTGCTCGGCGCGATCGAGCGCGGGCTGACCAACAAGGAGATCGGCGCGCAGCTGTTCGTGTCGGCGAAGACCGTCGACCATCACGTCTCGTCGATCCTCGGCAAGATCAACGCGCGCACGCGTGGCGAGGCGGCGGCGCTAGCGCGCGATCACGGGCTGCTCGATTGACGGCCCTGCGGGATTCGGATCACGGTTTGCGGAATTTGAGGGTCATCCGGTCGCTCTCGCCGATCGCGAGATATTTGTCGCGATCGACTGCCCCCAGCTGCAAGCTCGGCGGGAGCGTCCACACACCCTTCGGATAGTCCTTGGTATCCTTGGGATTGGCGTTGATTTCAGACGACCCGACAAATTTGAACCCCGCCGCTTCGGCGAGCCGGCGCACGGTCGAAACCTTCACGTAGCCGCTGCTGCGTTCCTTGTCGTTGGGCGCGCTCTCGGGCAGGCGATGGTCCTCGACGCCGAGCGTACCGCCCTTCTTGAGCATCGCAAAGATCTGCTTGAACGCCTCGACCGAATAGTCCTGGCCGTTCCGCTGATAGCCCATCCGCCAATTGTGCACGTTGCGGAAGGTCACGACGACGTCGACGCTATTGTCCGGGATCTTGGGATCGCTCGCGGCGAAGGCGGGAAACGCAGCAAGCTTGATGTTGCCATAGGTCGCCGCATCGGCGGCCTGCTTCGCGCGGATGCCGCGCAGCTGGTTCGGCCAGATGTCGGCGGCGTAGAGCGTGCCCTTGCCTTTGAGATAGGGCGCGAGGATCTCGGTGTACCAGCCGCCGGCAGGCCACACCTCGACCACGGTCTGGCCGGGCTTTACGCCGAAGAAGGCGAGGGTTTCGGCCGGATGGCGATAGCGGTCGCGCGCGACATTGGCGGGCGTCCGTGTCGGCGCCTTGATCGCGGCGACAAGCTCCGGATCGGTCTCAGCGGGGCTAGCGGCGATCGCCGGTGCGCTGGCGCAAAAGGCCATGACAAGGCCGATGGCGAGCCGGGACGTTCGCATGATCCACTCCATTGCTGATTGCTTGGCGTGAGGATCGCACAACGCGCGGCTTCGGCGAAGCCAAAAAAGGTCAGAGGCACGCCTCGAGCAACGCGTGGTCGAAGCCGTACTGCTTGGCCTTTTCCAGCGTATAGGGACGCAGGCCCATCGAGCGGTATTCGCCGATGATCTTGCCGTCGGCGCTTTCGTCGAGATACTCGAACTTGAACAGCTCCTGCGTCACGATCACCGGGCCTTCCATCCCGATCACTTCGGTGACGTTGGTCACTCTGCGCGAACCGTCGCGCAGGCGCTTTACCTGGATGATCAGGTCGACCGAATCGGCGATCTGGCGGCTGATCGCTTCCTTCGGCACTTTGATGTCGGACATCATGACCATGTTCTCCATACGCGCCAGCGCTTCGCGTGGCGAGTTGGAGTGGAGCGTGCACATCGAACCGTCGTGACCGGTGTTCATCGCGGCGAGCATGTCGAAACACTCGCTGCCGCGGATTTCGCCGAGGATGATGCGATCCGGGCGCATACGCAGCGCATTCTTGACGAGGTCGCGGATCGTGATCTCGCCCTGGCCCTCGAGGTTCGGCGGACGCGTTTCGAGCGGCAGCCAGTGCGGCTGCTGCAGTCGGAGTTCGGCGGCGTCTTCGATTGTCAGCACGCGCTCGCCGGGGTCGATCATTTTCGACAAGGCGTTGAGCATCGTCGTCTTGCCCGAGCCGGTGCCGCCCGAAATGACGATGTTGAATCGGCTAGCGCCGGCGATCTTGAGCGCAGTCGCCATCTTCTGCGACATCGATCCGCCATTCGCCATCATGTCGAGCGTGATCGGCTTAGCCGAGAATTTACGGATCGAGATCGCAGTGCCGCGCAGGCTCAGCGGCGGCACGATCACGTTGACGCGGCTGCCGTCCTTGAGGCGGGCGTCGGCAAGCGGCGTGGTCTGGTCGACGCGGCGGCCGACCGAGTTGCAGATGCGCTGCGCGATCTGGAAGAGGTGCTCCTCGTCGCGGAACTGGATGTTGGCGAGCTCGAGCTTGCCCTTGCGTTCCACGAAGGTCTGCTCTGGGCCGTTGACCATGATGTCGCTGATCGACGGGTCGGACAGCAGCTCCTCGAGCGGCCCGAGCCCGAGCAGCTCGTCGACCAGCACCTTCTCGAGCGCGAACTGCTCGCGGCGGTTGAGGGTGAGCTTGAGCTCGGCGAGCACTTCGCCGATGATCGGGCGGAATTCCTCGGCGAGTTCCTCCTTGCTGAGCGTCGCCGCGGCTTCGGGGTCGACGCGTTCGAGCAGCCGCGGAAGCACCTGCTCCTTGATGCGGTGGATCGAGGCTTCGAAGCCCTCGGTGCGCGAACTGCCTTGGTCGCCGGTCGCAGCCTGGCGGTCGGCGAGCCGCTGCAGTGCATCGGCATTGGCGCCGCTCATCGGGTCGCCGTCGAACGCCATCGGCGCCATCGGCTCGCTCGCCCCGGCTCCGGGCAGCGGCACGCTTCCGATCGGCGGGAATTGATCGCCCGACGGCAAGTCGCTGGGGCGCACCGGGCTGCCCTGCATCGGGCGCGCGACGCCGAACGCAGGCCGGCTGCTCGTACCGCCTCCCATTCCGCTGCGTCGACCGAATGCGCTCACGCTTGTAATCACTCCTGGCTGGCCAGCCGTTCCGTCAGGCCTAGCGGTCAAGTTTTGACAATTGACTAACCACGACCGCAGGAACCTGCCCGGGGGCGCGGCATCAGACGCGGCGCTGCCAGACGATCACGCCGATCCGCTGGCCGGCAGTGAGCCGGATGCTCTGTCGCGCGATCGGGCGGTAGGAAGCGCGAAGCGATGCAGCGAGGATTTGATCGTTGCGCGTCGGTGGGTTGCCCGCGCGCGAGTCGGGCGAGGCGACGATCACCGCCGGGCGGCGCGCGAGCACTGCCTGAAGGATCGTCGCCGACGGCTGCTCGAGCGCGCTGCTCTCGACCTCATCAGTGAAATGCCCGGGGAAGACATAGCGCCCGGCGAGACACGCGCGGGTGCGCTGATAGAGGATCGTCGGCCCTTCATAGACGAACAGGCAGCCAGTCTTGACGGTTTCGGGTATGTGCGCGGCGAGGCTCGCAAAATCCGCTTCGTCGCGGCGTGCAGGTGCTGCGACGGTCGTGGCGAACCGCAGCGCAAGTGCAATCAGGACCGCGCCTGCGCCCAGCGCCACCAGCCGGCGCCGCAGTCCATAAGCGGCGAGTAGCGCGAGCGGCGTCACGAGCGGCAACACATAATGATCGAAGCAGCGTCCGATCGCGACGAAGCTCAGCACGCCGGCAAGCGCCCAGGCGGCCAGCACAATCCGCCGCTCGCCTTGTACGCTGCGCCATTCGGCGAGCGCGGGAATCGTCAGCGGCGAAAGCAGCAACAGAAAGCCCAGGCAGCGTGCCATGCTCTCGGCCGTCGCGCCGTCCGTGCGCAGGAACACCGATTGGAAATTGGCGAACCAGAAGGCGTCGAAGCCACCGATCACCCAATAGAAAGCCGCAATCAGCGCCATCGGGCCAAGGCCGACCGCGATATAGCCGGCCATGCGCAGCAGTACGGGACGCAACGTGCGAGTCGCGCGCCAGTCGTGCATCATCAGCAGCAATCCAAAGCAGCAGCTTTCGAACACCGCGCTCGTTTTCAGCGTCAACGCCACGCCGCAAAGCGTCATCGCCCCCAACGCGCGGGCGCGATTACCTGTGGCGGCAGGATGTTCGCGGACGCGGAGTGTGAGTGCTCCGGCCAGCGCTGTGAGCAGATCGTAGAAGATCGGCGCCTCGCCGAACCCCGACCCGAGGAGCGCACCATAGAAGATCACGGCAAAGCCCGCGATCACGCCGCATTGCCAAGGCAGCACGCGTTGGGTGATGTGCGCCGTGATGAAGCCGGTGGCGGCAAGGCTGATCGTGCCGGCGATCTGATAGGCGAGCACGCCGTCGCCGGGAAACATCCTGAACATCGCGTAGAGCAGGAACAGCCCGGCAGGCTTGCGATCCCAGATGTCGAGATAGGGAAGTGCGCCATCCCATAGCCGGTCACCGACGAGCAGATAGAATTGCTCGTCGACGCCGACGATCGGGTCGCCGAGCGCCGGCAGTCTGAGTAGCGCGACGAAGGCGACCATTGCTACGGCGAGCAGGGTCGGGCCTCCGAGACGTGTCGGCCGGTCCGATGTCGTCGGGAGCAGGGCAGACGAAGCCATGTCCGATTTTTTGCCACCGCAGCATTAAAGCGTCGCTAATTCGAGCGGCCGCATCCCGGTGCGTCGCTGCCCTGCGCTGGAGCGCCTGTCCTTTCCACTGGTTCGTCAGCGGTTTGGTGGGGGTGGGACGGCAAGTTTTGACAATCGACTTACCACGCCCGAAGGGAGTGCCGAGGGCGTAGCGACAGGGTGGCCATGCGAGGCGGTGCGAATTCGGCGGCGAGCGGGCTTATGCTGGCGGCGACGGGGTTCGCGGTGCTGTCGATCGGCGATGCGACTGCGAAGACGATGGCTGGCGAATGGCCGGGCACTGCAATCGCGCTCACGCGCTATGTCATTGGTGTGGTCGTGCTTGGCATTGCGCTGGCGCTGATCGAGGGTCGCAAGGGCTTCGCAATTCCGCATCCCGGGCTCCAGCTGCTGCGCGGCATCGCTGTCTCGGGCGGCACGTTCGGCGTGTTCATGGGCGTGCACGTGATGTCGCTCGCGGACGCGACTGCGATCGTGTTCACCAGTCCGATGCTCACGGCGCTGATCTCGGCGGTGTTTCTCGGTGAGAGAGCGACGCGGCCCGTGTGGATCTCGACGATGCTCGCGTTTGCGGGCGTGCTGATCGTGCTGCGCCCCGAAGTGTCGCGGATCGGCTGGGCAGCCGGTTATCCGCTGATTGCGGCGGTCGGCATGGCGACGCTGATGGTCGCGAACCGGCGCGTCGCCGGCACCGCGTCGCCACTGGCGATGCAGTTCCTTGTCGCCTTGTTCGCGACGCCGGTGCTGGCTGTGGTCGTACTCGTCACTGCGTCGAGCGGCATCCCGGCCTTCCACATCGGGCCGCCCGACTGGACGATTCTCGCGCGCTGCGCGATCATCGCCACCTCGGGCACCGTGGGGCATCTGCTGCTCTATCTCGCGACGACGCGGGCGAGCGCGGCGATCATAGCGCCGATGACCTATGTCCAGCTGCTTGCCGCGACCGTCTACGGCTTCATCCTTTTCCGCAGCGTCCCGGACTGGCCGACCTATGCCGGCGCCACGCTGATCATCGGCGGCGGGCTCTATCTCTGGCGCAGCCAGCGGGTAGTGACGATGCCCGAGGGCACGGACTAGCAGCGGTCAGGGCGGCCCGCCGGCACCGGCAAGTCGCTGCGCTGCCAGATTTGCAGCGTCGTTCGGCCGGTTTCATATTGGCGCCAGCCGCAGGTCGCGCGCAGGTGATAGCCTTGCGCCAAAGCAGCGGCCACGAGCGCGTCGGAGCGTCGGCTGCGGCGCGGGCCGGTCCACGGCCAGTCGCGGACGATGGCCGCGGGCCGGCGAGCGAGCGCATCGGCGACCAGTTTCGCCTGATCGGTGCCGAGCGCCGGCGCCTCGGCGGCCGAAAAGAGATGGTCGGGGAATATGAAGCGGCTGACCACGCACGCATCGGTCAGATGGAAGAGGATCGGCGGCCCGCCATAGATCAGCATGCATTCGCGCGTCACTTGCGGCGGAATCGCCGCCGCCAGCGCTGCCGCATCCGCGCGATCGGGGCGCACGAGCAAGCGGTGCAGCACCAACTGCTGCGTCGCCGGGAAGATCACGAACAGCGCAAGCGCGAGCGTGCGATGCCGCGCGTGCAGGAGGAACGGCGCGGCAGCGATGGTCAGCGGAACCAGCAGCGGCAGCGCATAATGGTGAAAGAAATAGCCGACCGCGAGGAAACCCATGGCCGCAGCGACGATCCAGCGGATGTTGAAGCGGCGCTCCCATGTCGGCCGGTCGTCGCGCGTCGCAGCGAAGGCGAGGAACAGCAGCGGGGCGAGTGCGGCAAGCGTCTGCAGCAGCCCCCAAAGATTGCGCGGGTGCCAGCCATCGGTGCGCAGACCGGCCGACCGCGCATTGGCGAACCAGAAAGCGTCGAACTCGCCGATGTGGGCATAGAAGAGTCCGATTGCCGCAAACGGCAGGATTCCCAGTGCCAGCCAGATCAGCGCCGGCGCTATCGTGCGCGATAGCCCGCACGCGCGCAAACGCGCGGCCACCAATGTTAGCCCGAACAGGCAAGCTTCGAACACGACGGTCGTCTTGATCGTTAGCGCCAGCCCGCACAGCGCCATCGCGATCGTTGCGCGTGCGATCCCACTGCGCCGGTCGATGCTCGAGACGGCCTCGAGCACCAGATATGCTGCAATGGCGACGGGCAGATTGTAGAACAGGGGTGACTGGGCATCTTCGCCACCCATCACTCCGGTCCACAGCACATAGAGCGCGCCGCAGGCAAAGGCAGTCGGATCCGGATAGTGGCGGCGGACATGCAGTGCGATCACGAACCCGGTCGCGGCGACACTTGCGGCGGCGGCGAGCTGGTAATGGAGCACCGGGTCGCCGCCGGTCAGGCGGATGCCGGCATAGATCAGGAACAGCCCGAGGGGCTTTCGGTCCCACAAGTCGACATAGGGCAGCGCGCCGCGGAGCATGCGCTCGCCGACCAGCAGGTAGAATTGCTCGTCATAACCGGCAAGCGGGTCGCCGAACCAAGCCGAGCGCAGCAGCAACGCCAGTAGCAACAGTCCGGCAGCCATGCACGCGCGCGGATATTGGCCGATGCGACCGACCAGTCCGTAGGTTGCAGTCGGGGCGAGCGCCTGGGCCAATTTTCCTCCGCCCGCTTGCTGCCCGAACTAAGTTAAAGCCAGGCAAACGCGGAGGAAGGGGCTATGCCCGCATCAATGGTCGGCGGCGCGCGGCGCGGTGACGGCTGCAGCTTCGCCGGCCTTTTCGGCGAGCACGGTCAGGCCCTGTGCGTTGACTTCGGCGAACCCGCCTTCGATTCGGATCGCCTCGGGCGCGGCACCCGCGCTGGCGAAGATCAGCAGATCGCCGTCGCGGATCGTCGACATCACCGGCGCATGGCCTTCGAGCACGGCGAAGTCGCCTTCGGTGCCCGGCACGGTCACCATGTACACCGCTTCGGAGCGGACCAGCTTTTCAGGCGTGACAAGTTCGAAGTGCAGCATTTCAACCTCTTCTCCCTCTCCCCTTCAGGGGAGAGGGCTGGGGAGAGGGGGAGGCCGGTTGGGAATGCCACAATCGACGTCCCCCTCTCCCCGACCCTCTCCCCGCGAGCGGGGAGAGGGGGTTAGTTCTTACGCCTCTTCGGCGAGCTTCTTGGCCTTGGCGACGGCTTCGTCGATGCCGCCGACCATATAGAAGGCCGCTTCCGGCAGATGGTCGTATTCGCCGTTCACCACTGCCTTGAAGCTGCGCACCGTGTCCTCGATCTGCACGAACTTGCCCGGAATGTTGGTGAACACCTCGGCGACGTGGAACGGCTGGCTGAGGAAGCGCTCGATCTTGCGCGCGCGGGCGACGGTGATCTTATCCTCTTCGGAAAGCTCGTCCATGCCCAGGATCGCGATGATGTCCTGCAGCGACTTGTACTTCTGCAGGATCGACTGCACCGCGCGTGCGGTCTCGTAATGCTCCTGGCCGACGACGCGCGGCTCGAGCACGCGGCTGGTCGAATCGAGCGGGTCCACGGCGGGGTAGATGCCCTTTTCCGAGATCGCGCGGTTGAGCACGGTGGTCGCGTCCAAGTGGGCGAACGACGTCGCCGGCGCCGGGTCGGTCAAGTCGTCGGCAGGCACGTAGATCGCCTGCACCGACGTGATCGAGCCCTTGTTGGTCGAGGTGATGCGCTCCTGCAGCGCGCCCATGTCGGTCGACAAGGTCGGCTGATAGCCCACCGCCGAAGGAATGCGGCCTAGCAGCGCCGACACTTCGGCGCCCGCCTGCGTGAAGCGGAAGATGTTGTCGACGAAGAACAGCACGTCCTGGCCTTCGACGTCGCGAAAATATTCGGCGATCGTCAGGCCCGACAGCGCGACGCGGGCGCGGGCGCCCGGCGGCTCGTTCATCTGGCCATAGACCAGCGCGACCTTCGAGCCCTCGGGAGTCGCGTTGCCGTTCGCGTCCTTGGCGATCACGTTCGCATCGAGGAACTCGTGATAGAGGTCATTGCCTTCGCGAGTGCGCTCGCCGACGCCGGCGAACACCGAAGTGCCGCCATGACCCTTGGCGATGTTGTTGATCAGCTCCTGGATGAGCACGGTCTTGCCCACGCCGGCGCCGCCGAACAGGCCGATCTTGCCGCCCTTGGCGTAAGGCGCGAGCAGGTCGACCACCTTGATGCCGGTGACCAGGATCGCGGCCTCGGTCGACTGGTCGACGAACTCGGGGGCCTTTGCGTGGATCGGCGCGCGGAGGTCGGTGTCGACCGGCCCGAGCTCGTCGATCGGCTCGCCGATGACGTTGAGGATGCGCCCCAGCGTCTTGGGGCCGACCGGCACCTGGATCTGGTTGCCGGTGTCGGTCACGGTCTGGCCGCGAGTCAGGCCCTCGGTCGAGTCCATCGCGATCGTGCGGACCGTGTTCTCGCCCAGATGCTGCGCGACTTCGAGCACCAGCCGGTTGCCGTTGTTGTCGGTCTCGAGCGCCGAGAGAATCGCCGGCAGCTCGTTCTCGAACGCGACGTCGACCACGGCGCCGATCACCTGGCTCACCCGTCCGACATTGTTGGTGCCCGTGCCCGGGCGGATCATTTCAGCGGCGGTTGCCATCGTCTGCTTCCTTGCTTCGTGCGTGTGTTAGAGCGCTTCGGCGCCCGAAATGATTTCCACCAGCTCGGTCGTAATCGCGGCCTGGCGCTGGCGGTTATACTGGATGTTGAGGCGCTTGATCAGGTCGCCGGCGTTGCGCGTGGCGTTGTCCATCGCGGTCATCTTCGAGCCCTGCTCGGACGCCGCATTCTCGCGCATCGCACGGAAAATCTGGATCGCGACGTTGCGCGGCAGCAGCTCGGCGAGGATCGCTTCCTCGTCCGGCTCATAGTCGACGGCCGCGCCGCCGTCGTTCGCGGCACCGGTCTGGCCGGCGGGTATCGCGACGGGGATGATCTGCTGCGCAGTCGGTTCCTGGTTCAGCACCGACTTGAAGTGCGAATAGAACAAGGTCGCGACGTCGAATTCGCCCTTGTCGAAGCGTGCGATCAAATCGTGCGCCCAGGCCTGGCTGTTCGCGAAATTGAGCTTGCCGAGATCGCCCGGCTCGATCGATTCGACGATGCGCTCCTTGTAGGCGCGCGCCAGCACCGCACGGCCCTTGCGGCCGATGTGATAGAGCTTCACTGTCTTGCCGGCGGCGATCAGCTCCTCGGCGTGGCGGCGGGCGAGGCGCGCGATGTTGGTGTTGAACGCACCGGCGAGGCCCTTGTCCGAAGTCGCGACGACCAGCAGATGCACCTGGTCCTTGCCGGTGCCGGCGAGCAGCTTGGGCGAGCTCTCGCTCACCGTCACTTTCGATGCGAGGCTCGCAACCACCGCTTCGAGGCGCTGCGCATAAGGGCGCCCGGCCTCGGCCGCCTCCTGGGCACGGCGCAGCTTGGCGGCGGCGACCATCTTCATCGCCTTGGTGATCTTCTGCGTCGACTTCACCGAGCCGATGCGGATCTTGAGTGCCTTGAGGCTAGCCATGGCCTGCCGTCTTTTCCTTCCACGTCATTCCCGCGAAAGCGGGAACCCAGGGTTCCGAGGTCGTCGCTCTTGGCTCTGGGTCCCCGCTTTCGCGGGGATGACGACCTAGTTTGCCAGTTAAGCGAACGTCTTCGCGAACGCCGTCAGCGCGTCCTTGAGCTTGCCGCGCGTGTCGTCGCTTAAATCTTTGCTGTCGCGGATCGCCGTCAGGATCTCCGGGCTGTTGGCGCGGAGGTCGGCGAGCATGGCCGCCTCGTAGCGCGTCACGGCCTCGGTCGGCACTGCGTCGACGAAGCCCTGGGTGCCGGCGAAGATCGACACGACCTGCTCCTCGAACGGCAGCGGGTTGAACTGCGGCTGCTTGAGCAGCTCGGTCAGCCGAGCGCCGCGCGCGAGCAGCTTCTGCGTCGAGGCATCGAGATCCGAGCCGAACTGCGCGAACGCCGCCATCTCGCGATACTGGGCGAGCTCGAGCTTGATCGAGCCGGCGACCTTCTTCATTGCCTTGGTCTGCGCGGCCGAGCCGACGCGGCTCACCGACAGGCCGACGTTGATCGCCGGGCGAATGCCCGCGAAGAACAGGTCGGTTTCGAGGAAGATCTGGCCGTCGGTGATCGAGATCACATTGGTCGGGATGTACGCCGAAACGTCGCCCGCCTGGGTCTCGATGATCGGCAGCGCGGTCAGCGAGCCATTGCCATTGTCGTCGTTCATCTTGGCCGCGCGCTCGAGCAGGCGGCTGTGAAGATAGAAGACGTCGCCGGGATAGGCTTCGCGGCCCGGTGGACGGCGCAGCAGCAGTGACATCTGGCGATAGGCCACGGCCTGCTTCGACAGATCGTCATAGACGATCACGGCATGCATGCCGTTGTCGCGGAAATACTCGCCCATCGCGCAGCCGGTATAGGGCGCGAGGAACTGCAGCGGCGCCGGCTCTGACGCGGTCGCGGCGACCACGATCGAATATTCCATCGCGCCATTCTCTTCGAGCTGGCGGACGATCTGCGCGACGGTCGAGCGCTTCTGGCCGATAGCGACATAGATGCAATAGAGCTTCTTCGATTCGTCGTCGCCGGCGTTGGTCGTCTTCTGGTTGATGAAAGTGTCGATCGCGACGGCGGTCTTGCCGGTCTGGCGGTCGCCGATGATCAGCTCGCGCTGGCCGCGGCCGACTGGCACCAGCGCGTCGAGCGCCTTGAGGCCGGTCTGCACCGGCTCGTGCACCGACTTGCGCGGGATGATGCCCGGCGCCTTGGTTTCGACGCGGCGGCGCTCGGTATATTCGATCGGGCCCTTGCCATCGATCGGATTGCCGAGACCATCGACCACGCGGCCGAGCAGGCCCTTGCCGACGGGGACGTCGACGATCGTGCCGGTGCGCTTGACCATGTCGCCTTCGCGGATCTCGGCGTCCGAGCCGAAGATCACGATACCGACATTGTCGGCTTCGAGGTTGAGCGCCATGCCCTGCACGCCGTTGGCGAACTCGACCATCTCGCCGGCCTGGACGTTGTCGAGGCCATGGACGCGCGCGATGCCGTCGCCGACCGAGAGCACCTGGCCGGTCTCGCTGACCTGGGCCTCGGTGCCGAAATTGGCGATCTGGTCCTTGATGACCTTCGAGATTTCTGCGGCGCGGATATCCATGTTTCAGCCTTTCTGAGCGGCGCTTTCGCCGTCAGCCTTTCATTGCGTGCGCGAGGGAATTGAGACGAGTGCGGATCGAGCTGTCGATCATCTGGCTGCCGATCTTGACGACCAGGCCGCCGAGCAGCGCCGAATCGACCGACAACTCGACATTGACGTCGCGCCCGACGCGGCTGCGCAGCTGCTGCTTGAGCGCATCGACCTGATCGGGAGCGAGCGGGTGCGCCGAAGTGACTTCGGCAGTGGTTTCGCCGCGATATTGCGCAGCGAGGATGCGGAAAGCCCGGGCGATCGCCGGGAGCTGGCCCAGCCGTCGGTTCTGCGCGAGCACGCCGAGGAAATTGGCGGTCAGCGTATCGAGCTGCATTGCGGCCGCGGCGGCCGCGACGGCCTTGGCGGCATCGCCGCGCGAAATCAGCGGGCTGGCGGTCAGCGACCGGAAATCACTCGATTCGGCCAGCGCGCCGCTGATGGTGGCAAGGCTCGCTTCGACCTGGTCGATCACTTTTGCGTCGCGCGCGAGATCGAACAGGGCAGTGGCATAGCGGCCGCTCAGGCTGGCCTGGATACTGCTCGTGTTGCCGCCGGATGTCTCCACGCGATTCTGTTCCTCTTGGAGGCTAGAGAAATGGCCCCATGCGAAATGGGGGCATGCACCGTGTGCGCCCCCGATGGGTCGCGGCGCGGTTAGCATCGGGGGGCGGGGGATGCAAGCGTAGTGCCGCTTCCAAAGCGGCACACCCAAATGCGCTCTCGGCAGCTGCACTTCGCGCGCCGTGGGACGCCGGCTCGAAGCGCATTGGGAAGCGGCGCATCGCCCGAGTCGCGCGCCGCGTGTGAACAGTTGGCCGACCGGCGATCAGGCGCCGTTGGCTCTATGTGGCGCGTGCGGCAAGTCAGCAATCGGTCAGCCCGCATTGCCAAGCACTATCGGGCCGTCCCATGGCGGCGTGGTCATTGCAAAGCTTTGCCGTCCTCGCCGACGGGCACGCGCAGTTGCGCGCCCTTGTCGATGACGAACGCGCTGACCACGCGCGCGCCCTCCGCGCCGATGTTGGTCGCGGCGTGCGGCGTACCGCGCGGAATCAGCGTGCTGTCGCCGGCGTGCTTGACCCGCGTCTCGGTACCCATGCGAAACTGGATCGTGCCGGATACGATATAGGCCATTTCGACGCCGGGATGGACGTGGAGCGCAATGCCCTGGCCCGGCGCGAGATTGATGCCGCGTAGCTGCACTTCCTGCGGCGCGCCCGCCGGCACATCGAAATGGAGATCGGGCGGGGGAGGCGGTGCAACCCTGTCCGCGCCGGTCGCTCCGGCGAGCAGCAACAGTGCAGTGAACGGAAAGCGCAACGCGTTTCTCCCAGGGCGGTTCGGCGCGCATCGTTGCGGCGCCGGCGGCAAGCGTCAACCGCGCGTCGAAAGCGCGGCTTTGAGCGCAAGCGGCGGGATGTGACCGGCGTGCCAGCGGCCTATATCCGAGCCCATGAGCACCGCACCTGTCTCCGACGACGCCGCCTGGACCGCCTTCATGGCACACGACCGGCATTCCGACGGCCGCTTCATTGTCGCCGTCACCACCACCGGCATCTATTGCAAGCCGAGCTGCCCGGCGCGGCGGCCCAAGCGCGAGCATGTTCGCTTCTATCCCGACGCGGACGCGGCACGCGCGAGCGGGTTCCGTGCGTGCCTGCGCTGCAAGCCCGATGAGATCGGCCGCGACCGCATTGCCGTGGCGCAGGCGGTCGCATTGATAGAGGCGGCCGAAGAGGGGCTGGCGCTCGACGAACTCGCCGCGCGCGTCGGCTATGCGCCGCATCATTTCCACCGACTGTTCAAGCGCGCGACGGGCGTGACGCCCGCTGCCTATGCGCGCGGGCTGCGCGCCCGCCGTGCCGCCGATGCGCTCAAGGAGGGTAATGTGACTCAAGCCATTTATGAGGCCGGCTATTCGGCGCCGAGCCGTTTCTACGAGACCGCCAATGCGAGGCTCGGCATGACGCCGAGCGTGTGGAAGCGCGGAGGCGCCGGCGTCACGATCCGCTGGACGATTGCCGACACCAGCCTCGGCCCGCTGCTGATCGCCGCAACCGACAAGGGTCTGTGCCGCGTCGCCTTCGACGAGGATTCGCTGATGCTCGCGCGGCGCTTCCCCGCGGCAGAGATCGCGCCGGGCGGCGCCGCGCTGGCGGCACTCGCCGCGCGCGTCGTCCAGGAAGTCGAGACGCCGGGGCGCGACTCCGACCTGCCGCTCGACGTGCAGGGCACGGCGTTCCAGGAAGCGGTGTGGAAGGCGCTCCAGGCGATTCCGACCGGCGAGACGCGCAGCTATGCCCAGCTCGCCGCCGCCGCAGGCAATGCCAAGGCAGTGCGCGCCGCAGGCACGGCATGCGGCGCCAATCCGGTCGCGGTCATCGTGCCGTGCCACCGTGCCCAGCGCGCCGACGGCAGCATGGGGGGCTATGCCTATGGCATCGATCGCAAGCGCGTGCTGCGCCGTCGCGAAGGAGTCGAATGATGCGCTTCGTCATCCGCGGGCTCGATCCCGCACCCTTTCGCGCCCTCTATGGGCTATCTGACGCGGCGCTCGCCGAGCGGCAGGTGGTGCGGATGCGTGCCGACGCCAAGCCGGGCTTCCCGTGCCGCATAACGCTCGAGGACGCCGAACCGGGCGAAGAACTGCTGCTGGTCAATTATGAGCATCTGCCGGTCGCTTCGCCCTATCGTTCGCGCCACGCGGTCTTCGTGCGCGAAGGCGTCGAAACGCCGGCGGTGTACGAGAATGTCGTGCCCGAGGTTCTCGCGCGGCGGCTGCTGTCGGTGCGCAGCTTCGACAATGCCGGGATGATGCGCGACGCCGATGTCGTCGACGGGGGCGCCCTCGAACCGCTGATCGCGCGCATGTTCGAGGACGAGCACACAGCCTATCTCCATGTTCACAACGCCAAGCGCGGCTGCTTCGCCGCGCGCGTCGATCGCGCCTGATCGGCGCAGGAGGGGCGGATCAGCCCGCGCTCGCACCGTTGATTTGCGCCAGGCACGCAGTGCTGGCGTCGGCCGCCCTTTCGAGAAACTCGGCAAAGCGCGCGAGATCTTCGGCATCATAGTCGGCGAGCAGCGCCGTCATGGTCTCGCGGACCGGCCGGAACATCGCGTCGAGCGCGTCCATGCTGCCCTCGCGGACTCCGACCAGGACTTTGCGGCGGTCATGCGCGTCAGCAATCCTGCGCACGAATCCGGCTCGTTCCAGACGGTCGATCAGTCCGGTCACTGCCCCGCTGGAGAGGCCGGTCCTTTTGCCAATCTGACCTGCGGTCGCCGGCCCGCCAGCCAGTATCAAGTCGAGGCACTCGAGATCGACGGAATTGAGCCCCGCCCTTTGCGCGACTGCCTGACTCAACAATACGCCGATCGCAGAAGCGCGGCGCATGGCGGCCATCAGGCGATCTTCGGCAGCGGACACTTGACAATCTCTTTTCGAAAAGGAATCTTAGTCACCAAGATAATTTGGTAGTGAGACAATGCCATGATGCTCGGGCTACTGTCGACAGCTTTGGTGACGTTTGTGGCTGCAGTCGGCATCGGCGGCGCATTGTACGAACATTCGGTCGTGGATTCGGCTTGGCCGCGTAACCCGATCCTCATCCAGCCGGCCAAGCACGGCTTGCAGCGCGTGCGATTTTGGGTGCCGGCGCATAGCGCGCTGGAAATCGCGCTGCTCGGAGCGATCGCCTTGAACTGGCACCTGCCGGTAGTTCGCAACCTGCTGCTCGCCGCCTTTGCGTGCCATGCCGTCATGCGAGTGTGGAGCTTTGTCGACCTGATCCCAAAAGTGCTAGCCTTCGAGCGCTCGGATGCCGCGGCGATCGAGCCTTCGGCCGCGCGCGCCTGGGTCGTCCGCAGCATGCTGCGCTTTCCACTCGCGATCGCGACCGCGGGGCTCGCAGTCGCCGCCCTGACGGCCATCTGGGCGGCCAAATCGCTCTAATCGGAACGAGAACGCGCCTAGCTGCCTTCCGCATGCTCCGGCAGCGCATCTATCGCACGGCTTGCCACCAGCCATGCGCGCTCGACCAGCGTCATCGCGTCGAGCTTGGCGATCAATCGCTCGATCATTTCGAGCGTTTCGACTTCGAGTTGCAGATCGACATACAGATGCTTCCCGTCGCGCCGGCCGACGAGCTGTCGCGGCACGAGCGCTCGCTGCGCGAGCAGCCCGCAGATTCGCGGCAGCGTCTCGGCTGCCGCAAGGCCGCGCACGGCGATCGTCGCAGTGAGCACTGGGCGCGGGGCATGTTCGGCAGCTCGGCCAACTGTCATCCGGCGGCCCGGCCTACCGACTGCCGCCGTGCGACGCGAGCGCCAGCAACAGCACCGCCGCGACTGCCGAGCTGGCGGCGCCGATCAGGAAGAACAGCGCGGGAGGGATCGTCCCCCAATAGGCGCCGATCAGCCCGGCGCCCAGCGTGCCCAGGAACTTGGCGATATACCAGGCGCCCATCGCCGTTGCGGCCAGTGCAGTCGGCGCGACGATGTCGACCAGCGCCAGGCCGACCGGAATGACCAGCAGCTCGCCGATCGTCAACAGCACGAAATAGCAGACCGCCCACCATAGGCTGACGGGCTGACCGTCGCGCTGCCAGACCAGTGCGGCGAGCACCATCACCAGCATCGAGCCAGTGGAGATGACGCAGCCGATACTCATCCGGCGCATCAGCGTGGCAGGCAGCGCGCGATCGGGGCCGCGATTCCAATGGTGGATCAGCAGCGGAGTCAGCACGATGATCAGCAGCGGATTGATCATCTGGAACCAGGTCGCGGGGACGATCACCGCGCCACCCGGCAGCGGCAGACTCCGATCGGTCTGTTGGAGCACCCATAAGGCGATGACGTTGCCGCTTTGCTCATAGCCGATGCGGAACAGGATCACGACGGCGACCACGGCTGCGAGCAATGCGAGCCGCGGGAGATCCGCGCGACTCACTTCGGCGCGCGACGCTCGCGACGCGGCCCGGTTGGGCTCCGGCGGCAGCCGCCGCAGGTTGGTGAGATAGATGCCGAGCCCAATCGCCATTCCCACGCCAGCGGCGGCGAATCCCCAGTGCCAGCCGACCAGTTCGCCTAGGCTGCCACACACCAGGGGCGCAAGCAGGCCGCCGAGGTTGATGCCCATGTAATAGGCGCTGTAAGCAGTGCTTTTGCGCGGATCCTCGTCGCGATAGAGCCCGCCGACCTGCACGGCGAGCGGCGGCAGGAACAGTCCGTTACCCAGCGCGACAAGCGCGAGTGCGGGGAACAGCAGCGGCTCGAACGCCATCGCGAAATGACCCGACATCATCAGCGCTGCGCCGATCGTCACGCTGCGCGTGCGCCCGAACCAGCGGTCGGCGATGATTCCCCCCAGGAACGGGCTGAAGAATGCCGCCGCGCCATAGGCGCCATAGATGATCGAGGAGCGCGCCTGGCTGAAGCCGAGCTGCTGAGTCATGTAATAGACCAGCAGCGCCTGCAGGCCGAAATAGGAAAATTCCGCCCACATCTGAGTGAGGAACAGGACGGTCAGCCCCGGCGGGTGGCCGAATAGAGTCCGCTCGGGCGCGGCGACTGGTGCGACCTGCTCAGCCATGGCCCCATAGCCGATCGGGCACCCGCACGCGGCCGTCGCCATCGTAGATCTGCGCGGCGAGCGGATCGTCCGCGAGAAAGGCGGGGCCGTCGAGATCGACGATGTCGCACAGCTGGGCGAGTACGAAAGCGGGCGCCGTCGACAGCGTCGAACCCGCCATATTGCCCACCATCACGCCGAGCCCGAGCGTGCGCGCGCGTTTCGCCATCGCCAGCGCCTCAGTCAGCCCGCCACACTTGTCCAGCTTGATATTGACGATCTGGAAGTGCGCCGCATGCGCCTCGAGCTCTGCCAGGTCGAGGATGCTCTCATCGGCCGCGACCGGCAGCGGCGGCGTCCAGCCCGCGAGCAGATGCTCGTCGCCACGCCGGATCGGCTGTTCGAGCAACGCGACCTTGTGATCGACGAGCATTGAAGCCAGCGCATCGAGATCGTCGCCGCGAAAGCCCTGGTTGGCGTCGACACACAGCCAGACGTCCGGCCGCGCCTTGCGGACGGCCTCGACCTTGGCAGTATCCGCCGCCAGATCGCCCTCGAGCTTGAGCTTGATCGCACGCGCGAAAGCGAGCGGCGCAAGGCGCTTGAGCAGCTCGGCCGGATCCTCCGCAGGCAAGGTATAAGTGGTGACCAATGCACGCGGCTCGGGGACGCCAGCCAGTTTCCATACCGGTGCGGCGGTGCGCAGCGAATCGAGTTCCCACAAGGCGCAATCGAGCGCGTTGCGTGCGCCGCCCGCCGGCAGCAGCTGCTGCAGCGCCGGGCGGTCGATGCCCGCTTCCACCGCGCCACGCACGGCCTCGAGCTCGGTTTCGATGTGCGCCGGGTCGTCACCCAGATAATAGACGCCCGCCGCTTCGCCGCGACCGGCGAGCGGTCCCTCGGCGAGCGTCGCGACCACCGCCGGCATCGCCTCGAACAGGAAACCCGAGATCCGAAACGGCTCGCGCATCCGCATCGCATCGCGGCAATGGCGCAAGCACAGCAGCGAGTGGGGCGGGGCAGGGCTCGACATTGCGCCTGCATTCCACAACCGCGAACGTGTTTCAACTATAGAAACATGTGTTTCCGCGATCAGCGCGGTTCTGATGGGCCTTGGGGGTCGGCGGGGGCGGGATCGCCCGCCATGCCGGCATAAGCAGCAAGCCGCTGCACGCTCTGTCCCGCGCAGACCGACAGCACGCTGCACGGGCCGTCGCTGACGCGGACATAGGCGTGCGCCATGCCACTGTCGAAATAGACCGAGTCGCCCTGTTCGAGCCGCAGCGGGGCGTAGAGATCGGAATGCAATTCCATCGCACCCGACAACACGTAGAGATATTCCTCGCCGGCGTGGCGGACGAGACCGCCCATCGCCTCGACGCTGCGCGCGGTCACGTCGATCAGCACCGGCACCATGCGCTTGCCGAGCAGATCCGCGGCGGGATAGCGGTGCGTATGCTGGTCGGACGCGGCGGCGGGGGCCTCGCCGGCCCGCGCCACGCTGCGGCGACCGACGGCCGCTGGAGGTTCGACGGGCCGCGGCTCGGTGATGAGCGCGCCGAGGTCGACGCCCAGACCCTGGGCAAGCTGAGTCAGCTTGTCATAGGTCATCGCCATCTTGCCATTCTCGAGCTTCGACAGCGTCGAATAGGGGAGGCCGCTGCGCGCAGCGAGCGCGCGCAGCGAGAGTCCCTGCTCGGTCCGCGCTGCGCGCAGCGCGCCGCCAGGGTGCATTTCGCCGTTCAACCGTTTGCGCGCCATCGGTCCTCCCGGTGCAAATGTAGCGCAGCGAAGCGCGTTCGGAAACGGCTGTTTCAGAAACGAGTTGCCATTTTAGAAACATTGGGCATCATGGCGCGGAGACTCAAGGAGCCGGAGCGATGGCCTACCCGTCCCGAACCCCTCTGCTGGTTGCCGTGTCGCTGTTCGCGCTGGCCGCGCCGGCGCATGCGCAGACCGGCAGAACCGCGCCCGATGCGCAAGTTGCACCGCAGGCGGGTGGCCAGGGCGACGTCGAGATCGTCGTTACTGCGCAGAAACGCGAGCAGCGGCTGATCGACGTGCCGCAATCGGTATCGGTGCTGTCGGGCTATGCGCTCGAGGAAGCGCATGCGCAGCGCTTCGCCGACTATTTCACCCGCATTCCCAGCGCGAGCTTCAGCGAGCCCCAGGCGGGCGAAACGCGGCTCGTCCTGCGCGGCATCAACACGGGCGGAGTCGGCGCGACGGTCGCGACCTATGTCGACGAAACTCCTTATGGCTCGGCGACGAGCATCGCCAACGGCGCGATCCTGACGCCCGATCTCGACCCCTTCGATATCGAGCGGATCGAAGTGCTGCGCGGCCCGCAAGGTACGCTCTATGGGTCGAATTCGCTCGGTGGACTGGTCAAATATGTCACGATCGCGCCGCAGACCGACGCGTTCCACTTTGCCGGCGAAGTCGGGATCGAAGCAATCGACGGCGGCGGCACCGGATGGACCGGCCGCGTCGCGGCGAACCTGCCGCTGGGTCAGAACATGGCGATCCGCGGCAGCGGCTTCTACCGCAAGGACCCGGGCTTTATCGACGACTCGCGCTTCGGCCGGGACGTCAACGATGCCGTCACCTACGGGGGGCGGGTGTCGTTGCTGGTCAAGCCGGTCGCACGCCTCACGTTGCGCGGCACCGCGGTGGTCCAAAACCTCGAAAGCCACGACACCAATGGGGTCGACATGGACCCGGTGACGCTGACCCCGGTCGCCGGGCTCAGTCACAGCCGCACGATCAACGAACCGAACGACATCCGTTACCGCATCTATAATCTGACCGCGAACTATGATCTCGGCGCGCTCGCGCTGGTGTCGTCGAGCAGCTGGGGCGTGCTCGATCAGCACGACGTCCAGGACCTCACGGCGGCCTATGGGCCGCTGCTCAGCGGTGCGTTCGGGACGCCGTTGGGCGGAGACATCGGCCAGGACATGGTGCAGAGCCGCTTCACGCAAGAGTTGCGACTGGCGTCGACGGGCAAGCACGTGATCGACTGGACGATTGGCGGCTTCTACACGCGCGAGCGCAACAACAACGACCAGGTCCTCGACGCGCTCGACCCCGCGACGGGAGCCGTGATCGCGGCATTCTCGCCGCTCGAGCTCGCGAGCGAGCATTCGCGGTATCGCGAAGTCGCAGGCTTCGCCAATGCCGCTGTCCACTTCGGGCGGATGTTCGATCTCACGCTTGGAGGCCGCTACAGCTATAATGAGCAGGACGATCGGGCCACGACCGACGGACCGCTCGCCGGCGGCGTTCTGACCGAATTCCTCGGCGAATCGCATGAGAGCGTGTTCACCTATTCGGTCGCGCCGGCATTCAAGCCCAGTGATCATCTGACAATCTATGCGCGAGTCGCGCGCGGCTATCAGCCGGGCGGCCCCAACGCGCTTCCGCCCGGCGTCACCGGTCTGACGCACCAGTTCCGCTCGGACACCACCACCAATTATGAAATCGGCATCAAGGCGCAGCCGAGCCGTGCGCTGAGCCTCGAACTCACCGGCTTCCTGGTCGATTGGAACGACATCCAGCTGCTCGAGCAGATTTCGGGCTATGGCATCGTCGGCAACGGCAACAAGGCGCGCAGCCAGGGTGCCGAATTTTCGATTACGTTGCGCCCGATGCATGGGCTGACGCTCGGCGCGAACGGCGCCTATGTGGACGCGCATCTGACAGAGGATGCGCCTGCCGTCGGCGGGTCGGCGGGCGATCCGCTGCCCTATAATCCCGCGGTTTCCGGCACGCTGAGCGCTGACTATGGGCACGCGATCGGCACCAGGCTCGATGGCAGCTTCGGCGTCGCCTGGCGCTACACCGGCGCGCGCCATTCCGATTGGGGTTCGGGCATGATGCGCCTGCCGCCTTTCGGCCAGCTCGACGCGCACGCCGGAGTCGAACTCGGCCGGTTCCGCATCGATGCCTTCGTTCGCAATCTCACCGACAGTCGCGGCATCGTCTATGTCGGCACTCCGGGCTTCGCGCCGGGCGGCAACGTCGCGGTCGCCGTGGTGCGGCCGCGCTCGTTCGGTCTTTCGGTCGGCCATCGCTTTTGAGGGAGAATGTGATGCGCCTGCTCCGTTCGCTGATTCTGGCGCTCGCCGCCCTGTCGGTCCCGGCGCTTGGTCAGGGCCCCGCCGTCGCGCCGGTCCCGCCGGTGGCGGCACCGGCCAAGCAGGCCGCCTCGGTCTCGGCTGAAACCGGGCATCCGCTCACCAAGGCGGATGTCGACAATTGGCTCGACGGTCTGTTGCCCTGGGCGATGGAGAGCGGCGATATTCCTGGCGCAGTGGTCGTGATCGTCAAGGACGGCCAGGTTCTCACGGCGCGCGGCTTTGGCTATGCCGACAAGGCGACGCACAAGCCGGTCGATCCCGAAACCACATTGTTCCGTCCCGGCTCGACGTCGAAGCTGTTCACCTGGACCGCGGTGATGCAGCAAGTGCAGGCAGGCAAGATCGACCTCGACCGCGACGTCAACGCCTATCTCGATTTCAAGATACCGCGCGCCTTCGGCAAGCCGGTGACGATGCGCAACCTGATGACGCACACCGCGGGCTTCGAAGAGACGGTGAAGGGGTTGATCGGCAACGATCCTAGTCACGTCCCGCCGCTCACCAAGGTGCTGGGGCGCTGGGTGCCGCTGCGCATCTATCCGCCCGGCAGCGTGCCCGCCTATTCCAACTATGGCGCATCGCTTGCCGGCTATATCGTCCAGCGCGTCTCCGGCGAGGATTTCGATCTCTATATCGACCGGCACATTTTCGCGCCGCTCGCGATGGCGCGCTCGAGTTTCCGTCAGCCACTGCCGGCGCGGCTCGCGCCCTTGCTGGCAAAGGCCTATCTGCCCGGCTCGGACGCGCCGCAGCCGTTCGAGATCATTCCGATGGCGCCCGCGGGCGCGCTTGCGGCGACCGGCGCCGACATGGCGCGCTTCATGATCGCGCACCTTGCGCATGGCGGTCCGTTGCTCAGGCCCGAAACCGAAGCGCTGATGCAGGCGCCCGCCAACACACCGGTCCCCGGGATGCCGCCGATGGCACTCGGCTATTATCATGAGGACCTGAACGGGCACACGATCGTCGGTCATGGCGGCGACACCATCTATTTCCACTCGGACCTGCACCTGTGGGTCAACGACGGCGTCGGCATGTTCGTGTCGTTCAACAGCCCAGGCAAGAACACCGTGGTCCATCCGCTGCGCACGCGCTTGCTCGAGCAATTCACCGACCGCTATTTCCCGGCACCGGTGCCGCAGCTGCCCACGGTCGCAACGGCCAAGGCGCACGCCGCAGCAATCGCCGGCCATTACATCAGCTCGCGCGGCGCGCAGTCGACCTGGGTCAAGCTCGCTGCCCTGCTCGGCCAGGCGACCGTCACGTCGAACGACGATGCGACGATCACGGTCTCATCGCTGGTCGACGCCGCCGGCAATCTGCGCCGCTGGCGCGAAGTCGGGCCATGGCAGTGGCAGGAAGTCGGTGGCAAGACGCGCCTTCACGCCGTGGTCAAGGACGGCAAGGTCACGGCGTTCCTCAACGGCGATTTGCCGGCGATCCTGTTGTTCATGCCCGCGCCGGCATTGCTCAACGCCGCCTGGGCGTTGCCTGCGCTGCTGATCGCGCTCGGCGTGATGGCACTCACGGCGCTGAGTTGGCCGGTTCTCGCGCTGGTTCGGCGCAGCTACAGCTATCGCCACGCGATAGCTGGTCGCGCGCTGCAGCTGCACCGAGCGACGCGCGTGACGGCTTGGCTGTTCGTGCTCGTCGCCGGCGCCTGGATGTGGATCCTCACTGCGACCGATACCAATCTCGCGCTGTTCGACACTGGCTTCGATCCCTGTCTGCGGCTGCTGCAGCTGCTCGAACTGGTCGCCGTCGCCGGCGCGTTGCTCGCCTGCTGGAACGCCTGGATCCTATATCGCCGTGCGGACCGACGCTGGTGGCGCTACGGCTGGGCGACGCTGGTTGCGCTCTCGGGGCTGTTCCTCAGCTGGCTGATCTTCGCAATGCGGCTGATCACCTGGTCGCTCAATTACTGACTCGCGCGCAGCTTCGTTCCCGGCCGCGCCACCGCGTACATCTCCCAGGCGATCGTTTTGACCAGCCCTTCCGGGTCGTTGCCGACGCGTAGCAAATTGCCGTGGGTGCGATCGGGCACGAAGCGGAAGTCGGATTTGGCGCCGAGTCCGTCGAGCACCGCCTTGAGCCGGTGCGCGGGTCCGTCGAGGTAGAAGGTGTCGGCGGTACCGACGATCAAGTGGATCTTTCCGTCGAGATCGGGCCTGAGCGTCGCCCAGTCGCGCTGGACGATATGCGCGATGTCATAATGGTCGCGCCAATAGGCGACCACTTCGGGATCGACGTCGCCGGTGGTGCGGTCGAACATCGGCATCGGCCGCCCGTCGGGACCCCGGGGTGAGAACACCCATTCGAACGACGCGAATTGCCCGCCATAGGCGCCGAGCACTGCCTCGGTCCGCGCGAACTGCGCAAAGGTCGCGAGCACCTTACCATTGTCGCGCATCACGGCAGTCGCAATGCCGGCGTCGTTGCGATAGACGTTCGCGTCCGGCGCATAGAGATCGGCGTTGACGAAATCGTGGAAATCGCTCGGATCGGGCGCGGTCGGCCAACTTCCGCCGAAAATCTGCGGATAGCGCACCTGCAGCCACAGGCTCGCCCAGCCGCCCGAGCTGTGGCCGGTAAGGAAGCGCCCCGACGGGCGCGCGTCCATGCGATATTGGCGTTCGAGCGCAGGGATGAGTTCGGCGGTGAGCGCCTGGCCCCAGGGGCCATTGTTCGCCGAATCGGCGAACTCGTGCGTACCGGTGGCCGAATTCTCGTCGAGAAACACCCAAAGCATCGGCGGATAACCGCTGCTCGCCATCGCCTCCATCATCCGCGCCGCACTGACGCGCGACGTAAAATCGGTGCTGCCGAAGCCGGAGGTCGAATAGGCAGTGGGAAAGCGCGGGCCGTTGGCGCGATAGCCGGGCGGCCGTGCGATCCATCCCTGGATATGGATCGGCCGAGCCCAGAAGGCGCTCAGCGCGGGGCTCACGAAATCGACGCGGTGGATCTGCGCGAGATAGGGCGCAAGCGCCGCGCGATCACGTGAATCGAGCCGCGCAAGCAGGTCGGATTCGCTGGGGGCAGGTAGCGCGCGCGTGAGTGCAAGCGCCGGGATGGGCCCTGGCAGGGCGACCTCGACCACGTCGGACACCAGATCGCCGGCGCCACGGCCGCTGTAATTATAGTCGTGGTTGCGATCGAGCACCGCCTGCAGGCGATAGATGCCGGGCGGCAACGACGAGAAAGGCGCCGGGAAACTGTCGCTCTCGCCGTCGACCAACGCTACCTTGCCGCCACCGAGATCTTGGACTTCGCGCGCAGCGACCGAGACCTCGGCGGCTCCAAAGCTCGTCGCGTCGATCTCCATGTCGGGCTTGGCGCCCGGCTCGACCTTCCTGGCGAACACGATCAGCCGGCCCGCTTGATGGTCGTCGATCGCGCTCGCGACCGTCACCGGGATGGCGACCGGATCGGGCGGCGGCGCCGCGGCAACCAAAGCGAGCGCGACCGTGGCACGAGCGAGACGCATGAGATGTCCCTTTGGTTGGGCTCTATCTGGCCGCCGGCACCGACGCGGACTGCGGTGCTGTCGGCGAACAGCTATACACCAGCTTCTCGTTATATACTTGCGGTAATGCAGCGAGCACTGCCGCTTGCTGGCCTGACAATGCGGCGCGTGCGGACTGGTCGGTCGAACAGGCCTTGAGCTTTACTTCGCCACGCAGCGCGCGCAGCCGCTCCATGTCCTGCGCGCCGAGCAGATACCGCGTGTTGGCATAGCTGCGCGTTGCGGGATCATAGTCGAGCACCGAAACCGTCTGTTCATCGTCGGGCACGAGCACGCGCCGCCAGCCCTTGCCGTGCTCGGCATATTGGGTGCGGCCGTTGACGCAGCCGTCGCGCGTCACCTCGAGCAAGGTAGCCTGGGTGTCGGAGACCGTGACGCGGCTCCGTCCGGGATCGAACCGGCACAGCATCGCGCCGAACCCATCGGCGGTGGCGGTGCCCGGAAGCGCCGAGGGCACGAACACGATCTTCGACGCGTCGAAACCCGGGCGCGCAAAGAACAGCGCGAACGCTGCCGCAGTCAGCAGCGCGCCGCCGGCGGCGGTCCAGATCGCCTCGCGCTTCGCGTCGTGCGAGAGCAGCAGGCCGGCACTGCCGATCGCGAGTGCGCCGAGCACGAGCAGCAGAGCTGCCGCGCCGATGAAATTCTCGCGGATCGTCAGATTGTGCGCACTGGCCTCGGCGATTGCCGCCTGGCGCTCGGTCGCCGCCCGCGCGTCGGCGCTACGCCGCGCTTCGTCGGCGGCGGCACGTGCGCGCTCGTCGGCGCTGCGGTCCTGCGCGATCCGCTCTTCGACGCTCGTGCACGGCGTTCCGACCGCGGCATATTGCTGCTTGGCCTGCGCGAGGAAGGCGGACAGTTCCGACCCGGCGATGGCGAAGCCGAAGCTCGAATCGCCTTCGTCGGCCTGAGTCACGGCGGAATTAACCCCGAGCACGCGCCCGCAACGATCGAGCAGCGGCCCGCCCGAATTGCCGCGCGCAATGCTCGCGGTGTGGAGCAGGACGTGGACGTTGGTCATGCTGCGCGCGCCCGAAAACACGCCCTGCGAGCGTACCGGGGTGAGCGGCGTGATGAAGTCGGCCGCCGAACGCGCAGTGGCAAGGTCGACGTTGCCGGGATAGCCGAGCGCGATCACGCTCGATCCTTCGTCGAGCGGGCCATTGTAGAGCGTCAGTGCGGGCAGGTTGATGCCGGTGAAGCGGATCAACGCGAGATCGCGCGCCTGGTCGAGCGCGATCACTTGCCCGCGATACGACCGATTGCCTTCGGATGGCACGACGCCGACGATCACGTTGCCGGGATAGCGCTGCGCCAGTTCGACGACATGCGCGTTGGTGACGATGAGATTCGGCGCGACCGAGAAGCCGCTGCCATGCGTGAAGCCGACGACTTCGTCGTTGACCACGGCGATCGTGACCACGCGCACCACGCCGCGCGCCGCCGCCGAAATATCGTCGGCGCGTGCCGGGGCGGCAAAGGCGCACAGCAGCGCAAGCAAGGCGAGGATGCGCATCATATCCCGGACGGCGTGCCTTCGGCCAAATCCGCCCGGGCTGCAAGCCGCGTGCGCCGGTTCAGGCTCGTGGCGGTCACGGATCAAGTGAAGGCCATTATCTGGCTCGCATGGCCGCGATAAGCGTTGCCGACGGCGACGATGTCCGCCTTGAGGTCGTCGACAGTGAGCTGCGCGTGCGCCCCTTCAGAGCTGGGCTGGCGCGGGTGCGAGCGATGGTGCGCGCACAAGTGCCCGACGAGGTCAGCCTGACAGAGGAGGATCGCCGCTCGGCATCTGCTCGCGAGTGATTATCCAGGCGCGGTTCAAGCAGCGGTCAGCGCTTCTTCTTCTCCGATTCCGCCTTCGCCTTCTGTTCCTCGCCGTGTTGCCTGAGCATCGCGAGCGCCTTGGTCGCGCCACCCTCGCCATCGAGTGCCGCGATCACGCTGCTCATGAACGCCGATTCCTCTCCGCCGTGCGCGGCATAAGCGATCGGCTCGAGCGCGGCCCGGGCCGGTTTCGTCGCGCCCTGTTGCAGGAACATCATTCCAACCGAAAAACGCAGCCGACTGTCGAATGGAGCAAGCGCAAAGGCATAGGTCAGCGCCGCTTCGGCATTCTTGGTCGGCTTCTCGTGCGCGGTGACGAAGCTTTGGTAATAAAGTTCGAGCGGCCACGGGTCCTCGGTATTGGCTTGGTTTGCCGCGATGAACCACGTTCGCGCGTCCGCCCAGACCTTGGGGTCGGTCGACTTCGCCGTCTCGGCGAGCTTCATGCGCACCATGCCCTTGTAGACCAGCGCATGGACTGATTTGGGATCGGCGGCGATCGCGCGATCCGCGGCGGCTTCGGACGCAGCATAGTTGCCGGCGTCGAACTCGGCCTCGGCGAGTTCGTTCTGCGCGGAAGGATCGTTCGGAAACGGCGCGGCCGCGGCGCGCGCGGCTGCGACCACTTCCTTGGCGGCGGTTTCATCCACACCAACCTGCGAGCGGATTCGCGACATCATTATGGCGCTCTCGCCGGGGCTTACTGCGCGGACGCTGATTTCGCCAACCGGGAGTTGCGGCGGCGTCAGCGCCGCCGTGGGCAGCGTGCTTCGTTTGAGATAGGCATTCATCTTGGAATTCAGGTCGTCCAGGTCGCCGAGCGCCTTTGCCGCTTCAGTGGGTGATTTGCCCGCGTTGAGCGCCACCAGATAGTTGGCGAGCAGCTTGGAGCGATCTTTATCGAGCAGCAGATAATGGGTCAGCAGCCAGCCGCGAGAATAGAGCACGCCGATCTGCTCATCGTCCAGATTTTCGCTGGTATGCAGCACCATCTTCCTCGCATCGAGCACGACGTCGCGATCCAGGCCGTATATGCGATAGCTCGGCATAGCGCCGAAAATCATCCGGCCGTCGCGACCGAAGCGTGCCGTCGCGTTGAACTCGGCGAATCCTTCCGAGAACCAAAGCGGAAACACGACGTCCGGCCAACTCGAATACATGAAGAAGTGCGCATATTCGTGGAGCAGCACGGCATTCGCGCCGAGGTCCCAGCTTTCTCCATTGCCCGTCCAGCGCGGCACGATCGCGAGCGGACCAGGTACGCTCCCGTTGAAAAAACCGGCTGCGAGCCGATTCCGCGCCAGCCGCTTCACGTCGTCAATGCCCGGGACGACGTATACCGTGACACGCTGAATCGCATTTGCCGGACGCGTGTCCGGCATGTTCATCAACAGCCGCAGCGCGGCGTCGTAGCGCTCGAGTTGCACCGCTTGGTCGCGGGCATGATCGGGGCTGTCGTCGGTATAGACGATGAAATGCTTCGATTTCGCTTCCTGCCATGCGGCTTGAGCAGGCATCGGCAGCAGCGAAAGCAGTGCGAACGGCAACAGTTTTCGGAGCATCGAGAGACCAGAATCGGAATGGCTTGATCCCCGGATCATGTCGGACGCGCGCGGATTTCGCCAGCGGGAACTTGTATTTACGCTCCGTGCCGGCTTCAGCTTACAAGAAGACGGGAGCTGTGCCTGGCCCCTACCGATGGGGAACCGAACTCGAAGGGAGCGGTTTGCGGTTAGAAGTTGAAGCCGGCTCCGCGTTGGAGCGACGGCCATTCAAACCATAACAGGTTCGCAGGCCCGCCCGAATGATGCAAAGCTAAGGCGCGGGGTTGTCCGGCGCCGGCAACGTCTCGGCCGTTACGAACTGCTTCGGCAAATTGACCGGCCTGTACGAAGGATCCGCCGCCATGCGTTCGACGACCGAGCGATGCACTGCGGCGCCCTCGGCGATCTTCCGCGGTTCGCCTCTTGGCAGATAATAGCCTGGAATATCCGTCTTGTCCGGGAAGCGCTTCCACTTGCGATTCTTGGGCAGATATTCGAGCAGGCGCCACACCCAGCTCATTGAATTATGGATCGGCGCGTGAACGTCGGGCGCGACATAGTCGTGCTGCCCGCCTTCGAGCGGCTTGCCCTCGGCGACATGGCCGAACAGCGCTTCGTCGATCGTGAGGCCATGGTGCTGCGCTTCGCGCGCCAGCCAGATCAGCGGGAATTTTGCCGCCTGGCTTTCCGTTTCGGCAAAGCCCCCGCCAATGTCGCTATGGATGCCGGCGAACCATATGGTCTGCACATCCTGCGGTCCGTTCTCCGCCGCAAAGGGGCCAGGCTTGAACAACGGGTCGGGGTGCCAGTTCAATAGGCGGAACAGGCGCCGCCGCTCGTCGATCGCAGCGGCCTCGCGGAAAACGCGCACGCAGGGGTTATGCACGGTGTACGGCAGGATGACCTGGGTCGGCAGGCTGAACGCGCCCGTACGGCGAAACACCGACGCCACCGTGTCCCACACGCCCAGAAAGTCGATCGGCACGTAGCGCGGGCGGAACACCTGGCCGAAGCGCGCGACGTCGGCGAACCCGCCATCCTTCACGCGCTTATAGGCCTTGAACAGATAGGGCGCGAGATTGCGCTGCTCGGGGGTGAGCAGCCCGACCTGGCTGATCAACGCGGCGAGCGCCCGCGCGGTATAGGCGCCGCGGCTGAATCCGAACAGAAAGACCTGGTCGCCGTCGCGGTAATGGTCGATCAGGAAGCAATAGCCGGCGAGAATTCGCGCATCGAGCCCCCAGCCACTCGCCAGTCCGAATGCGGCGACGGCGCGCTGAGTAAGCGGGCTCCAGTCGGTGACCAACGGAACCGTGCCGATGCCGGGCTGGTAGAACACCAGCTGGTCGGCGCTGCGCGGGATCACCCGATAGAGTTTGAGGACATTGGTGAGGTCTTGCTTGACCTCGTTGCTGGTCCCGTCGAACAGGACCACAAGTCTGCGTCCCATCGCTTCGCCTCCCCGCCGCGCCGCACGCGTTCGACAAGGCTAATTGTCGCAGGCGACGGGCTTCGCGTCCATCGAAGACTTGGGCGCTATTGTTTCGATCAGGCCGCCGCCTGATCGTGCTGTTCAGGCGCCGCGGCGTACCGCGCTAGCTCGTCAGGATCGAGCAGCAGTGCCATCGTCCGCGCCGCCCTGTCCCCGTTGGTGCCGAGAGCGATCACGGCCTTGACCGCCATCTGCTGGCCGCCGAACCGCGCACCGTCGAGCCGCTCGCTGTCGACGCTGCGCACATCGCCGAGCTCATCGACCTGCAGTCCGGCGATCCGGCCGCTGCTGTTGCGGAATAATACCGCCGGACGCTGGCCGCGGGTGTCGCCGCTGCCTGTGCCGTCGAACTGGCGGCGGAGATCGACGATCACCACGCTCTCGCCCTTGTGCACCGCGCATCCGACGACATTGTCATGTTGATGCGGGAATCGCAGCAGCTGTTCGGGCAGGATCGCCTCGACTGCGCTCGCGCGCTCGAGCGCCAGCCATTTGCCCCCGACGCGGAAGGTGGCCACCTCGATTAGGTCTCCATCGCGACGGCCGGCACCGTCGCGCCATTGCTGCGCGGTCGCGGGGACTGCGGCGGCCGTGGCGTCGTCGTTCCCGAGGTCGAGCTGGCACAGGCAATAGACGTCGTTGCGATAGGCATCCTCCGCGCTCTTATATTCGCGATAGCCGCGGCTGCGGCTTACGCCGACGGCGATCAGTCGGCCGTCGTGCGCAATGATGCGCGCGGTGGATTCACCGGGCGCGATCTCGAACAGCGTCGCGGGCAGGGTGGTCGTGCTGCCTGCAATGTCGCCGCCGTCGGTGCTCGCGATCAGCTTGTGCTCGCTGTCCAGAAACACGGTGCGGCAACCGGGAAGCCGGTTGCCTGCGCCATCGGTCGGGCTGGCGTCGGCGAGCATCGCCTCGAACTGCGGCGTCGAATCGAACACGATCGCAATGCCGCCGACGATGCGATCCGCCTCCTCGGGATGCAGCACCGCGGCGCCGTATACATAGGTGTGACGTCCGGCGTAGAGCGGCGAAGCGGCGAAGTCAGAGACGCCGTAGAAATTGGTGTCCGCGTTGCTGGCAAAACGCCGCACTAGCTCCGAGTCGATCGTAGTTCCGACCATCGCGGCCTGCGCGGGATCCGACACTGCCGCGATCCGGCCGTCCCGATCGAACAGGATCAAGTTGGTGTACACCGTGTACAAGCCGTTGATGTACGCGAGGATCGACGTCAGCTCGCGCATGTCATCGTCACCGATCGTGGCCTGCGCGAGGATTTCGCGGAACCGCGTGGTGAGTGCCCACCAGCGGCAGTCGTTGGCGCGCTCGTAAAGGTTGCGATCCATGATATCGAGCGCGAGGTCGGCCGACGCGGCGGCGTCGGTCAGGATCGACTCGACGGCAGTGCGGTTGAGCGCGGCGACGGCGCCCGCGAAGATCCTGCTGGTGCGGCTTCCGGTCTCGCTGATCTCGGCGAGCAAAGTGTGGCTGGCGATCTCGCTGGTCGTGCCGTCGCGCTTGGTGACCTGGCGGTGCGACGCGGCGAGGCTGCCGTTCCACACGGTACGGTTGAGATCCGACTGGATGGCTTCGGCGCGACGCGGAATTTCGCGCACGGTGTTCGAAAGCAGATGCTCGTTCTGAGCGATCGCGCGGAACTGGCGATCGCTCAGGCCAAGCTCGGCGCTGTCCTCGTCCTGCTCGAATGCGAGTTCGGCCGGGATCAACGCGCAGCCGCGCCAGCCGGGGCCGAAATAGCCCTGATAGCCCTTGGTGTCGCGCGTGACGGCAATGTAGCGCCGGCCGGCGTGGCGCAGGATCTGATAGGGCTGCGTCGCATCGGTCTTGAGTCGCGTTCCCGCGGCAACCTGCTCGGTGTCGCTCGATGCGATCACGGTGCCGTCGCCGTCGAGCAAGGTGAGCACCGACCAGTCGTCGTCGCTCGCAAGTTTGGCGAAGATCCCGCGCATTTCGGAGTCGAACCCGAACATCAGCACCAGCACACCGAGCGCGCGCGACGACGGCTCGCTCGTCTCGCCGATGCGATAGGCATAGCTGAGGCAGCGTGCGTCGTGGCCGGCGAGGTCGGACGCCGCATAGGTCTCGACGAATGCTTCGCGGGTGGTGAGCGCGCGCTCGATCAGGCCGTCGCGGCTGGTCTCGGGGAGCGGGCGCGCGAACGCGTTGGCGCGGATCTGGCCATGCGCGTCGAGCACGACGACGTCGTCATAGACCGAATATTTGCGTTGATATTCGATCAGCCGCGCGCGGATTGACTCCGGCGTCAGCCCGCGCCGGCCCTGCAGGAATGCGCGCAGATCGTCGTCGGTGGCGAGGAAGCCGATGTCGGCGGTACGCTCGAACAGGTTGCGCACGATGATGTCGATCGTGACCTGCGCCTTTGCACCGAGCGACGCCGTGACTTTCTTGAGGATCTCATCGCCGAGCGCCGCGACGAGGTCGCTGTTGAGCGCACGGAACTCGAACCGCGTGCGCGTCATCTCGATGTCCGCGTCGATCACGCGACTGAGCACATCGAGATAATCCCATTGCTGGCTCAGGATCTGGAGCGATTCGCGGCACTCGTCGACCATCGCCATATACGGCAGCACGCTGCAGAGGTGCTTCGGGACTTCCATCCCGCGGTAAAGCGTCATCCTGTCCCCCCGAAGTATTTCGCTCGAATTTCACGCGTGAACGGACTGCCGATGGCGTCGGCTTGGCGCCAATCGCCCGCTCCTGAGCAGAGCTATGCAGCAATATTACGGAAGAATGGTTTGCGGACGGTTAACCGACTGCCGCACTGCGCCTGGGCCCATGGGGAAAGCGAGACGCAGCGGCGCGTTGTCCTTGCAGTCAAGCGTGCGCGTCGCCCCGATGCGGTTCGACGCGCGCGGAGTTGGTGGAGGTGAGGATGAAGAAACTGGGCGCAACTTTGTTGGTGGTACCGTGTCTGATGGCCGCTGCTTGCGACAGCCAAGGTACCAAGGAAGTCAAGCAGGAGGCCAAGGCGATCGACAAATCCTATCAGGCGCAAGCCGATCTGGTCGAAGCGGTGAACAAGAACGGTCCGAATGCCAACGCCGCCGAGGCGCAAGCGGATGCGCTGCGCAACCAGGGCGCCGAGATCAAGGAGAAGCTGATCAAGGAAGCCGAGCAGACGCAGAAGGACACCAAGTCGCACTGAGCGCTAGGCGGCGCGGCTAGAGGAAGTTGTACGGGTCGACGTCGACCGCGACGCGCACCTTCGCCGGCCATTCGAGCCCGCCTAGCCATTCGCGGATCACGTCCTGCACGTCGAACGCGCGACGCGCATGCACCAGCAGGCGGAAACGGTGGCGCCCGCGCAGCATCGCCAGCGGCGCGGCGGCCGGTCCGAACACATGCATGTCGTCGATCCGCGGCGCGGTTCGGCCGATTAGCCTTGCGATTTCTTCTGCCGCTGCCTTGTCCTCCGACGAAACGATGATCGCGGCGTAGCGGCCGAACGGGGGCGCGCCGGCGTCACGCCGCGCCTCGGTTTCGGCGGCGTAGAAGCTGTCGGCGTCGCCGCTCACCAGCGCCTGCATCACCGGCGCGTCGGGCGCGTGCGTCTGGATATAGACATGCCCCGGCTTCTCGCCGCGGCCGGCGCGGCCGGAAACCTGCATGATCTGCTGGAAGCTGCGCTCGGCAGCGCGCAGGTCGCCGCCATCGAGCCCGAGGTCGGCATCGACCACGCCGACCAGGGTCAGGTTGGGGAAGTGATAGCCCTTGGTGACGAGCTGGGTGCCCACGACGATATCGATCGCGCCCGCCTCCATGCGGTGCACGAATTCCGCCGCGCGGGCAGGTGACCAGATCGTGTCCGAGGTCACTACCGCGACGCGCGCGTTGGGAAACAGCGCAGCAACTTCGTCGGCGATGCGTTCGACCCCCGGGCCGCATGCGACGAGACTGTCCTCGGCTTCGCATTCGGGGCATTTGTCGGGCGCCGCGATGGTGTGGCCGCAGTGATGGCATGACAGCCGTCGGATCAGCCGGTGCTCGACCATCCAAGCGGTACAATTGGGGCATTGGAAGCGGTGGCCGCAGGTGCGGCACAAGGTCAGGGGCGCATAGCCGCGGCGATTGAGGAACAGCAAAGATTGCTCGCCGCGTTCGAGCCGCTCGTCGATCGCGAGCACGAGCTTCGGAGCAAGCCACCGGCCGCGTTCCGGCGGCTGCTGGATCAGGTCGATGGCTTCGATCTCGGGCAGCTCGGCCTTGCCATAGCGCCCTGGCAGCTTGAGTTCCTCGTAGCGGCCGATCGCGACCTGGTGCCGCGTCTCGATCGCCGGTGTCGCCGAGGCGAGCACCACCGGGCAGTCCTCGAACTTGCCACGCATGACCGCGACGTCGCGGGCATGATAGTGCACGCCCTCTTCCTGCTTGAAGCTGGTTTCGTGTGCCTCGTCGACTACGATCATTCCGAGCCTGGGATAGGGCAGGAATAGTGCCGAGCGCGCGCCGACGGTGACCATTGCCTCCCCGGTCGCGATTGCGCGCCACGCGCGGCGGCGCTGCGACTGGCGCAGATCCGAATGCCAGGCCACCGGCGCACAGCCGAACCGGGCATGGAAGCGCGTGAGAAAGGGTTCGGTGAGCGCGATCTCGGGCAACAGCACCAGGCTCTGCCTGCCCGCCGCGAGTGCGGCGGCGATCGCTTCGAAATAGACTTCGGTCTTGCCCGATCCGGTGACACCGTCGAGGAGGAACGGCTGAAATGCCGCCGCGCCGATCGCCTGGCGCAAGATCGACGCCGCATTCGCCTGGTCACCGCTGAGGTCGGGGGGCGCGTAAAATGGATCCGGCACCGGATAGGGCGTGTCGAGCGCGACCGTCACCGGCTCGATCGCGCCGATCTTGACCAGCCCGCGGATCACGCCGTCCGAGACGTCGCCGATCGCGGCGAGCTCCCGGATCAGCCCCTGGCGGTCGGCGATGCGTTCGAGCGCCTGCGCGCGCTGCGGCGTCAGCCGTTCGGGAACGTCGCCGGTCGCACGATATTCGACCACGGTCCTGGCGCCTTCGAGCGCGGCGCTGCTCGACAGCGCCATGCGCAACACGGCGGCGAGCGGCGCAAGATAATAGTCGGCGGTCCATTCGACGAGCCGACGTACGCTTTCGGGGATCGGCGGCGCGTCGACCACCGCGAGCAGGTTGCGCAGCCGATTGTCGCCCACTTCGTCGCACGGCAGCCGCTCGGGCTCCCACACTACGCCGATCAGCTGGCGCGGGCCGAGCGGCGCGACCACGATCGATCCGGGCTCGACTTGCATCCCCGCCGGTACGCGATAGTCGAGCGGGCCCAGCGCGGGGTTCATCACGATCAGCCGGGCACGATTCATCGCGCCCATATCGTCGGTCGAAGGCAATCGCGAAAGAGCGAGTGTTCCTCCCCGAGCAAGCTCGGGGAGGATTGCGAGGGCGTGGCCGTCGCGGATTCGCGACGCATGTTTCTGTTGTCTATCGATATGCCTTCAAAACCGCTCGGCCAGCGCGAGCGAGAAGATGTTGGCCATCGCGTCGCGCTTCCCCGGTACGCGGAAGTCATATTGATTCAGATAGCCGGCCTGGATTCGTACTTTCCTGGCGATCGGAACCTCGAGGCCCACGAGATCGCGCGCACGGCGTAGCCCGGCGCGTTGACCCCAGCGGGTATCGTTGAGCTCGAAGAAGCTTTCATGGATGAGCACCAGCGACGGCGCGGTCTTCTTGCCGAGCGGTAGCGTGTAGCGCAGCTGGGTACGGGCGCGCACTCCGACGCCGTCGGCACCGCGGCGGAAGCGTTCCTCGACACGCAGCCGTCCGGAAAGCGTGCCCGGCCCGATCCTGCCGAAGCTGTAGTTGACCTGCTCGCGGATACGTTGCTCGAGCTTGCTGACACGCCCGTCGCTATAGTCGGTGACTCGCTGGTAGCCGGTTAGCAGCTCGGTGCCGCCGCGTATGCGCACGCCGATCGTCCCACCGCGCGCCCATTGATAGAGGCCATGGGCGGCGTCGCTGTACCGCATCGTGGTGTCGAGCGATGCCGCCACGTGCTTTGCGATGTCGGCCGATACCGTGTCCGCGATCCAGACCTGGCTGTCGACCGACTGTGCGGCTGCCGGCACAGCGAACCCGATCGCCATGGGTCCGGCGCAATACGCGGCGGCACGGCGAGCGAAGCGAATGCCGGAAATGACGTGGGGTCGGCGCAAGACGATCGTCCGGGAAAGGAGGCGGAGTTGAGGTCGGCGATATGGCAGCATTGCGTGCCATTTTTGTAAAGGCGCGAAATAATCCAGTGCGGGATGCGGTGGCGACCATCCGGCACGTGACGGGAGGCCGAGGTCGGGCTATCGCGGCGCGCGATTCGAGGAGCGCACACCATGAAATTCTTCGCCGATACCGCCGACACCAACGACATTCGCGAGCTGGCGTCCGCCGGGCTGCTCGACGGCGTCACGACCAATCCGTCGCTGATCCACAAGGCCGGACGCAATTTCCTCGAAGTCGTCGCCGAGATCTGCGGGATCGTCTCGGGCCCCGTGTCGGCCGAAGTGGTCGCGCTCGACTATGACGGGATGATGCGCGAAGCCGAGATCGTGCGGAAGATCGCCGACAATGTCGCGGTCAAGCTGCCACTGACGATCGAAGGTCTCAAGGCGTGCAAGGCGCTCACCAGCGAGGGCACGATGGTCAATGTGACTCTGTGCTTCTCGGCCAACCAGGCGCTGCTGGCGGCCAAGGCGGGCGCGAGCTTCATCTCGCCATTCGTCGGTCGGCACGACGATGTCGGGTTCGACGGCATGCAGCTGATCTCGGACATCCGGCTGATCTACGACAATTACGACTTCGCGACCGAGATCCTGGTCGCGAGCGTGCGCCACCCGATCCATGTGCTCGAAGCTGCCCGGATCGGCGCTGACGTGATGACGGCGCCGCCCTCGGTGATCCGCCAGCTGGTCAAGCATCCGCTGACTGACAGGGGGATCGAAGGCTTCCTCGCCGATTGGGCGAAGACGGGGCAGGTCATCGGCTGAACGGCTGCAAGTGTCGACCGGAGGCGGCCGCGCCGCCCCCGGTCGACGCGTCTCATGCTCGGGCGTGTAGCAGCTCGCGGCGCCGGAGGCGGAGCAAACCGCCTGCCGCTCCCAGTCCGCCGATCATCATGCCCCAGGTACCGGGTTCCGGCAGCTGGGGCGCCGTGACCGAGCCGGAGAGGGTTCCGGAGTAATATCCGTAACCTCCCGTCCGTGTGAGCGAGCCGACAGTATTGATAAATCCGCTCGCACCGAGGAATTTGCCGGTGCCGCTGCCGATCGTCAGAAATTCCTGGGCGTCGAAGACGCCCGGTGTCGCCGACAGGCTGGTCAATCCGATATAGGTGCCGGAGAGGGTATTGCCGCCACCAAAATCATAGGTGAATATCCCATTGAACAGCGGATTGGGGGGCGGGCCCGCGATGCAATGGCTTTGAGTCGAAGTGAATGCACCGAAATTCGACGTCCCAGTCGACGAGACCATCCCAGGCGCGATGTTGACCGTGGTTGCCGGGGCACATCTTCCCGTGCCCGGCGGATTGAGTGGATTGACGTTTTGACGAGTGCCCGTGATGAGCCAGGTTCCGGCCGTCGCAGGCATCGCCGCTGTTACCATCGCGATGGCGCCAATGACGCCGCTGGCAAATTTCATAAATCGCTTCATCGTCGTCCTCCGTTGTTTCCGCACGCGAGCATGGAGAGAGGCGGCGCTTGCGCGATAGGATTTGGACCTGATGATTTGCTGATGATTTTCTGAAGATCGCAGGCCCGGAAGCATAGGGGGCGCAGTTGGCGACGGTCGTCGATTTGGGAAAGCGCGCGAGCTTCTTTTTCGGCGCGACCGAGATTCGGCCGGCGAGTTGCGAAGTGCTTGGTCCAGGAGGACGCGAAGCGCTCGAGCCGCGCGTGATGCAAGTGCTCGTGGCCCTGGCCTCGGCGGAGGGTGAAACCGTCACGCGGGACCAGCTCAACCTCCAATGCTGGGGAGGTCGGATCGTCAGCGATGATTCGATCAACCGTGCGATTTCTCGAATTCGCCAGATCGCCAGAGGTGCCGGTGCGGGCACGTTCGAAGTCGAGACGATACCCAAGATCGGCTATCGTTTGGTGACCTGCGAGTCCCCCACGGTTCCCGCGAACGATCGCTTGCCGGAGCTGCACAGCCTGGAACGGAGGCCGGCAGGCGCGGCGCAGGTGCGACGCTCTCGAGCGTGGTTCGTTGCCATCGCGCTGCTCGCAGCGCTGGTCGTCGCGGCGACCACCCTGGCGGTGGTGCGCCGATCGCTGTCGATGAGCAATGCCGCCGCGGGCCTGGAAGCGCGCGATTTGGCCGCACGCGGCGCTGCCGCTTCCTTCGAGGGGACGCCGGCACAGACGGAGCAGGCGATCGGCTATTTCCGGCAAGCGATCGGATACGACCCGAACGACGCCGGCCTTTACGGTGCCATGGCGATCAACCAGGTTTTTGCGCTTCGCGCGGTTCCTACCGTGAGACAGGCGCCTTTGGCGCTGGCCGCCCGCCATTCGATCGCGCAGGCGCTGACGCACGATTCGCACGAGGGGCACGCGCTGGCGGCGCGGGCGCTGCTCACGCCAGGTTTCCGAAACTGGTCTGCTAAGGCGGCTGTGATCGGGGATGGGGTCCAGCGTGCCGGTCCCGACGCGATTCCGACGCTGTACCAGAGCGCGACGTTCCTTGCTGCAGTCGGTCGCAGCGACGAGTCGCTCGGACAGATCGATCGGGCCTATGCGTTGCACCCGCTCGTTCCCTGGATCGCTACCGCGCGCATCGTCGCGCTCACCGCGGCAGGACGACTTGACGAGGCCGAGGCCGCCGCGGACCGCGCCCGCTCCTTGTGGCCGCGCTACGTCGACTTATGGCGCGCCCGCTATTTTCTGGCGCTGGCCCAAGGTCGGCCTGATCGCGCGCTTCAACTCGTCGATGCACGCGAAGGATGGCCGCCGGGCACCCGTGCCAAGGACATGGCGGCACTGCACGCCGCGGCGGAGGCGATTGCGCGACCGTCGAGCGCGTCGGCCGACGCCGTGCTGGCGACGTTCGAGAGACTCGCAGCCGACGGCCAAGACTATGCCGTGGAGGCGACGTGGATAGCGGCCTATCTCGAGCGACCGGATGCGGCGATGGGGTTCGCCGAGCGTTTGCTGGCACCCGAGCGGGCGGCGACCATCGACCGCCGCTTCGATGACCGCATACTCTACCCGATCGAAGGCGAGCGCCCGACCGGAATGTTGTTCATGCTCCCCGCAGACCGGTTATGGACGCATCCCCGCTTCTTCCCATTGATGGAGCGGATCGGCCTCCTTGCCTATTGGCGTGCCAGCGGCGGTCCCGATCTCTGCCGTCGCGCCGAGCTGCGCAGTCGTTGCAGCTCGCTTCACATCTCGCCGCGCGATTAGCGGATGAAAATCTGCGGCGGCGCGCTCAAGGGCGGTTGGAGGGGACACCCACTTCGGCACGCGTGATCGTATAGTCGATCTCGATCAGCACCCAGGTGCCGGTCAGCGGCTTGCCGCCAACGCGCGGCGGTCGCACGCGGAATTGCCAGGCCGCCTGCCGCACCGCTTCTGCCAGGCCCGAGCCGACCGGATTTTCGGCGACGCTGTTGCAGTCGTCTACCCGATAGTTCTCGACGGTGCGGCAGCGGATCAGCCCCGCACCGGGCATCCGCTTGCGCACGCGATCGGTGATATAGGTGCTGAGCTCGGCATCGGTCGGGCGCCGGTACCATTCGGCGGCATACATCGGCTCGCCGTGCGGGCCCTTGCCGACGACGGCGCTGTCGGGTTCGCCCTGATCGTCGCCTTGACCCTGCGTAGTGGCCGTGGCGGAGGGCGCCTTGGCGAATCGCGTAACATCCGCCGATGCGAATTCCTGGCGCGTCATCTTGATGATGTTCGGCGGCAGCTCGATCGGCGGCTGGGGGGTCGGCGTGGGTTGCGGCGGTTGCGGCTTTTGCTCGGCGCGCTTCTCGGTCTTGGTCTCGCGCTTCTGCTGCTTCTGCTTCTCCGCCTTCTCGGCCGTCTTGTCGGCCTCGATCCCGAAGGTGAGCAGCGAGCCCTGGTCGCGCTTGCCCGGCAGTTTGGGCGTGAAGGTCAGCAGCATCAGGAGGATCAGCGCCTCGAAGACGAGCGCCAGCACCAGCCCCGTGCCGCGCCGCCGCACCAGCGCGCGAAGGCGTTCGCGATCGGGGAAGTCGGGAAGGGGCATCGTGACGGCTTAGACCCTGTGGATGGCCCGTTCTGGAGCCCATAGACGCACGATCACGGCGATAGTGCGACAAAAGATCGTTCGAAAGACGCGATTGTCGGATGGCTCCCGTGAGCTGTATTCCCGGTGAATGGCGCCACCGCTCCCGCTCCTTTTCGCACAGCATCTCGCGCGCGACCGGCGGCGGTCGGCGCACACGGTGCGCGCCTATCAGGCGACTGCCGAGCGGCTGGTCGCCTTTCTCCAGCAGCATTGGGGCGAAGCGGTCGACCGTGAAGGGCTGGCGCGCGTGACGCCCGCCGATCTTCGCGCATTCCTTGCCGCGCGGCGCAACGACGGGCTGGGCAATGCCTCTGCCGCGCGCGAACTCTCGGCAGTACGCGGCTTCCTGCGCTTCGCCGTGGGCGACGCCGCGCTGCCGCGGCTGCGCGGACCCAAGGTGCACAAAGGCGTGCCGCGCCCGGTCTCGCCAGACGAGGCCGTCGCACTTGCCGAGTTCGCCGCCGAGGAAGCGAGCGAACCCTGGATTTCGGCGCGCGACTGGGCGGTACTGCTGTTGCTCTACGGTGCCGGGCTGCGCATCGGCGAGGCAGTGGGATTGACCGGCGCGGCGCTCCCGCTCGGCGAAGTGCTGCGCGTCACCGGCAAGCGCAACAAGACGCGGATGGTGCCGCTGCTGCCGCAGGTGCGTGAAGCGATCGAGACCTATGTCGCCGCGCAGCCCTGGGGGGTCTCGGCCGAAACGCCACTGTTCCGCGGCGCCAAGGGAGGACCGCTGCCCCCCGGCGCGATCCGCAAGGCGGTGCGCTCCGCGCGCACCAGCCTTGGGCTCTCCGAGCGGACCACGCCGCACGCATTGCGTCATAGCTTCGCCACCCATCTGCTCGGGCGCGGGGCCGATCTGCGTGCGCTCCAGGAACTGCTCGGCCACGCGAGCCTGAGTTCGACTCAGGTGTACACCGCGGTCGATGCCGCGCACCTGCTCGACGTCTATCGCAACGCGCATCCGCGGGCGTGACGCGGTTTCCAGGTGACAATGCGCCACAGATAATATGCGATGATCAAGCCAACGAGTGCGGCGGACGCCGGGCCGACATAATCCTCGAGTTCATGGAACCGCGTACCCAGATAATAGCCTGCGCCGAGCAGCACCGTGTTCCACACCGCCGCGCCGGCGAAAGTGCAGGCGAGGAAGCGGAACGTGCCCATGTGCAGCATGCCGGCGGGCACCGAGATCAGCGTCCTTCCGGTCGGGAGGAAGCGGAACACGAAGATCACCCATATGCCGTGGCGCTGGAAGAAGCTGTCGAGCGCCTCGACATCCTGCCAGTCTAATGTGAGCCAGCGGCCCCACCGCGCGACGATCGGTTCGAGCCGGCGGTAGCCGACGAACCGGCCGATCGCGTACCAGAAGTAATTGCCCGCGGTGGTCCCGATCGTGCCGGCGATCAGCACCGGCCAGAATTCCATCTTGCCGTGCGCGACGGCGATCCCACCGAGCCCCATGATCAATTCGGACGGGATCGGCGGAATGACATTCTCGAGGCACATCAGCAGCGCGATGCCCCAATAGCCGGCGGCGGCGATCAGCGAGACGACGAACTGAGTCATGCGCGAACCAACGCACGAGGGCGACGCATGCTCAGCGCGCCGCGACCTTGGCTTCGATCGCTTCCCAGATTCGCGCCGCAGTATCGGTTCCGTTGAAGCGATCGATCGCGACGATCCCGGTAGGCGAAGTAACGTTGATCTCGGTGAGCCAATGCCCGCCGATCACGTCGATTCCGACGAACAGCAAGCCAAGCCGCTTCAGTTCGGGGCCGAGCACGGCGCAGATTTCCTGCTCGCGCGGCGTGAGTTCGGTCTTCGCCGCGATTCCGCCGACTGCGAGGTTCGAACGGATCTCGCCTTCGCCCGGAATGCGGTTGACGGCGCCTGCGACTTCGCCGTCGACCAGCACGATGCGTTTGTCGCCCTTTGCGACGTCCGGGAGGAACGCCTGGACCATGTGCGGTTCGCGATAGGCGGTGTTGAAGACTTCGATCAGCGACGACAAATTGGCGCCGTCGCTCCCGACCTTGAAGATCGCCTTGCCGCCGTTGCCGTGGAGCGGCTTGACGACGATCTCGCCATGTTCGGCGAGGAACGCGCGCGCTTCGTCGATGCTGCGCGTGACGAGCGTCGGCGGCATGAACTGCGGAAAGTCGAGCACGAACACTTTCTCGGGCGCGTTGCGCACGCTCGCCGGGTCGTTCACTACAAGGGTCTTGTCGGCGATCCGTTCGAGCAGGTGCGTCGCAGTGATATAGCCGAGATCGAACGGCGGATCCTGGCGCATCAGCACGACATCGGCTTGTTCGCCGAGGTCGAGCGCGACCGGATCGGAGAAGGCGAAGTGATTGCCGGCGACGCGCTGCACCGTCACCGGATGCGCACTGGTCCAGACGCGGCCGGCCGAGTAGTTGAGGTCGCCGGGAGCGTAATGGAACAGCCTGTGTCCCCGCGCCTGCGCCGAGAGCATCAGCGCGAAGGTCGAATCGCCGGCGATGTTGATCGAATCGAGCGGGTCCATCTGCACAGCGACATTCAGGCCCATAACTGCTCCCTGCTCGGTTCGGCGCGCATGTAGGTGTGCAGCGCCGGCTTGTCACCCGATCCAGGCATTCTCGATGTGCCGCGGAGGTGTGGCGGGCGCGAGTAGCAGGACGTCGACGCGGATGTCGTCGCCGGGCTGGGTATAGCGCGGCATCAAATATTCGGCCGCCGCGGCGACCCGCGCGAGCCGTAGCTCGTCGATCGCGAAATCGAGTTCGGCGGCGGTTGCGCGGGTCTTCACTTCGACGAAGGCGACCAGCTTGCCGCGTCGCGCGACCAGGTCGATTTCGCCGACCGGTGTGCGCACGCGCCGATCGAGGATGCGCCATCCGCGCAGGCGGAAATACCAGGCGGCGCGCGACTCCCCGTCGCGTCCCCTCGCTTCGGCTGCCCGGCGGTCTCTCACAGACTCCCCTCCCTGGAAGGGAGGGGTTGGGGGTGGGTTACTCTCCACACGCCGAAACGCCTGGGGCAGGCCAACCCACCCCATGATCCCCTCCCTTCCAGGGAGGGGAGTAAGGATGGGAGAAAGTCACCCATCCCGCTCCCCCCGCATCTCCATCGCCCGTGCGTACAGCGCTTTCCGGTCCAGCCCGAGCCGCTTCGCCACTTCGCCCGCCGCCTTGGCGGGCGGCAGCCGTTCGAGTGCTTCGGCGAGCGCGGCATCGGCGTCGTCGGCGCTCGCGGGGGCCGCCTCGCCCGGTGGACCCACCACCACGACGATTTCGCCTTTGGGCGGCGCGTCGGCGTAGCGTGCGGCGAGTTCCGTCAGCGTCCCCGTCACGCATTGCTCGAATTTTTTGGTGATCTCGCGCGCCACCGCGGCGTCGCGATTGCCCAGCCCTTCGGCAAGCGCCGCCAGGCATGCGCCGAGTCGCGGGGCCGATTCATAGAGCACCAGCGTCGCGCGGACACTCGCGACTTCGGCGATCGCTGCCGCGCGCGCGTGCTGTTTGCTCGGCAGAAAGCCCAGGAACAGGAAGCGATCGGTCGGCTGCCCGGCGAGCGTCAACGCGGCAACCACTGCGCTCGGGCCCGGGATCGTGGTCACTGCGTGGCCGGCGGCACGCGCGTCGCGCACCAGCTTATAGCCTGGATCCGAGATCAGGGGCGTGCCGGCATCCGACACCAATGCGATCGATTCGCTGGCCATGCGCGCGATCAGCATAGGGCGGACGGCATCGGCATTGTGGTCGTGATAGGCCTGCATCGGGCGCTTGACGCCGATATGGCGTAGCAGCCCGGCAGTGACCCGCGTGTCCTCGACTGCAACCAGATCGGCGTTGGCGAGTATCTCCGCTGCGCGCGGCGACAAGTCACCGAGATTGCCGATCGGGGTGGCGACGATATAGAGGCCGGGCGAAAGTACGGTGTTCACGGGGAGAGACATGGCAGAGGCAGCGATCCGAGAGCAACGGGGAGTTGGCGCTTTGCGGCGCTGGATGGTGCTGGGGCTCGCCGTACTGGTGAGCGCGTGCGCCGGCGGACCCCGTGTCATTCCGCAACCTCAGCGTCCACCGGTCGAAGCGCCGAAGCCAGTGCAGACACCGCGTCCGGTCGGGCCCGGTATTCCCGAGGACCTCAATCGCCACCGCATCGCATTGCTGGTGCCGCTCACCGGTTCGAACGCGGGTGTCGGCAAGAGCCTGGCCAATGCGACGCAGCTCGCGCAGCTCGACAGCGGCACGCAGGCGATCCGGATCACCAGCTACGATACGGCGACCGGCGCGACTGCTGCGGCCGAACGGGCGATTGCCGACGGCAACCAGCTGATCCTTGGGCCGCTGCTCGGCGAAGATGTGCGCGCGGTCGCGCCGATTGCCCGCCGCGCCAATGTGCCGGTGCTGAGCTTTTCGAACGATTCGAGCGTCGCCGGCAACGGCGTGTTCCTTATGGGATATTCGCCGACGCAATCCGTGGCGCGCGTGGTCGAATATGCCAAGGCGAACGGCATCACTCAGTTTGCCGGGCTGGTTCCGACGGGCGTCTATGGCGAACGCGCCTCGACCGCGCTGTTGCGTTCGGTCGAAAGCGCGGGCGGCCAGGTGATCTCGCTCCAGACCTATGCGCGCGGCGGGATCCATGCCGCGATCGCCAAGCTCGCCAAGCCGTACCAGGCAGTGCTGATCGCCGACAGCGCCGGCACGGCGGCGCTTGCGGTGCCGGCGCTGCGGCGCGACGGCGGCGCCAGCGTGCGGCTGCTCGGCACCGAATTGTGGAACAGCGACATGTCGGCGCTCACCAACCCGGCGCTGAACGGCGCATGGTTCGCGAGCGTGCCCGACAATTATTATCGCGCCTATTCGGCCAAATATCGCACCCGGTTCGGCGCTGCGCCCTATCGACTCTCGACGCTCGGCTATGACGCAGTGCTGCTCGTGGCGCGAATCGCGCGCGACTGGCCGGCGAACCAGTCGTTCCCGATGGCGCGGATGATCGATCGCGACGGCTTTGCCGGGCTCGACGGTGCGTTCCGCTTCGGCCGCGACGGCGTCGCCGAGCGCGCTCTCGAAGTCCAGGAAATCCGCGGCGGCGCGGCGGCGACGGTCTCGCCGGCACCCAACGGATTCACCGGGCGCTAGCGTCCTCGCGGTTTAATTCTGCATGTTCCCCTGCGAAAGCAGGGGCCTAGGGCCACCAGCTGCGTCGTTCCGGACCTGGACCCCTGCTTTCGCAGGGGAACGAACCGGAGCAGATCACCGTCGCCACCTCGCAATGAGGGGTTCAGCCTGGCCATGCGTATCAAGGGCAATGTCCATAGGAGTTAGCCGAATCATGCGCGCCTTGCTGACCTTTACCGCCGCCGCACTTACCGTCGCCGTTCCGGCGTCGGCGCATCCCAAGCTGGTTTCCTCCACGCCGGGCGCCAATGCCGTCGTGTCGGCTCCCAGCCAGATCACGATCACTTTCTCGGAGGCACTGATCGAGAAACTGTCGAAGGTCAGCGTGTCGATGACCATGGCGGGGATGGACCCGATGGCGATGCCCGGCAAGACGAGCCTGTCGAAGGACGGCAAGACGCTGACCGTCGTCTATGCCGCGCCATTGCACGCCGGCGCCTACAAGGTCGACTATCAAGTGGTGTCGACCGACACGCACAAGGCCGGCGGCAACTTCGCATTCCGGGTGCGCTAGGCAGTGGATGCGCTGGCCGTCGCGCTGCGCTTCGGCCTCTATCTCGACCTGATGCTGTTGTTCGGTACGGGCGCATTCGCGCTCTACGCGTTGCGCGGGGCCGAGCGTGCTTCGGGCGCGGTGCTGCCGCTGTTCCCGCTCCTTCTGAGTGTGTCGTTCGCCGCCTTGCCGCTGTCGGCGCTGGGCTTGCTCGTATTGGCTGCGAACATGGCGGGGACGCCGCTGTTCCCCGTCGATAACGACACGCTCGGCGTCGTGCTGTGGGAAACCGCGATCGGCACGGCGTGGATGGTGCGGATAGCGGCACTGGCGGCAACCGCGCTTGCCGTGGTGACGCTGCATCGTGCGCCGCTTGCAGTGAGCCTCGTGGCGGCCAGTGGCGGCGCGCTCGCGCTCGCCACGCTGGCGTGGAGCGGTCACGGCGCGATGGAGGGAGCCGGCGGTTGGCTGCACCTCGCCGCCGATATCGCGCACCTGTTGGCGGCGGGCCTGTGGATCGGGGCCCTGTTCTGCCTCGGGATCTTGGTGTTCGCGCCCTCGACCGGGGCAAGCGTCGCGCGACTGCAACTCGCGCATCGCGCGCTCGCCGGCTTCGCGCCGGTCGGCTCGATGGCCGTCGCGATGCTGGTTGCCACCGGCATCGCCAATACGTTCTGGATTCTCGGCTGGGCGGGCCTCACCGGCTTGCCCGGGACGCGCTACGGCCAGTTGCTGATCGCCAAGCTGCTGCTGTTCGCGGCGATGCTCGGTCTCGCCGCGTCCAATCGCTGGCGCCTGGTGCCGCGTCTCGAATCTGGCTTGACCGCATCGCCGCTCGCGCCGCTCGCCGCGTTGCGGCGAAGCCTTGCGCTCGAGGCGCTGGCGGGCGCGGCAATCGTCGCGCTGGTCGCATGGTTGGGAACGCTCGATCCAGGCGGAGCCGCTCAATAGCGCGCGAGGATGCGATTCATCTGATCGATCTCGCGGCGTTGCGAATCCCGGATTTGCCGGCAAAGCGATTGGATCTCGGCGTCGCGCAACTTGGCTTCGCGGCACATCAGGATCGCACCCGAATGGTGCGGGATCATCGAGCGCAGGAACTGCGCGTCGGCGATCCCCGCCTGGGTGCGGATGCCGGCGAGTGCCAGGCCGAACAGCGCAGCGAAACCGATATGAAGCGCGATGTTGAGACCGCGGTTCGGGTACATCGCACGCATCGTCAGCAGCATGATGATCGCCATCGGCGCGAGCATCACGAGCGCCATGTAGAGCATGTTGAGGTTGTTGAAGAAATCGCCCGCGGTGTCGATCATGGCGAACATCGCAAAGTACATGACGACGAAGCTCGCGGTGAGATTGACCGCGAGCGCGCGATAAGGATGGGCATGCATGGCCGGTCTCCCATGGTCGAAGACCCAACGTGTCGCGCATGGCAGCGGTGCCGCGGCGGCTAGCTATTCTCCCCAGCGAGCGTCGCGAGAATCGGGCAGTCGGGCCGATCGTCGCCGTGGCAGCGGTCTGCGAGATCGATGAGCGTCCGGCGCATTGCCTCGAGCGCCCGGGCCTTGCGCTGAAGCTCGTCGGCGCGGGTAATCGCCAATGCCTTCACTTCGGCACTCGAGCGGCCGCGATCATTCCACAGATCGAGCAGCACGCGGATCTCCTCGATTGGAAACCCGAGATCGCGCGCGTTGGCGATGAAACGGAGCCGATGAGCGTCGGCGTCGGAATAGTCGCGATAGCCGCTCCCGCGACGAGGTGCCGGCGGGATCAATCCGATCTTCTCGTAGTGACGGATCATGCGCTGCGAGACGCCGCTTGCCTCGGAAGCCTCGCCGATGTTCATGTGCCAACGATACCCCTGCAGCTGAATTTGGTCCACGCGTGCGGCCTGGTCCGGAGCGCGCTGCGCCGCGTCACAACCGTACTCCGCGCAGCCGCAGCGCATTGCCGATCACGCTGACCGACGACAGCGCCATCGCCGCCGCTGCAATCGCCGGGGACAGCAGCGTGCCTGTGAACGGATACAACAGCCCAGCCGCAATCGGAACGCCGGCCACATTATAGACGAACGCGAACACCAGATTCTGGCGGATGTTGCGCATCACCGCGCGTGACAGCCGTCGCGCGCGAATCAGCCCGATGAGATCGCCCTTGAGTAGCGTCACCCCCGCGCTTTCGATCGCGACATCGGCGCCGGCACCCATCGCCACACCGATCTCGGCCGCGGCGAGCGCTGGCGCGTCGTTGACGCCGTCGCCGGCCATTGCCACCGAACGCCCTTCGGCGCGCAGCCGCTTGACCACGGCCGCTTTTTCTTCCGGCAGCACTTCGGCCTCGACTTGGGTGATGCCGATGCGCCGGGCGACGGCGAGTGCGGTCGTGCGATTGTCGCCTGTCATCATCACCACGTCGATGCCTTCGTCCCGCAGTGCGCGCAGCGCCTCGGCGGTGCTTGCCTTGACCGGATCGGCGATGCCGATGAGGCCGGCGAGCGTGCCGTCGACCGTCACGAAGATCGCAGTCGCGCCGTCGCTGCGCAGCCGCTCGGCGGCCTCCGCCAGCGCGGCGATGTCGACGCCCTGTTCGGCCATCATCCGCGGTGCGCCGAGCAGCAGGCGTTTGCCGTCGACCGTTCCGGTCACGCCCCGCCCGATCGGCGCGTCGAAATCCTTGGCCTCGGCCAGCGGCAGCCCGCGCTCGGTCGCCGCGCGAACCACGGCCTCGCCGAGCGGATGCTGGCTGCCGCGCTCGAGGCTCGCAGCGAGGCGCAGCAGTTCGGTTTCATCGAACCCTGCGGCGGGAACGACCGCGCTCACCGCTGGCCGTCCCTCGGTCAGCGTGCCGGTCTTGTCGACGATCAACGTATCCATCTTCTCGAACCGCTCGAGCGCTTCGGCGTTCTTGATCAGCACGCCAGCCTGGGCGCCGCGGCCGACACCAACCATGATCGACATCGGAGTCGCGAGGCCCAATGCGCAAGGACAGGCGATGATCAACACCGACACCGCAGCGACCAGCGCATAGGCGAAGCGCGGCTCGGGCCCGACTACCGCCCAGATCACGCCGGCGACCAGCGCCACGGCGATCACTGCGGGAACGAACCATGCGGACACCTGGTCCGCCATGCGCTGGATCGGCGCACGGCTGCGCTGCGCCTCGGCAACCATCTGGACGATGCGCGCGAGCAGGGTATCGGCACCGATCTTCTCGGCGCGCATCACGAAGCTGCCGGTCTGATTGAGCGACCCGGCGATCATTTTTGCGCCCGGCTCCTTGGTCACGGGCATCGACTCGCCGGTCACAAGCGATTCGTCGATCGCGACGCGGCCGTCGATCAGCTCGCCGTCGACCGGCACTTTCTCCCCCGGCCGCACACGCAGCCGGTCGCCGACCACGACCTGGTCGAGCGTGACTTCCTCGTCGCTGCCGTCGTCGCGCAACCGTCGCGCGATCTTCGGCGCGAGATCGAGCAGCGCCTTGATCGCGCCCGAAGTGCGCTGGCGTGCGCGCAGCTCGAGCACCTGGCCCAGCAGCACGAGCACGGTGATCACTGCGGCCGCCTCGAAATAGGCCGGCACCGCGCCGTCCATGGTGCGGAACGCGGCGGGGAAGGCGCCGGGGATGAGCACCGCGAATACGCTATAGATCCAGGCGACGCCGACACCCATGGCGATCAGCGTGAACATGTTGAGCTTTCGGGTACGCAGCGACGCCCAGCCGCGCACGAAGAATGGCCAGCCCGCCCACAGCACAACCGGCGTCGCCAGTGCGAACTGGATCCAATTCGAAGCCTGGCGGTCGAGCAGCATCATCCGCTCGGTCAGATGGCCGCCCATTTCGAGCACGAATACCGGCAGCGCCAGCACGAGCCCGACCACGAAGCGCCGGGTCATATCGGCGAGTTCGGGATTGGGGCCGGAGTCGAGCGTCACCGTGACCGGTTCGAGCGCCATGCCGCAGATCGGACAGAAGCCGGGCCCGACCTGGCGGATCTCGGGATGCATCGGGCATGTGTAGATCGCGCCTTCTGCAACCTTCTCCGGCGGTCGATGCCCGGCGTGTTCGTGGTGACAAGCGTGGTCGGTCATGGGCGTCCTTTCACGCCGGCCCATATAGGGTTTGACATCATGTCAAGGTCAACCCGCCATTCTGCGGCATATCGCGCGCGGCGGCGCGGCATGCGATGAGGGGTCCGTGGCCCCGCTGCGTAGAGGGGAAGGGAAGTGCAGAAATGAACGACGAACTCGATCAATTGCTCGGCCGGCTTGGCGATCGCGCGCCGCATCCGAGACTGGATGCCGCGAGCGATGCCGTGCTCGCCCGGATCGGCGCGCCCGTGCGCGCCGCGAGCCTGCCGCTTTCGGCCGGGCTAGCGGCATTGCTTGCGGTCGGCGTCGGCGTCACGAGCGCCTGGTCGGAGCGCGCCGATGCGCGGCCCGCGCTGCCACTGTACGCCGGACAGGCGCTCGCGCCGGCGACGCTGCTGGTGGGCGACAACTGAATGGACGTGCGCCGGCTGATGGCGATCGCGCTGATTGCCTTTGTCGCGGCGATCGCGGGCGTCGCGGTCGCACGCGCCTGGCTCCCCGCGCCGCATGCGCACGGCACGGAACTGCACGAACTGCTCCACGATCGGTTGGACCTCGACGCGGCACAGCAGGCGAAGCTCGATGCGCTCGAGCATAGCTTCGCGCTGCGCAAGCAGGCGCTCGAAGCCGAGCTGCGCGCCGACAATGCGCGGCTCGCCGCAGCGATCGAGGCCGAGCATGCCGCGGGCCCGGGCGTCGATGCCGCAGTCGATGCGACGCATCAGGCGATGGGCGAGCTGCAAAAGGCGACGCTCGCGCACGTCTTTGCGATGCGCGCGATCCTGCGGCCCGATCAGGCTGCCAGGTTCGACCGGGCGGTAGTGAGGGCGCTGACCGTCGACGCGCGATGACCTCCGATTTCGCCGGCCTTTCGGACGGTGATCTCGCCGCGCTCAGCCTTGCCGGCCGCCGACTCGCGTTCGCCGAGCTGATGCGGCGGCACCGCGAACCGATCTACCGCGTCATTCTCGGCAATGTCGGCGATCCCGACGAAGCGCTCGATCTCGTCCAGGAGAGTTTCGTCGCCGCCTGGCGCGCGCTCGCGCGCTATGACTCGGCCCGGCCGATGCGCGCGTGGCTGACGACGATCGCGCTCAACAAATGCCGCGACTGGAGCCGACGGCGCGCGGTACGCCGCTTCTTCGCGCGCGCGTTGCCGCTCGACGTCGCTGCCGAACGCGCCGACGAGCGTGCCTCTCCGCACGACGAGGCACAGGGGCGTGCGGAGCTCGCGCGGGTGGCGCAGGCAATCGCCGATCTGCCGGCGGCGCTACGCGAGGTGCTCGTGCTGCGCACGGTGGAAGGGATTGGCCAGGCTGAGGCGGCCGCGATGCTCGGCGTCACTGAAAAAGCCGTGGAGACTCGGCTGCGGCGCGCGCGGATGCGGCTTGCCGAAGTGCTCGCGACTGCCGGGATCGCACGCCCCTCTTGACCCTGACATGATGTCAAATCCCATTTGTGGTCCGGAAGCGAGCCGAGGGGTGTGAACCGCTGGTGCGTATCACGACCGAACAGGCGGCAGCCGCCCGGAGAAGCGAAATGACGTTGCAACTCGACCGCCGAAGACTGCTGCGCGGTGCCGCGCTTGCTGCGGGCGGGCTGGCGATGCCTGGCCTGCCCGCCTGGGCACAGACCGGCGGCCCAGGCATCGCCGCGCTGCCCGAGCTCTCGGGCGACGACATCACGCTCCGGATCGCGCACCAGATGCTCGCAGTCGACGGGCGCGAGATGCATGCGGTCGGCATCAATGGCACCGTTCCCGCGCCGCTGCTTCGGCTGCGCGAGGGTCGCACGGTCAACATCCATGTCGAAAATACGCTCGACGAAGAGACGTCGATCCACTGGCACGGGCTGATCCTGCCCTTCCAGATGGATGGCGTGCCCGGCGTCTCCTTCCCGGGGATCAAG
>Ga0207675_100000124_pt1 | contig 63805 bp, 60 predicted proteins | sample KBSSwiS42_FD_184305 | JGI IMG/M metagenome (GOLD analysis project Ga0207675, IMG submission 184305) | Switchgrass rhizosphere microbial communities from Kellogg Biological Station, Michigan, USA - KBS Switchgrass S4-2 (SPAdes) (version 2) | ecosystem: Host-associated > Plants > Roots >...
CTCAGCGAAATGCTAAAAGCCATAATGGCGAGAGAGTGGATATCCAGCGGTTGGGTATAGTATACGGCCAGGAGACCCGCGCCAAGCCCCGCGAGGATCGCAAACCATTTGATATTTACATTTTTTTCTTCGCCATGTTTTGGCTGAAGCAGGCTGGTGACAAGATTTTCCGGTATTCCCTTATCCAGGATCCGGTTTTTAAGACGATGATCAAGGATCTTTTGTAAAAAATTAATAATAAAAGTCAAAATCGCAAGCAATATAAATATGCCTGCGCATACCGAGAAGACCTGGTCATTGAAGCCATTACCTGCATTGACTACAGTCGCACTGGAAAGAACTGTTACGGTGGTCATTATTTTTTTCATTGCTGGTTTATTTATCAATTTGACGTGTTGCTGTCTTAAATGTTGCATTACTAACCCCTGTATAAATTAAGGGCATGCATTTTCTTTTTATACCTTTTATAGATATCGGTGACGAGGAAAATGGAAAGTGTCATGAATGCCGTAAGAACCAAATAAATAAATACCGGTGCAATACGCTCAAAAATGCCGGTCATATACTTTCTGAAAAAGTATAACGCAAAACCTATTATGGCCGCAGCTGCAGTCATAATAGCATAAATCAGTGTACTTTCTTTTTCTCTATTGACCGCGGGTGATGGAACTGGCAATTGTTGCATCACGATTTCTGTAAGGGAAAAATCGAAACTTTCAGCCGGTTGATTACGAAGACCGGTAACAAGTAATCGGTAACCCTCTGCTTTTTCTCTGCATTGTTCGCACGAGTGGATATGCATGTTTATGCCGGTATCGCCGAAGTCGCGATCCAGAACATATTGCTGTAATTCTTCGTCGGTAAGATGCGTTGCCCTCATATATCTTCCTTTTGATAGTTCAATGCCAGCGTTTCCTTTAATGTTTTTCTTGCGCGGAATAAATAGCTTTTTACCGTCCCTTCCGGCAAGCCGGTGATCTCAGTTATTTCTGCATAGCTCATTTCTTCTTTGTGGTATAACGTGATCAGTGTTTGATAAACGGGTGGCAGTTGTTGTATTCCTTTATTAAGGATCGACACAAGTTCTTTTTGTTCTATCAAAAAGGTCGTTTCCTCTGCATATCCCCTGCTATCTTCTTCTTCGTCATCAGTTGTTAGTTCACCAGGTACCAACTGTTTTTTTCGCAACTGATCAAAGCACGCATTGTAAGCTATCTGTGCTACCCACGTGGAAAGCCTGGATTGGAACCTAAATCCCTTTAAGTTTTTATAGACCTTTAAATAGATTTCCTGGGCCAGGTCCTTTCTGTCCTCCGCGTTGCAGATCATCTTGCAAACTATTTGCGCCACCAGGTATTCGGTATTGGTTATAATCGTGGCAAAAGCGGACGTGTTGCCACTTAATACTTTGGCCACCAAATATTTGTCTCGTTCGCTATTGCCGGTTTCGGTCGAGGTCACTGCTTATTCGACGGGTGAGTTCTAAAAATGTTGCAATAAAAGAATAAATGTCCATTCCGCATCAGGAAAACAATCTAAGACTGTCTATAAATCAAATTCAACCCAAACATCCTATATTTCCCAAAAACCACAATTTTCATCTTAATAACTAAACTTTGTTACTATAATTTTTTTTTGGTGTTCATCCGATTATCTACCTTCACATTATTAAATCCTCATTTAATCTCCGATCCGCCCACTATTGATTTCTTTTAAAACGGTGCTGTTCTCCAATTTGTTTTTACAACTTTTCAACTGGTAATAACCTATCGCTGATGGATTGTGTTATACCCGGGAGAGTAGTTGCAAGACCGAATCATCTGAAAAAGTAAAGGATTTTGTAAAACTGAATCGGGCAGGAATACCGCCTGTATTACTTTTTATGCACTTCAAACTCCAAGGTTTGACGTGAATACAGAAATCATCCTTTCTCTTTATTGCGCCCTCGCAGAATGCATGCACTTTGAAATAGTTTGAACAGAACTATTGTTAACTATTAAACAGAATCTTATGGCCTGGTAACAACCCAACACCTAACGGTAAATTTTTTTTACCAACGACCCGACCTTGACCAAAATTTTATTATTCTTTTTTCACTATTAAAAATTAACCACTATGCAATTGCCGTTTTTAAAGAATTTCCATCCATTAAAATTGACTGCAATAGTCATCCTTTCAGCTTCGCTGGCAGGCTGTGTGAAAGATGTTCCTATTCCACCGACAGCCAGCGAGGAAAGTGCCAATGTAGTTTATGATTGGTATAAATTGATAGCTCGCCTACAGTTGTATTCAAACCCTCAACCCGTTGTGTTGCTGAACTACCGAAACTTTGGCTATATCGGAGTAGGTCTGTATGAGGCAGTACAACCTGGCATCAAGGGTGGGGTGAGTTTGTCTTCTAAACTTTACCAGATGCCGGATATGCCGCAGGCGGACAAGGATAAGTTTTATTTGTGGGGCGCAAGTGCTAATGCTGTTTTACCCAGCTTAATGAAGCAGCTCCTGACGGGACTGACTGACGCTAATAAAGCCAGTATAGATTCTCTTGAAAAAGCCTATAACGACCGGTTCAGATTGCATGTTCCAGAAGCAGTAGTCACCCGATCCCAGGAATTTGGACGTTCCGTTGCCAATATTATTTACCAATGGTCGACAACAGATAAGTTTAACCTTTCCGCTGAAGGTTACACACTACCGGTCTGCCCTAGCTGCTGGGTACTTGTTCCTCCGGCACCCGCTCCCGTGGGTCCTTTCTTAGGAGAGTCACGGCCATTCCTCGAATCTAGTGTAACAGCAGAAGCTCCTCCACTCCCAGTTCCTTATTCAGAAGACCCGTCATCTGATTTTTATAAAGAAGCAAAAAATGTTTATGAAATTGGAAACGCGCTGACGGCCGAGCAAAAAGTTATTCCACCATGGTTTGCTGATGCAGGCGGTCCGGGTGTGGGACTTGCAGCCGGCGCTCATATTCTTTCTGTTATTACCGATATCCTGGAAAGTAAAAAGGTCAAGCTGTCAAAGGCTGCGGAAATCTATGCCAGAACGGGGATTGCATTTAAGGACGCTCCTGTAATTGTCTGGAGATCGAAATACAGTTCCAAGTTTAACCTACTTCGCCCGGTGACCTATATTAACCGGCATATTGATCCTGAAAAGGACTGGACCACCTTCTTGCCTACACCTCCGTATCCGGATTATCTTTCCGGGCTTGTCAGCCTGTTTTCGTCTTCTTTCCAAATAATAAAAAGGGAATTTGGGAATATACCAATTACTGACAAAGCGTATGTTTGGAGGGGTTCGGGAACCAGGGAATATGATTCGATTTCCGACTATGTTGACGAGGCTGGTTTTTCGAGGGTTCTCGCAGGCATACATTACCAGTTTACACAAGACGTAACTATAGAGGTTGCGAAAAAACTAGGCAACAAAATCGCGGACCTCGATTTGGTAAGAGGCCACTGGGATCATTAAGTATTTAGAGCCCTACCATTTCCCAGTTTCATCTCATTTCGACCGAATTTGCTTTTTGCCCGGTGCGATAAACGTGCACCGGGTTTTTTATGTGACAGATGACGCTTTTTTATTGCGGATACTGCCCGGAGCACAATGAATTTTACAATTAATTTGCAAAATATGCTCAACAAAATTGTCGCGCTTGTTATTTTGGGAGGAGTGATTCTTCTATCTTGTACAAAAAAGTCTACCGATTCGCCTGTGGCCCCGGATCTGAAAGCGACTTTTAAATTCACAATAGGCAATACTTCTTACGAGTGGAACGGCTCGCCTGCCACATTAGATGCCGGCGGCTCGCACTTGCAAAGAACTGTTTATAACAATAGTGCCTGGTACACATTAACCGCATATCCTGCCAACGCAGGCATCTATACAGGGGTCTATTTGAGAATAAATTCACCAACCATTGCGGCCCAATCATAAAGTGACACCGTTGCCATACCTGTGCTTTGGCAACTGGCCGAACAAGTCTGCATGACGGGTACGCATCTTTATTTTTCCAATGAAATGGGTGACAATGTCACTGTCAACATCACCAGCAGGCATGATGATAATTACGCCGACGGTAATTTTACCGGGTTGCTTACAGAAAATGATCAATTCAGCGTTGGGAACAAGGCTACCATCACAGGGGAATTTAAAAATGTCAAAATCCTGGAATAACGATTTTCCTCCCGCTTAAAGAATGAATAAGAAGATGCGGTGGTTTTATATTGTCGGTTATGAAAATTGATAATATTTACCAGGGACGGTGACACAACTCCGGGAATTACGCGACTAAAACGATTAATGCGAAGGCCAGATTAATTCATTTTACCTGGTAAATTTATTTCTCCTGCAAATCCCGGGCAGCCCGCATTGAATACGATGTCTGCCCATTCAATATTATTTCCCTAATATGAGCGACTGTTCGCCATAGTATGAATCCATCATGAACACCAGGGACAGCGTTATCTTATCTCCGCATGGGCTCACGGTGCCAGTACCTTCGTCTATCATATGTGTTTGGCCCCCGCCAAATTCACCAACTACCTGCATTGGAACTGTGGCCACAAGGGTCACGGGGTCAACTTCCACTCTCATCGGGATGCGTGTGAAGTTACCCACGTCAGGATTCGGCCATGCAGTAATTAAAAGCGTGTTGTCCGGACCCGGGCGCACTTCGACAAGATCGCCGACTTCGTAATCCCAGGTTTTTGTCAATACCTTATAAAATCCATCATAATCATTTTTATCATAAAAACAATTAGCTACATAAGTAACCGAAAAACTCGAATTTGGCAGTGTGGCTGGATCAGCATCATAGGGATTGCCGGTAAGTGGAAAACCTGTATAAACCCGCCCATCCTGCGCAGTTACATCTGCAGCGATTTCAAAGACATCTCCAAGCCCGATCGTTGAATCAAATAAGGCAGTAAGCTGGGTTCCCGTTACTTCAACTGTGGTGGGAAAACTGGTCACACCCGCTTTAAGTGTTTTAACATTGGATTTATTTCCGTTTCTGACCACAACCACATCAACTCTCTGGGCAATTACTTCCGTTCCATAATACATATCCACGACGACTTTCCCGAGGAAATCTTCAGGATTTTTGCCTGAGATAAATTCATCTGCAGTGCTGTCTTTTATTATTGACGGTAACGGGAATCTTGGATCAGTGATAGGCGCGTCATTATTTTTACTGCAGGCAATATAAAACGTGGTGATAATAGGAAGGAGAAGGAAATATATAAATGATTTTTTCATAGACGAATTAGTTTGATGATTCATAAAAGCCGTGATGTGTGCCTGGTTAATGCTTTTAAAGCTTTGCAATTCCACTGACAATCCTTGCTATAAAAATAGAAAACTATTTCGATTATCAAAACGGGAGAAAGCTTATCTGGTCTATTGCAATTCGCAAACATCCTCAGCTATTCCATAAGATAACGACTTAATTGATTTTTGGCTTGTGAAATCTGCATAAAGGGATTGAGTGCAGAGTTGGATTGTTTGGAATATTTACTGCCTATGTGGCTTCCCTATTTGTAGAAGACAAATCAAACACGACTACCCGGACGCAATAGACCATGATTAGTTTAACCTACACTGGCCGTTTATTTATCTCAAACTTCTAATTTTCCCCGCCCAACCTTTTTCAACGATCAATCGGAATAAACGAAAACGAAATCTTGTCAACCAGGGACCAATTTTATTCTTCATGATTCTAAGTACAATTTCGAAAACTATGTAGCCGATCAGGACTGAGGCAATCCATTCAAGATTACTTAAGGTTTGTTTGCTGACGACCATTTTCCTTGCAGTAAGCCCCCAAAGATTATGAATGCTGCGCGTGGTGAAAAAATGAGAAATAAGGCTGCTGGCCCATAATCCTATTATAAAACCAGTAAATCTTCCGATAAATTGTTCTGATAAATAATTCAAAACGGTCTTTCTGTCATTTTTCATAGGCATTAGATTAGGAATTGGGAATTATTAGTTAGTAATTAGGTTAATGGCTTAAATCTATCATTATTTTATCGGCGATGCAAGGTGAAATAAGGTGGTTTTGTTCGAAGCCAGGAGTAGTAATTTTACTTCACCTTAAGCGGTAGAAGGTGTTTTCACCTCTGGCATATTTGTAAATCAATCACGGTGTGTAACACATGTAAAAGGCGTGCCTTAGTTGGACCTGAAAATTATCTCATAAATCGTGTTAATCATAAGTTCAGATTATTGATCTATCTTCCTGTTTCACATTCGCAGCCAACTCTTCAAAAAACCAAAACGGATGTTCTATGAGAAAACTGTTTGTTCTATCATTACTGCTTTTTTCATTCACTCATTGCAATCAAAAAACTTCACCCGGCTGGATCGATGAACAACGTTTGCTGAACCGGGATCCCAACGAATGGCTTTCGCTCGGCGGAAATCATCTGATGCAACATTATTCTCCTCTCAATGAAATCAATGCCGGTAATGTTGATAGTCTCGGTTATGCATGGGAGTATGATGCGCAAAGTACTATCGGCCGCGTGTACCGGGGACTGGAAGCCACACCCATTGTCGTGGATGGAGTAATGTACACTTCAGGAGCGTGGGGTTTTGCATATGCAATAGATGCAAAAAGCGGGAAGGAAATCTGGAAATATGATCCGAATGTCGATGCTTCTTATGGACGCCGTGCTTGTTGTGATGTAGTGAACCGGGGCGTCGCCGTTTGGAAAGGGAAAGTTTATGTAGGTACGCTGGATGGGTATATTGTTTGTCTCAACGCTGCTAACGGAAAAGAGATCTGGCGAAAAGATTCATTCACGGACAGAACAAAAGCCTATACTATTACCAGTCCGCCACAGGTTGCGGGTAATATTGTAATGATCGGCAATTCAGGCGGTGAGTATGGTGTGAGAGGTTATATCACAGCATATGACTTGAGAACAGGTGAACAAAAATGGCGCTTTTTCACTGTACCTGGCGATCCGAAGAATGGCTTTGAACATGAAGAGATGAAGATGGCATCACAAACATGGGATCCCAATTCTTCGTGGGAGTACGGTGGCGGAGGAACTGCATGGGGTGAATCGGCATATGATCCTGAATTGAATTTATTGTATGTAGGCACGGGTAACTCGACTCCATACCCGATTTGGTTTCGCAGTCCGTCCGGGGGAGATAATTTATTCCTTTCATCAATACTCGCTATTAATCCTGACAATGGAAAACTGGTGTGGTATTATCAAACTACGCCGGGTGAAATATGGGATTACACTGCAACAATGAATATTGTTCTCGCAGATATCACAATAAGTGGAAAACCAAGAAAGGTATTAATGCAGGCGCCTAAGAATGGGTTCTTTTATGTGTTAGATCGTGCTACCGGAGAATTGCTGTCTGCTGAAAAATACACAAGGGTCAACTGGGCGAGCCGCGTGGATCTGAAAACGGGCAAACCAGTGTTAACTGAACAGGGAGGTTGGTATAAGGATACACCCAAACTTGTCGTCCCATTTCTTGGCGGAGGACATAACTGGCAGCCGATGTCGTTCAACCCGGCAACCGGTTTGGTTTATATTCCGGAACATGCCATACCGCAAGTGTACAAGACTTATGACACGTACAAATGGAAACCCGATGAAGACAATACGGCTCTTGATTACAGTTCACTGGGTGATTTCAGTTTGGTGATCGACCAGGTAAAACAATCTGAGGACACAATACCATCTGAAAGTTTGCTGGCGTGGGATCCTGTAATGCAGAAAGCTGTCTGGAAAATCCCCGATGGCGCACCGGACGGCGGGACCTTGTCAACGCCTGAATTAGTTTTTCAGGGTACGCGTACAGGTTACCTCAAAGTATATGATGCGCGGACAGGAAAAAAGTTGAAAGAAATTTTTGCCGGTACAGGTATCATGGCTGCACCCTGTACTTATAGCATTGATGGTGTACAGTATGTTGCCGTCATGGCCGGATATGGCGGAGCCCCTACTTGTTGTTATCCTGCCGATGCTGTATTTCATCAATATGAGAACACCGGCCGGTTGATTGTTTTTAAACTGGGAGGTGGTGGCACCCCTTTGCCACCCAAACGAATGGTGGCGGAAAGAATGGCGCCGCCCGATATTAAAATAAAAGAAGCGCTGGTTACAAAAGGACATGCTTTGTATTATCAATATTGTGAAACCTGTCATGGAATTGCTGGTGATGGACGCAACTCGTTACATCCTGACCTGTCCAGGCTGGACGCGGGAAAGCACCAGTTGTTCAGGCAAATTGTATTGGGAGGAATTCTGTCAAAAAATGGAATGGCGAGCTTTAGCAATTCGTTGAGTGAAGCAGATGTGGAGGCAATACAAAATTATTTACTGAAAAAACAAACGGCATTGTATCAGCAAGAGAAAGACTTGGCAGAAAAATAAAAGAACAAAAATGGCAGAGCTTGTGGCGCAAAGTATATTGGAACAATTCAAATTAAACGGCAAGACTGCTTTGACTGTTGGAGGAAGCAGGGGCCCGGTCTTGCCTGGGTGGATGGGTTGCACAGTCGCCGGTAAAATCATTTTGGCCCGCTTTGTTTTTAATCTGTAGTTCTTCCAGTATCGCTTTACCCGGCGAAGAACTTTAAATACTTTTCTGTCCAACCACGACTGAAAAATTCTAATTTTATTTTCCTCATTTTAATTTTGATCTAAAAATTTTTCACTATGGCAAAGACAATCAACGAGCGCATGACGGTAAAGTTGGAAGGCGATTTTGTTGTCTTTCTTATTGGCATGCGCATCAATAAGTTCTGGAAAGTACATAAGTGGCTGCCTGTATTGAGAGCTATGCCCCGGATGCTTAATGAACTTAGAGCAAAAGACAGTATCGAAACAGGATTTCTCGGGGCAGAATTCAGTGCTGGAACGATTGTTCAGTACTGGCGATCTTTTGAACAGCTTGAAGCGTACGCTAAGGACCGGAACGGACTGCACTACCCGGCGTGGAAAGATTTTAATACCAAAATAAAAAGCAATGGTGATGTAGGTATTTGGCACGAAACATATAACGTGCATGCCGGGGAGTATGAGTGCATATACAATAATATGCCGCCAAAGGGATTAGGTAAAATTGGGGAATTGGTGCCGATTTCTGGTAAATTGGAATCTGCGGGAGGAAGAATTAAAAAATAAATGTGAGAGGCTTGTAACGTCGTGTCGCGGCGGGAGTTTTCACACGATGCTATGCACTTCCAGCATAGAATTTAGCAGTTGAATATTTGTAATCGAAAGGATTGTCTGTAGCAAATGTCCTGATGGCAGGTCACCGCGTATATATTTCAATTTTTGGAAAGGTACTTTACGGGTGAAATTGGAATTGGCTAATGGGTCGGCCTGGATGCAGGGAAACCCGATTTGTTCAAGCAAATTGTATGGGAGGAATCTTAGCAAAAAATGGAATGGCCGGCTTTAGCAATTCGTTGAGTGAAGCAGATGTGGAGGCGATACAACAGTATTTGCTGAAGAGGCAGTCGGATTTGTACAATCAAAAAAAAAATTAAATGCAGGGGCAGGAGACGATGTAGCGGTAAGGAAATCAGGAGGAAGTTTTTGTTTGTTATGGTCTCGATCCACGACTGAGAATATCTCTATTTTCTTAATTCCAGAACACCCGTTCCGGAATAACCACCACCCGGTGGAGAATTATAAACAGCAGAAAGAGTCATGTTAAGGGTTATAGCATCTCCGCATGGACTTACTGTTCCTGTTCCTGGCTCAGCCCATATCATGGGCCACGAAAAGATGGTATTCAGCCCGATAATCTGCCGCGTAATTGTTACGTCATAGGTTACCGGATCAACCTGGCAAATCATCGGGTAAACAATATATAGAGGTTGATTATAAGGGTAAGCAAAAACCGAAATTTCATTTCCCCCAGCACTTACCGCTACGCCATCTCCAACTTTAAGATCGCCCCAATCACCACCCCCGATGGTATTACCCACTACTGTATACCATCCGTTAAAGGAAGCAATATCAAACACACAGTCAGCAACATACTCAATTGAGAACCTGGAACCGGGCAATGCGCTGGTATCCGCACCATAAGGGTTTCCTGCCTCGGGGAAAGCCTCAAATTTTTGCCCGTTTATTGTCGTTACATCCGCACCAATTTCGAATTTATCTCCGAGCCTGATTGTTGAATCAAATAATGTTGTAAGCTGTGTCCCTGTTACCTGGATGGAGGCAGGAAATGTCGTTACATTAGCCTGAATTGTTTTGACATTTGTCTTGTTATCATTTCTTATGACAACTATATCAACTTTTTGAGGCAAAACCTCTGTTCCGTAATACATGTCTATAACAAACTTTCCGAGAAAACTTGCAGGATCCTTGCCAGAAATAAAATCATCACCGGTTGTATCTTTTGTAATGAGCGGCAAGGGGAACCTGGTATCAGGAGGAGGTTGCACATCATCTTTGCGGCATGCATGGAACATCGCGGCCAAACCGAAAAGAAGAAGACTATATAGGATTGTTTTTTTCATAATTTGTATTTGTTTATTCTTTCCCTCTATTCACCAAATCTATTTTCTTAGTTCCAATGGTACCACCCCATTATTGTAACCTGGCCCATAATTGTAACCTGCGTCGAGGCTCACCACAAGCGATATTCTATCTCCGCAGGGACTTACTGTTCCAGATCCCTCTTCGAAGAGATATACTCCCGGTCCGCCACAACAATACTCCCCGACACCCTGAATAGGAATTGTTACTTCGTATGTTACAGGATCAACAACAACGATCATTGGCCAACGGTGATATACCAAACCAAGGACGGGATTAGGGTGGGGCCATGCGGTAATTAAAATCGTATCTCCTTCACCTGGCCTGACTTCTATGGAATCACCGGCGTTATATTCAAGCGTGTTAGCCTCCACTGTATACCAACCGTTAAAGGAAGCAATATCAAAGACACAATCAGCAACGTACGCGATTGAAAACCTGGAACCGGGCAATGTGGAGGTATCTGCGCCATAAGGATTTCCGGTAGCTGGAAAAGCCTCAAATTTTTGCCCGTTGATTGTCGTCACATCAGCACCAATTTCAAATTTGTCTCCGAGCCTGATTGTTGAATCAAATAATGTTGTAAGCTGTGTCCCCGTTACCTCGATGCTGGAAGGAAAGCTGGTCACATCCGCCTTAATTGTCTTGACATTTGTCTTGTCATCATTTCTTATGACAACTATATCTATTTTTTGAGGATTGACGGCTGGACCATAATACAGGTCCACCACAAACTTTCCAAGAAAACTTTCGGGATCTCTGCCTGAAATAGTATCATCACCCCTTAAATCTTTTGTTATTAGGGGTAACGGGAACCTCGAGTCGGGAGGAAGTTCTGCTTCATCTTTCTGGCATGAACTGAAAATCGTGGCAAATGCGGGAAGAAGAATACTATATAGAATTATTGTTTTCATAGTTGGTCTGCATTTAATTTTAATAAGCAACCGGGGAACTTTGCGTGCCCAGGTTCTGCTGGATGGGAAGCAAAACATCTGCAATGATCAGTCAGTTAACTTTTAGCGAACAACTACCCCCAGTTGTTTCTTTTGCCATATCAGATTCTGAATCTCAAGGTGGGAATTCCAGGGCAGATATTCAATGATTCTTCTCAGCGATTGAAATGATACTCATCAAACTTGTATTATGACGGACCTGGACTATCGGTACTAAAGATCGCTAATTAAAAGTGATGCTATTGTCGTTTTATTTGACAATTACAATCTGAATGCTCAGCATAGCCGGCTGTTGTAAATCCAGTGATACCTTCCAGCGTTTGCAAAACCTGCCATTTATTATCATAACGGCGAACAAATTTGGATTTAGTATTTTCGCAACGCGGCCAATTGCATTTGTAAGGCAATTTCATTGACCAGGGTTGCTTATTTTTCTTTTCTATTTAAAGAACAGGGCCGTGTCATAATTTCAAATCCGGCGATTCGATTTTATTCATCTTCCTAAATCAATTTGCAATGGCAATTATTTTTATTGGTATTCTTGTTTTGATTGCAGGCTTCATTATGAAAAAAAGCCCGGAATCATTTCGTTATTCACGAATTGCACAACTGGCCGGTGCTATTATTTTGATTGCGGGCATTTTAATAAAAAGCACGGTAATGATTGACGCAGGACAGATTGGAGTAAAAGTATTATTCGGCAAAGTACAAAACGAAGTGCTGGGCAGCGGGCTGCACTTAATAAACCCATTAGTGGAAGTGAGGAGCCTTGATGTAAAAACCCAGAACTACACGATGAGTGGTTCCAATGATGAAGGCGCCAAAACAGGCGACGATGCCATCCGCGTGCTGACGGCCGATGGCCTGGAAGTAACGATTGATCTCACTGTTCTGTACAAACTGCTGCCTTCTGAAGCCCCAAAACTGGTTCGTGAAACGGGTGTTGATTATACTGACAAAATTGTTCGCCCGCTTACCAGGACCAAGATCCGTGATAATGCAGTTTATTACGATGCTATAGCATTGTATTCTTCAAAAAGAGATGAATTTCAATCAAGGATTTTTAAGAGTATTGAGGATGATTTTAAAAAAAGAGGCCTGGTGCTGGAACAGTTATTGGTAAGAAATATCACCCTCCCGCAATCTGTAAAAGCAACGATCGAGCAAAAGATAAATGCGGAACAGGACGCACAAAAAATGCAGTTTGTTTTGCTGAAGGAAAAGCAGGAGGCCGAACGAAAAAGAGTGGAAGCACAGGGTATAGCCGATTACCAGCGCATCATCAATACAGGGCTGACCAGCCAGCAGTTGCAATATGAGCAGATAAAAGCGTACCTGGAACTCGCTAAATCTCCAAACTCAAAGGTGATCATTATGGGTAAAGGAAATACCCCGGTAATACTGGATGCGAAAGACTAAATAGCTTCGATAACTGCCTTTGTATGCCAAAAAAAAGCCGCAAAAGCGGCTTTAAAAAAGTTGAAACGAGTTTGTATCAGTTTATTTTGAATCCAATGCAGACTTGTGGTATAAAAGCTCGGACCATTGGTGATCAATTGATTCTTTTAAGGAGGATAAATATTTATCCCAGCTGCCTTCTCCGTTGGCGGCAGCAAATCTTACAGGTAAAGTGTTGGGTTGAACAACATCTCTTTCCTTCAGACCTGTCTTATACCTGGTGACAATTGTAAATTGCGGCTCCCCTGACAAGCTGGATTCGTAAACTGCCACGGTAGACCCATCTGCCTGCCAAAGTTTTTTCAACCCCTGGATGTTCGTTTGAACTTCTCCGTAGAAACCGGGTTTAAAGAACAAATGGTTGATTGAAATCTTATCTGAATAATCACCTTGCACCACAGTGCTAAGGTCCTCGCGGAATGTCAGGTACATTGTTGAGGTCCTGTCGGATAATGTTGGCTGTACTGTGGATTCCCAATCTTTCGTATGAGCAGCACCCAGGTCGCCTCTTTTATCCAATCCATCCCAGTTCGTGGGCCCTTCGATTACCATGTAACCACCGGCATCGGGTCCGGTCTCAATCGTGTACACACGCCATTTGTGATCATCTTTATGATATTGTTGTGCATGGAGGGCCACGGCTTTTTCAAACTGTTTCACTTTATCTGCTTTGGGAAAATACCGGTCTACACCCAATAAGGTTTTATTCTGTGCAAATGCAAATAATGGCAATACCAGTAACAGAAGCATCATTTTTTTCATTGATTGTAATTTTAAATTGAATAATTATAATATAAACCTCCTGGGCGAAGTAATTAGTAGAAGAAGACGTAAAGGCTTCGTGTGGGAAGAACTGGTGAATATACCGCATTTAATAATGGTATTCACTTATATTTTGAAAATGGAGATAATTTACGCCGTGGTGGGTGATTTCTGCATACGCTGATCTTCTGCCATGAAGCAAAGAATGCTTACAACGATTTCTTGTATTGATCTTGCCCTAATAACTTATTCCAACTCTTTATGCTCCAAACCATGAAAACATGGTCGCAAAGCGATCCATTCAAGATTATTAAAGGATTGTTTGCCAACCACTGTTTTTTGCTGTGGGACCCCAGCGATTGTGAATAATGCGTGTAGTAAAAAAATGAGAAACGAGGCTGCTGGCCCAGAGGTCTATTATAAAATCAGTAAACCTGCCGACGAATTGTTCTGCTAAATAATTGAAAATGGCTTTCTGTCCTTTTTCATAGGGTTTGGATTAGGGATTACTAATTAGATTAATTGTTTTAAATCTATATTATTTTATCGCCTATGCAAGGTGAAAAAAGTTGTTTTATTAACAGACGGGAGTCGTATTTCTACCAACAAAATTTTTCGTGGACGCCAATCCACTTGATGAATGACTTCTTGCATTTACCAGGGATACGTCCTATTTTTAGCAAAACTCAAATCAGCAGAAACTCATTCTTAGCGGTCATCAACTTTTTTGCTCTCGTCAGCGTTAGAAGCTTCATTTTTCTTTGAATTTGTATTATTTTTCGCCCTTATCAAACGGCTGCTATCAGATATCCGGACCCCGACATGAAATATTTACTGCTTCCCTTAATTGCCTTATTTATCATCAGTTCACTTTTTGGTCAAAATGTCAATTTTGAATGGGTAAAAACGATTGACAGGAATTCGCTGGGATACGGTCGCGAGGAATACCTCATGGCAATTGATGGTTCAAAGAATATCTATTTCGCCGGAAATTTCCGGAATACGTTGGACCTGGATCCGGGACCAGGCATCTATAATGTTTCCACCCCTTTCTTAACTGATATTTATGTTGTGAAACTTGATCCGAATGGAAATTTTATTTGGGGCAAACAGATTGGCGGATCACGATTTGACGAATGTTACGGATTTGCGGTCGATCCGGCTGGAAACGTTCATCTGAGCGGTTATTTTGATAGCCCGGATGCTGACTTTGATCCGGGACCCGGGGTATATAATTTAAATCCACCTGCTGATAAATCGGCATTTGTTTGCAAGCTTGACACGGATGGAAATTTAACCTGGGTGAAGCAGTTCGACGGACCTTATACCGACTTGAATTGGTCGCTCGCTCTTGATAAATCGGGAAACGTATTGACTACCGGTTTTATTCAAGGGAAAGTTGATCTTAATCCGGGCACCGCGGTATTTTATCTACCCGAGGATAATACCGGCGGAGCCCATACATATGTTTCTAAGCTGGACAAAGATGGAAATTTTGTTTGGGCCAAAGTATTTAAAGGAGAAGGTTCGGGGGGTGGTTGCGGATGGTATTTGAAAACCGATGATTACAATAATGTCTATATCACCGGGGAATTTTACGGTGGAATGGACTTCGATCCAGGACCGGCGAAGTATATTTTAGGGGATGCTACCAATAACCAAAACAGGTTTCTTGTCAAACTCAATCACTCCGGAAATTTAATTTGGGCAAAAATGAATGCAGGCGGTTCAACTTTTGTCGTTGATAAAAACCAAAACATTTATGAGTATAGCGCATTTGTAAATCGGGGTGATCATGGATTTATGAAGAAAAGGGATGTTAATGGTGATTTGGTGTGGTCAAAACAAACAGGATCGCGGGATGCGTCAAATAAATATTCAAGCCTTATGTATGTGGATGGACAGGGAGCAATTTACAAGACAGGCACCTTTGAGAATACACAAGATTTTGACCCTGGCCCCGGGGTTTATAATATGAGCACTCTATTCGGAGGATATGATAGCGATCTTGCGATTAGTAAAATGGATAGCGATGGAAATCTCATTTGGGTGAAACAAATCAGTGGTATCGGGGCCACGAGTCCATATTCGGTAGTGGTAGATGCGGACGGTGGAATCTATATGGCCGGATGCTTTTTCGGTAAATCTGATTTTGATCCCGGCCCCGGAGAATATTCCCTTTTAGCGAGGTCGGGAGGCACGTTCTTTATCCACAAGATGAACCAGTGTCTGAGCAGAACGGATACAATAATAAACGCTTCTACTTGCTACAATTATACTTTAAATGGAAAGATCTACGATAGCTCGGGCATTTATACGCAGTACCTGACAAATGTTGCAGGCTGTGATAGTGTGATCTCGCTTCAACTTACCATAACAGGTTCCGAAACAACCAATACAGTTAAGACTTGTGACAATTATTTTTGGGAAGGACAAATTTATTCAGCAACTGGTTTTTATACGGTAACTTTTCCGATAGCAAATGGCTGCGACAGCATCCGCCATCTCGATCTTACCATTGGCCACAACAGTTCAACGACTATTACTCAGACATTTTGCGATTGGATCATAGACTATGAAGGGTATTCCACATCCGGTGTTTATATAGATTCATTTAAATCGGTCACTGGTTGCGATAGTGTAAGAACGCTTTATTTGACATTTAAACCACCATCAATTTCAACCACGTTTGCAAGCATTTGCCCTGGCGATAATTTTTGGGGATATACCGAAAGTGGAACCTACCAAGACCTCTTTTTGACGACAGAAGGGTGTGACAGTACAAGGATCCTTCACCTTACGGTTAATTCAACCAGTACCAGTACTCAAAACATAACCATATGTCAGGGGGAATCATGGCTTGCCGGTGGCATTTATCAGACTACAGCGGGTACCTACACAGATGTATTAATGAATTCCACGGGCTGTGATTCGATTGTTATAACCAATCTCGTCGTTCTTTCTGCGCCGGTCGTTGATCTGGGACCTGACCGCGATCTTTGTGCAGGCACCACGTTAAAGCTTGAACCTGGTGTATTCAATTCTTATCTATGGCAGGATCAAAGTCTCCAACCGACGTTTGTCGTTGATAAGGCAGGTACTTATTCAGTCACAGTTAGCGCGAGCAATGGTTGTACAGCTAGTGACGCAATCATCATTAATAATATTTTGCCTGCACCTTCAAATTTCTTGTCGCCGACAGATAGTATTTGTGAAAATTCGCCAATACAACTATCTGCAACCGGAAATTTTAATAGTTATATGTGGTCCAATGGTTCGGCAAACGCGACGATAACGGTTTCTGCTCCGGGAGTTTTTTCGCTAACAGTCGAGGATTTCAAGGGTTGCAAAGGGACCGAAACGATCAGAATAATTCAACAAAATTGCTTTTCAGGTTTATTTATACCTTCCGCATTTACTCCTAACAACGACCAGCATAATGACCTGTTCCGTGCCAGCGTTTACGGACCAGTAGTTTCGTTTCGCCTTGAGATCTTCAACCGCAATGGTGAATTGATTTTTAGATCTTCCGACCCTAGTAGAGGATGGGATGGACGATTTAAAGGAGTCGATCAACCAACATCAACATACGTATGGCAATGTTTTTACCAGCTTCAGGGAAAAGAACCCAGGTATGAAAAAGGAACTGTGACTTTGTTGAGAAACAAATGAAATTATTCGCAGTGATCGATGGCAAAATGACCTAATCTCAGATGCTCGCTAAGCTTTCTAAGCCATTTTTCTTTCATTAAGCATTCTCAGTTATTAATGCTTCGATACCCGCCTTGCAGCCGCATCCAGGCGACTCCTTCTTCTCGAGAGAAGCATGTAGATGATCAAGGTTAAAGTCAACATAATTCGGACAAGGTTAAATGATCCCTGGTAAAAATGTCCCGACAAAGTCGGGACTGCCGTCCAGAGAAACCGGCGAGGCAGATGCCTGTACTACGTTCCCCGACAAAATCGGGACATGCGGCGTATGCCTGTAATAGTTTCTACCTAGTTTTATCAATGGTTTTAAAAGTCATGCTCCGATAAACTCAGCATGACAACAAGGCTCTTTAATGAAACTGCGCCGCCTCCGTACTATCTTTCATCGCTACAGTAGAAGCCATTCCCTGTTGCACGGTATTCTGTACATAGTCAAAATATCCGGTGCCGACAAAGCTTTGGTGTTTCACTGCCTTAAAGCCATGTTCCTGCAATCCAAACTCACGTTGTTGCAATTGTGAAAAACCCGCCATGCCTTTTTGTTTATACGCCATTGATAATTCAAACATCGAAGTATTCAATGCATGGAAACCAGCCAGCGTGATGAACTGGAATTTATAACCTAACGCAGCCAGGTCTTCCCGGAATGATTCCATTTGTTTTTCTGTCAAATGCTTGCTCCAGTTGAAAGACGGCGAACAATTATAGGCGAGCAACTTGCCCGGATATTTCGAATGAATTGCTTTGGCAAATTCTGCGGCCACAGCGAGATCCGGATGCGATGTTTCCATCCATAATATATCTGCATATGGTGCGTATGCCAGGCCACGGGCAATACATTGCTTCACTCCATTTTTTACTCCATAAAAACCCTCGGGAGTTCTTTCGCCCGTAAGAAATGGCTGATCACGTTCGTCAATATCAGAAGTGATAAGGTTAGCAGCTTCTGCATCGGTTCTTGCAATGACCAATGTGGGAACATTCATTACATCGGCGGCCAGCCGTGCAGCGATTAGTTTGTTTACTGCTTCCTGCGTCGGCACTAAAACTTTTCCGCCCAGGTGACCACATTTTTTTGCTGACGATAACTGGTCCTCGAAATGCACCGCAGCAGCACCAGCTTCTATCATTGCTTTCATCAATTCAAATGCATTGAGATTACCGCCAAAACCAGCTTCCGCATCGGCAATAATCGGCGCCATCCAGTCCTTACTGTTATCACCATTCACGGAATCTATCTGTTCACAGCGCAGCAATGCATTGTTGATACGTTTCACTACTTCAGGTACTGAGTTAGCGGGATACAACGACTGATCCGGGTACATAGAGCCTGCAACATTAGCATCCGCAGCAACCTGCCATCCGCTCAGGTAAATAGCCTCGAGTCCCGCAGCCACTTCCTGAACAGCCTGGTTGCCTGTCATTGCGCCGAGTGCTGCTACATGGTCCTGCGACATCAGTTTTTTCCATAATTTTTCAGCACCACGGCGTGCAAGGCTATATTCAATCTCCACTTTACCGCGAAGCCTTAAAACATCTTCGGGACTATAAGGCCTTTTCACATTTTTCCAGCGGGCAGACGTGGCCCATTCGATGAACATTTGCGTTGATTTGGGGTGCTTTACCATGGCAGTACGTTTTTTTAGTTGTTTGTTTGGCGTCAGTTGAGCCTGCCGAAGCAATAAGTTTTGATGACCTGTACTTGGCAGGCTCAGCGCTGACTATATTTTTTCTTGATTTTCTCTCTTGTTTCGTTTCCTCCCCTTGGGGAAGCCAGAAGGGGCGAGGAAGCTAACCTGCTTTTTCTTTTTCGATATCTATTAATACCACATTACTCATTTGATCTTTCATTTCAACGACGGTAGTGCAAAATCTTTTATCGTCATTAGCAAGGATGAGTTCATAAGCAGGCACTGTGAGAAATTCTTCCCATTTATCCTGGACCACCAGCTTGTTGAACATACATATTGCCTGCACATAATAACCACTCTGGTAAGCTGCAGTGCCAACGGTTTGACGGATCTCCTCAATTTCATCATCTCTGAGATCTTCATATAGTTCATGTGAGATCACTCTTCCGTCATCCAGCTTTGCGTAATTATGAATCCATTGCCACACCTGTGTACGACATATCTCTGCGGTGGCCGCATCTTCCATTAAGTTGTAGATAGCTGCGGCGCCATTGCCCCTTAACCAGCTTTCGAGATAAAGTATGCCTACGTTGATGTTGTGCCGTAAACCTTTTTCCGTGATCGTCCCCTGCGGAACAAGCAATAAATCGTTTTCGGTGCATATAAAATCTTCGCGTTTGTTGTTGATTTGATTCGGGGTTTTCATGTGTTCATCAAAAACTGATTTTGCGAGGGACACAAGACCAGGATGTGCTACCCAGGTGCCATCGTGACCGTCTTTTACTTCACGTAACTTGTCGGCCTTTACTTTTTCTAGTGCTTCCTGGTTTGCTTTCTCGTTATTCTTAATCGGGATTTGTGCAGCCATGCCACCAATTGCGTGTGCGCCGCGTTTATGACAAGTTTGAATGACGAGTTGTGTATAAGCTCTCATGAATGGAACAGTCATCGTTACCTGCGAACGATCGGGCATGATATAGCCCTCCTGGTTCCGGAATTTTTTGATAAACGAGAATATATAATCCCAGCGTCCGCAATTAAGACCGGCAGAATGATCTTTTAGTTCCCACAGTATTTCATGCAGCTGGAAGCTGGCCAGGATTGTTTCTACCAATACCGTGGCCTTCACGCTTCCATAGGGTACGCCGCAATAGTTTTGAGAAAAGATGAACACATCATTCCATAACCTCGCTTCTTGATAGCTTTCAATTTTTGGAAGATAGAAGTAAGGGCCGGAGCCTTTTTTCAATAATGTTTTGGCGTTGTGAAAAAAGTGCAAACCAAAATCAAAAAGGCTTCCGCTAACAGGCTCATCATCGATCATCACATGTTTTTCTTCAAGATGCCATCCGCGGGGACGAACAAACAGCGTGGCGATCGTGTCATTCAGTTTATATTCTTTTCCGTTTTCCCTGTTGATATAGCTGATGGTTTTATTAACGGCATCGCGCAAATTGACCTGGCCGTCCATTACATTTTCCCAGCCGGGCGAATTGCTGTCTTCCAGGTCGGCCATAAATACATTCGCGCCTGAATTAAGAGCGTTGATCATCATCTTACGGTCCACCGGCCCGGTGATCTCCACGCGACGGTCCAAAAGATCCTGCGGCATAGCCGGTATTCTCCAATCACTGTTGCGAATGCCAGCGGTTTCGGGAAGAAAGCATGGTTTCCATCCGCTGTCAATCTTTTTTTGCATTTCCATCCGTTCCTGCAACAGTTTTTGGCGATGCGGATTGAATCGGAAATGCAATGCCCTGATGAAAAGCAGCGCTTGCGGGGTTAATATCTGCTCATATGCCGAATGATAAGGCGCCTTAATCTCCATGTCTTCAGGCATACTGTAGCTTTTTGCGGGGTGGGTGATGATCGTTGCCATTAAATAAATATTTCCTCTAAAATATAAAATTTCTTTAAAAGCGAAAATTTCGCTAAATAATTTTTTTTCGAAAATTAGATGATTTTCTTATTTTGGCCTCATGATCACTGATAATGACAGCGTCCGCCTCATTTTTGGATTGAAAGTGAAGGCCTTGAGACAGGAAAAGGGATTATCCTACCAGCAGCTTGCTGAGAAAACCGGGATGTCACTTTCTTATGTACATGATATAGAAACCGGGAAAAAGTTCCCAAAAGCCGATAAAATCCTGGCGCTTGCTAAGTCCCTTGGCGTAGATTATGACTACCTGGTCTCGTTAAGAGCAAGCAAGAAACTTCAGCCCATCATTGACCTTATTAATTCTGATTTTATCAATGCGATACCGTGGGAGCATTTTGGTTTGTCGCCTGCAGCGTTGCTGGATCTTTTTTCAAATACACCCGATAAGGTGACCGCATTTATCAGCACACTATTGAAAATCTCCCGTAGTTATCAATTATCGAAAGAAAGCTTTTATAATTCTGCCTTGCGGTCATATCAGGACCTGCAGGATAATTATTTTGAAGAAACAGAAGAGGCGGTTAAGAAGTTCCGCGAGACATATAAATGGAAGGAAGTATTACCCATTGATATTGCCGCACAGGAAGCCGTATTGAATAAAATGGGCATACAGGTAAACAGGAAAAGAATGGCTGGGCTGGAATCTATCAGAGACCTGCGTTCTTATTATTCCCTTCGCAACAAAACCCTGTATGTAAATAGAGGACTGAGTTCTGCCCAGGAAAAATTTTTACTGGGACGTGAGATTGCTTTCCAGTTCATGAATATCACGCATCGCCCCTATGAAACCATGATCCAGCACAGCGATTCATTTGAAATGTTGCTGAACAATTTTAAGGCTTCGTATTTTTCAGTGGCTCTATTAATGCCCGAAGAGAATTTTGTGGAAGATGTAAAACGTATTGTCATGCAGACGCGATGGAACGACAAAGCGTGGCTGGATCTATGCACGAAATATGATGTTACCCCCGAGATGATGATGCAAAGACTGACCAATGTGTTGCCAAATCATTTTGGTATTGACCATCTTTTCTTCCTTCGCATGGCGGGTGATCCTTCAAAAAATGAATTTGAAATGACCAAGGAATTGCATCTTTCTCAATTGCATAATCCCTATGCCAATTCGTTACATGAACATTATTGCCGCCGCTGGATTTCAATTAACAGTATCAATCACGTTGCGGACCAGGTAGCCAAGAAAAAATACCGGCATCCTGTTGTTGAAGCGCAGATTTCCCAATACTGGAACACGCACAACCGCTATCTGGTTATATCCATTAGCAAGCCTGCATCGAGGGGCAATAATGAAGTAGTGAGCGTGAGCATCGGTTTATCCATAGATCAGAAACTTTTGCAAACGATGCCCTTTGTTAACGATAGCAGCATTTCCGTAAGGACCGTACATACTACCTGCGAACGATGCGGCATAATGGATTGCCTCGAAAGAGCCGCAGCGCCGGTAGAGATTATAAAACAGCAACAGCAGGAGCGCATACATGCAGCTCTGATTCAACTTGATGAGAAAATGTGACTTCGCTCCCGACGAATTTGCAGGCCTTACTTCAATTGTTGGAACCCTGCCTACCGGCAGGCACATAGGAGATGGTACACATTAGGGTAACGCATAGGAGTCTCTGTGTATTCTATGTGACCTATGTCCTATGTGGTTCAAATTGAAGTTCACATCAATCTCTTCAGGTAAGTATAACCAAAAGGCCAGAGACCCAGATCAGAAGTTGAATTGATATGACCGAGTTCACCGGCATTAATAAATTCACTTCCCCAATTGCCTGCAAATTCTTTTGCCCTTTCAAAGGTTACATATTCATCATTTGAACTTGCGATGATGATAGAAGGAAAGGGGAGTTTGAATTTTGGCATGGGAGAAAAGCCAGTAGTGCCAGGTGGATAGGAGGGTGCCTCCACGTCGCTGGGAGCAACCAATAGTACCCCTTTTATAATGCGTTTGTATTTTTCTGACCATCTCACAATCGTGCAGCAAGCCAGGCTATGTCCAATAAGCACGACCTTGTTCAACGGTTGTTGATTAACGACAGCGTCAATTGTCTGAAGCCAGTCATCACAAACCGGCGTTTCCCAGTCTTGCTGTTCGATTCGAACAAATCCATATTCATTTTCCCAATGAGTTTGCCAATGTTGTGGTCCTGAATTGAAAAGACCGGGAACAGTAAATATTTTCATGAAATACTTGGTGATTGAAATAGATCATTAAATGTATTCGATTCCCTATAAAAAAATTTTGGTGAAGTGAATTTTCAATGCAATATTTGCAATGCAATGACGCAATCAATTCAAAATATTCAGTGGTGGTGGCAGACAAACTCGCGAGGGGGATTGTAATGCTATTACTGAGATAATATTAATGTAATGTAATTAAAGCCCCGATTTGATCGGGGTTTTTTAATTGTCAGAACCAGGATTCTTAAGATTTTAGAATTATGAAGAAAATTGACATAAGCACTGATTGTAAGCAAATGCTTGCTGATGTGTTTACTCCAGTTGGAATGTATCTACGGTTGCGGGATCGGTTCCGGGATACGATTCTTCTCGAGAGTACCGATTTTCATTCTGTGGACGGGAGTTATTCCTTTATTGCGGTGAACGCGATTGGCGGCATGGAGATCACGTCAACCCAAAGCATTGAATTTAAGTATCCCGGCCATCAGCCTGAACGGGTGGAGATAAAGAATGTAAACGAGGTTCCGCAATTGCTTTGGGACTTTATGCAGCGATTCGATGTCAAATCACCCACGGAAAAGGAAGGCAGGTATGCACAAGGCCTGTACGGGTACACTACTTATGACGCAGTACAGTTTTTCGACACAATAAAACTTACGCACCGGAATAGCGGACGGAGCGATGGAGCACAACTCGCCGTCACCTCCAGAGGGCACAACTCCGCAGCCCCCCAGATTCCATTAATGCGCTATCGCCTTTACCAGTACGTAATAGCTGTCAATCATTTTAAAGATGAATTATTCATTTGCGAGAATAAAATTTCCGGGATTGAAAGCGAACTGCCGGTATTGGAATCATTGATTCGAAGCAAGGATATTCCTGCTTATCCTTTTCAACCGAAAGGAAGTGAATCGTCCAACATGACCAATGAAGATTATAAAAAAATGGTGGATAGAGGAATTGCGAGTTGTCACCGGGGCGACGTATTTCAAATCGTATTGAGCCGCCGCTTTGAGCAGCCGTTCCAGGGTGATGAATTTAATGTGTACCGGGCTTTGCGTAATATCAATCCATCGCCATACCTTTTTTACTTTGATTATGGAGATTATAAACTAATGGGATCTTCCCCGGAATCGCAGCTTATTATCAAAAATGGAAAAGCGGTTGTTCATCCAATCGCAGGGACATTTAAAAGGACCGGTGATGACGACATCGACCAGGAAGCTGCTGCACGATTGTTGAAAGATGCGAAGGAAAATGCAGAACATGTGATGTTGGTGGACCTGGCGAGGAATGATCTCAGCAGGGTTTGTGATGAGGTGTCAGTCGCACATTACCGGCAGGTGCAATATTTTTCTCATGTCATTCACCTCGTCAGTGAAGTGGTCGGTAAAGTAAGACCTGCAAGCAACCCATTTAATTTGCTGGCCAAAACCTTTCCTGCCGGAACATTGAGTGGTGCACCCAAATTCAAAGCAATGGAGCTAATAGATAATTATGAACCAACTGCAAGAAGTTACTATGGAGGAGGTATCGGGTTTATGGGTTTTGACGGCACATGCAATCACGCCATTATGATCCGAACCTTCTTAAGCAAGAGCAATACTCTCATTTACCAGGCTGGGGCCGGTATCGTAGCTGCGTCAGTGCCGGAGAGTGAATTGCAGGAGGTGAACAATAAATTGGGAGCATTGAAGAAGGCGATATTGATGGCTGAGGAAATTTAATAAGAAAATTTTCAATGTTCAATGTTCAAGTCTCGATGCATAACGTGGTTTTAATTGAAAATTGAATATTGGAAATTGGGAATTGAACATTTTATCGTAGCAGAATGAAAATTTTAGTATTTGACAATTACGATTCATTTACCTACAACCTGGTGCATTTGGTAGAGAAGATCCTGCATCAGAGAGTAGACGTGTATCGTAACGACCAGGTCGCGCTGGAAAAAGTGAAAGAATACGACAAGATTATTTTGTCACCTGGCCCGGGAATACCGGTTGAAGCAGGATTATTATTACCATTGATTAAGGAATATGCGCCGTCAAAATCCATACTGGGTGTTTGTCTCGGTCACCAGGCCATTGGCGAAGCTTTTGGTGGTAAGCTTGTGAACCTGTCAACCGTGTATCACGGCGTTGCCACCAGTTGTGAGCTGCAAAATGGAAATTCACTGTTCAAAGGGATTCCAGCCACTATTGAAGTCGGACGCTATCACAGCTGGATAGTCAGCGATGATAATTTTCCAAAGGAGCTGGAAGTGACAGCGAGAGATGAAAACAAATATATCATGGCTTTGCAGCATAAAAAATTTGATGTGCGGGGCGTGCAGTTTCATCCCGAGAGCGTGTTGACACCAATGGGCGAACAGATTATGAAGAATTGGTTGAATGTTTGAACGGGGATTTGGGAGGATTTTTTGGATTAATTGGAGAATTGATATGGCAGAATTGAAGTTTAAAGAGATTACTGAGAAAATAATTGGCGGTGCCATGAGAGTTCATGCGACGCTTGGCAACGGTTTTCAGGAGGTGATTTATCAAAGAGCGCTAAAGATTGAGTTAGAAGATTCAGACCTGAAGGTTGCAAGGGAATTTTGTATGCCTGTCTATTACAAAGGAAGAAAAATAGGCGAACGACGAGTTGATTTTCTAATTGATGAAAAAATATCCGTGGAACTAAAAGCGATTATTAAGTTAGAACCAGTGCATTTCGCACAAGCAAGAAATTATTTAGAGGCTTATAATCTGGAAGTTGGTTTATTGCTAAACTTTGGAAGTATAAGTTTGGAATTTAAACGATTAGAAAACCCAAAGTATAAAACTAACCCAATATCATGATAATCCATTAAATCCTCCCCAATCCCCGTTCAGACAATTAGCATGAAAAAGATACTTCAATATCTCTTCGAACACAAAACACTCAGCCGGGAGCAGGCAAAAGAAGTTTTAGTCAATATAGGCAAGGGTGTTTACAATGAACATGAGGTAACAGCTTTTATGACCGTATACCTTATGCGGAGTATTACGATTAAGGAACTGCAGGGCTTCCAGGACGCATTGCTCGAGTTATGCGTGCGTGTTGACCTTGATGAGTTTGAGTCGATAGATATCGTGGGCACGGGCGGCGATGGAAAAGACACGTTTAATATTTCAACGCTTTCGTGCTTCATCGTAGCGGGTACCGGGCAGAAAGTGGCAAAGCATGGCAACTATGGGGCCTCGTCGATCAGCGGTGCATCGAATGTGATGGAGCAGCTCGGCTACAAATTCAAGAACGACAACGACAGGTTAAAAAAGGAAGTTGAGGATGCAAATATTTGTTTTCTGCACGCACCCATGTTTCATCCGGCATTGAAGACGGTTGGACCAATCAGAAAAAATTTGGCCATGCGCACTTTCTTCAATATGCTTGGGCCGATGGTAAACCCTGCTTTCCCGCAGTATCAATTGGTAGGTGTCTATAACCTGGAGATGGCCCGTATTTACAATTATCTTCTCCAATTATCCGGCAAGCCATTTACGATTATTCACAGTCTCGATGGATACGATGAAATATCCCTTACCAACGACACCAAAGTGATCACTAATAATGGCGAAAAGATCATGACGCCTGAACAATTGGGCAAACGAATGGTTTCTGCCGCTGATATCCAGGGTGGCAAAACAGTGGAAGAAGCAGCTAAGATATTTTCTGCCATTATAAAGGGAGAGGGCAATTGGGCGCAAAACGCAGTGGTACTGGCCAATGCAGCAATGGCATTGCATTGTACGGGCAAGTATAAAAACTTTGACGAAGCATTTCAAGCCGCCGTGGATAGCCTGGAAAGTGGCAGGGCTTACCAGTCATTAAAAAAATTAATCTCAATGCAATGAGTACGATCCTGGATGAAATAGTGGCAAATAAGCGCAAAGAGATTGCACAATTTAAACCCCTGAGCAGTATTGAGCGTTTCAGGAATGAAGGGTTTTTCTGGGAAACAGGTAACCGATCGTTAAAGCAAAGTTTGCTGGCCCCGGGAAGCAGCGGAATTATTGCAGAGTTCAAAAGAAAAAGTCCGAGTAAAGGATGGTTTAAGACAAAAGAGCTGGAGGTAGAGGAGGTGGTGAGGCAATATAACGACCGGGGAGCGGCCGGTATTTCGGTATTGACAGATGAGGTCTATTTTGGTGGTGATATTGACGACCTGATTCAAACGAAGATAATCTCCGATATACCCGTGCTTCGAAAAGATTTTATTGTAGATGAATGGCAGGTTGCAGAAGCCAAGGCTTTTGGTGCCGATGTGATTTTATTAATTGCTGCATGTTTATCGCCGGCTGAAGTGAAACAACTTGCGACCTTTACCAAATCGCTTGGACTTGAAGTGCTACTGGAAATCCACAATGAAGAAGAACTGGGGCATATATGCGATCAGGTGGACATGGTCGGCGTCAACAACCGGAACCTGAAGAATTTTGAAGTAGATATCAACACGTCCTTGCAATTGATCGGAAAGATTCCACCCGACAAACCTGCAATCGCCGAAAGCGGTATCAGTAATGTAGAAACGATTGTAACTTTAAAAACAGCGGGGTTCAAAGGTTTTTTGATAGGGGAAACATTTATGAAAGAACCTGATCCCGGCCAGGCTTTTATGGAATTTGTAAACCAACTGAGCGCCATTGAATAAAAAACCACCACGATTGCTTTTGCTATCTCTTCATTCAAAAAAGCAAGAGCATGATGAGAATTAAAGTTTGCGGAATGACACTGCCGGAACAGGTGATGGCCCTTGATGCGATGGGGGTTGACTTCGCCGGGTTTATCTTTTATCCAAAATCACCAAGATTTGTGGGCAATAAGATAACTGCTGAAAAAATGCGAAAAATAAAGGGGCATATTGCAAAAGTTGGGGTCTTTGTCAACGAGCCTTATGACGACATGATGCGCACCGTTGAGGAATACCGTTTGGACATGGTACAGCTTCACGGCGATGAAACTCCGTTCTTTTGTGAGAAGGTGGCGAATTATGTAACGGTGGTCAAAGCATTTCGCTTGTCTGACAATGACCCGATCGACTGGATTGTGCGCCCCTATCACGACAGCACTGACATGTATATGTTTGATACCATGGGGGCAGGCTACGGAGGGACGGGTAAAAAGTTTGACTGGAATGATTTGAAAGCTGCGAGCATTGATAAACTTTATTTCCTGAGCGGTGGAATTGAGCCGGGCGACGAAGAAAATATAAAAGCGTTCATGGATGAACCGGTGGCTCAAAAATTGTTTTCAATTGACATCAACAGCAAATTTGAAATTGCGCCGGGCGTAAAGGATGTAAAAAAAGTAAAACAGTTTGTCGAGCAGCTGAAAGTTCAGCGATCCAGCAGTGAATAAATTAAATGCATTCCTTAGGAGAATAAAGTATGGTCAATATAAAAGTAAGTGGAATAACAGACGTAAAGCAATTGAAACAGCTGGATGGCTTAGGTATTGACTTTGCAGGGCTGATTTTTTCAAAAAATTCACCAGCATGTATTGTCGGAAAATTAAAGCCTGAAGACGTAAAAAATGTCGACCTCGACATAAAGAAAGTCGGTGTATTCTCCGATGCTGAAATGATAGAGGTGTTGGATGCGATTGAAGATTATGGCCTGGATGCTGTAGAACTCCATGGCAATGAAACCCCGAAAATGTGTGAGGATTTGAGCAGTGCCATTGAAGTGATCAGGGTTTTTAAGATTGCAAAGGACACAGTTGATGTTGATGAGATGGTTCAGCCTTTCGATGATGCTTGTGATTATTATCACTTTGAAGTAGAGGGACGCTCATTTGATTGGTCCATATTTAAAAAAAGCAGGATAGAAAAGCCCTTTTTTTTAAGTGGTGTTGGCCCGGCAGACATAAAAAAAATCAAAGCATTCAATCATCCGGATTTCTTTGGTGTAGACATCGACGAACAATTTGAAAAGGAGAGTGGCGTCAAGGATATGGTGAGTATACTCCAGTTTAAGCAGGGATTAAGAAAATAAACTGTCGCCGTATTTTATTGGAATGATAAAAATTCGCGAAGCCATAGAATCAGATTTGCCGCAGTTATTAAATATCTATAATGAGATCATTTTAAATACGACCGCGGTTTACGATTATGAACCACATTCGCTGGAGATGAGGAGGCAATGGTTTGACGCAAAAAAAGAACAGGGCTTTCCCATATTTGTGGCAGAAGACAGCGAACGAATTCTTGGCTTTAGCTCAATCGGGCCATTTCGGGCATGGGCTGCTTATAAATATTCGGTTGAAAACTCGGTTTATGTGGCTGCGGGTGCGCGAGGGCATGGTGTTGGAAGACTATTACTGGCTCCCCTGATCTACGCAGCAAGAAAACTTAACCTGCATACAATCATTGCCGGTATTGATGCCATGAATGAAGCAAGTTTAAGATTGCACAAAAGTTTTGGATTTGAAGAAGTGGCCGATTTTAAACAAGTGGGTTGGAAGTTTGGACGATGGTTGGATTTGAAGTTTTTGCAGTTAATAGTATGAACTGAGACCTGCCTGCCGGCATTATGAAGATAATGGCTTTTGGTTACCATAGAATCGTTAAGACACGAGAGTGAATAACATATTATTAAGAAAGAAATTATGGTTGAGAAAAGTGTAATTGAAAAAGAACAGAAGGGATACACATCGCCTGATGACAAAGGTTATTATGGCCAATTCGGTGGCGCGTTCATTCCGGAAATGCTGCATCGTAATGTGGAAGAATTAAAGACGAAGTACCTTGAAGTGCTCCACGATGCTTCTTTTCAAAATGAATTCAATGCGTTATTAAAAGATTATGCCGGAAGACCCACGCCATTGTATTTCGCAGAAAGATTAAGTAAACAATACGGAACGACTATTTACCTGAAGCGTGAAGACCTTTGTCATACCGGTGCGCATAAGATCAACAATACTATCGGCCAGATTTTACTGGCAGAGCGCCTCGGCAAGAAAAGAATCATTGCAGAAACCGGTGCAGGACAACACGGTGTGGCCACAGCTACAGTTTGCGCGTTGAAAGGCGTGCAATGCATCGTCTATATGGGCGAAAAAGATATTGAACGCCAGGCGCCCAATGTTGCCAGGATGAAAATGCTTGGTGCCACGGTAATTCCCGCGGTGAGCGGAAGCAAGACATTAAAAGATGCGACCAACGAAGCGATACGTGATTGGATCAACAATCCCAATGATACATATTACATAATTGGTTCGGTGGTTGGACCTCATCCATATCCCGACATGGTTGCAAAATTTCAAAGTGTGATCAGTGAAGAGATTCGCTGGCAGTTAAAGGAAAAGACCCGCCGCGGCGAGCGGGCCGGTAGTGAACTGCCGGGTAAAGTAATCGCATGCGTAGGCGGCGGAAGCAATGCAGCGGGATCATTTTATTATTTCCTGGAAGAGCCAACGGTTCAATTGATCGCTGTTGAAGCTGCCGGCCTTGGACTGGAAAGCGGGTATAGTGCCGCTACCACACAGCTCGGCAAACCGGGAATTTTACATGGAAGCAAAAGCCTGGTAATGCAGACAGCCGACGGCCAGGTCGTAGAGCCGCACAGCATATCGGCAGGACTGGATTATCCGGGTATCGGCCCGATGCATGCGCATTTATTTAAGACGGGTAGGGCAGATTTTCTGAGCGCCACCGATGATGAAGCCGTTGAAGCAGCATTTAACCTTGCAAAAAAGGAAGGTATTATTCCTGCCTTAGAAAGTGCACATGCACTGTCAGCACTAAAAAAGCTGGCATTTAAAGAAAATGAAATTGTGGTCGTTTGCCTGAGTGGCAGGGGCGATAAGGATCTCGCGACTTATATGAAGTATATAAAATAGCACAAATGAAAAAAGTTATTCCGGCTTTGAGGTTGTTGTTTTTGGTATTGATAATCTCGTGCCAGCGAAAACCCTATGTAGAGCATAAATTAAAGTTTGAAAAGGTGTCTGATGATTGCAAGGATCAGCAATCATATTTTAGAATGAACGCGAATTTTGGCGGAGAGCGCTATGAATTTGAAAAATGTTTGGGCGCTGATTTTAAGAAAGATCACATGACGACAGAACGGAAAGGTGATACGGTCCTGGTAAATTTCAAAAATTCTCCGGGCGATACAGGCAATAAAGTTTATCATATCACTTTGGATATTGACAGTTATCCCGGTTACCAATATATCGCGATTGATGGCGACGTTTATACCATTACCGCTTCGGAAAAATAAATCAGCATGACACGTATCGCCGAATTGTTTAAGCGAAAAAATAAGGGGATTATCAACATTTATTGTACGGCTGGCTATCCCAGGCTGGAGAGTACATTGAAGGTCATGAGGGCCCTACAGGAAAGCGGCGCTGATATGATCGAACTCGGTATGCCTTACAGTGATCCATTAGCGGATGGCCCTGTCATCCAGCGCAGCAGCACGATTGCTTTGAAAAACGGTATGACCATAAAAGCGCTCTTCGAGCAAATAAAGGATCTTCGCGAGAGCCCCTCCTTTGGAGGGGTTGGGGAGACCATTCCAGTTTTACTTATGGGTTATATGAATCCGGTCCTGCAATATGGGTTTGAAAAATTTTGTGAGGATGCCGCGGCTGCAGGCATTGACGGATTGATTCTTCCTGATTTGCCGGAGTATGAATTTGAAACGGAATATGGACCCATTATTAAAAAGCATGGTCTTGATTTCATTTTCCTGGTTACGCCGGAAACATCGGATGAAAGAATAAGGAAGCTCGATGAACTAAGCAGCGGGTTTCTCTATGCCGTTTCTTCTTCCTCTACAACAGGAAGCGACAAGAATATGACCCAGGTCGACAGCTACCTGCAAAAACTCGAAAGCCTTCATTTGCGTAACTTAATATTGGTAGGTTTCGGGATTAAGGACCGGGCCACATTTAACGCCGCCTGTAAGCACGCCAACGGAGCTATCATCGGAAGCGCTTTTATTAAAGCGCTTGAGGGCGCCGGCGATGAACAACAAACTGTTAAACAATTCCTTAAGACTATAATTTAGTCTGCCCCCCGGCTTTTACCCTGCAAAAAAACAAATTATCTTTGTCGGTAGTCAAAAAAATAGATGCGCATGAAGCAATGTGTTTTAATATTGGCAATTCTACCCATGTTGGCCGCGGCCCAGAACAAATTGCACATTACCGGGAAAATAAAAGGTATTTCGGAAGGGGAGCTTATTTCGGTTACAGACGTGAACAGGCCGTCTGATACGCTTGCCAAAGGTAAAGTAAGCAATGGTGTCTTTGAACTTAGTGGAGCGTTAAAGGAAGCAATGATGCTTAATATTAACCTGGGCGCCAATAGAAAACTGATAACTTTTCTTGACAATTCTCAAGTCAAGATAGAAGGAAACATTGATCAACTGCAAAAAGTAAAATTTTCCGGGTCAACATTGCACAATGACTTCATGGATTTCAAATCAAATTTTGATCCCCTTTTTGAAAAACTTACGAGGCAAAGCCAGCTATACCAGCAAGGTCTCAGGTCGGACAGCCTGATGAACGAAATCAATGTTACAAAAGACGCCGTTCAGCATGAGATAGATAAATTCATTAAGGATCATAATTCATCAGCGGTAAGTGCGTTTCTGCTGGCAGCTACCCTTCAGCTTAGCGATGATGTACTGCTCACCGAAAAGAGGATGAATATCCTGACTCCAATGGCGATGAGAAATATGTATGGTACCTATTTGAAGGAAACCGTCGCTGAAGCAAAGATTACTGCTATTGGCAGCATCGCAATGGATTTTACCCAGGCCGACACCTCGGGACATCCCGTAACGTTATCATCTTTCCGGGGAAAATATGTGTTGGTTGATTTTTGGGCCAGCTGGTGCGGTCCATGCCGTAACGAAAATCCCAACGTTGTGGCCAATTTCAGGAAATTCAATTCGAAGAGTTTTACCGTGCTGGGTGTATCATTGGATAGACCAGGCCAAAAAGACAGGTGGCTACAGGCTATTCACAATGATGAACTCACCTGGACGCATGTAAGTGACCTGCAATTCTGGAATAATGAAGTAGCCAAGCAATATCGCGTGCAGAGTATACCGCAGAATTTTCTTATCGGCCCTGACGGGCGCATACTTGCAAAAAATCTGCGCGGCGCAGCCCTGGAGCAAAAACTTTGTGAAGTTTTGGGATGTAATTAGAGGTCGTTTGAAGGTGAGATATTGGATACAGGATACTGGATGCTAGATGCTGGATACTGGATGCGGGTCACTGCCAGTGCGGAGCGCGAAGCAGAATAGTGGATGCTGGCTCCTGGATATGGACATTGCGAGCAAACCGAAGCAGCGACTTAAAGATTTGCGTCTTTCCCTTCCTTTAATTTCTCGATCATTGCATTTACGTTGTTCTTGTTATTATCATCAGGAGCTACGGGCAATGCAAGTTTCGCATACTTCAATGCATTTTTGTAATCCCCATTTGCGGAGTAACCCCTTGTAAGTCCCATCAACGTGGTAAATTGGTTCGGATATTTCTGGAAGTTACTCTTGAATATTTCAAGCGCTTCCTTGTTTTTCTTTTGTTGAAGCAATTGCCGGCCGTAATAGTGAATATCATTCATGCTGGCAAACGAAGTTGTCTTCTTCATAATGCTGTCTGCTTCCACCGAACGATTTAGTTTTTCAAGTATTTGAGCCCTGGTGGTCCACGCAATAAATGCCCGGTCGCCACCGAAAGTAGCGCTGGTGGCAGTATCGGCCCAAACAAGCGCCTGGTCCAGATTCACATTATTTTGCAAACACCATGCAGCAGCCTGGTTCCAGCTTTCCCAGATAAACCCTTTTTCTGTACGCAATTCTTTACGGAACGATTCCAATTGAGCATTGATATAATCTACTTCCACTTTAAAAGGCAGCATCAGTTTCTCCCATTGCAAAGCAATCGTAGCGCTGTTTTCGGTTTGATTCATGAATTCATATTTCAGCCATTCTACACTTTTGTCAAGTGTTGACGGTTTTACTTTTACTCGCAGCGCATCTTCTTTTTCATCGTAATAATAGCTTCCCCAGGATGTAGCATTTTTAGAAAATATGAGCGTACATTCTATGGGATCATAAGCGACGAAAAAGCCATACTTGCCGGCCGGTAAATCATGCCCTTCAATTTTTACAGGTGCCGAAAACTCGATGGTTGTGTTTTCATTGGCGCCTGCTCTCCATGGAGCCATTTTGCTGTTACCAAATCCCTGGTCGGTAAAACCCGTGTGTACCAGCTGACCCCATATTTTTCCATCTCTTCCTTTAACACCCGGCCGATCGTAGTGAATTGTTACATCTGTAAGACCAATGCGTTCACTCACCGACGCCTTTTTATTTCCACCGCTTGGAGCGACGGTCAGCGGGATTTGAGATAATGAAATCAGTGAAAAAAGCAAGGCCGGGGCCAGCAACACCATCATTTTTTTCATACAATCAGTTTTTTAGCAAACTAAGCAGAAAAAAAGATTATCGAAAAGGATTGTTACCAGCGATAATGACAATGGATGAAATGCTAACAGTAGGGATATGAGGCGAATAGTAACAAATAAATAGTTACTCCTTAAACTATAATCCCAATACCTCTTTCATAGTGAAGATCCCTTTCTTATTTCTTATGAATTCAGCACCAACGACGGCCCCAAGCGCAAAGCCTTTCCGGTTATGTGCCGTATGCGTGATCTCAATATCGTCAATCGGCGAAGAGTATTTAATGCTATGTGTACCCGCTGCCGGATCTTCCCGCTTGCTGATGATGGACAGTTCGTCCTCCTTTTCGCTTTTGTGATTGACCCATTTTTTCTTTTGAGGTATTTGTCCCATTATTTGTTCTGCCAGGGAAATGGCTGTTCCGCTTGGAGCATCTTTCTTTTGCGTATGATGGATTTCTTCCATCGTAATCGCATATTCGTTGTGAGGTGCCATAAGCGAGGCTAATTTTTTATTTAGCTCAAAAAAAATATTTACGCCAACGCTGAAATTACTTGCGTAAAGAAAGCTGCCATTCTTTTCTTTGCAAACGCTGTTTATTTCGTCGATTCTATCTGTCCAGCCAGTTGAACCGCTCACCACCGGTATGCCATATTCAATGATCTTTCTAATGTTTTCATAAGCACTATGTGGCCCGGTAAATTCAATAGCCACGTCAGCCCTTGTCACATTTTCTCTTGTGAAGTCAGTAAGATTTTGATCGTCGACCTTTAATACAATTTTGTGCCCCCGTTGAAGAGCAATTTCTTCGATAGCCTTTCCCATTTTCCCATAGCCAATGAGTGCAAGATCCATGAATGTTGAAAAGTTTAAGTTGAGATATTTTGAGTTTGTGAAGGTAACGATAGAAGTATTGCTGTAATAATCCAATAGCTTTAGAAATTAGCTTTCAGCAGTGCAGGCTGCTTTGTCTTACCAATATTCATCACCATAGTCAGACCGGTTGTGCCGGCGCCTGGACTATAATATGGTTTGAACTTCAGGCTTAGGTCAGGACTTACGTCAAAGCCTTTAAGGTGCGCATCAACCGCCGCATCTACCACGTTGAGTCCCCAGATCAGCAGAAAGATCAGGATCGAATAGTCCATTGCCTGGCGATAGCTATCCCGGTAATATCGAAGTGATTCGGTCGAGATGGGTTGAAGATAATCAGGGATCTCGCCATATCTGGCCGTATCTTCTGTGGACTTTATGGTATATGCCAACCGGGTGTCCTGGTAAGTCTGAAGATTGTAGAAGAACACACCTGCAGTTATGCCGAGGCCTGCATAGATGATCGGAACCTTCCAGTATTTTTTGTTGTAAACCTGCCCCCAGCCGGGTATGATGGCAGAGCGAAGCGCGGCTTTACCCGGGTTATAAACTTTTACTTTGCTTTTCTTCTTTCCGTCAGCAGAGGTATCAGTAATCGTCGTGACAGTATTTAAGGAGTCGACAGATTTCAATACTTCTTTTTGTTGCGCAAACGATCCAAAAGGCCGCACTGCCAGGCAACAAATCACCAGGAAAATATTGAAATACGCTCTCTTGTTCCTCATCAAGCTAATTTGTAAGTTTTCAGCAACTTTTCCGGGGGTATCTTTAAGTTAACACCACGATGATTCACCGGCAATCACAAATCCAAAATCAGCTTTATCCAACCTGCACATCAATTTGCTGCAGGATCTTGGTCAGCTCATCCTGGGAATAATAATCAATGATAATTTGTCCATTACCATTGCGGCTGTGTTTTAACTTAACACGGGTGCTGAAATAAGTTGCTAAGTTATCTTCAATTTTCTGGTAGGCAGGAGGTAAGGAGTTTTTTGAAATTTTTTTAACAGCCCCGCTTTGCTTGTATATATTTCGTACAAGTTCTTCAGTTTGTCTTACTGACAACCCTTTTTCTTTTATTTCTTTATAAATGAACAACTGTTTGTCAACGGTATCCACATTGATCAATGCCCTGGCGTGACCCATGCTTAGAAGACCATTGCGCACAGCCAGTTGAATATCCGGAGGTAATTTGAGCAACCTGATAAAATTGGCTACCGTGCTTCTGTCTTTCCCCATTCGTTCTGCAACCTGCTCTTGCGTATAATCCAACTCTTCCATCATTCGTTTATAGCTCAGGGCAACTTCCATTGCATTGAGATCCTCGCGTTGCAGGTTTTCCAACAATGCCAGCTCAAGGAGTTCCGAATCATTTGCATGCCGCAGGTAGGCAGGGATATCTTTTAACCCGGCAATTTTGGATGCACGCAGGCGGCGTTCCCCGGATATAAGGCGGTATTTTCCTGAAGGCAGTTTCGATACCGTGATGGGTTGAATGATATCATGGATCTTAATGGATGCAGCCAGCTCGTGCAGCGTCTGTTCGTCAAAATCCCGGCGGGGTTGTTTGGGATTGGAATCTATCTGGTCAACCGGGATACGTGTAATGCCGGTGACATTATCGATTATCGCCGGTTTCAGCTCACCGGACCCGGTTTTGAAATCACTGTCGATTCCTTTCAAAAGTGATCGGATTCCCTGTCCGAGTGCTTCTTTATTGTGTTTGGGAGTCGTCATCCTGGTTTTTCATTTATAGTTATATCTTTTAGCAATCGTAGTTCCGGAAATGCAAAGGTTAACTATAAACTGCAAACCGCGGCTTAAAAACTGAGTATTCTTTCTTCATTTTTAATCTTTGTCATATCATTCTTCTGCAGGATCTCCTTGGCGAGATTGAGGTAATTCATCGACCCTTTACTGTTGGCATCGTAAAGTATTACCGGCTTGCCTACGCTTGGAGCTTCAGCGAGGCGTGCATTCCGGTGAATGATCGTGCTGAAGACTAATTCTTCAAAATGGCGCCTCACTTCACTGACCACCTGGTTGCATAGACGAAGCCTCCCATCATACATCGTCATCAATATCCCTTCAATAACAAGCTCGGTATTTAACCTGCTTTGTACAATCTTAATTGTATTTAACAATTTACCAAGCCCTTCGAGCGCAAAGAATTCACACTGTACGGGTATCACCACCGCATCCGAAGCCGTCAGGGCATTTACGGTAATCAAACCAAGAGAAGGAGAGCAGTCGACAATGATAAAGTCATAGTCATTGCGAACTTCTTCAAGTAATCCTTTTAGGACCATTTCACGGTTTGGATAATTGATCATTTCAATTTCCGCGCCCACCAGGTCTATGTGCGATGGTAACAGGTCGAGATTTGGTATCTCGCTTTTTAAAATCACATCCCTCGCCCTGGCTTCGCTTACCATGCAGTCATATAAACTTTGAGTAATATTATGGAGGTCAAAGCCTACCCCGGTGGTGCTGTTAGCCTGCGGATCACCATCCACCAATAATGTCTTAAACTCAAGGACAGCAAAACTTGCCGCCAGGTTAATAGCTGTCGTTGTTTTTCCGACGCCCCCTTTTTGATTTGCTACGCCAATTATTCTTGCCATCTCAGTTCCTGCGATTTAATTGTAATCCAATCTGGTCAGTTTATGGTAAAATTGTCATCTATCAATAAAACGGCAAAATTTAGTTTTGCCCATTTGCAACTGTATATCCAGCAAAAATAAGGGTTCACGTGATAGATTAATTGCTGGTTATCTTTGTTGTTTTAAATCACATCCATGCGTAATTCGCCGTTTTGGTGGATATTAATATTGTTGATGGTATTGCTGGATATTTATGTATTCCAGGCCGTTAAACTGATTTCCCACCCTTTGAGCAGCAAGTATAAGATGATACTCTATACTGTCTATTGGTCGATGTCGATAGCCGCAATTGTTGTATTACTCATTTTGCCTTATCTGCATCTTGACAACCAGGCAAGGCTCTTGCGTACCACCGTTTTTGCGATCGTGCTCGGATTGTTCTTTTCAAAATTGATTGCTTCCGTTTTTTTCCTGATCGATGACGTGAGGAGGCTCGTTCAATGGGCTGCCGGCGAACTATTTTTTCAGAATACTGAAGGCGAACAACTGCAGGAAGGAGAAAAAATTTCGCGTTCGGTTTTCCTGAGCTGGGCTGGAATGATTGCTGGTGGCGGTTTGTTCGCAACGCTCATCAATGGTTTCGGTAATAAGTATCAATACCAGGTGCGGCGAATACCACTCACCTTTGGCAATCTACCGGCTTCCTTCAAAGGACTAAAAATTGTTCATATTTCAGACATTCATTGTGGCAGCCTGACTGATAAGAATGCCGTAATGAAAGGCGTGGAAAAAATAATCAACGAAAAGCCCGATCTGATCCTTTTTACGGGTGACCTGGTCAACAACAGGGCAGATGAGATGGAAACTTTTATGAACGTATTCAACAAGCTGACCGCTCCTTTAGGTGTCTATTCTACCTTAGGAAATCATGACTATGGTGATTATGTTCATTGGGATACACGGCAGGACAAAATAAACAACCTGGAAAGACTGAAACAGGTTCACGCCGACCTCGGTTGGAGGCTACTTATGAATGAACACGTGGAGCTACAAAAAGATGGGGATAAAATTGCGCTGCTGGGCGTGGAAAACTGGAGTGCCAAGGCAAGATTTCCAAAATATGGGAACCTGGCGAAAACATACGCCGGTTCAGAACCTTACCCTTTTAAGATTTTGATGAGCCATGATCCGTCTCACTGGGATGCAGAGGTGCGAAGCAAGTATGCGGATATTGACCTGATGCTTTCAGGACATACTCACGGAATGCAATTTGGCGTTGAAGTACCAGGATTTAAGTGGAGTCCCGTTCAATACGTTTATGAGCAGTGGGCAGGTCTTTATGAGGAAGAATCCCAAAAACTCTACGTCAATCGCGGGTATGGGTTTATAGGCTATCCAGGTAGAGTTGGCATACTTCCTGAAATCACTGTATTGGAATTAAGTTGATTATATACATTTTAAACCTTCATATGAACAATGAGTCTAAATGCAGCCTCCCGATCCAAAATTTTGGCCCACCATTATGATTAAACGCTACTTAATTATATTTTTTTTCTTCCTATTATCCGTTCCCGGCTTTTCACAAACAACCGGGGATACAATTCCTGTATCGACCATTAAGATTCCGGATGTCGATACCAGCCTTAATTATGACGAACTGATGAACGAGCTGGATTTATTCCTTGATTCCTTACTAAAACCTAAAAGTTTCTTCCTCGTTAATTTTTCGCTGGGCAGTAACTATTTCAACTATTGGAGAAGAAACCTGACACAGCTCGAGGCGACGAAAAGAGGCATCTTTTCAACCATATTAGGATACTATCATAAATCAGGTTTGGGACTTACGGTATCAGGTAATGTGACGGATGACGAGGAGAAGCTTAACTTATACCAGTTTTCAATCAGTCCATCATACGATTTTATATCAAACATGGATTGGACCGCCGGATTTTCATATACGCGGTATATAACAAAGGACTCTTTAAATTTTTATACATCTCCATTACAAAATGAACTCAATGCCTATTTTACGTGGAGAAAATCGTGGCTTCAGCCCGGAATTGCGCTCAGTTATGGTAGCGGTAGCCGCACGGAATACAAGAAAAGAGAAAAGTTAATAGAACAACTCCGGAGAAGGAGGCGTTATCCTGTTATCATCAGTCAGAGTGATGAATCGGTCGCCGATTTCCTGGTGACCGCCTATGTTCGACATAGTTTTTATTGGATGCACATTTTAAATGGGAAAGGCCATATTAAACTCACACCGCAGGTATCTTTTTCAGCCGGCAGCCAGCAATATGGTTTTAATAGTACTAATGGAATATACTCGGTCAACCGGCGCAATGCTGCTACGCTCTTATTTAATATGGGCGACATCACTGTTGACGACCAAATGAAATTTCAACCTGTCTCGCTGACGATGCACCTGCGCCCCGAATATTCCGTTGGAAAGTTTTTTATACAACCGCAGTTTATTCTTGACTACTATTTTCCTTCTGAAACTCTCACCCCACTATTTTATTTGAATACAGGATTTATTTTTTGATATTCAATCAACGCTTTGTTCATAGTCAATAATGCAATGGTAGCAAGGCCCCAATTTTGTTGCTAAAGAAGGGAGTTGATAAAAAAAGGCCATCTATCCCCCTATTATTTTGGCCTTAATAATTTACTACAGCAACGATAACAATTCTTTAAATAATATCTTTGTGTCTTCTATAGGGGTTACAACCTCTTCCGTTGTCAGATTAAAGTGTAATGCCAGTTATAAGACCCGGAAGTCTTATGCGTGGGGCAAATGGTCAGCCTTTTCGGTTTTTTAACTTTTACGTGGTAAACCATTCACCTTATGCGACTGTCTGTACTTCCGGACTGGTGGCGGTTTTTAGATAATCTTCACATTGATGCTGCAATATTTGATTTTAAAGGATGTTTTAGCGTCAGGACATTATTTGGATTCGCCGCACCCGGATGGCATCATACCACTCATTTTCTGAACAAAAAAACAAAATGTATGAAATGAGCTATGAAAATTATTGAGCAATTTATTAGAGCTGCGGTAATAAGTTTTATAGCAAATTCCATTTGTCCCCTTAACAATAAAAATTAATCAAATGAAAGCTAAATTCCTTCTCCCTTTTCTTGTAACCCTATTTGTCTCGTCTTCGCTCATGGCCCAGTTTCATATCGGATTCAAAGTTGGTAGTAACATCACCAAGATTGATGGATATGCATTTGATGACAAATTCAACTATGCCTATCATATAGGGGGCTTTGCTGAAATCGGCCTTGGTGAAAAATTCGGTTTACAGCCGGAGGTTTTATTCAACCAGTACTCATCATCTGTAGATAGTAGCTTCAGCGATATTTACCAGGATATTTTTAGTTCTGACCAGTATAAGGTGAAGCTGAATTACCTGTCTATACCGGTTTTGCTGAATTATAAACTGTTGGGGAATTTTCTTTCGCTCCAGGCAGGTCCACAATTTAGCATCCTGATGAATTCGGACAAGACCTTGCTTCAAAACGGGACCGAAGCATTCAAAAATGGAGATTTTTCTATGCTGGGCGGTGTGGCGCTTAAATTCAGTGCTATTCGTATTACAGGCAGATATGCAATAGGCCTGAGTAATATCAGCGATTTAGGCAACAAAAGCGAGTGGAAGAGCCAGGGCTTCCAGGTTTCATTGGGATTAGCGCTTTAAAATCCAGTTTTTAAAGATTGTTGCCCTCCTGTACTTGCAGGAGGGCTTTTTTTTACCGCTTTGTCAGTTTCTTTGCCGCGGCACGAAACTTGACAACTACAGTTTCGCACTGTATTTTAGCGCCACCACAGGGGCTATGACAGATTGTCCAAAGGAAATTGTTTATGAATTTTGATCAAATTTTTATGAGGGCCGAAGAAGAAACAGATTTTATGCCCATTATTCCTCTTACTGAAACTGACCAGGAGGATGGCAACGGCGTGGAAATTCCTGCCGAGATTGCTTTATTGCCATTACGTAACACAGTGCTTTTTCCCGGTGTTGTTTTACCTATTACCGTTGGCCGCGATAAAAGCATCAAGGCGGTAACCGATTCGTATAAAGGCGATAAGCTGATTGGTGTGATTGCCCAGAAAGACAGTACAATTGAAGATCCGGAAGTAAAAGACCTAGAGAATGTGGGTACCATCGCTAAGATTGTTAAGCAAATAAAGATGCCCGATGGAGGTACTACTATTATCATCCAGGGTAAAAGCCGTTTTAGTATCGATTCGATCGTGGGAGAAGATCCCTATTTTAAAGCAAAGATCAATAAGATCTCTGAACAGGAAATACCAAAGGATGCCGATTTCGACGCTTATGTTGCCAACATAAAGGACCTGGCAACCGAAATTATCCAACTTTCACCCAGCCTGCCTGCGGAAGCTTCTATCATTTTACGCAATATTGAAAACCCTTCTTTTCTCATCCACTTTGTATCCAGTAACCTGAATACAGATATTAAGGAAAAACAACGCCTGCTTGAATTAAACAATATACGTGCACGCGCCGACCTGCTGATGCAACTCCTCCAAAAAGAGCTGCAGTTTGCGGAATTGAAAAATAAAGTAACCACAAAAACAAGGACTGAATTAGATAAGCAGCAGCGTGAATACTTTTTACAGCAGCAACTCAAAAGTATCAAAGATGAGTTGGGCGGCGACAGTAACACCCAGGAAGTAAAAGAAATGCAGAAAAAGGCCGAAGCGATGAAATGGCCGATGGCTGCAAAAGAGTTATTTAAAAAAGGTATTGAAAAGCTGGAGCGGATGCATCCCAGCACACCGGATTATTCTGTTGTGTACAATCACCTGGACCTTATGTTGGACCTTCCGTGGCAAACGTATACCGAGGATCACTATGATCTTGCAAAAGCAAAGAAGACCCTTGATGCAGATCATTACGGCATGACCAAGATCAAAGAAAGAATACTCGAATATCTTGCAGTACTGAAGTTGAAGGGTGACTTGAAGAGCCCGATACTTTGTTTTATCGGCCCCCCTGGTATTGGCAAGACGTCACTAGGCAAAAGCATTGCCAGTGCCATTGGAAGAAAATACTCGAGATTAAGCCTCGGTGGTCTCCACGACGAAAGCGAAATACGGGGTCACCGGAAAACGTATATAGGAGCAATGCCGGGACGTATACTTCAGACCCTTCGTAAAGTGAAATCTTCTAACCCGGTTATCATACTCGATGAAATTGATAAAGTCGGAAGTGATCATCGTGGCGATCCCAGCAGTGCATTGCTGGAAGTGCTCGACCCGGAACAAAACAATAACTTTTACGACAATTATCTTGAATCGGAATATGACCTGAGCAGGGTTTTGTTTATCGCAACCGCCAACAACATACAAACAATTCAGCCTGCGTTGCGCGACCGCCTGGAAATAATAGACCTCAGCGGATACGCAGTAGAGGAAAAACTTGAAATCGCGAAACGGCACCTGATCCCGAAACAAAAAGAATTACATGGGCTGAAAAGTTCCCCATTTAAGATCGCAGATAAGGTCTTAAAAAAATTGATCGAGGATCATACGCGTGAAAGCGGCGTGAGGGAACTTGACAGGCAGCTCGCCTCTATTATGCGATACCAGGCAAAGGAATTGGCGTTGAGAGGAAAATTAATTTCATCCATCACATCGGCAGACATTCAAAAGATCATTGGCAAGCCCCGTTATAATAATGAGATCTATAAAACCGCGAATATGGCGGGTGTTGCGGTCGGACTTGCATGGACTTATGTTGGCGGGGAGATACTTTTTATTGAAACCACAATCAGTGAAGGTAAAGGAGAACTAAAGTTGACCGGCAACCTGGGGAACGTGATGAAGGAAAGTGCAAGCACGGCGTTGACCTATCTGCAATCCAATGCAAAAAGGTATCATATAGATCACAAGTTGTTTGACAAAAGAAATATTCATATTCATGTCCCTGAAGGTGCAGTTCCTAAAGATGGGCCCAGCGCCGGTATTACCATGATGACGGCAATTGCTTCGGCATTGACAAGTAAAAAAGTCAAGCCTTTTCTAGCAATGACCGGGGAGATCACTTTGCGTGGCCAGGTATTACCGGTTGGCGGCATCAAGGAAAAAGTGCTTGCAGCTAAAAGAGCCGGATTAAAGGAAATAATTCTTTGCTGGCAAAATGAAAAGGATGTGCAGGAAATCGAATCGTCGTTTATTAAAGGTATTGGCTTCCATTACGTAAAAACAATGAACCAGGTATTGGAGCTGGCCCTGGTATAAAAGTATTGTCTGCAACCATCTCCTACATGACTTCAATATCAGTCATTCAGTGACGTGCTAAGCCCCGGGATGTTATCTTCGTAGCGGTTTGCGTTTGCCCTTTTTCATATTGATTGTTACATGCTGTGTGCAGTTACAGGCACAAACGCTGGGAGGCAATACTGTTTTCAATTTCCTCCGGCTGCCGAGCACGCCTGAGCTTACTGCGTTGGGTGGAGTCAATATTTCACAAATCTCTGCAGACGCGGGCCTGGCATTCAATAATCCTGCACTGCTTACTCCACGCATGCATACCCAGATGAATGCAGTGTTCAACTCAATGTATGACGGCATACAATCGTATCATCTCTCTCTTGCTTATCATCACAGGAAGATCAATACAAGTTTTCAGTGGGGCTTAAACTACTTGAATTACGGCAGTGTTGAGCAGGCAGATGCCGCGGGCAATCTTTTGGGACAATTTCGGCCAACTGACTGGGTGATGCAACTTTCTGCCTCGCGCAGCTACCTTTCGAAGTGGAAGTACGGTGCCACTGTCAAATTTATTAATTCGAATTATGGACAATACCGTTCCAATGGTATTGCCATTGACGTCGGTGTATTATATCATGATACTACAAAGCTTTTTTCTGCTTCGGTGCTCGCGAAAAATATGGGTACACAATTAAAAAAGTATGACGGCACCGATCCTGATGATTTACCATTTGATTTGCAGGTAGGCCTCACAAAACGCCTTGAAAATTCACCCTTCGGTTTTTCTTTCACTGCCCATCACCTCCATACGTTTGATATCAGGTATAGTGACCCCGCTTTCAATACCGACAACGGATTTGAAGAGGACAGTACAAAAAAATTCACGATCGATAAATTATTCCGTCATTTTGTGCTGGCGACAACTGTTTATATAGCAGGAAAAGTGGAGATTGCTGCCGGATACAATTACCTGATGCGGCAGGAGCTGAGCATCGAGAACACGAGTAATGGGCTTACCGGCTTTTCGGTTGGTGTGGCTTTGTTGCTTAATAAAATGCAGATTAGATATGCCCGGTCGCAGTATCAAAACAATACGGCCTATAACCAGTTTGGCATCAGCATGACGTTGAACCAGTATTTTGGATTGGGTAATTTCGGCGAAAAAATCGGGTGGTAAACTATGAAAGTGCGTAACCAGCTGCTATGAGTAATTTTTTAAGGACTGTAAACAATCTTCTATCTCATAAACGGGCTTCATTTTACATCATTGTACTGTGCATTCTTTCCAAGTCAGTTCTAATCAGTTTCTATTCGTACACAGGAAAAGACAAAATTTATAGCCTTTCCGCCAGTTATAACCTGCTTCATGGAAAAGGCTGGACAAACAGCTTTTTTTATCTTAATGACCTCGATACAGAAGTGCTGGAGCCTTTTTGTTTTTGGCCGCCTGGTTATGGATTGCTCATTACACCTTTTCAATTTTTTTTTGGGACTGATATTTTCCTGGCAACTACTTTTTTTGAGATATGCTGCTTTATCATCTTTATCCTTTTATGCCGCGCCATCTTAAAAACCCAGGGCTTGTCACGATCATGGCTGAACATAAGCACGGTGCTTCTTGCTTTTTCATCACATGATTTTATTGAGGCTTCCCTGGGAACCGATCTGCTTGCCCTGGATTTTATCCTTAGCTTTTTTTATGCGGCGATCAGGATATGGAGCAACACTGACAGGCAATCAGCAGGAAAATTTGGAGTAGTGGCAGGACTTTGCCTCTTTCTTGCCGGCTTCACGAGGTATGTTTATGTGCCCGTATCGCTTTTCACTATCGTGGTTTTGTTGGTCCTGTCTTTTGTAAAAAAGAATAAATGGGCCGTGCGGGGTTATCTGGTCTCTTCGATCATTTGTTTTGCCGGCCTGCTTGTTGCGATGATCTTTCAGCAAAATTTATGCGGAAGTCCATTTTATACCGGTGTGGACACGAAGGGTTTTTTCCCGGCGCATCTCAGCTATTGGCACCCGGCTGTCATCGCCGCATTTGTTGATCTCAACCTGGTGCCGGTACAACTTGGTAAATACACCGCCGTTTCTTACTCGTCATGGATGCAATTATTTAGCTGGGTTAACCTTATGTTGTATGTAACGATACTTATCGTCGCTTGTAATTTTTTCTACAAAAAACTAAGATCTCAAAAAGGTGATTTGCCGGTATTTATTGCCGGGGGTTTCGTTCTTTCCGCGTCCATCGTCGGGGGGCTTGCACTGCTGAGTCTTACCCACGATGTAAAGTACACGTTGTCGGGAAATGCATGGAGTTTTATTATGGAGGGCAGGTATCACGCGTTTCCGGTGTTGTTTATCCAACTTTTAGCGTTAACTATTATCGCGAAAAAAAATGATTTGCTCCGTCTGAAAGGCTTTCCTTTAATTATTATTTCAATACCGTTTTTTCTGCTTTTACTGAATTCGGTTCACCAGGTCTATTACACAATAAAGGTTGCCTCACACTACAATACGATGAAGAAAGCAGCTGTGCGGGAACAGGATTATGTGTACTTTGAATCCCTGCTGAAGCAAACCATAAAGGATAATCCTGGGAGAGAGATCGTTGTGGCCTCATCGGATAAATACTATCCGTTGCTTGCGTCCATGCACACGCAAAAAGGAATCGGCAATCCATATGACCTGGACCGCCAGTTTCCCATTGTAAAGAAACCGACTGTTCTTTTTACAGTTATTTTTGAGCCTGAGAAAAGTCGCTACGCTAATTATTTAAAAGATAGCCGAGCAAGGCTTGTTAAAGAAGTAGCAGGAACAGAAATATTCATGCAAACAATCGACCCTTAGTCAGAAGATAAGTTACAGATGTACTATAGTGAGCCTTTAAGGAGGACATTTATCATTATTCCTGCTTTCAACGAGAGTAAAAGTATTGGCAGGGTAGTGGCGGAACTGCTGCCATTGGGCTGTAGGATTGTTGTGGTGGACGACGGTTCGCCTGAGGAACTTAGAAGTGAATGCGAAGGGAATAATCAAATCTATTATATCCGGCACAAGGTGAACCTTGGCCAGGGTGCGGCCTTGCAAACAGGTATTGACTTCGCATTAAAACAGGGAGCTTCATGGTTTATTACATTTGATGCCGATGGACAGCACAGCGCAAAAGATATCCCTGCATTACTCGCCCCATTATTTATGGAGCAGGCCGACATTGTCCTGGCTTCGCGTTTTTTAGCCAAAGGCTCGCATAATGCGCCCATCATAAAGCAATTAATATTAAAAGCAGGACGCTGGATAAACTATTTGTTTACCGGGCTCTATCTTTCAGACGCGCACAATGGACTGCGGGCCATGAACCGGGTCGCGGCCCATTCAATACGAATCACTGAAAACAGGATGGCGCACGCTACCGAAATTGTAGCTCAGATAAAAAGTCAGCATCTCCGGTACAGGGAAGTTGGAGCAGCCGTGCTGTACACACCGTATTCAAAAAATAAAGGGCAGTCTTCGTTAAACAGTCTTAAGATCTTTTTTGATTTAGTTTTACAAAAATTGTTCGGATGAACGGAATACAAATCGTTTTAATTACGGCAGTAGTATTGGTAGCTATCTATTTTTTTGTACGGCTGCAAAACTCTATACTGGATTTTCTACTATTGCTTGCCATGGTGACCGCGGCGCTTGTTTTTATTTTTTTACCTGACCTCACCAACGCCATTGCCCACCGGATGGGGGTAGGGCGGGGAGCCGATCTCATATTCTATCTGAGCATCGTGATTTTTTGGTTTGTCATAATCAAACTCTACGTACGCATACGAAAACTGGAGAAGATCGTTACCGATGTGGTAAGAAAGGACGCGCTGAATGAAGCGGCCCGGGAGCATGCCGGGTAACTCCGTTGCGAACGCAATATTTGTTACAAATAATTCAGATTTGTTTTTGGTGTCAACACAAGCAATGTTTCGTACATGAGTTGAATGGTATTATTGATGTCATCCCGGTGCAGCATTTCCACAGTAGTATGCATGTAGCGAAGCGGGATAGAAATAAGAACGGAAGGGCAGCCATCGTTTGAATAGGCAAACGAATCAGTGTCGGTGCCGGTGCTTCGGCTTAGTGCCCGCCATTGTACTGGTATCTTCTTATTTGCAGCTACTTTCTCTACCAATGCAAGCAACTTGTTGTGCACGGCCGGTGCATACGAAAGCGAAGGTCCTTTTCCGCATAACACATCCCCCTCAATATTTTTATTGATCATCGGGGTAGTAGTATCGTGCGTTACATCTGTAATGATGGCGATGTCGGGTTTGATTCTCCGGGCTATCATCTCTGCGCCACGCAAACCAATTTCTTCCTGGACCGCATTGACCACATATAATCCGAATGGCAATTTCTTTTTATTTTCTTTTAAAACCCTGGCCACTTCTGCAATCATAAATCCACCGATACGGTTGTCAAAGGCACGTCCTACATAATTGCCATTGGCAAGTTCATCAAATCCGTCCTGGTAAGTGACCACGGCGCCAATGTGAATACCCAGCGCTTCCACTTCTTTACGATTCCTCGCTCCGCAATCCAACCATAAATTGTCTGTCTTGGGTTGAGTTTCTTTGGCATCGGCGCTTCCTAAACGGGTATGTATGGCCGGCCATCCAAATACCGCTTTTACCGGTCCTTTCTTGCCATGAATAAAAACCCTGGATGCTGGCGCAGTTTGGTGGTCGACGCCCCCATTTCTTTTTAAATAGATCAATCCTTCAGGTGTAACGTAATTAACAAACCAGCTGATCTCATCGGCGTGCGCTTCGATAACAACTTTAAATTTATTATCAGGATTAATGATTCCAACCGCTGTTCCATAAGGATCAACATAATGGCTGTCTACATAAGGTTTCAGGTATTCTATCCACAGCTTTTGCCCCCAGGTTTCGAAACCAACAGGAGAAGCGTTGTTTATATAACTGCGCAGAAACTGGAATGATTTATCGGTTACAACTTTTTTTGCGGGCTTAGATTTGGATTTTGTTGCCGTTGCCATAGTGATATGTATTTTTTATAATCTGGCAATTTAAATAAATATCACCGATTGACATGGAGAAAAGCATTTTAGAAAAATAGACGCCGGAATTACCTGACCAATGTGACCGTGCCTTTTTTAAAGTAAACAGCGCCGGTGAAGTCAATCGCCTTTACCATCCAAACATAGGTGTTATTTGATTGAAGCTGACCGTTGATGCGACCATCCCATCCCTTCCCGTTTTGTTGTGTGGTAAATACTACCTGGCCCCAGCGGTTGTAAATTTGGAAAAACTGGATCTGCTGCATACCGACTGCCAATGGACGCAATACATCATTTATGCCGTCATTATTGGGTGTAAACGCGGATGGCACAAAAACCGTAGGTAGTGTGGCGTACACTTTTATATTGATGAAAGCCGTGTCTTCACATCCTGCCGAATTAAACACTTGCACCTGGTAGGGGATTCGATCTGATGGTTCGGCGAAAATGGCAACTGGATTAGCAATGTTCGCATCCGATAGGGACTGCGGTGGCGACCACGCGTACCTGTCGCCGCCGGTCGCAATTAATTGCAAGGTTTGACCGACAACAACAGCAGTATCCCGGCCTGCAGACGCAACCAGCTTTGGTAAGACGGTGACGTGAATTGTATCTTTTCCGGGTTTGGGACATCCCCTGTTATCATAAACTGTAAAAACAAAATCAGACGTGTGCTGCGGGTAAGCGACCGGGTTTAGTATTCCTGTATTATTAAGGGATGACCCGGGGGACCATGACCATGTATAACCATCCGTCAATGCATGTAGCGGTGCAGGTGTGTTGTAACAAATTACCGTATCCTTCCCGGCATCAGCAAACGGATAGGGAACAACATTCACTTTCACATTGCCTGTAGTTGAGCAACCCCCGATGGTTGCCTTGACCTGGTATATGGTAGTGGTACCTGTTATCACAATTGGATTTTTTACATTCGAATTTATTACCTGCTGAACCGGTGTCCACGAATACTGAAGCCCATCCGAAGAAATATGCAACGCTATGGTATCACGTGCGCAAATAGTAGTGTCAGCCATCATTTGGAGGTTAACATGATCCGTAACCCGCACTGTGATCGAATCGCGATTTATACATCCCTCAACTTCCAGGTTTGCATAATACGTTGTTGTGGTAGCAGGATAAACCGTTGGACTGGCTGTATGGGTATCGGTCATATTATTTGCGGGGGACCAACTAAAGTTGCCTGTTCCGTTCGCCAATAACTGCAACCTGTCATTTACACAAACAAGGGTATCATAAAAGCCAAGGTTCATTAATGGTTTGTCAATGGTTGTAACTGTTTTTAAAATGGTGTCACGACAACCATTGGTTGTTGTCACGATCAGTCGGGCAGTTTTTACGCCGGCATTCGGGTAAGCGTAATCGGGATTTTGCAAACTCGAAGTATCGGAATTGTAGCCTAGCTGCCCAAAGTCCCATGTCCAGGAATTAACAGTACCCGTACCCGGAATTGTTTTATCGGTGAAAATGGTGGGCTTGTGAATGCAAATTCCATCAAATGTGAAATTGGGAACGAGGCCAGGATACACTAATATTTTGGCAGACGTTGTGTCTGTACACATTTCATGTTTGTTTACAGTGAGGCGTGCGGTATAGGTGCCATTAGCACTGAACGTGTAGCTCAGGGTAGGGTTTGTGGAAGTATAAATCACCGATCCCGCAGGATTGAGCACTTCCCAATCATACGTTTTTATCAGCGGGCTGTTAGACTGGTTGTTGATACCTATTGACCTGGAGTTATCACAAAGCATATATGCTTCGTTTAACAAAGCTGATGCAACGTTACAGTCGGTAATATTGATCTGAAGATCTTTTCTCTGTGTGGCAATAAGGACTGTATTTCGAACCTCCTCCACGCAAACTGTAACCACATAAATGCCCGCCTTTGGGGCAATTCCCGATATCAATCCTGTTTTTGGATTGATTGTCACCTTATCTCCGAGAGGAAAAGATGCCGTAAATTCCGGCGAATTGTAAACGAGTGACCTGTACGGAGGGTTTCCTGCCGGCTCACCTCCTATGAAGTTATGGGTACTTGCATATGCTCCACAGAAATAGTACCTCAGTTCATCGCCGTCATCATCCCTCGCACCGAAATTATATTCAAAATAATTATCGGCGCACACTACAACAAGGTCGTTCCCCGTAAATGTTGCGCTGATATTAACGTGACCGTTATTTAATGGCTGCGTACCCGGAATTTCGCAAGTGTAGGTTGCTCCTGTCTGGGCATTGTCAGTGTTGCTGATTCCCCGAATTCGGTAGTTCACTTCGCTGGCAAGTATATACCCCGCCTGGTTAAGCGGTAAAGAAATTACGAATTGATAGTAGCCCACTACATAACAAACGACAGGCGGATCTGTGACGCAGGGATCGGTATCGATCATGCTGATCGTTTCCTCCCTCAAAAGAGAAACGCTAAAATCAGAAAACCGATCAAAGCTAAGTTTGTTGAATACAGAAATAACTGCCGGATTTGGGAATTCCCGGCCCGAATTGCAACGCTTGAATAACTTTAATGTAACTGTATAACTGTTTTCGCCAGCTGTAAGCCCGTTATATGTGTAATACATTTCGCCGCCGGTGATATGGTCGGCCTTTGCCAAATAAGAAAGAGTACTTAAAAGCAGTATCAAACAGAATTTTTTCATCTCCGCGCTGCAGTATCCGTTATTTAGACTCCGGTGGCCAATTGTGTCAGATGGTTCCATGAATATACCGATAATCTGTCTCTTTTTAGCCGTTGACAACGACGGTCAATGGATATTATCGGCACTTTCTAATGATTAGTTGTCTTGGAACTGCATTACATTGAAGAACATGGATTGCGCCCAGCTTTGCTGAATTGAGTGTTTGGTCATTACAGCCCATTTTTAAACCTGGTTCAGCTTAGAAAAAGTAAAACATATAAGAACGTTAATACGGGTACTCATTTGAAAGAAACTCTTATTTTTAAACTTTAATCGGTATTTATGAAAGGCATTGCCATTGTTTTTTTGCTATTACCGTTGTTTATTGACGCGCAGGATTCAACAGCAGCGGTTTGCAACCTTATACGGGACACTGATCCATATACTAAGGAGGTCAAATTGTCGTCCGGGTTCATGTCTTTGCAGGGAGCCACGCTTACTATTGATGCGGATAGCAAAGAAATAGACTTTTTTTTCGTGATTGAGAACAAATGTTACGAAGACGAATCAACTGTTTCGATTTTTTTTGAGGGAAACAAAGCAAAGACCACCTATCGCAACACCGGAAGCATGAATTGCAACGGTTACTTTCATTTCATATTCAGAAATGGGTTGTCGACCCCAACGGTGTTACAAAAAATGGCTACCCAGCCTGTAGCTCACTTCATTTTTACGGGAAATGATAAAAAAGCAGTTACAGTCGACCTTTTACCCGATCAGCAAAAGACATTAATGAACATCACTACCTGCCTGATATCCGAGTCAAAAACTTTACTCAAGAAATAAACCCCGTTATCTATTTTGAAAGGACCTGGTTAAGCAGTGCAGCCAGCCGAACACCTCCCTTAAGTAACTGTTCATCGAGGATTTTTTGAAACTGGAAATTATACTTGTAACCCAGTTTGGCTTCGTTCGGTGAAGCGGCATAAATAGAATCCGAGATCACGTGTGATTCATAAAACCAATCCTCTAAAGGTGACGCTTGCCAGGTTTTCACCTGATCCGGTTCCCTGGTATTGAGAAGATTTGCATATTCGGTGTAACTATATTGCTGGTATTCGATGAGCATGTTATCCCATAATGAGTGCAGGTTTGTTTTCCGATCAAACCAGTAAACCACGATCTTGTTCCCGCCCGCATCCTCATCCCTTCCTACATGCAAAGGTTGATGCAAATCACCGACCAGGTGTATCAAAAAATATAACGCTGTGCGCCTTTGATCCGCAGGGAGTGTTTGGTTTCCCAGGTCTGCCAACATTGTTTGTATCTGGGTATAAAGATTTTTTCCGGGCAGTTTCTTCAGGTCCTCAATAAATTTTTGTTTTTCCATATTACCCGGCAGATCGACGTAGTGCCACGGAGATGCCTGATTCCATGTGGAATCTGATTTGATAAAATCGGGCCAGTTTGCCCACCATGCCAGCGTTTCCCTGCCGATTAGTTTTTTTAATTCTTTACGCGATTTATTAGTGAGGTGCTGCTGCGCTATTTCTGCAATCGTCCGATGGCCCGTAAGTCCCCAGCTGTAAACGGGCACCCCAGTCATCAATGCAAATGCAAGGAAAACTATTTGCAAATAAAAACGGGAAGACAACCTTACCATTATAAATTATTTGAGAGGCAAATGTCAATGAAATGATCCATTTGAAAAAATTACCAAAAAAGGATTTAAGTCATCTGTACTTCTTTATTGAAGACTAAGTTTGCATGATGAAGACATGGTTTGCCACGTATATTTCCGGTGCCGGCGCTGAACCGGTTGAAGCGACTGTTACGATCTAAAAACTATTTTCGCACAATTAAAAAATAACAATAATGATCATCACTACGACCAACATTGTAGAAGGCAGACCTGTAAGGGAATACCTGGGTGTAATCAATGCGCAAAGCATCATAGGGGCCAATATTTTCAAGGACTTTTTAGGAGGATTACGGGATGTGTTTGGAGGACGTAGCAAAACCTACGAACGGGTAATTGAACAGGCAAAGGACGATGCGATCAGGGAACTGGCAGAAAAGGCCCAGGCTATGGGAGCAAATGCCATCGTTGGTGTGGACCTGGATTTTGAAACAATTGGAGGAAGCGGTAGCATGCTGATGGTGATTGCTTCGGGAACGGCGGTGAAATTATAGAGAACGCTCAGCAAATCATTAGTTTATGTTCATAAATATTCATGAATAAAGCCGGCTTTATCAGCCGGCTTTTCATTAAGTATAGTTTTCAAGGTGTTGACTCATTTTTCAAAAGGCGGGGAAGAAAAAACCCCTCCTCCCGGAGGGGCCTTTGAACGTTACTGTTATGAAAGAAAAAAGTATATAAATAATTGGGTTTTTAAATAGGAAAAGGTTTATGGTTATCGGTCTTCGATCTCCCGGTTTTTCATAGATCATCGGATTTTAAAAACGGAAATCAACGAACTTGAAAAGGGAAAGTTGATTGAGGGGAGTTTGTTCTGGTTTTTCAAAGGATTGGGAATAACTTTCTGGACGGTTTGGACATTGGATGAGTAGGATAAGACAAATCATCCTTACAATCAACTTTCTGAGACAAAAATATATGCACATCAGTATGTTAACAAGAGCATAACTGCCCGATTTGAATTGTTCGGCATTTACTGCCAGGCATCGTAAAATATCTTTTTAAAAATGCGTATCTTTTCTCATTCGATTGCGGTGAAGACGATACTGTACTTTCCGCAAATCTGAAATCAAGTACTTGTACTATGGTATATCTAGGGGGAATTTTACATCTTGCAGCCGTAGATATTAACCGAACCCTAAAATTTTACTAATATTAATGCCCATGAAAAACCACGAAGCTAACTCATTGATTAAAGTAGCAATAGCGGACGATCACGCTCTTTTCCGTACCGGTGTCAAGACCTCGCTTTCAAGCCGCAAGGATATTCAGATGGTGGCTGAGGCAGAAAACGGAATGCAACTACTGAACCTTTTGCGCCACATCCAGCCGGATGTTGTGTTGCTCGACATCCAGATGCCCATCATGGATGGATTGACCACTCTTCCTGAAATCAAAAAGCTTTATCCGTCTGTAAAAGTCATCATGCTTTCTATGCATAATGATCATTCAGTTATTTCGCGGATGATGGAGATCGGAGCAAATTCCTACCTGACCAAGGAATCTGGATCTGAAATGATCTATGAAGCGATCCGGGCGGTATATGAACAGGATTTCTTTTTCAATGATCTTACCAATAAAGCGTTGTTAAGCGGATTACGCACCAAACGCACTGCCGAATCATCAGCACCACAGGATGTGCAATTGACCGATAAGGAAATTACGATCCTCAAATTAATGTGCGATGAAAAGAGCACTAAAGAAATTGCCGATATCGTTGACCTCAGTCCTCGCACTGTCGAAGCGATTCGTGATAAACTTAAGACAAAAACGGGTACAAAATCCATGGCCGGCCTTGTGATGTATGCTGTGAAAGCCGGTCTCGTGGAGCAAGCATAGCCTTGCAGCTAATTGCTTATAAGGGCTATCCGCCAAATGGCGGATGGCCTTTTTATTTTATTTTCAATGAATGAATAATGTTTGTTTCAATGGTAAGTTGTTGCCCGCCGATACTCCATTGTTGCGTGCAGATAATAAGAGCTATCGTTATGGTGATGGTTTGTTTGAAACAATGAAAGTGGTGCGTGGACTGATACCGCTGGAACATTTGCATTTTGAACGGCTTTTTTGGGGGCTGAGGTTGCTGGATTTTAACATTCCTTCACTGATTACAAGAGAAAAGCTTCAAGAGGAAATTCGGATCCTGTGTAAAGACAACAATTGTGAAAAGCTTGCCAGGATTAGGTTGTCGGTGTCAAGAGGTAATGGCAGCATCTATGACGGAAGCGACGATTTGCAGTACTTAATCGAATGCTGGCCTCTGGAAGCCAGCGAAAAGGGGCATGGTTATATCATCGACATTTTTCCCGACGCCCGAAAAAGCTGTGATGCATTTTCAAATCTTAAATCGGCGAATTATCTTCCTTATGTTATGGCTTCACGATATGCAAGGCATCATAAATTCGACGACTGCATGGTGATGAATACTCATGAACGAATTGCCGATGCATCGATAGCCAATATTTTTTTGATCAAAGAAGGCAAACTGTATACACCCCCTCTTAGCGAAGGATGCGTCAATGGAGTAATGAGAAGGTATTTACTTGAAGAATATAATGGCAAGGAATCTGTGATTACCATTGAGGACATGTCGCACGCCGATGAAGTTTGTTTAACCAATGCAGTTTACGGCATCCGGTGGGTTAAACAATTTCGGAACAAAATCTATGAACATAACGTGACGTCAAAAATCGAGGAACAATTGTATAAAACAATTTGGCGCTAGGCTTGTTCTTTTGGCATGACGCCAGCGGTGAATATTTTTTGGTTCAGGAGAGATTTGCGTTTGCATGATAATGCGGGACTGTACTACGCGTTGAAGCAAAACAAACCGGTGGTCCCGGTATTTATTTTTGACCGGAATATATTGGACGAACTGCTGCCGGATCAAGTGGCTGATCGGAGGGTGGAGTTTATACGTCTTGCATTGGAAGAACTGGAGGGCGAATTGAATGGGTTGGGAACTACGCTGGACGTTCGTTACGGAGTTCCTGTTGACGTCTTTAATGACCTGTTAGCGGACTATTGTGTCGAAAATGTTTTTACTAATCATGATTATGAACCTTACGCCATAGAAAGGGACAGTGAAATAAAAAAATTGCTTCACAATTCAGGTATTGCGTTACATGCATTTAAAGACCAGGTAATTTTTGAAAAGAATGAAGTGAGAAAAGATGATGGTAATCCGTATACGGTGTTCACTCCTTATTCAAGAAAATGGATTTCTGTTGTGAAGGATTCCAATTTGAAAAGCTATCCCACCGAAAGGTATTTCCACAATTTTTACAAGCAGCATAATAAGGAAATTCCCTCTCTCCGCTCAATGGGATTTACCGGTTCAAATCACGACTTTCCTCCAAAGTGCTTTGAAAACGAGATAATGAAGCATTATGGGCAGCGTAGAGATATTCCATCTATACATGGTACCAGTCGACTGGGCGTTCACCTTCGGTTTGGTACGGTTAGCATCCGGAAATTGGTAAAAACAGCAATGTCCCTAAGTGAAACTTTTTTGAATGAACTGATCTGGCGGGAGTTTTACCAGGCAATACTCTGGCATTTTCCTGCTGTAGTGAGCCACTCATTCAGGCAGGAGTATGACAACATTAAATGGCGAAATGACGAAAGAGAGTTTGCAGCATGGTGTGCCGGCCAAACCGGTTTTCCCATTGTTGATGCCGGCATGCGTGAATTAAATGAAACCGGCTTCATGCACAACCGGGTAAGAATGATAACGGCATCCTTTCTTACCAAGCATTTACTGATTGATTGGCGCTGGGGTGAGGCCTATTTTGCAAAGAAGTTGTTAGATTATGATCTTGCCGCAAATAACGGGAATTGGCAGTGGGCCGCAGGCAGCGGGTGCGATGCAGCCCCTTATTTCAGAATATTTAATCCTTCGCTGCAAACAAAAAAGTTTGATCCCGGGCTAGAATACGTTCGTAAATGGGTTCCTGAATTTGAACAATTGACCTACCCGCCACCGATCGTCGAACACGGGTTTGCAAGAAAAAGGTGTCTTGCTGTCTATTCGGAGGCATTAAAGAAATAAGGATTGTTCTGCAATATAGCGACTGCCATTTATCTTTTTGAAGCAATCAAACAAAGTCTTTATTGCAGATCTTCCTTCGTCGCCTAATGAAACGGAATAATTATTAACGTAAAGGTCAATATGTTGGCGCATTACGTCCTCGCTGAGTGATTGTGAATGCTCCTTTACATAATCTGAAATAAACGGATAATTTTTAAAAGCGAACTCAAGACTTTTCCGGATGAGTGAATTTATTATTAGTGCCATCGCCTTGTCGATGGATCTTGAAATGGCAATTCCGCCAAGTGGGATGGGGGTGTGCATTTTTGTTTCCCAGTAATCGCCAAGGTCCAACACTTTTTGCAAGCCCTTTTGTGCATAAGTAAACCGGTTTTCGTGTATGATTACACCAAGATCTGCATCATCGCTAAGGACAGCATCTTCGATTCCGGAAAAAATCATGAATTTTTTTTGCCTCGCTTCGGGGAATGCAAACGAAAAAAGGAGATTGGCTGTAGTATTGGCGCCCGGTAATACAATTGTTTTATCATCTAATGGCTGGTTGGTCATTCCATCCTGAGTATTCTCTGTGTACAATTTCGATTTTGAAACCAGCAGTGGACCGACGCCTTTGCCCAGTGCACTGCCGGCGTCAAGGAGCACGTATCTATCGATAGATTGAAAGAATGCAGGAAAACTCAGTTTTGTAATGTCAAGCCTGCCTTCTAATGCCCATTTGTTTAGTGTTTCCACATCTTCCAGCACTGCATCAACTTCCAACCCTTCCGTGCTGATCTTTTTGTTGACCAGGGCGTCGAAAATAAACGTATCGTTTGGACAGGGGCTAAATCCAAGAGTAAGCTTCATCGTAATGGCATAACTTATTGAGCAATGAAATTATGTTTTCGTTCAAATTATTGATGGCTTTTGCCATATTCCATTTTGTTTTGTCTCTTTCGCTAATAAAATTCGAGATTGACCGGATCTGCAGGAAAGGAATTTTTTCCAGCAGGCATACATAGTGAAATGCGGCTCCCTCCATGCTTTCAACAACCGGCGAATGGTTTTGTTTATACCATTCAATGCGGCGGGTATCGGTTGTGATTTCGTTTACTGTTATCGACCTCACCTGTTCTAAACCCGCGATGGATAATAGTTTCGTGTATGGATTTATTAAATAGCGGCCAGTAAAAGGTGGCAGGTCTTTTTCAATAAGACCAAGGTCAAAAATATCCCTGAACTGTTCATTTTCCCATGCGCCCATATCACCAAAACAGTCCCGCCGGATGACCACAGTATCACCTTCTCTCTGCTGATGAAAACTTCCTGCAATACCTGCCTGGATGAGTATACGTGGTTTTGTACCGTTCAGGAAATGTGCCAGGTGATAAGTGGTTGCAACTGCACCAACGCCGGTGATCAGAATGTCTGTCTTTTGAAACGTTCCTGATTTCCTTTGTTCCGCCAGCCAGTCAACAGCAGGTTGAATTTCAGCAGATGTAGCTGCTGTTAATAGCAAATGCATGGTACAAATATCTGCAATCGCTATCATTACTGTCGCATATATTAACTTTGCCTCCCCAAGCCTGAAACGGAACTTAATAGAAAAATATGGTGTACCTGACAAGAGCTGAACATTTTAATGCTGCGCATAAACTGGTGAATCCAGCCTGGGATCATAAGAAGAACGAAGAGGTGTTCGGCAAGTGTGCCAACGAGAACTGGCACGGTCATAACTATGAGTTATTTGTTACGGTGAAGGGAAATCCCGATCCGGACACTGGCTTTGTTTTTGACGTAAAGCAGTTAAGTGTTTTGATCAGGGAACATGTAATCGAAAAACTCGATCATCGCAATCTTAACCTGGATGTCGATTTTATGCGGGGGAAATTGTGCAGCACTGAGAACCTGGCTATAGGGATCTGGCACCAGCTTACCGGTCTCTTGCCGTCGACTGTGACGTTACATTGTATCAAATTATATGAAACGCCACGCATCTATGTGGAGTATTTTGGTCCATGATCAAAAACTTTTGAACGAAACCAATGTTATAACAAGAAGGGCATCAAAATTTTTTGGAAATGAACAAAAGGGTAGCAGTTATTCGAAGGGAACATTTTAATGCAGCCCACAGGTTGTATAGCCCGGAATGGGATGAAGCCACTAACAACAATGTTTTTGGTAAATGTGCTTTGCCAAATTATCACGGGCATAATTATGAACTCGAAGTAAAAATAATAGGTGAGCCTGATCCGAAGACAGGATTTGTGATCGATTTAAAAATGCTCTCTGAACTGATTAAGCGGGAAATTCTTGAACGATTTGACCATAAAAACCTGAATCTAGATACCCGGGAATTTAAGAATCTAAATCCCACTGCGGAAAATATCGCAATTGTCATCTACGACTTGCTGCGACCGCACATTGATTCAAAAATGGACATACAGGTACGCCTTTATGAAACGCCACGAAATTTTGTTGAGTACCCGGTGTAAATTGCTAATGTGAAATGTGAAAATGTGCAAATGTGCAAATGTGCGGACCTGCCGGCCTTGCTTCGCCGAAGCTACGCGAAGGCGCAGCAGGCAGGTGTGCGAATGTGCGAATGAATTTTGTAGTCGAAACAATCATTTTCAAAATTATTACGAAGAAATTCCTTTGGAGCAAATTCGCAAATCTGCAAATCTGCTAATCTGCTAATTTTCAAATTATCACTATGGCTTATAAAAGAACAGAACATTATGACGAAGCAGTTACCTCTGGCCTGATGGAAAGTTATAAGAAGGTATTGGGGTTGCTGGGCGAAGATCCAAAACGTGAAGGTTTACACAAAACGCCGGAGCGTCTTGCCAAGGCGATGCAATACATGACGCAGGGCTATCAGTCCGATGCACATGCTATTTTGAATTCGGCTAAATTCCATGAGCCGATCAGTGAAATGATCGTTGTGAAAGACATAGAGATTTATAGTATGTGCGAGCATCACATGCTTCCTTTTTTTGGCAGGGCGCACGTGGCCTATATCCCCAATGGATGGATCACGGGACTAAGTAAGGTTGCCAGGGTTGTTGATGTTTATGCGCGCCGTTTGCAGGTACAGGAAAGGCTCACCGTGGAGATCATGAGTGCCATCAAAGAAACACTAAATCCTATCGGTGTAGCAGTGGTCATTGAGGCGCAGCACTTATGCATGATGATGCGTGGTGTGCAAAAGCAAAATTCCGTCACTACAACATCGGCATTTGACGGAGAGTTTCATAAAAATTCCACCCGTACCGAGTTCCTCAAGCTCATATCTTCAAATCTTAGCCATTAATTATTTTTTTTATAAGGCCACAAAGATTTTTTTTGTCAAAACCTTTGTGGCATTTTTGTTTGCACAACAGCCATCACCATGAAACATGCCTATATATTTCCCGGCCAGGGCTCACAGTTTCCCGGTATGGGGAAGGATCATTATCAAAACAGTGCATTCGCAAAGAAACTATTTGAGCAGGCAAACGAGGTACTTGGGTTCCGCATTTCAGATGTCATGTTTAATGGAACCGAAGAGGATTTGAAGCAAACAAACGTAACACAGCCTGCAGTCTTTCTTCATTCAATAATAGCATTTAAAAGCATTGATGGTGCAAAGCCGGATATGGTGGCCGGTCACTCGTTGGGGGAATTCTCAGCACTCGTAGCCAACGGCACGTTGAGTTTTGACAACGCCTTGCAGCTTGTATCTATCCGTGCAAGGGCAATGCAGAAGGCCTGCGAACTAAAACCTTCTACGATGGCGGCCATATTAGGATTAGCGGATGATAAAGTTGAGGCTATTTGTGCCCAGGTGCAACAGGACACAGGTGAGGTGGTAGTTGCCGCTAATTATAACTGTCCCGGTCAATTGGTAATTAGCGGATCTGTAAAGGGAATAGAAGTGGCCTGCGAAAAAATGAAAGAGGCCGGGGCCAAAAGAGCAATAGTATTGCCGGTTGGTGGCGCCTTTCACTCGTCATTGATGGCGCCCGCAAAAGCAGAGCTCAAAACAGCCATCGAATCGACCGATTTTCACACGCCAACCTGTGCTGTTTATCAAAATGTGGTGGCAAAAGCGGTTTTTGAAAAAGAGAAGATCAAACATAACCTTATTGATCAGCTTACCGGTCCCGTACGCTGGACACAAAGCGTGCAGGCAATGATCGGGGACGGGGCTTCAAAATTTACAGAAGCAGGGCCTGGTAAAGTATTGCAGGGACTGGTGTTGAAAATTGATAAAACGATGGAAGTTGTTGGTGTGAGCTAATTTGCAAATTAGTTCACTAGTAAGTTAACAGATTAGAAATTGATACTGCAATTCACCCATTCTGCATCAAAATTTGCCTCGTATTTTTTATAGAACTTAATAGCCGGTTCGTTCCATTCCAGTACCTGCCACATCATCCCGCTGAATTTCTTTTCTTTGGCTTCTTCAATTATCCTGTCCATTAATAATTTTCCTATGCCTCTTCCTCTTGCTTCTTCAGTTACAATAATGTCTTCAAGGTACATTCTTTGACCCTTCCAGGTTGAATAACGGATATAGTACAGCGCAAAGCCAAGAATAACATTATTTTCTTCGGCTACAAATGACCACCATACGGGGCGTGGTCCAAATCCACTTTCTTCAAAATGATTCAGTGTAACCGTGACTTCATCAGGCGCCCGTTCATAGACCGCCAGTTCCTGTACAAGTTCTAATAATCTCGGGCAATCCTCTTTGACAGCTCTTCTGATAGTAATATCCATTTGATTCTATGTTGGTTTGGGTTTCCCGGAATTAATTAAGGGCCTGGTCCAGATCTGCAATGATATCGGAAAGCGTTTCTATTCCCACACTCATCCTGATAAGGCCATCAGTGATACCATACTTTAATCGCGCGTCTGCGGGAACGCTGAAATGTGTCATCGAAGCAGGGTGGCATAATAGTGTGTCACAAGTGCCTAATGAAACAGTACGGGTGCACATTTTAAGCTTATTCATAAAAGCAACACCACCCTGGAAACCTTTTTTCAGTTCGAAGCTCATCATGGCTCCGGGATGTTTCATTTGTTTCATCGCTACCGTATGATCCGGGTGACCGGGGAGGCCGTTATAATTTACGTTGGCAATGGCAGGATGATTAACAAGTGCACGTGCTACTTCCATGGCATTGCTGCAATGTCTTTCCATGCGCACTGAAAGCGTCTTCATTCCGTTAATGAGCAAAAAGGCATCAAAGGGATTGGCAGAACCACCTAACGTCTTACGGTAAACGTAAGCCTTGCCTTTCATCATCTCAAGGTCTTTTCCCAGTAGCACGCCTCCAATAGCCGTGCCATGGCCGTTTAAGAATTTCGTAGTTGAGTGAACCACGAAATCAACAGCATATTTAAATGGCTGCTGAAGGTACGGCGTAGCAAAGGTATTGTCACACGCCACAATAATATTGTGTGCTTTGGCAATTTTGCCCAGTTCGTCAATATCTACACATTGAATAGTCGGGTTTGCGGGCGTTTCGAGATACAACATCTTTATTGACGGATCGCTTTTTATTGCTTCTGAAGCCTTACCGGTATCCCGCAGATCTGTAATAATACAATCGATGCCAAACGATGGCAGAACATTTCTCAACATTTCTTCCGTTCCACCATATAATGAATAATGCGTTAGGACCTTGTCTCCTTTTTGTAGATTGATGTGAAATAAAGTCGATATGGCCGCCATGCCCGAGGCATGAAGCAATGCTTTCAATTCAAGGGGCTGACCGTTTTCATTGACGATGCCAAATGCTTCCATGGCCGCAATTTTCATTTCGGCTTCCGTAAAACCCGGGTTGCCCCAACGGCTATAGATATATCCTTCTTCCTGGCCACTAAAGCGACGCATTCCCTGTTCGGCATCATCATATACAAAGGTGCTTGTGGCATATATAGGGGTAAGATGTGAATAGTTTGGGTCTTGCTGATGCCCGCCATGAATCGCTACAGAGTCAAAACCGGAAAGTGTGCTA